>JAABUK010005575.1_pt1 | contig 19420 bp, 21 predicted proteins | sample 5559141 | NCBI WGS metagenome assembly JAABUK01 (sample SAMN10711869, study PRJNA513367) | rock metagenome | isolation source: Antarctica rocks | place: Antarctica: Victoria Land, Pudding Butte nord | collected 2016-01-03 | reverse complement strand
GATGACATTGTGGCTGTTGTTCAAGAAGAGGCCAGCGAAGACATTCAGAAAGTGGGTGGTATGGAAGCTCTGGACGGACCCTACCTGGAGGTCACCTTCTGGAATATGGTGAAGAAGCGTGCAGGTTGGCTGGCCGTGCTTTTCCTAGGTGAGATGCTCACCGCGACGGCCATGGGCTATTTCGAGGATGAGATTTCGAAGGCGGTGGTGCTTGCGCTCTTTTTGCCGTTAATTATCAGCAGTGGAGGTAATTCCGGCTCGCAAGCCACAACGCTGGTTATTCGAGCGATGGCCCTCGGTGAGGTGCGATTGCGGGATTGGTGGCGCGTGATCAGGCGCGAGGTTTTTGTGGGCCTTGCGCTAGGGCTTGTACTGGCGGTTATCGGGATGGCGCGCATATTGGTGTGGCAGGCCGTTAAAGGAACGTATGGCGCACACTATCTGCTGATAGCCCTCACAATTTCGTGTAGTTTGATTGGCGTCGTTCTTTTTGGCAGTATCGCAGGTTCTATGTTGCCCTTTGTTTTGCGCCGCGTCGGACTAGACCCGGCGAGCGCATCAGCTCCTTTTGTCGCCACACTGGTCGATGTGACCGGCTTAGTTATCTACTTTTCTGTCGCCAGCGTGATTTTGCGAGGCACCCTATTGCACTAATGCGCGCAAACAATTGTCATCTACACAGCAGTCATGACAACGCATTGCCTCACTGCTTTTCCGCAGGCCCCAACGGCGTTAAATGAATCAATGCTCCTGGATTTGCGTCTTCCAGCATCCACAACGAGCCATCCGGACCCTCTTCTACATCGCGAACCCGGTGGTTCACCTTCCAGCGCTCCGCAGCCTTCACTCCGCCATGGCCGTCAAACACAATGCGATTTATCGTCTGGCTCCCTAATCCGCTCACGAAACCACTGCCTTCCCATTGCGGAAATGTCTGCGTGCCGCGGTAAAACATCAAATTTCCAGGCGCAATTACCGGTGCCCAATAGAGCGCAGGCTTTGCCAGGTCGGGACGCGTGTCGGGTTTGGGGATGGGAACATGGTTATAGTTTTCGCCATAAGACACCAGCGGCCAGCCATAATTTTTCCCGCGCTCGATTAGGTTTAGCTCGTCGCCGCCGGCCGGGCCATGCTCCACTTCCCACAACTCGCCGCTGGGCGAGAACGCCAACCCGTAAGGCGTGCGTACCCCGAACGCCCACGTTTCCGCCGGCGTCAAATTAGAACCGGGAAACGTGTACGTGCTAACCACTTTCGCGGTCTTAGCAGCTTCGGTGTCATGCGCCGGATCGATCAGCGGAATGGTAGCCGCACCGGTCTTGCCATAATTAGGGTTACCCGGCGCAGGCTTGCCGTCTAGTGTCAGGCGCAGGATCTTCCCTGCCGGCTGGTCCGGTTCCTGAGCGTTCGTGAACCGTTGGCGATCCCCCACTGCAAGGAACAAATACTTCCCGTCTGCCGAGAACGCGATCGGCCCGCCAGCCTGCCCGCCCAATCCCGTGGGCACCTGCCGCCAGAGCACTTCAAAGTTCTCCAGCTTGGCCGATGTGGCAGTAGCGTTCAGCTTTGCGCGGGCCATTGCATAACCTCCGCCATACTCGCCAGGTTCCACGTAGGTGAGATAAACGTTGTGGTCGGTCGCGTAATGGGGCGAGAGGAAAACGCCCATCATGCCGTTTTGGCCCTTCCAGTAGACAGCGGGCGTATTCTCAACCTGAATCTTTTCTCCCTGCTGAGACACTAACCAGACCGGCCCAACCTTTTCGGTGATCAGCATGCGCCCGTCGGGCAGAAACGCCAGGCGCCAGGGCAGCTTGAAGGTGGCGACCGTGGTCATGGTGAATGGGAGGCTGGCCTCTGCCTTCTGTTCCCCCACGTTCACCTGCGCCCCGGCCACTACCGGAGTCATTAAAAAAAGTAGTGCCGCTTTCGCTAGTTTCATTGTTATTGTCTGTTGCATTGCAAGATCCCGACCATACGCCATTCAGGGCAAGCTCTAACCGTAAACTACCATGCCTATCGGCCCGATTGCGGGCTGCTGAGTCCAGACTTGGCCGCCGGGATACGACGCGTCAAAGAGAGTCAAGAAGATCGGGATCCGCCATACGAATAAATGTTTTAGATTCTCATATCACGACGCGCCTATTAAGCTGTTCCGGCTCTGATTGCTTAAAAATGGCAAACCTACTCCCCAATGCGGTAAGCCAGTCGCTTCTGGCGAGAATGTTCACGGCGTCATCAACGCGCATCGTGCCGCGGATGCTTGAAGCGACGAGTGGCCCGTCGTCTAAGAGCGCTCGCATTTGCTGCGGCGCAAAGGTAAGAGAGCTGAAAACGGAGCGGTCGTTTTGCTGAGTTCGCTAAGCTATGGGGATGCGGAATGTTATGGGATGGGATTTGGCGCGATGCGGATGCCATCCGATGACGGGATGGACCCGTAACGGCACTTGCGAGACCGGGCCCCAAGACACGGGAAACCACACGGTGTGCGCGGTGATGACGGACGAATTTCTGGAATTCTCAAAATCCCGCGGGAACGATTTGTCCACGCCGCATCCGGAATTTGGTTTCCCGGGGCTACGAAAGGGCGACCGGTGGTGTTTGTGCGCGGCACGCTGGTTGGAAGCTTATCGCGTGGGGAAGGCTCCGGCGGTGGTACTAGAAGCGACGCATGAAGCCGCACTTGAAATCTGCCCGATGGAAGCTTTGGTGCAACACGCTTCAGTTGGAACTGAGACGGTGAACTAACTTCCGGCGGCCTGTCTGGTCATCGCGGAACCTGCTGCCACGCCTGGGCCTTGCGCTGGCTGCGCTTATATCGAAGAGGGCTGAAACAGCGGCAATTCACCTGTTCCAATCCGGTTCGGTGAAATCCTCCTCACGACATTCCCGCTCGGCGACAATCCACGCGAGTTTCCTGATGGCATCCGATGGGCTCTCGCTGCTATCGCAATGCGTCTCATGAGTTTATCTTGTCAGGACCGCAACGGCCTTAAAGTTTCGCCCATGGCCGAATGCTATGACGTGCCACAGGATTCGCCGCTGGTCTGGCTAACACCAAACAACTTTCCACCCGTCGCGGAAAGAACCGAGTTCCAGTTCCTTGCTCACGCAGAGGAACCTTAGTTTTGATTTGCCCGGGGCATATGAGGAAGCCGTCTGTAACTAATGATGGTGAACAGCACTTCTGAATCAATCAGCGCGTCGATATAATTGTTGTCCCATATTGTGAAGGCCGTATGATGGTCAACGATAATCCCGTTCTCACGTCCTTCTTCCTGAAAGCGAAGAGCATGCTTCACAAGCGCAATCGTAGCGTTGGGCACTTGCTTCGTAGCTCATTCAGAAACCGCAGCAAGCTTAATTTCGAGGTTTGGGTCACTGCTCCGCGTTTCCAATTTTCTCAGTAAGCGCGGTAAGCGGTAAGGATGATCGTGCCTCCCAGCACAGGGGCAATCGTTTCCAAAAACAAAATGGGGCCGTTACTTCCCCACGCGCACCAGTTCCAACTCAGACCCAACAAAGCCCCACGAATTCCAGGCTTCGCCCAACACCACTTTCTGGAACAGGCTTATAGCATTGGGTTCTTTCCCATGATACAAACGCCAGTTTCCCACGCCATAATTTACGGTGTTGAAAGAAAGCTCGCCCTCTAGATCGCCCGGCCCGCTTGGCGGGGGCGGCAACACCGATTGCGCTGTAAGCTGCCCCTGATAGAACCGCAGCAGCCGCAGATAGAAATAAAGATGCGGCTCCGTGTTCTTGACCTTTGGCGTGATACGCGCTAGTGCTTCCGCGGCCTGCGGTTCCTTCCCTGCGCGCCGCAGCGAAACGTAAAGCCAATTCGAGCAATCGATCAAGCTGTCGTCATTCTTTGCCAGCGCCCGGGCCTTCGCGAATGAAGTCACCGCGCGATCAAACTGTTTTGAAAAGTAGTACGCCAGACCCAAATAATAATACGCGTCCAGGTTCCCCGGAGCCAATCGCGCGCCTTGCTCCAGGTCCTTCATTGCCGCTGCAAACTCGCGCAGCCCTAACAGGCGATGACCGCGCTCTACGCAAAGGTCCGCGTTCTCCGGCGCGAACGTCAGTCCCTGCGTGCATGTGGCCACGGCTTATTTGTACTGCCTCCGCCCTGCTTGCGCTTTTGAAAGCCGGATAGCCAGATCCGCACTCTTCGGGTCCGCCGCAAAAGCTTTTCGCGCGGCAATCAGCGCCGCATCGTCCGGCAGCGAATATAGCTTCCGCCCTAGACCGGACGTGATCTCGTAAACGCCCCGCGGCTCGGCAGCTAAACCAAACCCCACCAGCAAAAATGAAACCCCCATCACTGCCCTGCTCACGGCTTTCTTCATCCATCTGCCCCTCTGTTGCAGCTTAGCGAAGATGGGGAGTTGTCCCCTGAAGTGAGATAGTCAAAAAATTGGCAAGAGCCAAATTTTTTGAGACGGTAGAGTTTTGGACGCCAGTTGGACTCCAAAAGGGATCTTTGGAGAAACCAACTGGCTGTAAGTCCATGAGGAATTGTGGTCGGGCTGGGGAGATTTGAACTCCCGACCTCTTGCACCCCAAGCAAGCGCGCTAGCCAGGCTGCGCTACAGCCCGAATCTTCATTAGTTTACACGTTTTTTCAAATCTTCCCGCAATTCACTGATAGAAGTTTCCAGGTGCGCCAGCTTTGCGAGCAACTCGGACTGTTCCCGGTCTTCGGCATCAGGCTTCTTCCCCTTAATAAAAAAACTGCCGCCGGCTTCGAGCGTGCAATTCTCCACCTCTTCGATCTCATCGAACCCCTGGCGGTGAATCACGGTGAGGAGTTCGGATTCGGTCATCAGCTCCTTTTTCATTCCGTCCTGGTTCAACTCTCCATTACTAATTAACCGGGTGGGTGAGCCGCTCAACACTTCCTGCAGTTTTTTATGCCGGAACAGGAAACGCACCACAACATAGTTGATCCCGAACAGAGAGAGGGCACCCAGCACACCTCCTGTTACTGAGTTGTCGTCTGATTGCGTTTTGCACCGTATTCGAAACGGAGAGGAGCACCACCAAATCGAAGGGATTGAGCTGAGCCAGTTCGCGCTTGCCGAAAATGCGGAGCAGCACAATGATGGCGAGATAGACCAGCACCGGACGCGCAATCTTTTCGATGATGGGTGATTTCAGGTGGAACATGCTGTCGAGCAGAGGCGCCGCGTGCGGGAAGTCCATGGGTGCGATTATCGTTTAGCTTTTCATTGCAAAGTAGTTTGTAATGGTATACATTCTGGAGATGGGTTCTGTCCGGCCAATACGTGAAACAGCGGGCCCGCCTTCCGACGCACTCGACAATCTTCGCTTCATTCGCCGAACTATGGAGAATTCAGTGGCCTTCACAGCGGTACCGGGCTGGGGCGGTGTAGCGATGGGAGTGAGCGCGCTACTGGCCGCGCTTTGGGCAGGCGTGCAGACTAATGCAAATGCCTGGCTTACGGTTTGGCTGTGTGAAGCCGCTCTGGCCCTGGCGCTGGGCGTGGGTGCGGCATACCGAAAGGCTGCGGGTATCAGCGAACCTGGGTTTGCGCGTCCGGCCCGAAAATTCGTTTTGGCGCTGCTGCCTTCGGTTCTGGTGGGCGCGCTTCTTACCTACGCATTCGTACGAGCGGGAATGATGAAAGATCTGCCTGCCGCATGGCTGCTGATTTATGGAATGGGAGTACTAGCGGGCGGAGCATTCTCCGTACGCGTGGTGCCTGTGATGGGGCTATGCTTTCTCGGAATCGGAACGGGAGCGGTGTTTGCTCCGGCGGCGTGGGGGAATGGGCTTCTCGCGCTGGGGTTTGGGGTGGTGCAAATCTGCTTCGGCATAGTGATCGCAAGGAGGTTCGGTGGCTAATAGCAATGCGGTAAGGAAGGATGAATTGGTCGCGCCGAAGCTGGACCGGCTGATTCATGAGCGGCTTCGCCTGGGGATATTGAGCGCGCTCGCGGTGAATGAGAGCTTGACGTTTATTGAGTTGAAGAAGCTGATGGAAACCACGGACGGCAACCTGAGCGTGCATGCGCGCAAGCTGGAAGAGGCGAGCTATGTGAGCTGTACCAAGAGCTTTGCACAACGCGTGCCGCGTACTGAGTTTCGCCTGACGCCCACGGGCCGGAGAGCGCTCGAACTGTACCTGGACGAAATGGAAGCGTTGATTCGTCAGACGCGAAAAAGCTAAATGCACACGGCACTGATCATGGATGGAAATGGGAGGTGGGCCGAACGGCGCTGCCTTCCCCGGGCTGCCGGTCACAGCCGGGGCGCGGAGGCGGTGCGGCGCGTTGTGGAGCAAGCTCCCGGTTTAGGCATTACCACTCTGACGATGTATGCATTCAGCTCTGACAACTGGTCTCGGCCACGCGCGGAAGTTGACGCGCTGATGGCGCTGTTCCGCCATACTCTTCACGCCGAGGCCGTGCGTTGTATTCGCGAAGGCGTCCGGCTTACGGTGATCGGGCGGCGCGATCGGCTAGGGGGCGCGCTTTTGAGGAGCATTGACGATACCGAAGTCGCGACTCAGGAGGGAGCGCGGCTGCATTTGCGGCTGGCCGTAGATTATTCCGGGCGTCATTCCATTTCATCGGGCGAGGTGGGTCCTGATGTGGATTTGCTGGTGCGCACCGGCGGTGAACAGCGGCTGAGCGACTTTTTATTGTGGGAAAGCGCGTATGCCGAGATTCTTTTCGAACCGCGGCTCTGGCCCGATTACACAGGTGCGGACCTGGCGCGGGCCGTGGCTTGGTTTCGCGCACGTAACCGGAAATTCGGCGGTTTGGGACAATACAGAATTACGAATGAAAAAGCGGGGAACGTTCCTCACGTTCGAGGGGATAGATGGCTGCGGTAAGACCACGCAATTGCGGCTGCTGGGTGCAAGTTTGCGCGAGCGCGGTGTATCCGTTGTGGAGACGGTGGAGCCAGGGGGAACAGAAATCGGGATGCAGATTCGGCGAATTCTGCTGGACCCTGCGAGTGCCGGATTGAATGCGCGAGCAGAACTACTGCTCTACTTCGCAAGCCGGGCTCAGAACGTGGAGCAGGTAATTCGTCCAGGATTGGAACAAGGAGCGGTGGTTTTGTGCGACCGGTTTACGGATTCGACGCTGGTATATCAGGGCTGCGGCCGGGGGTTAGACACGGAACCGATTGTCACCTTGGACAAACTGGCGTGCGGCGGCCTGGCGCCTGATCTTACGATTCTGATCGATATCGATGTGACGGTAAGCCGCGAGCGTTCGTCCGCGCGAAACGAGAAAAGTGGCTCAGGCGAAACGCGGATCGATGATGAATCCGAGAACTTTCATTCTCGGGTTCGCGAAGGTTATCAGGCACTGGCGCGCAAGCATCCTGAGCGGATCCGCGTGGTGAACGGCGCGGAACGGATTGGGACGGTGGCCAAGCTGGTGTGGGAACAGGTGGAGCCACTTGTTCGATAATTTCTGGGGCAATGCCCATGCAGTCCGTGCACTGGAGCGTATGGCCGGAAGCGGCCGCATTCCGCAAACGTTATTGTTTGCCGGGCCTGAAGGGGTGGGTAAAGCAACGCTGGCCAGGCGTTTTGGCGCATTGCTGATCGGGTCAGGTGAGCGGATTGAGCGGGACGATTTAAGTTTGCCTGGGAATTGCGATCTGGTTCAAGCGCGCGAGAAATGGACGGCGGAAAAGCGCAATGAAGACCCGCTGCTTTTTGGTTCGCATTCCGATTTTGTGACTTTCGCGCCAGATGGCCCGCTGCGCCAGCTATCTCTGCCGCAGATGCGCCTGCTGAAAGAGCGCGCGCCGTTCAAGCCGCTGGCCGGGTCCCGGCGCATTTTCCTAATCGATCACGTGGACCGCGCAGGTGACAATGCGACCAACTCATTGCTGAAAATTTTGGAGGAGCCGCCGGAGCATCTACTCCTCATCATGACTGCGGAAAACCCTTACGATCTGCTGGCCACTATTCGCTCGCGCTCCGTGATTCTGTCGCTTTCGCCCTTGCAGCCCGAAGAGATGCAACAGTTTGCTATAGCGCGAAAGATGGAGCAAGCCGAAAAGCGGATTGCCCTTTCAGGCGGCAGTCCGGGTGTTGCGTCGTCGCTCGATTTTACCCTGCATGAGAAACGCCGCGCGGCCATGCATGCCATGTTGAAATCCGCGGCCGGGCTGGCGCCATTTGCCGCGTGGGTGCCTTTTTCAGAGGCTTTAGGGCGAAGCAAGAATGAAAAGTTAGAGTTCTATTTGAAGCTGCTCTACGATTTGCTTCGAGACGTGATGATCCTGCTCTACGGCGGACGTGAAATCAGAAATTTTGATTTGAGGCGCGACTTAGAAGCGGTCGCGGCGCGTGTGGACGGGCCGTGGATCATGCGGGCCGTAAAGAAGACCGATGAAGTGGCGATGCTGCTGAGGCGCAATATTCAAAAGACGATCGCCCTTGACGATTGGATCTTGAGCTTGCGGGTATGACGCCTTCTTTATTATTTTTGTTGTTGCTCGTGCAGCACCCGCTGACTCCTTTGAATGAAGCAGGTCTTGATCGGGTGATCGATTCCGAAAAAGGCAAAGTGATTGTGGTGAGTGTCTGGGCGACTTGGTGCGTGCCCTGCCGGGAAGAGATGCCCCTGCTGATAGAAATTGCGAATAGGTTGGCATCAAAAGGCGTTACTCTCGTGTTAATTTCCGCGAATGATCCTGATGAAGAACAAGCGGCTCGAAGGTTCCTCGACAGCTTGCACGTGACTCGCAAGTCTTACATCAAGAAAACGACGGACGATCAAAAATTCATTAATTCTGTCGACCAGAAATGGAGCGGTGCGTTGCCCGCGACGTTTGTGTATGACCGCTCAGGGAAGCGTGTTCAATCGTTTTTCGGAGAGCTTTCTATGGGGCAAGTTGAAGAAACGCTTATGAATGCGCTTGGGCCAGCAAATCGTAAAAGGCCGGGAAGCTGACGCTTGCTGCTTCGGCACCTTGGATTTCGCTTGGTCCATCGGCGTGGAGCGCGGCTACCGCAAAGGCCATGGCGATGCGGTGATCGCCGAAGGAATCGAAATGGGCCGCGCGGAATTTCTGCCGACCGGGGATATGCATGCCGTCCGGAGTTTCTTCCGCTTCGATGCCCATGCGGCGCAGATTGTTCAATACGGTTTCGATACGGTCTGTCTCTTTCACGCGCAGTTCTTTCGCATCTCGCACGGTAAGGCCTTCTTCGCTAGCCGCGCCCAGTACGCAGAGAACCGGAATCTCGTCAATTAGCACAGCCGCTGTTTCTCCTTCGATCACGCCGCCGCGGATGGGCGCGTGGCGCACGTGAAGGTCGCCAATCATTTCGCCATTGGTTTGTTCCAGGTTAACGACTTCGAGAGACGCACCGGCGGCTAAAAGAAAATCGAGCAGGGCGGAGCGGGTAGGGTTTAGGCCGACGCCTCGGAGAAAGAGTTCGGAACCGGGCACCAGGAGGGCGGCAACCAGGAAGAACGCAGCGGACGAGAGGTCGGCCGGTACCAAAAGTTCGCGGCCCTCGAGAGCCGGGCGGCCTTCGAGAGTGATGACTAGAGATTTTGTATGGATATCAGCGCCGAACTCGCGCAGGGCGATCTCGGTGTGATCACGGGAGCGGACTTGTTCCCGAACCACGGTTTGGCCTTCCGCATACATGCCGCCAAAGAGCACGCAAGTTTTAACTTGAGCACTGGCAACGGGCAGGGTGTAATCGATTGCATGCAGAGCGCCGCCTTGAATGGTCAAGGGGGGAAACTTGTCGTCGCGTGCGTCGATATGCGCCCCCATCTGCCGAAGGGGGTCTATGATGCGGCCCATGGGCCTGCCGGAAAGCGATTCGTCTCCGATAAGACGGCTATGGAACGGCTGAGCCGCCAAGGGGCCCGCCAGCATTCGGATGGCTGAGCCGGAATTGCCGCAATCGAGATCGGCCGCGGGCGCGCGCCAACCATCGAGGCCCTGACCGTTGATGGTCACGTTCAATGCGTCTTCTGTAATCTGAATACCGAGCGCGCGAAGGGCGTTCAGAGTGGAATGGCAATCGGCACCGGTCGAGTAGTTGTGTATGGTGGAAGACCCCGTGGCGAGCGAGGCCAGAATTGCGTAACGATGTGAGATGGATTTATCGCCCGGTAGCGTGAGAGAGCCGGTTAGTGGCCCAGAAGGATGAATGCGCATGGAAACGTTTAGGATAACCGTTGGTGCCCGCCGCGCCAGATTATGCAGTTGCCTGAACCGAAATTAAGATCGGGGTGCGAAGGGATGCATCCGAAAGGTAGAAGGACTTGGGTTTCGCAGTGGAAATAAGCAATAATACTTTCTTGGCTTTAACTTGGCGCCGGTGTTTATCAAACCTCCGCAAAGTTGCGCCCCGACAAACGGTCAATGCCACAGATATTTAGCTTCAGTGCCAACAGCTATACAAAGGTAGGAATCATTGTTGGGCTTTTCACGCTCGCAGGCGTGGGCGGCACCCTGTTCCAACTTGGCGCGGATTCCTCATACGCCACAAACCAAGGCGTCGCGCGCGTTCAACCTGTACAATTCAGCCACTCGCATCATGTGAGTTCGATGGGCATCGATTGCCGCTACTGCCATACTTCGGTGGAAAATGCTGCTTATGCCAATATTCCTCCTACCAAAACTTGCATGAATTGCCATTCGCAGATCTGGACAGGCAGCCCGGAACTGGAGATGGTTCGCGCCAGCTATCGGAATGACACTTCCATCCCTTGGGTCAAAGTTCACGATCTTCCAGATTTTGTGTATTTCAACCATAGTATTCACGTGAAAAAGGGCATGGGTTGCGAAACATGTCATGGGCGCGTGGATTTGATGCCGCTGGTGTACCAGAAAAATTCGCTTGAGATGCGCTGGTGCCTGGATTGTCATCGCAATCCGGAGAAATATATCCGGCCCCGGAGCGAGATTTTCACCATGGGTTACAAGTACCCCGAAAATCAGGAAGAGGTGGGTCTCAAGTTGATTCAGGAATACAAAGTCCAGAGGTTGGAAACCTGCAACACCTGCCATCGTTAAGCGTTAAGCGGAAATAACAGACAAACAAGTGGAACATATCGAGCCAATTAGCCAGGAAACGCCAAGTCCAGAGAACATCTTGGATCTATCTACCGCACAAGGCCAGTTAGAAAGCGGGAAGGGTCGCCATTATTGGCGCGCACTGGAAGAACTGTCTGAACAAGACGGTTTTGAAGAGCTATTGCACCGGGAATTTCCGCAGCAGGCATCCGAATGGGATTCTGGCGAGGAAGGTCGGCGTAATTTTCTGAAGTTAATGGGTGCTTCGCTTGCACTTGGCGGTTTGAGCGCTTGCACCAAGCAGCCTGAAGAACGCATTTACCCTTACGTCAACGCGCCGGAAAGCATTGTTCCGGGCAAGCCATTGTTTTACGCCACGGCATTCACCATGAGCGGCGTTTCCACGGGCATTCTAATGGAAAGCCACATGGGCCGGCCAACCAAGGTGGAAGGAAATCCGCTGCATCCGGCGAGCCTGGGTTCGACGGACGTAATGACGCAGGCAAGCGTGCTGAATCTCTACGATCCAGACCGTTCGCAGACATTGAGTTTCCTTGGTGAAATTCGTACCTATGCATCGTTCGTCACCATGATCAAGGGCGTGCTGAGCGAGCAGGATGCCAAGAAGGGCGCTGGCATTCGGATTCTGACGGAGACCATCGGTTCGCCCACTCTTGGCGATCAGTTGAAAGGCGTTCTGGCAACCTACCCTGGCGCGAAATGGTACCAGTGGGAGCCGCTGGGAGCGCAAAGTGCGCGCATGGGCGCTCATATGGCGACCGGGCAGTTTGTTAATACCTATTACAGATTCGATGCCGCTGAAGTGGTACTTGCGATTGATTCCGATTTTCTTTGCGTGGGCCCGGCTAGTTCGCGTTATGCGCGGGAATTTATTGATAAGCGGCGTGTGCGCGGCGAGCAGCATGGCATGAACCGGCTGTATGCGGTGGAAGCCACGCCAACAGCGACGGGCGCGAAAGCGGATCACCGGTTTCCGATGAAGCCTTCAGCGATTGAGCCGTTTGTTCGTGCTCTGGCTGGTGCGGTAGGTGTTGGGTCTGCTGGCGGGGGCTCGCAGCCGGCAGGTAATTGGTTCGCGCCTCTGGTGAAAGATTTGCAGGCCAATCGCGGAACCAGTCTGGTGATTGCAGGTGACGATCAATCGCCTGAAGTCCACGCCTTGGTGCATGCGATTAACGCGGCGCTGGGGAATGCTGGTAAGACGGTGGTGTATACCGATCCGCTGGAAGCTAACCCTACCGATCAGATGGCCGACATCAAGGCGCTTGCTGCTGATCTGGATTCGGGCGCGGTAGACATATTGTTTATTGTGGGCGGCAACCCGGCGTTCAACGCACCTGCCGACCTTGCCTTTGCGGACAAGATTCAAAAAGCGAAGTTGCGCGTTCGTTTGGGCTTGTATGAGGACGAAACGTCTACGCTGTGCCAGTGGCATGTTCCAGAAGCGCATGCTCTGGAATATTGGAGCGATGGCAGGGCGTTTGATGGCACCGTGACCATCATGCAGCCGCTGATTGCGCCGCTTTACGATGGCAAATCGCCGCACGATTTTGTTTCGCTGTTTACGGAGAATCCGCAGCAGTCCGGTTACGACACGGTGCGCGCATATTGGCAGGCAAAGAATAAAGGCGCGGAGTTCGACAACTGGTGGCGGAGATCCATTCACGATGGTGTGGTGGCGGATTCGGCTTTGCCGGAAAAAGCGGTATCTTCTGGAAATCTGCCTACTGCTTCCGCTGGAGGTTCGGGCATGGACATTTCTTTCCATGCTGACCCTTATATTTACGACGGTCGCTTCTCAAACAATGGCTGGCTGCAGGAATTACCCCGGCCGATTTCGCGGCTCTCGTGGGATAACGCTGTCCTGATTAGCCCAGGAACTGCAAAGAACCTGAAACTGGAAACTGAAGATCAGGTTGAGCTGAAGATCAACGGCCGCACGGCGTGGGGCGCGGTTTGGATACAACCCGGACAGCCGGACGATTCGGTTGCAGTGCATCTTGGATTTGGACGAACGCGATCCGGCAGGGCGGGAAATGGTGCCGGTTTCGACGCTTACCCACTTCGTTCTTCGAATGGTATGAGCCATGCTTCGGGCCTGGAGATTCGCAAGCTAAACAAAAAGTTCCAGCTTGCCACCATGCAAACGCAGGGCACAATGGCGGGTCGCGCGGTTGCGCGCGAAGGGACCATCAACGAGTACAAAAAGAATCCTGATTTCGCCCGTGAGATGGGTGAGGAGATGCCCGATAAAGGCTTAACTATTCTTCCGGAAACCTGGAAGTACGAAGGTTACGCCTGGGGTATGTCGATTGATTTGAATGCCTGTACGGGTTGCAATGCCTGCGTGGTGGCGTGCCAATCGGAAAACAATATAGCGGTTGTGGGTAAAGATCAGGTCAGCCGCGGTCGCATAATGCATTGGCTGCGGATTGACCGTTATTACGAAGGTAACGCGGAAAACCCGAAAACACTCTTCCAGCCTGTGGCATGCGTTCATTGCGAACACGCACCGTGCGAAATTGTATGTCCCGTTGCGGCTACTGTCCATGACCAGGACGGGTTGAATAACATGATTTATAACCGTTGCGTAGGCACGCGGTATTGCTCAAACAACTGTCCTTATAAGGTTCGACGGTTTAATTTTTACCTGTTTAGCGATTGGAATACGGAAAGCGTAAAGCTGCAGAAAAATCCAGATGTGACGGTACGCAGCCGTGGCGTGATGGAAAAATGTTCCTACTGTGTGCAGCGCATTAACTACGCGAAAATCACTGCGGAGAAGGAAGACCGGCGTGTGCGCGATGGTGAAATCGCGACTGCTTGCGAAGCGGCTTGTCCTACGCAAGCGATTACTTTCGGCGATTTGAACGACAGAGAAAGCAGGGTGGTTAAGGAAAAGAAGGAAGGCCTGACTTACGCTCTGCTGGGCGAACTGAATACGCGGCCGCGCACAACGCATATGGCCGCGCTGCGCAACCCGAACCCTGAGATTGAGGCAAGCTAGCTGATGTCCGCTCCCCTGCAACCTGTAGAGTTACCCGATCAGATCAAAGTTGGCCCTATTATCGGGCCCCAGGAAAACCTCACCACCGTCACCGATACGCTGGCCGGAATCGTCTTGCGCCGCAAGACTAGTTACGGCTGGATGATGGGAGCATTCGTTTCGTTCTCACTCGTAATGGTGCTGCTAATGGGGATGACATACCTGTTTTTAAAAGGTACGGGCATCTGGGGCATCAACATGCCTGTCGCGTGGGGTTTCGCAATCGTCAATTTTGTCTGGTGGATTGGTATCGGCCATGCCGGCACGCTGATCTCGGCAATTTTGTTGTTGTTGAATCAAAGCTGGCGGAACGCGATTAACCGCTATGCGGAAGCCATGACGCTGTTTGCAGTCGCCTGCGCCGGCATGTTCCCCATCATGCATATGGGTCGCGCCTGGCTGGCTTACTGGCTTCTTCCTTATCCGAATACCATGTGGCTCTGGCCGCAATTCCGCAGCCCTCTCGATTGGGACGTTTTCGCTGTATCGACATACGCCACCATTTCGCTGGTGTTCTGGTATGTCGGGCTGATTCCTGATGCGGCTTCGCTCAGGGATCAGGCGCAACACAGGTGGCAGCAGGTGGTTTACGGGGCACTTGCCATGGGGTGGCGTGGTTCCGCACGGCATTGGCAGAGGTATGAGAAAGCTTCACTCCTGCTAGCCGGGCTGGCAACGCCCCTTGTGCTTTCCGTTCATACGGTGGTTAGTTTTGACTTTGCCGTGGCGATCCTGCCCGGTTGGCACACTACAATCTTCCCGCCTTACTTCGTGGCTGGTGCCGTGTACTCCGGGTTTGCTATGGTGCTCACGCTGATGATTCCCGTGCGTAAGATCTATGGCCTGGAATCGCTGGTCACAATGCGCCATATCAACAATATGGCTAAAGTGATGCTGACCACCGGCTTGATTGTTGGCTACGGGTACATGATGGAGGCCTTCTATGCGCATTACAGCGCAAACACTTACGAGGGCTTCATGATGAACAACCGAATGTTCGGCCCTTATGCGCCTTTTTACTGGTGCCTGATTTTCTGCAACATCGTCACACCGCAGTTTCTTTGGTTCAAACGCGTCAGAACGAATCTAATCATTCTCTGGTGCGTCAGCATTGTTGTAAACATTGGTATGTGGCTGGAACGGTTCGTAATCGTAATCACCAGTCTTCACCGGGATTTTCTTCCCTCGTCGTGGGGCCACTATGCTCCTACCGCTTGGGATTGGGCAATCTATGTCGGCACCATCGGGCTGTTTATGACCCTGATTTTTGTCTTCATGCGCTCCATCCCCATGATCACTATGCATGAGCTACGCCTGCTGGTGCCACCCGAGACCAAGACGCCCGTAGCATACAAGGAGCCGGTCAAACGCGTATGAGCCATTCCGGCATCATCGAAACTACGCCGATTTACGGCGTGATGGCTGAATTTACAAACGCGGCGGATTTAGTCAATGCGGCTGAAAAAGCCAAAGCTGCAGGTTACCGCCAGATGGATGCGTATACGCCTTATCCAGTGGAAGATCTGGAAGAAGCGCTCGATCTGCATGATAACCGCATTTCGTTATTCGTTTTGCTGGCGGGAATCTGCGGAGCAACGTTTGGATTTGGGTTTCTATCCTGGGTGAATACTGTGTCGTACCCGCTCAATGTGGGCGGTCGGCCCATGATTAGCGCGCCGATGTTTATTCCCATTACTTTCGAGTGCACAATTCTTGCTGCAGGCTTAACCTCTGCCATTGGGATGCTGCTTTTAAATGGCCTGCCGATGCCGTACCATCCGGTCTTCAATGTGCCGCGGTTCGCGCGCGCCTCGCAGGATGGTTTTTTTCTGTGTATCGAGGCGACAGATCCTAAGTTCGACCGTGCCAAGACTGGCGAGTTCATGGACAGTTTAGGTGCTTATGAGGTGTCTGAAGTTGCGAATTAAGACACTTCTGATTCCAGCGTCGTTTGCAGTAGCGGCTCTCCTTACTGGTTGCCGTCAGGACATGCACGATCAGCCGAAATACAAGCCGCTGCGCGAAAGCAATTTTTTCGCTGACAAACGGCAGTCGCGGCCTTTGCTGCCCAACACGGTAGCGCGCGGAGACTTGCGGGAAGCTACCGAATTTTATACGGGCAAAGCAGCCGCTGATGCAAAAGTAGATCTGGATTATTTCCCCATGCCGATTACGCGTGATGTAATCGAGCGTGGCCACCAGCGCTTTGATGTGTTTTGCTCCCCTTGCCATGGCCGTTTAGGAAATGGCGCGGGGATGATTGTGAAACGCGGCTTTAAGGCACCCCCTTCGTATCACATCCAACGATTGCGCGACGCTCCAGTTGGCCATTTTTACGACGTGATTACGAACGGATATGGCTCCATGTACAACTACGCGGCGCAGATTCCTCCTCGTGACCGGTGGGCCATTATCAGTTACATCCGCGCATTGCAGCTAAGCCAAAATGTACAAGCCGCCGATATTACACCAGAGATGCGCGCGAAGCTTGATGCTCCGAAGCCGAAGAAAGAGGGTGGCGCTCCTGAGGAGACACCTGTGCCCGCGCGCGAACCGGAACGCAAGGATTCGCCCAATAGCCCGAATGTGCCTGCCGGCGCACCTGCCATTCCCACGAGCCCGACTACTGGCGCTTCAAACAATAAGGAAGCTGGAGCGGTAAAGAAATGAGCGGGCAAGAAACAATGATTGAAAATGAATACACACTTGCTCCCGCGGCGGGTGTGGATCTCCGCAAGTTCCAGCGAATTGCGCTGATCGCCGGGATCATCGGTTTAGTCGCGCTAGTAATTGGATTTTTCACTACACCGACACAGCAGTTTCTGCGCGCTTACCTTATTGGGTTTTTATTCTGGAACGGCATGACGCTTGGCTGCTGGGGTATCTTGATGATCCAGTACATGTCCGGCGGTGCTTGGGGCATGATGCTCCGGCGTACTTTGGAAGCTGGAACCCGCACCTGGATGTTGTCCGCTGTGTTGGTATTGCCGATTCTGTTGGGTGTTCACGAACTTTACAGTTGGGCACAGCCCGCCGTAGTCGCACACGACAAGGTGATTCAGGACAAGCAGTTCTACCTGAATGTTCCGTTCTTTCTCTTCCGCGCCGTGCTGTATTACTTAATCTGGGGAACCATCATTACACTTCTGAATCGCTGGTCCCTCGAGCAGGACCGGACGGGCGACCTGAAGTACGCAAAGAGACTCGAAAGTCTCAGTGCTCCCGGTATTTTGATTTACGCGTTCACGATGAGTTTCGCCGCGACAGACTGGATCATGTCGCTCACTCCACATTGGTTCTCCACTATCTACGGACTTCTACTTTGCGTGGATCAGACGTTGTCCGCGATGGCATTGGTGGTTGCCACCATAGTACTGCTGAGTAAATTTGAGCCAATCGCATCCATCATCACCAAGCGGCATTTGCACGATATGGGCAAGCTGCTACTGGCTTTCACCATGCTTTGGGCATATCTTTCGTTCTCTCAGCTAATTCTTATCTGGTCCGGCAATCTTCCGGAAGAAATAACCTGGTATATTGACCGGCTGAACGGCGGCTGGCAGTACGTGGGTGCCATCTTATTGATTTTCCACTTTGGTTTTCCGTTTCTGATGCTGCTTTCCCAAGCTCTGAAGAAGAATCCCAAGACCATTCAGATGATAGCCATCTATGTCATTTTTGTGCGCATCATAGATGTGTTCTGGTTAGTGGAGCCCAACTTCTCCGGCTCGCATTTCCAACTGCATTGGCTGGATGTTGTCGCCCCAATCGGGATCGGCGGCCTCTGGCTAGCTTATTTTTTCAGAAATCTTTCCGAACGGCCCATTCTCCCGTTGAATGCGCCAGACCTTGAAAAGGCGTTGAATCATGGACGACATCACCACTAAACATCAGCCGCCACACGAAGATCCGGACGACAATCCGCGCGTTGCCTATGAACATGGCGACGCGGATGTCTTCACGGTTTCGAAGTATGCCATTGCGCTTGCGTTTGGTGTAGTAGTTGCCGCGTCTGCCATGTGGGGCCTGTTTGCATGGTTTCAGAATCAACAGACGCTTGAAGTGACCAAACTTCCGCCGTCCGTGATCGAATCTCGGAGATCGATCCTCCCGCCTGAGCCGCGGTTGCAATCGACGCCAAAGCTTGACCTTCGGCAGTATCGTGAAGCTGAGGAAGAACAGTTGAACCAGTACAACTGGTCCGATGGAGTTGCCAAAACTACCGCACGTATTCCCGTGGAAGAGGCAGTAGCAATTTTGGCCAAGCGCGGATTGCCCTGGAAACCATTAAAGGGCGGGGAAGGGTTGGATAGTGAAGGCTATCGTTTACTTCCTGAGAAGTCGAGTGGCGGCCGTACGTTCGAAAAGATCTCCCAATGATGGGTCGTTTCATAACCGGGTTTTTGTTGGCATGCCTCGGCGTTGCCTCCGCGCAGCAGGACTTGCTCAACATGAAGGGCGTGGACCGGCCAAACCCCTTAAAAAACGTCGGAATCGACCAGAAACTTGGCTCGAAGATTCCGCTGGACCTTCCTTTTAAGGATGATGCCGGGCGCGACGTTCGTTTGGGCGATTATTTTGGTAAAAAGCCCGTATTGCTGGCTTTGGTCTACTACTCCTGCCCCATGCTTTGCACGCAGATTCTGAACGGCGTCGAAAGCAGTTTGCGCGCCGTGACGTTTAATCCTGGCGATGAGTTTGAAGTAGTGGTTGTTAGCTTCGATGCGCGCGAAAAGCCGCCGCTTGCGGCTGAAAAAAAGATGGGCATTTTAAACGCTTATCACAGGCCGCAGACTGCGCGGGGCTGGCATTTACTGACTGGCGAGTTGAAATCCATCAATTCTCTTACCCAAGCGGTTGGGTTTCATTTTTCGTATGACGCTCATACTAACCAATTTGCCCACGCGAGCGGCATTATGATTCTGACGCCCGAGGGCCAGCTCTCCAAATATTTTTACGGCGTGGAATATTCGCCAAAAGACATCCGTCTTGGGCTAGTGGAAGCCGCTAAAAACAAGATCGGCAATCCGGTCGATCAGCTTCTTCTTTTTTGTTATCACTACGATCCAACAACCGGAAAATATACACCGATTGCTTTTACCGGGCTCCGCATAGCTGGTGCCGCCACACTCCTCATGCTGGTTGGGTTCGTTTTTATCAATTTCCGGCGGGACGCAAGGGAGCACAAAGCAGGCTGACGCGAGTTTGAGCCGCAAGCAAAACACATGAACACGAATTCAATCCCGTTTTTCCCGGAACAAGCATCCTCCTTTGCAGGTAGCGTGGACGCGCTTTATGCCTTCCTGGTT
>JAABUK010005574.1_pt1 | contig 19422 bp, 22 predicted proteins | sample 5559141 | NCBI WGS metagenome assembly JAABUK01 (sample SAMN10711869, study PRJNA513367) | rock metagenome | isolation source: Antarctica rocks | place: Antarctica: Victoria Land, Pudding Butte nord | collected 2016-01-03 | reverse complement strand
GCTGTGTAAGGGTGACAGTTGGGTCAGCCACCACACCAAAGCCACTGCTGTATCCATCACTGCCTGCAGAGATGCCCTCAAACTGCCCACTGCCCTTCAGATAGGCATCTCCAAAAGCCCTGGACAGCGCCAGAATGCCCCCCACCCGCCATGTGCCTCCCACATACCGTACTAGGGGCATCTTGGGATTTGGATTCTTGGACTCTATTCTCAGCCTTTCACGCTCCCTGCAACTTCCACTCTGACTTTTGCAGCCCATGTTCAAAACTTGTCCACACTTGTCAACAGTTTTCTTGAACAAAACCAAGCAAGAGGCAATCCTTATGCAAAGAAAAACCTGCACATAGCTGCACTGAGTTGCTGGAGGCAGAGCAATGTTAAAATCAAAGTTGCACCCACTCTTGTCAAACACTATTTCATCAAATTCCAATCACAACTGTCAAGGGTGACTGGGCTAGTCTAGACAGGCACATGCTGTATCTGCTGACATAGTGCGCTGTTTGTAATTGAGGCTGATTATTTCCAAGCCATTGAGCAAGGAGGTGTAGTACTCACATGTCAGGCACATGATCTTCTGTCAGCTGCACAGCCTTGCCCTTCCTGGCAAGGACAACGCGTGCATCACCAGCATTGGCTGCCAACAACTGCAGTTTGCCAGATTTGTCCTGGTACATCACAGCCACAGCTCCTGTGGCCCCGCACTTTGAGCCACCAACGCCACGCTCGCCTAGTCCTCCAAAAATGCCCCTCTTTGGTGCTAACAGAGCCTTGTCAGCCTATCAACAGGGCAAAGATATGGGTATGTTTTGCCCGGATCTCCACATTGTGATTGCAGCGTGGACTGCACAGAGTGTGGCGTAAGTTCAGCAGCAAACGGCAAAGCCAGCGTTGGCTTCATGCATGCTTGAACACCTGAAGAAATGCTGTAGTGATGTCGCCCTGTGGACTCTGCCCATCTGACCAGTGCTGACCCAGAAAGTCAGAGAACCTGGCTTCCAGCCACTCCGATGTTGCTATTCCACCTGAGTAATGCTATACATGAGTGCAGGCAGATTCCAGGACTCTGTGACCGAGTATCGTATTTCATCACTCAACTCACCATGCCCGTCAAAGACACCAGCGTATGCAAAGGGCTGTCCACTTTCGGCAGCATCCTCGACCTGCGGAGCAATGTTTGGAGTCTTCATCGATATGTGTCGATCCGTGCATGGGGACAAACAAGCGAGAAAGCCCTGCTCATCCGAAGCACCTGAAGATCGAATCTATCTTCGTTTCGTTTGCGCGACGTGCCCTGGACGGAGACCCCTCCGTACTTCTTGAGATGATTCTTGACAGCGTCAACCGTCAGAGTCTGCTGTCTTGACCGAACGTGGCCTAGCGTATGTGAGAGGGCAGAAGTACTGCCGAACACCTTCGTTGGTCTGCACGTTCGGAACAGCGATGAGTTATGGTCCACAAGCATGATCTGACAATCAGAACTGCACCAATGAGGCCCGCGCACTTCCCGAAGTTCAACTCAGTGATCAGTGATCGCCTGCTTGAAGCAGCTGTAGTCCTCTTCTTTGTGAGCTGGCTATGGCGATTTTTGATGCCCAGCTGTAGCCCAGGTGCATAGGTAGCGTCCAAGGCCACATACGTTTGTGCGCAGCCTGTACGTGTATGTACGCAACGTTGTACGTTAAGATAGACTGGACGCTACGCTTACTGCTGTTGAAATTTGCTGACGGGCATACACAACAACGCTTTGGAGATCTTTCTTGTGAAGCGGATATTGTTTAGCAGCCCCTCAATCACCAGCAACCGCGTCTCGGATCCAACAGAGTTTACCCAGACGTACGTAGCACAGGGTCCCAGTTAGCGTAAGTGCGTGTTGGACCCTGTTGAACGACTCTCAAATGTATTCCGCGCTGACCTCTGAGCACGACGTTGAGGACACCTCAGTCAAGAATGGAAACAGGCTGGACATGCTACATCCAAGCAGGTACTTGGCTATGCAAATGCAACTGCTTAGTGTTCAAGCACGCACTGCAACGCAGCAGAATGCACACTTATAACAGTGATATCAATATGCACTGTCTTTCAGTTTGTGAGCATGCCACAGGTTGAAGGCTGCAGTCATGGAAGCAGGCACATCACTCACACCTGCCTCATGGCATGGCAAGCAAACCGTCAGCCAGTCCAGGATGGCACTACCGCACCCATTCACTACAGACACCAGTGACTCAGATGCAGAGTCCACATTCACAGCACCATCAGGCCGTCTCACCTCAGCTAACCCCATTCCCTCAGCCAACCTCAGCAGCCAGTCAAGATCCGTCTTTAGAGTCAGCTCGGCATCCAACAGATCCCCACAGAGTTCATTCCGCAGGAAAAGCTTTGGCAAAGCTTCCTTGTCTCTGGCAGAGGATTCCATCAGCCTCAGCAATCGCTCTGACAGCTCCAGTCACCAAGATCACTTGGCGGGTGACACAAAACAAGAAACATTGGATCGCAGATCAAGTGGCAGATTAGTACCACCAGGGCAGCAGGCTGTGCCAAGGTCTGCTGGCAGAACACGCTCTCCCCAAAGAGTTGCCCCTGCTCCAGGTCTGTTCTGCACTGCTGTCTCAGTCTGGCCTTGCTGGAGCATTGCAACGGATCATCCTGTGGCTGCTTGCAACAATCTATGCAGCACTGTTGCAAGGGATCATATCGCAGCAGGAGCTTGTTAATCATACCTGAGTGCGTGTAGTGTGCATGTAGTGTGTTTCATGCAATGGTCAAGTCATAACAAGCTGCTGCTGCTGCTGGCTGTGATGCTGCCTGACCTGTCGTTGCCCTTCCTGTTGCGGGATGATTGTTGACACTGCCATAAGCTTTGCTGTCATTGCTGTTGTTGACCCTATCGCTTTCTGCTAGCTGCAGTCAATTCATTTGCCACTGATTTCATAGCAAAGTGGCAAAATGCAACAGCATGGGAGGCCTTATCATTTGTGCAACCCACATGCAGCCATTCCTACGCTCAGTTGATAGAGACAATGCTGCACAAGGCCGTCCACAGCATGTATGCAGTACAAGTTGCACTTTGAGACACTTACCTCTGAACTGCTTTCCAGGCCCTTCAGATGGAAGCATCAGCAGCACAACTGGCAGGCTTGGTGAAGCAGAGGGGGTCGGCCCCTCCTCGCCCCACTTGGACATCTTTGAGCCCCGCCCAGTCCTGTCAGGGGGCCTTGAGGCGGTGTTGGGACAAGAAGCTGAGTCACTAGGCAGCATGTCAGGCCCAGAGCTGCTGACCCACATGGCAGATGGTTTACCCACTGGCAAAACCTGGCTGAGAGGGGGGGAGAGCTTACCCTCCCCTTCATGCACCCAGGGGCCCTGCAAGTCCCGCTCTGTGCGCAAGATCAGCTGCATGTTGGATGCAGATACAGTCAGCATCAGCTATAACCGCAAGGTCAGCCCTGCATAGCTTTGCACTGTTTTGTTGTCAGTCTATTTGTAGATCCCGCATTTGTTTGCAATGGTCAGGCATGTATAGCCCTGAGCAGGCCCCTGATTTGCTTTGTTGCGGCTATGCATTGCTTACAAATAAGCTCCACGCAGCTTTCAATTGTCCAAAGGCAAAGGTCGACCAACTTTGCACCACCCACATGTCTCTACCTGTCAGGAATGGTCAAGAAACATTGTACGCACGTGATCCTAGGGGGAGTACATTTGCTTGGTGAATGCATACATGCATGAATGATGGTGGAGCACTTTGCCTGCAGCAGACTACCGTCAGTACCCATTGCCGCATGTTTTGCTAGCATTGTGAATTGTTCGCAACACAGGGGCTCTGTCACAGTCTGTCAGCTCTTTTCCATCTCACACGTAAATTTTATTTCAGAAATGTCATCCCTACACTGGAGGCCTAAACTTGGAAACGTCTGGGGACAGGAAAACACGTCTCAACATTGTGGAGATGTTTTAGGGACAAAGTGTCATGTTGGTGTCTCCTGCAGGGCTTCCATGGAATGATGCAGAAACAGGCGACAGGTACAGAGCAGGTGGTTGCAACAGTCTTTCGAACGCAGATCACGCCTGGGGAATGGCACAGCAATAAGCCAATCATGGTGCTGACTAATCGCGGCTGGCTCGCTCTGCATGCTCTGAGTGATGAGGCCTACGTCATGTGGGTGCTTGGCCTGAATGCCATCCTGGGATTGAGTCAAGTCCAGCAACGGCTGTATGTTGAAAAGTGCAAAGTCAGGGATATTCCCCGGAGTCTGTTGCTCATGGTGCAAGGGTCTTAACACCGGAATATTGTCAGACTGAATGCACCATTTGGGCCATGGAGTTACAGTCTGATGCTGACCTCTGATGTGAAATACCTGAAGTAAGTCGTTGGCAAGCAAGGCCACAATGGCCTCAATAATGGGAGCACAATGAGCGAGTTTGTCATTACTTTGCAGGAAACGCAGCAGCTGAGATTGTCACATGACAGCAGATGGTTTCTAGCATTGCGCAATGCAGCATTGAGTGTGTGAGTCAGTGTTGTACCATCATGCCAAATGGGCGCTTGATTTTTGCAGATGAGTCACTATTTTGATACTACATGTTGATTAACATGCTGCACAGCTTTAGGCCTGTTGGATGACGCATGCTTGTTCTGACCACATTGCATGTGCAGACGTTCATCGTCAAGCATGTATGGTCGCATGACCATGGTGCTTACGGTCGGAGTGTTTGAATGCGTTGCCTCTGGTGACATATGCTTGGTCAAATTCAGTGTGCATCCAATGATACAGCAGAGAGTGACATGTAACAGTACCATGCATTGCGTGTTTCACGAAAGCCTGCTGACTTCGAGCTGGGCTTGCACTGCACATTAGTTGACATCTTCATCACACTTTGCAGCCGAAAGGAGAGGATAGTGCAGTACGTGCCGCATCTAAAGCTACGAGAAATACATGTCTAATAGGTGGCCTAAAGACCAGAGCTATTTACTGAAATTTGACAGCTGTGACACGCTTTGACCAATCATCATAGCCTGTACAGCTGGCATTCAGCTCAAGCCTGCTATCTAAGCAGTTGTGATAGTGTTAATGTAGTGCAGTACAGTACAGAAGGACCGGGCTGTATAACAAAGGCAGACAAGCTGCAATCAAACATGTGCTGGACAAATTACTTTGAAAACCTGAACAGCTCGAGCTGAAGCCACAAGATGAGCTTATCTTGTAGTTTCTTCACTGGTGCACTAACTGCTTGAAAATGACAAAGCTAGACTCCACCAATGTCCATGCTCTGATCAGGAGTAGCAGGCGCGTCCACATGGCCGTTTGCATTAGTCAGCTGACCAGAAATTACCCAATTTTGCACATGGCTGTCGCTCACATTATAGCTGGCTGTGTCCTGCTCGCCATCATCAGCTACTTCCCGGATGTTACCAGAAAAGTTTCCAGCATCTATGTGAACTACCTGTCCAGCTTCCTCGGCAAATTCGAGTTCCTTGATTGTAATGTCTCGTCGATCCCTCTGAGACATGATGAAAGGGAGGTGGAGCGTCATGAAAAGAGCAACTAGAGCGGAAGCAAGGCAGGGCACTGCCACCTCGGGATGCCCTGACAGGGCTGTTAGAATCAGGCTTGTGGCAAAGGGTGTCCTTGTGATAGCGGTGTTCAGGCCTGCATGGAAATGTATATACCTGACTTCTGCACGCACTGTAAATCTTTGCAATCAAATGCAAGTATGATCTGTGTTGTCAAAACAACAGCAGTGTCTTGCAAGCCTGATGAGAAGCTGCACGATGCAAATTGCAGCTGGACAACGCAAATTGCACAACAGTCAATAAAGTAATGGAGACAATTGTGTATGCAGATTGCAATGCCATGCAGTGCAATGGCATGAGTATCATAGCATCATTGCACAAATGCCAATGCCAAAGAGACAAGCATACTGATGGTGTAGGTCATGAACTTTGGAAAAGAGGACACACATGTCCCCAACAGCAGGGACAGGGGACTGAAAATTCAAAAGAGAATGGTCACCTGCAGCCATTGTCATGGCTACCACAACATCTGGCAGATTCTGGAGGAATGGCATCCCAGGGATGTGAGTGATTGCCAAACCCAGAGAAGTTCCCGCCATGAACAAGGGGAAAATGAAACCTCCTCTGAAGCCAGAGTTGACAGTCACACTGACAGTGATCAGCTTGACCACTGCTATGACCAGCAACAGCTGAGGGGTGTAGTGGTTCTGCTGGAAGGGCTCAAGCCCCCAGACTCCGCCTTTCGGCCAGATGTGTGGAAGGGCAGTTGAAGGGGCAGCCAGGGTGCCTATCTCAAACTCTCCCCAAAACATTACAGGGGGTAGTAGGACTCCAATGACACCAATGACAAACCCACCAAAGAGACCGGATCTGACGGGGGTGTGATGCTCCTGCAGTTGCATCAGACAAACATTCAGGTCTTGCTGCTGCACCAGAATGATCAAAAGTTGAAGGGACCACATCTGCAAAAGCATTTGCACCACTGTGTAGCACATGTCTCAAACAATGTTGACAACATGACAAAGCAATGCAACAGGGTGCAGTGGCAGCATCAGGGCAAGCCAGAGAAATGTAAGTTGGTGGTATCTCCACAATGCAGACACACGTTTTTACTGTCCCCAGGCGTTTCTGAGTTTAGGTTCCAGTGTAGAGATGACTTTTCTGAATTGAAATAGACGTTTTGAGATAAAAAGAGCGACCAAAGGCTTACATGTAGTCCAACCCAGCTGACCAATTTCACAAAGGCGTGATGAATCTTCATGAACAGTATCGCAAAGAGAGCAGCAATGACGCCGACCACAGCGCCAAGCAGAACATGGCGGAAGTCGACGTGGAAGTGTGGTGCTGCTTTTGTGAACACCCAGATGGCGCCAAATGGGATTCCGGACAGTGCACGGAAGACCACCAGACACAATGCACCAGTGCCCACAGCATAGGTTGCTATCTGCATGTGCATGTACACACTGCTTGCATGGGTGCAAGTCCTGTTGAGCTATGTTGCAATAAGCAGTTTGTGACAAAGCACATGACTGCTTGAATAGCTGTGGCAGCAAAACCAGTGTGCACAATGTTGTGATGCAAGGCAGCACAAACACACCTCATAGAACTGCATGCCTGATCTGTGCAACACCTCCAGCGCAAACAATGATCCTGCAGCAACACGTCACAAAGTTGGTGAGCATGCAAGACAGGCACCGATGCTTTGCCTGTATCCCAGACGCAACCACGCAGTAGGCAATGAGGCAGCAACATGTAAGCTGTGTCTTACCTCCCAAGGCAACACCAAAGAATGCTGCAAGTCCAGCAGTCATGCCTGCATGGTTCAAGAGGGGTCAGGCAGACAGGCCTGTGTGATGATGCTCAGGCTACGTTGTTTACAGGACAGCTAAGAGCAGAGTGAGCTAGCGCACTGAAGGCAGGCAAACATACCTAACAAGGCACAATTCCTCAGCTTTTGCCCCTTATACCGCAGAACACTTTTGCCAAACCAACTGCAGGTGGCTCCACACAGTGCTAGAAGGGGTGCCTCCGGTCCCAGTGAACCACCAGCAGCTATGCTGAACGTAGAGCATAAGAACATTGAGGGTGACTTGTTAATGGATATGTAGCCCTGCTCGTGAATGTCGCGAACTGTGTCAGGCAAGTCTCCCGGAGATCCGAGGAGCCTCTGGACCAATCCGGCGAGGAATCCAAAGGTGGTCGACAGCAGGACTGTGTATACCCAGGCGACCTTGCTCACAGCCGGAAACCATGACACATTACTCGACAAATGGGTGAGCGCCGGTGCTACAAGCTTTTCTGGCGCGATCTCCCAAGCAAGATGTACAACGGCCTCAAAAAAGCTGTTATAAAGCCACGCGACGACTCCAGTCCCGCATCCAAACATTGAAACTAGCAAAAGCATTTTCTTCGGGGTTAAATCTTGCATGCTTTGGCGAAAAGCGCGCAACGATGCAGTCGCCTTTCGTCGCATTGGTGACACATGTTGCTCCCCACCGACCGGCAAAAGGGGATCTTGCATCGCGGAGTCTCCCATGTTGCCTCTAGTTGACAACATAGCAGAACAGCGGAGTGCACAACCGTTTCTGTTTGACCATTTTTTTGTGCCCGCAAACCCACGTGCACGTGACTACTAAGGGGTAAATTACGCATCCCGAGCGGGCCGGCAAAGGGTTCGCCATGCGAATCACGTTGCCGAAAGCAAGCCTTACGCCTGCACAAATCCAACACAACCTTGGATCAGGCGACAATGCCTTGCACTGCACCGAAAACGGCCATGTAGGCAAATACATATACTGGCCATGTAGGCAAATACATATACCGGTATTTGCGAAGGCACGCCTATAGGGATTAACAGTATTAAATAAAAGCTTCTCAGCTTATGAGCTAGGTACGTGCAGCACAAGTCTTGTATATATCAATTGCGTGAGGGATATATGATATCATATATCAAACACCACATGTAGCTTGCTACACATTGCCACAAATCTTATGGGCCCTAGATTTTGAGTTGTGCTCTGACCTAATTGATGTGTCTAGTTGCTCGGCCTTGTAACGGCTGCAATGGTGCGCACTTGATTTCATCCATCACATCACCTCAAGCTTGAGCAGTATTTTATCAAGATTTTAAAAATTGATCCTGCTTTGAGCATGCTCTCTAGCGATCTGGCCCTCTCTAACTTTATGCTCCGACTTGCACCAATTGGTTCACTCAGCAGACAGCGATATACATTGTATAAGAAAATCAAACGGTCTGAGTGAAACAAGCTGTTGTGGACCACATTTTTGTTGTCCAGATGCAGCCAGCATCTATCAAGGGAAACAGCCAGCATCGAAGCTTCCGTGATTGGAGATGATTACGCATGTGATTATACGTAATACCCCCGGCAGTGGCAGGCAGCGTGTGTCACCTGCCTATCGTTGCTAGCTGCCCTCAGGCAACATTGGGAATGCTATTTCGACACGCGGCTACCTGCACACATTCTTCCGCAATTGGTTGTTAGCAATCCTTGCCTGGCCGTGAACCACCGCTTCTCCGACGCCCGAGGGCCAGATCTATACTCAGTCTAAAAGCCGTATAACCTAAGCTTTGTCGAAGTTACCATGGGGCTAGCGTCGAAGGTGCAGGCCGCTGGGGCTGCGCCGAGTGCGCCACCCGTCTCGGTAGCAAGTGGAGCTGGCAGTCAGAGCCAGTCACCCGGTTATCCTCAGATCAACCAATCGTCTTTCAGCCAGCCTCCTGGGGGACAAGCAGGTCAGAGGCCTCCGTCATCAGCATTCATGGCACAGCCAAGTAATCAAGGCCAGTCTACCTTTACCGGCCAGCAGAGCGGTGTTGGTCGACCACCGTACTCAACTCAGTCTTCGTTTCCCGGACAGCAGCCTCAACAACGACCTGGACAACCTGGACAACCACAATTTCAAACAGCAGGTTTCTCGGGTCAGCAGCAACCGTTTCAGCAGGCTGGGTCTGCGGGACAACAGCAGGGGTATCAAGGTCAGCAGCCACCTCTTCAGCAAGCTGGCTTTTCTGGCCAGCAGCAAAGCTATGGAGCTCAAGCATTTGGCCAGCAGGGTCGACCACAGGGGCTTCCTTCATCACAAAGTTTTGCTCAGCGGCCACAGACAACTCAGCAGCCAGGCAACTCGAACTCACAGGTGGCTTTGCAACAGAAGATTGAGCACATGATACGCACCAACAGGCTGGAAACTTTCTACCCAGCTAATAAGCTGCAGGCGGTTCTGCAGCGTCTCAATAACATTGACTTCAGGTATGAACAAAGACTGTTGAATGACATGTGCCGTGTTCAATGTCATCATGACTGAATGCTTTCTTTGTTGTAGCCTGTTGTACCCTCTTGTACCAACTGTTCTTTGCCACTTTTGCTGACAGTTCTTTGCGCACCATTGCTCTCCAACATGCCTTGACACCATTCCACCCCAATGATGCACCCTCAAGTTGGAGCAAACAGTCTGCTTTCTGTGTGAACAGGCAGCTGGCCCAGAGGTGGAATATGCCCTTGGAGCTGGCTTATGACTTGTCAACCCTAGCGCTGTATGACATCGTCATCTATGCGGATGACAGCGGCAGCATGATCTTTGAGGAGGGCGGGGAGCGCATAGATGATCTCAAGCTCATCCTTGCCAAGGTGGCAGAAGTGGCCACTCTATTTGATGATGATGGCATTGTGGTCAGATTCATGAACAGCCCCATCCAAGGCAACGGCATCAGGAATGCGCAAGAAGCAAACAACCTTGTACAGAATGTGCAGTTCACTGGGATGACACCACTGGGATCAAGGCTTGATGAGCGAGTGATCAAGCCCTTTTTGACAGCTGGTGTTCAGCATCGGAATCTGGAGAAGCCTATTCTAGTCATTACTATCACTGATGGGGAACCTGTGGGAGAGCCTAACCAAACCGTGTCACATGTCATCAAGAATGCCAAGGCCCTCGTTGCAAATTCAACATATGGCCCAGGCGCAATTGCATTTGAGTTTGCACAGGTTGGCAAGGACGTTAAAGCTCAGGCGTTTTTGGGCAGGCTTGACAATGACCCTGAGATTGGTGGCATGATTGATGCAACCTCCTACTTTGAGCTTGAGGCTGAGGAGTATGCTCAGCGAGGAGTCACCCTCACACCTGAGCTTTGGTTAGTCAAGCTTATGGTTGGTGCAGTTGACCCCACTTATGATGAGTCTGATGAGCTGTAGCCTGTTTTGGCTCAATAGTGATGATGTACACAGCCCTTTTATTACACAGTATCACTTGCAGCGCAAGCATGTGGACACATTGTGCCTGACGCAGTCAGGCCAATTTGAGTGCATGCAAATGTGTTGACTCTGCAGTTGATGATTTTTGCTAAAGCAGCGTGAAGGTCACACAACCATGGTTTGCTGTTCTTAAACGATTTTTCTTCTACGTAGTATCACACATATTGTGCTTTGCAAGCATCCCGTTGGTTGCATGCTTTACCTTGTCAAGTGGTGCCGGTGTACACTATCTGAAGTAGCTTTGATTTTCATGCTGACTTTATGACTGTGTTGCACTGAGCTCGATGAGCAATACTTTTCGTCAGCTGCCATGTATAGTATGCCGAAGAAGTTGGTTGTCGGCTAGGGGAAGCCTTGTTCATCAAGCTGAACTTCGTGAACATTGTTCCAAGAATTGTGCGGTCGTAGTGAATTTTCAAGACAGCAACAGTAGCTGAATATGTAATACCTGATTCAACGTCGATTATCTGCATTGTGCGTTGCAATGTCGCATCTGGTTTGCCAGTGCGGTATATGAGTCAAAACAGGTTGTGGCTGCCTGGCAACCGTTGTGCATACGCTGACAGGAATGCGCATTTTTTTAATGAAACACTGCAATTTCAGTCAAATGGGCTAGCTGGCCCCAACGACTGTGCAATCTCTGACTGACTGACTGACTGAGGACTGCTGGCCCGGACCTTTGGTATAAATGCGGCGCATACAAATTCGAAGTGGAATGATAGACGGAAACACGCATCGTGTTTTAGTACACAGGGCAAGACCGGCTGGCTTGTGTCTTGCCAGACTACCTATAGCTGTTGCATCAAATTGCACACAAACTGCAAGCTCTCAGCAGCAACAGAATTGGCTTCACTTTGCGCAGCTGTGTTGCTGCGTGACTTGTCACCGAAGGACATGCGCCTCACTGGTGTGCTGCCTGTGTGGTGAAACAGATTTTCTGCATACCCTGCAAAGCCACACACTGTCCTAAATCCTCAGCACACATCCAGCTTGGGGTTCACAGAGCAAGCACATACTTCTATGTGCTGAATGCGATGCTGCTTGCTTTGGCGACCCACAGCATTGCAAAGAAGGTGGCCTCCACCAGATCAGATCGTGTCGATGATGTGGATGGACAGCGCTGTGCATGCATAGCCAAACACAGCCTCTGGCATAGCTTTAGCTTGCAGGATGTAATGCATTGTAACATAAGTCCCTGGTCAGCGTGAAGAACAGACTTTGCCAGGCATGCATCAACATCAGGCCTGCGGAGCTGCATGGTGGATATGCATATGTGGACCGCACCAGCGTCTGCACTGCCTTGTTTGCTGTCTAGCTGGGCTTCAGCAACAGCTTGGGCTAGGGCTTGAGCACAGTCTGGCATGCCAACCTTCCTCAACAGCAGCACTGCTGATCTGAGACCCCCACCTGCCACCAGCATCCCCAACCCCCGCCATAGGCTACCCTCAGCCTGTACCCCATCACTGGCAGCTTCACATATGCATTCTCATCTTGAAATAGCAAGTACGAAGAGGCAATGCACTTGATCTACCTGGTGTGAAAAGGTAAATGCACAGCATCTGTGACTAGGCGATTCTGAGGCCCCCTCTACAGCATTGACATTGCATAGAGGTTGGCATTGCACAGTCAGCCTTGGAAGCAGCTCACATGCTTGAGCATGCTGTGTTTGAGTGTTCTCATGGTATATATTGAACCAGGCATTGGCTTTTCTTTGGCCAGAAACCATGGCAGTTGCTGCATGAAACAGGCTGCTTTTGGTGGTGCCTAAAAGGGCAATGGCATGCTGCAGGCGCTGTGTGACATGCATTGCAAGCATGCCATGAGATGACACACGGTCAGAGCACAACACAGCACAGGTACAACAGACACACTTGGCTTTCAGCAGTTGGGGTGTGCAGCGAGGCAGGATGCTGACCTGATGTATGTGAGAAGCCCAGCGCTCCAGGGTGATGGCCCTGTCTGAGCCTGAGAGGGTGTTGGCTGTGAGGGTGGCGGCGTAGCGCCACAGCTGCGCCTCCTGCAGCACATTCACTGCCTCCTGCGACAGACCTGCAGATCACCCATCACAGCTCAGCACCCATCGGTCACGACACCTCAGCCCAGCGGATCAGTCACCACACCTCAGCCCAGCAGATCAGTCACCACACCTCAGCCCAGCAGATCAGTCATGACACCTCAGCCCGGCAAATCAGTCATGCCCAGCAAAATCGTCATCACATCTCAGCCCAGCAGATCAGTCATGACACCTCAGCCCAGCAAATAGTCATGACACCTCAGCTCAGCAGACCACTCACCACACCTCAGCCCAGCAAATCAGTCACAGAACCTCAGCCCAGCAGATCAGTAATGACACCTCAGACCAGCAGATCAGTCATGACACTCAGCCCAGCAGATCAGTCGCAACACCTCAGCCCAGTAGATCAGTCGCAACACCTCAGCCCAGCAGATCAGTCGCAACACCTCAGCCCAGCAAATCAGTCACGACACCTCAGCCCAGCAGATCACTCACCACACCTCAGCCCAACATCATGAGATGTAAAACAGAAGAGGGAGGGAGAACACTACACCTTTTGGCGTCAATTTATCGAGAACATGAGAGCATAGCACAGAGGCATAATTTGCTCAGCGTCCTGTTGGTGGTTCAAAAATGGCAATGGGTCTGCATCCCTTGGGGAGGCTTCCTACGGTGGTCTTCCAAAAGCGTAACTTACACTAACCCTCAGGGGTCCCCAAATCTAGATTTCCATCATGAAACCGATGTATCACTCTAAAAATATGACATTTTATGTATCCAAGAGTTATGTGCCCTCTGAAACATTCTTTCTGTGCAACATGCGCAGGCGGGTCATGCTCGTGCCTGATACTGGTTGTGATTCACCTGCTGAGCAGAGCAGGGGGACACCCAGCAAGTTGTCCCCAACACTTGCAGCATGTGCCGCCACAACCTTGGCTGCCTGGATGTGTAGCGTCCGTGAGACAGCATCTGGCGACAGACTGCCACTGCCCGATGCAGCCGGCTCGTTGCTGGCTGCCTGCAACACATCTTATATCTTACAGGCTGAGGTGTGGAGCCAGTTGTGACTCACCAGACCTGCTGGCTTGAAAGCACAGGTGTAACACACTACACACACTCATGCCAGGGCGCTCATGTCAGGCTCTGAATATAAGTCCTCCTTAGAAGCCTTTATATGTGTCTCTGTCACATGAAACAGACAGTATGGGACAGGGAAGGGTGGGGCAGGGGCGGGGGGGGGGGAAGGCAGGGTGTTAGACAGTACTGTAGATCAGACAGGCCTTTTCTGCCTGAATGACTTTGATGAGTGTTCCAGCATGTCTGCTTCAACAGGAGCTCAACTGCTGTTGATGTCATGGCTATGTGCACCTCCAATTAGCTGGCTGTAAGTGTATGCTGATGCTACGTGTGAAGTGTAGCTTGTTCGTGCTGTGGACTAGAGATTGTTTTGGTACATAAGCATGACAAGCATGACAATCCTCCAAGAGTGAGTGCTGTTACAAAGAGATAGTACAGCAGTGTTGGGTTACAGAGCATCGCCCTGGTGAGTCACGTGCATGTGCCGGCAAGGCCACAGCAGCACTCTCTACGGTTGGCCAAGCAAAGCTCATATCTCCAGGTTCTGCACATAAAGATCATGGCGGCGCACCAGGGCAAGGTAGGAGGCAGTAACAAGGCAGTGGCAACAGCAGGCAGTGACAACAGCAGGCAGTGTCAACAGCAGGGCCAGGAACAGATGCAAGAGCTTACTGCTAGAGCCAGAGTGCAGAGTGCATCTCTGTAGTAGCGAGCGCTCTTCTCAGGAGTGCTGGCCAGCAGGAAGCCCACAGCTGTGGCAAAGTCACCCAGGGCAACATACTCTATCACCCTTCGCTCCTGCATGTGTTGCATCCAAAGTGTCAGCTGGCCGTCTTGTCATGAGTAACAGCAAGCCAGAAGCTAGTTGCTGAGCAACACGCAATGTTGGTACATGGCTCTGGGGTGCATCAGGGGAGGCAATGGGCAACGAAGGGAAAGTCAGCATGCTTCTAGCACTGAATGCTTGACAAAGAGCTGACTGACTGCTGACTGACTGCTGACTAATATGCAAACTGCATTAAACAGGCCATTGCTGATACAGAATAACATGAGCACAGACTCAGTGTGCAAGTGTCCAGCTGTGGAACTTTTCCCAAGCAGGCAGAAAAGGAAAGTCATGCAGGAAGTGACATTTCCAGGTCTGTTGACCAGACCTAGCTCACTCTTGATCATGCACAAGCTGATGGACTGTTGCTGAAGGTTGGGTTGCGAGCTGCATCAACAAAAGGAGGTGACCAAGATGAGCTTGACCTGTAGCTTTTCATTCTGCTCTATGTTGCGGCGAGACATGAGCTCATGCCATTGAGATCGCTCTCGTGCCTCAGCCAGCTCGGCAGCCTCGCTCCACAGTGCCCTTGGGGCAGCAGGCCGCTGCCCTGCCCCTGTTGGGGCATGGCTGGCAGGGCCCTGGCTGGAAGCAGCTTCTTGTGCAGGACTGGCAGCCTGATTGGGTTGGAAAGCTTCTGAAACTCCCTCCTGAACCTCCTGTGAGGTCATCACACATGTGACCACAGTCAGGCAGATCAGCAAATGTGGGTTGCACGCTGAGGCGCTCAACCCAAGTGTTTGGGCAAGGGAAAGCAACTTCTGCAGGCACTTTGTGAGGAGCAAATGTGGAAGGACTAAGCAAGCTAGGGCACTTGCCTAAGCTATTGCAAGACCAGTTGTTGTTTGCCCAGTTGACTGCTGTGACAAAACATGTTTGACAAGAAGACTCTGATGCAAAGAGCAGAACAAGCACCCAGGAAAAGCAGGAGAAATTTTCAAAGGCGGTTTGTCATCTACCTGACCAGCAAGAGACACTGACATGTTGAGTCAGCAACTGCACACCCTTTGCACAGCAGAAAGGACCAATATGACAACACAAGACCAACATTGAAAACAGATGTTGCCAGATTTGGAAGAGATGGCTGTGTTTCAATGTGGAGACACATGTGCACCTTGGGGGTGGCAGGGGTATGGGCCTTGACCCCACCCCTGAGCTTGGCCACAGCTGCCTTCAGGTTGGCCAAGGTGGCTGGCAGATGCTTCCAGAAGTTGGCCTACACAGCAAACAACATACATCATTCACATTCAAGTTCAGTTTGCGGGATGCATGTGTAAGTGTTATAACAAGCCTCAGCGTTACTTTAGGGACATGCCAATCATGTCTTGCATGTGAGGGGTCATGTGCATTCCTGCATGTAAGGGGTGGAATGCTTCTGCTGTGCTGTGCCTGTATTGGAATACTATATGCAGTCACATACGCATTTGATCCCAGTGTACTGCAGGAACACAAACACACTCAAGATGTAAGCACGCCCAGCCAGACTGATATGCTAGATGCGGAAGAAGAACATCACCTGGTCTTGCGATATGCAATGCATCTCATTTGAAATTACCAACATCTAACAGCTGTGGTGTGGCAAATTCAGAGCAGGCTATTGCAGCTGGCATCTCATCCACATGTGCACAGCGCCTTCTCAGCAATCATTCACAAAGTGACGCTCGATCATGCACAAAACCTTCTGCGGTCTCCACAACTTGCCAAAAATAGTGAAAGATGCTACCACACAGTTGCGACTGTAGCTGCTGCAACATTAGATAAAACTGCATTGCACTTGCAGATCACCATGGTGACGCAGTGAAGAGATCAGAAGCACTGATCACAAGCTGACAAAGCAGAAGCAATGATCACAAGCTGATGAAAGCAGACCCAATGATTATAAGCTGAAGAAAGCACAATCATTGATCACAAGCTGACGAAAGCAGACCCAATCATCACAAGCTGAAGAAAGCAGGAGCAAGGACCATAGCAGTCCAGAAGCACAGCAAGGTACGCACCTCCTCTGAATCTCCTGACACAGTAGCAACAGCAGCCATGCGTTCACAGATGCAGTTGCTGTGCAAGGCAGCGCTGTACATGCGCCACTCAGCAGCATGCAGCAGGGCCCCCCCGGCACGCATGTGGGCCAGGGCTCTTAGCACCAGCCCTAAGCTTGCATTATAGGTGTGGCGTGGCGTCAGGGCCACCATGTTATCCCCTGCATGACATGAAATGCTGTGCTGGGTGTGTTAGAATCCACCTCCATGCAGCTTTGGACTCATACCAGATACACCAGGAGCATGCATGGTGATAGACAGCGTTGTATATTCTAGAAAGGCAGACTGCAAAGGAATGATGATGAGGTGATTTCTTCCAGCTCAGATTGGTGTGCCCACTACGAGCATGTTTGAGAGCACCTGCCTCAGATACACTATGATCAAATGAGAGGCCAGCGGCCCTGGCATAGCTTGTAGTGAATGAAGCACAAGCAGGAATCTTGCCATGCTCAACCAAAACACACCATGTGAGCTGACAGCGAAAGCACATCTTGCTCACATTTCGCATGCAGTATGTGTTGATGAGCTGTCTGTAACAGCAGACAGGAGATGCAGCCCAAGAGCTGTATCTTGTCTGTGCTGATGTCAAGGCTGATGCTGATTTTGATGTTATTTCACATGATGAGGTTGATGCTGGTGTGATGTAGATATAGATGTGGATGTCAATGCTGATGAGGATGGATATGTTGATGGTATTGGGTATGAGGTGCCTACCTGGGCCCTTGGCAGGAATGGTGCCCGGAGCAGAAGATTGCGCCAGGCTCTTGGCCATTTCCTCCTTGCTCTTGCTGCCCACACGCGCTAACCGCCCTGCACACATGCACACAGACTGTCACAGTCTACAAGCCTGCAGCGCTGTGTGATGATGTGAAACATTCCGTGCACACCAAGGTTGTGTATTGCCGTCCATTGCAACGCCACATGTACAAATTCCTTGCTGTATGTGAAACAGGGTACTGGCCTGCAGGACATCTACACAAGATGCAAGCTTTTGCCTACAGCTCTCTGAAGGCATGTGTTGTAAAGGCAAGCCTTGCCCCTCACACATGTGTACTGCAGCATCTGCCATAGTTGGCGACTGGATCTACAATTGTGTGGCGTACTGTGCAGTGTGGCTTGAGGCCTTGTGTCCTGTATTGTGGCTACTGCATCGGCACATGACACAGCCATATAAAGACTGATTGGTTTGGTTGCACATCCAACGCAGTGGCTTATGCAATCCAATGATCCCCTTGGGACATCTGATATCTAGTTATGCAACACAATCAGCCCAAGCTTTCACAGCTCTGGACAAGCCTTCTGGCAGAAACCTGACATTCTGCAGCCGCACTGGACTATATCAGACAAGAAACGCCTTGCGACAGCAGCACTGCTTACGTGAGATGCCCTTCATGGAGAATATGCTGTCCCCATCTTCAGAGTCCTTCCTGGCAGAGCCAGTGTGAGAGGAACTCGGACTCTGGCCCTGCATGATGTGAGCTGGGTCCCCAGGGCTGATTGGGGACTGCCCCTGGCTCAGTGAGGTCGCCCCAGGGCTGCTGGCACCGTGGCTAGCTGCAGCATGCCCTAGGGCTCCTGAACCCTCCCAGCCATCCCCAGGGTCATTGAAGGCATCCTCGTACAAGGTAGGGATGGCATCTAGGGTGTTACGCCGTAACTGGTTCTCTGGGCTGCCCTCTGCCCAATATGTGAGCTCCTGCAGCATGCATTCCATGCTGTCATGATGCCATCTTTGGTCGCCATACCCCGTTTGCTTGCCCCCATATGAGCCCTAGAACTCCCGCGAACCCTCCAGGTTCCTGCAAACCCTCAGTTGCCTAATCCCACGGAGCCTGTGTAGTATGGCGGCCCGTCATGATTGCTGCCGTTGCTGTTGGCATCTCTCCACAGCACCTGTGTGCACTCCAGGGTTTTTTGAAAGTCTTGGGTTAAGACCCTAAGCTGATGCCTGAGATGATTCATTGCTGATGCTCATCATGTCACCCATGCTTATCTTGCCTTGGAAAGCTCTGGTGTGAATGACTCATGGACCCCTGAGTATCCTTGATATCCTTCATGTCAAAGTTTCGACTGCAGCATGCCAAACGCATCAATGGAGCAGCTTTGATCACTTCTCCTAGTCAAAAGCTGATCTCAGAAGATGCCTTGCATAGACAGAACCTTGCACTCTACATACTGTGCTGCTGCAGTTCATATTCTGTGTGACGCTGATGTCACCCAGCTGACCTTCCTCATAAGAGAGATTTCTCCCAGACAAGCCATTTCAAGAGGACTGACAAGGCATTGAGACCAGTGACCTGTGCGTCTGCAGTGCCTGTACTTCTGGACGCTGATATCAGACTCCTGACGCTCCTTACAAACAAGAGAGACACATGACCAGAGCTTGTTCAAGACTGGCTGCCCACAAGCATTGTGACTGCTGACCTGTGCTTCTGCAGTGCCCATTCTGTGGGGGGCAGCCTGCCATGCCTTCTGGCAATCCTCCGGAAACAGGCTCCACACAGCGCTCTCCAATGCGCTCTCATCACCCAGGGAGGGCTGCGTCAGCTGCTGCAGCAGCTGCTCTGGCACCCCCTGCTGCAGCAGGACGCGAAGCAGAAGAGCCCAGGGGCGGGGTAGCAGCAGGCTTGACCCCAAGGGCTGAGGGGGTGACAGTACTCCCTGCATCTCACTCAGCTTCAGTTCCG
>JAABUK010005573.1_pt1 | contig 19423 bp, 16 predicted proteins | sample 5559141 | NCBI WGS metagenome assembly JAABUK01 (sample SAMN10711869, study PRJNA513367) | rock metagenome | isolation source: Antarctica rocks | place: Antarctica: Victoria Land, Pudding Butte nord | collected 2016-01-03 | reverse complement strand
AGACTGCGCTAAGCTTGAAGAAAATGTGTTTGTGACACGAGTAGAATGTGATGTAGAAAGAAAGATGATGTTGAACAAAGAGATGTTGATGAAAGAAAATAGAGACTGAGTCAGATCTGAGCTAGAGGCGCTGACTAGCCCTATTCAGTCTTGATACGCTCGTAACATTGTTCAACATCATCTAAGTGATTTAACATCTCTTTTTCCAACATTTTTCAAGTAACACATGTTAAAATCATGACATTGAGCAATCTTCAAGAAGTTTTTTATGAATCATTGATAGAAATTGCAGAAGTCAATGAAGATTTGCATATAAATCAATGATCATGACACTTTTCAGTTTCAAATCACATCTACTTTTTGAGAATTTATTTGCAGATCATTGATGAATATTAATAGTTCAAGAAACGAGATTTTTTGAATCTTGAATTTGCATTTGTCAATGTTTATCTGCAGATCAGCTTCACAAAGCTTGTTTAACACTTCTTTCACATAAGTTTTATGCTCTTTCAATGTTTTACTGTAAATGAGAATGTCATTCAAGTACATTTAACAGAATTTATACAGACATTTGAACAGCACATTGTTGATATAGTGCTGAAAGAACGCAGATTCATTGATCAATTCAAAGAGCATTACTCTATACTTGTAGATGTTAAAGAAAGTAATGAATGTGATTAAATTCTCGCTTTCAGTACTCATGTGAAGCTTATTGAACGTGACGATAATGTTAAGTTGAGTCAGATACTTTCTGTCTTGAATTCAAGTGAGTACTTCGTTTATCAAAAGTATTGAATAATGATTTCTTTTAATCAAAGCATTCAGTTTTCAATAATTCATGCAAAAGCGAAAACTATCATCTTTCTTTTTGACAAATAATATTGATGAAGCAAAGAAAGCTTTGCTGAGTGTAATAAACTTCTTCTTCAAGTTTTCTTCTAGATACTTCTTGATCTTCTACAATTTGTAACTCGACATGAGATACAATTGACTTTTAAAAGATTGATTCTCATCTTTTAATTCAATCTTATGATTATATGATTGATGCAAGAGCAACTGCGTTGTCTTTTCTTTATCAAAAACATTCAGAAAGTCATGATAAACTATTAATAACTTCTTCTTCAGTTCATTCAATGATATGACAGAGATCACTTTATTTAGTTTCACGAAATGTTCAACTGAGCTAAGCACTTTATTAATTTCACTAATAATCAAGAAAAAGATTTTAATCTTCTTATTCTTGACTAGAGTTTGATATGCAACGACTTCAATCATGATAATATTGACAAGTTTCTTTTTTTCAGTTGATTGAAAGAAGCGAAGTTAATTAAGATCAACTTAAGTGCTTTGCTTTTATATGAGTACAGATTCAATGAATTAAACAAATTCAATGAACTGATTCACTAGTTTCTGATTCATGAGTCACTTCAAGATAATAGTCAATGTAACAATTAAGTTCAAGTTCTTTCATTTCATTTCACAAATTTCGCTTGATTCAGATCTGTAAAATGCTAATTGACTGCTTACTTTTGAAACAATTGATTTCAATGTTTAAATCTTCAATGATGATATTAATCAATCATTTGCAGAATTTATCAAAATTTGATTTCTTTTCAATCAAAGATTTTCAATGATTATCTTATGCTGTTCTAAACAAGTTATTAATAAAAACATCATTTCATTCTTGTGTTCTTGTATCATGATTGATGTATACAAAGCATGTATAATCAACTTTCAATCAGAAATTTCATCATACAATCAAATTGACTTTGATTTTGACAGCAATATTGACTGAATATCAAAGCGTTTACATAGCTTTGACATTAAAGATTCATCAATAAAAGTCATGTCAGTGACTTCAGTATTTATCAGAGTGAGAAATCTGAATATCTTTTTTAAACTTTTCAAGATAATGTCAACAGTGAATGACTTGAAATTAAATGAATTATCAAACATGCTGATGAAACAAAATATGAGTGTATCATTCTTAATCACTACTTTAATGAAAGCAGATCATTTTTTGAATTCGCAGTGATCTCATGCACTTAAGTCATCTTAAAACAATCATATGCTTTATGTTTTAACTTCTTGCATTTGAAGCAGAGTTCTTTCTTAAACAACTCTTTCTGAATGAGATCAAGATTCAATATTCTGAATTTCTTTCACGAAAAAGTAGATGATGATGTGCTGACAACAGAGAGAGTGTTGATGACAGAATGAGCAGTTTGAGCAGATGATGCTTTGACGACTGATTAAACATTCAATTCAGTCAATTTAACATTGACTTGCATGCAGATGTTGACAAATGTTGAAATCATGCCTAGAATCTAATCACATTGCAGCGAGATAGTGCGTAGCTGAATAGAATGTTTGATCAATAGAGATAGCTTTAACTAGAAAACTAAGAATACAGAAGAAAGAAGACAGTTTCAAACTGTATCTATAGTAAAGCGAACAAAGAGACGAAGTAGTCGATTTGCTAGAGCTCAAATAAATGAAATGTTTCAGCATATTTTGATTCAAAACATCATTGTTTCTTGTTCACATATCGAAATTTCTAGAGTCTATTGACTAGGTTCTATTCAACGTCGACACGCTTCGTAACAACAAACTCATTCAAATTTATGATTTGTTCATTGAGTATTGCTCGCTGAAGATCTGAGCTGATCTTATGCTAAAGATCATTTAGTAAAGTCTCATTATTGTATTTTAGTTCTGCATTAAATCTCTGAAATTTCATTCAAATTTCATGAAAGAAGATCTTGTTCTGATACAACTTCAAGTACTGACGTTGAATCATGTGATGATGATTGAGATCATCATACATTTTATTAATAATTGATAGCACTTCTTCAATTTCTAGAAAGAGATTCAGAAACATGTTTCTCATTCAAAATGCTATGTGTTTGATTGCAGCTTCACTGACTCAACTTTCAATGTATGCAATCTTCAACTCTTTGATAGAAAAGTGATTCTTATTTATCTTCAACTTGTTTTGCATTCAAGACAGTCAATTGTTTACATTCTGCGTTGAATCTTCAAACAAAGATGAATTCAATAACTTGATTAATTTCAAGAAACAATCTTCAGAAATTAAAGTGCTTTGTTGACTTGATGCAGTTTCTAAATGATGTATAATCACGTTCTTGTTTCTCATCTCTTTCTGCAGACGCGTCTGTGTAGCTTTCGATGTGATATTTGTCTTGTTAACATCTTTTAACATCTGAATCATGTCATTGTGAATCTTGATTTCGATGTCATGCTGATGAAGCATGTACTTAATAAAGATGATGATGTCGTCTGTTTCATTAACTGTTATTCAAGCATTCAATTCTTCATTGATGCTGATCTTGATCATTTCATAGACAAAAAGCAACGCATTCATGTTTTCTTCTTCTTCTGATGCTGCTCAATTCTGTGATAAAAGTGATTCTCTTCTAGCATTTTGAAGTTCATAGTAAGCAATGCTCACTGATTCTGATGCTGTGCTTCTAATCATTGTATGAGTAGAAAATTGCTGATCAAAGTTCTGATGTTACTTTATTGAACTTTCTGAGTTCAAGCAATGACTAGTACTTTATCAAACTTTCTGAGTTCAAGTACTGCTGAAATTTCTGATTTCTGATGATGAGTTCAATAAAGAGTTAATCAAGAGCAACGCGTTCATGTTCTTCTGTTTTGATTCTATCGAAATTTCTGATTTCAAATCAAGATTCTTCTTTAGAAATTTCTGATTTCTATCAAACTTTCTGAGCTCAAGTTTTGATTTAAATTGTGTAACTTGTTTTTATATCATTTACACGTCAATAGCAAGATTAATGAGTTTTGAACTAATGTTATGAGTCTGCATAAAGCAAATCATATGAGTGTATTCTAACTAGAAGTTCAAAGCTAAAGAAGAAAGAAGATGCAATACATCAAGATTTTATACTCACAAAGACGCGCTAAATCACTAGCGTGTCAACATCAGCTTTATACTAGTCTATGATAGTCTGACATGATCTATGTTAGGCTAATTCAAAGTGCACGCTTGCAATAATCTTCGTTCAATCTCATTCTTGCATTTATCATTACTTGACTCATATTATTGTTCAATTATCTTACAAATATAATCATTATTCATATATTGTAAGAAGTAATTATCAAGAATGATATACATTTAAGTAATAATATCAAAATGAGCTTCAAAGATTGTGAAATCAATTGATGACAAAGTCAATGAGATAAACAAAATATGCAATGTTTATTCTGAACTTTGTTGATTGAATCTGCAATTTAACAATTGCAAATCTTTGCAAAGAAATCATCTGTTCATCATTTTTATGATTATGCAACATCATCTTCTGTTTCAAAATTCATTATACTCATGAATTTTAAGAATGATCTTGATGTCTTTGATGAAAAAATGAGCAAGAGAATGAGTTTTGATGCTCTCTTGACGTTAAGATTCTTGCTTAACTCATCACAGACTTCTAGAAATAGAAGAATGATAAGTCATGTACTCAGCATTTAAATGTCATTACTGATTCTTTTCAACTTCTTTTAATGAGAATTAGCAAAAAAAGTGCTGATGCTTTTGAGATTTCAAAGTGAGTAATGTGCATCAAATGTGCACATAGATTTCATGATCAAGAGACAGCATAAAGCTGTGACGTGAAATTTCATGAAAAAGTGATATATCAAAAATGCATCTGATGCGCTTTCAAAGAAGCAACATGTATCATTGTAACTACTTTTATTCATCATGTTCATTAAACACTTACGTTTTGACTTTTAAATATTAAATGTATGCATATAAACATTAAATGAGTTCTTTCATTTAAAAACAGTATTCAAGACTGCATTAAAAGACAATGATGTGATTACTATTGCAATCTTTATGATCAATCAAATGATATTGAGAAAGACTCTGATCATCATCATGAAAGTAAAGAGTTGCTTGAGTGACATACATAAGTCTGAGTTGTTTAATGTACAAAAGCTGCAATTGCAAGAAGCAATGACAGTTAATAATATTACTCATGATATGCTCAATGCATATTGATTAAACTGATCATCAAGTCAAGTTTCAAGTTGACATTTTAAATTCAACTCAATTTGAAGTTGAGTTACTCACATTTTCAACTCAATTCAAGTCAAATTAAGCATATTTTCAACTTGATGTGACTTGACTTGACTAGAAATTGAGTTAATTCAACTCAATTCATCAAGAACTTAAGTTTGACGTTAAGAAAGTTAAATATAGAAAATTTTCCCCTTTTTTACATTATTTTTTTGCATTATCTTTTTGCATTTGATAGAAAGTCATGATAGAAAGTCATGATAAAAAACATGAAGACTGTTCAATAAAGTTATTTTACATTTATTTATTTACTTCTTGTTAAGTCAAGTTGAGTTGTCGAGTTGAGTTGTTAAGTTCAACTTTTCAACTCAATTCAAGTTCTTAAGTTCAACTTTTCAACTCAATGCAACTTGAATTCAAAAATCTTTCAACTTAACTTAACACTTTTTAAGTCAAGTACTTGACTTGAACTTGAATACTTGACTTGACGCAATCAGTTTAATATTGATATGCTGTATATTTTACTGCATTTTCATATCATTTTGTCAACGTTCTTTAACTGACATGATGATATACTATAGTTGAAACTGCTCACTCTGAATTCATTCACTTCACGCTCAAATGTAAATTTGAATATGAATGAGAAGAAATCTGCAATCTCATCTTCAATGAGAGATAATTAATGAAGTGATGATCTCATGATGATTTTGTGATAATTGTGCTTTCATGTTGAGTGTTTTTAAGCATCTCTGCGCTTTTTCTTCTGTTTATGTTTTTTCTTTTGTTTGAGTGTTAATATCTCTACGTGATCATCTTATTAAAGAGCGAGAATCATCATAATACAGTGATTCTCTTTCTTTCTAATCATGAATTTATGCTTGAAAGTGAGTGATTATGCTTTTCACTCATGTTTCAATCTTGTTTCAAAAGCTTTTATAAGCTTCAAGACATCTTTCATATCTTTGCTTAATATTCATTGATTATATTTTACAGAATATTCTTTTCATTGTATTTTATAATATAAGATTTTCTTTCTTTTTCACTTTTGTAGAATCTTTTCTATCTTTCATTCTTGCTCATCATCAATAAGCTTGAGTGTAAAATAGTTGAGTATAGAATTATTATTTAGTTTACAATTATACAACTTTAAAAGAAATACATAAAAGAGAGAATAAACTTTATAAATGATTAAAAGATCAAGATAATACATCTGCTTGTTTATAAGTTCTTATATATGAAAGAACTTTATTATTTTATTTAATAACTTTTTACTTAACTTCTTCTGCTTCAAAGTCAGCGATGAAACTCATCTGTACATGATGCTGACTATGAATCTACTGTCTAGCTACAGTAAAGTCTAAAGATTATCAAAAGTTTGAATGACATCGAGATGCTGCATGATGATGAAGCGCTGTGCGTTGATTGCATGCAGAGTTTTCGCGATTGTGCAGACTTTGATAATCTCAATGCACATGTTACAAGCAATCTGCATGCAGATGAGAAAGTCAAATAGAACGCAGAACTACGAGAAAAATCACTTATGAAAATCATTCGATTCAGTATCTTGTCATGTCACGATTTTAGCATATGTTACTTGAAAGATGTTGAGAAAAGAGATGTTAAATCACTTAAATGATGTTGAACAATATTATAGATGATGATAGACATGAGATTATCAGTGATGTTATGAGAACTTCTTGATATGAATGATACTCAGCGTTCATGAAGTATAAGAATCTCTGAATGATCTCTTTCTTTTCTTTCTTCTTCGTGCAACATCTTGTATTTAAAATCTAGTTATTAGAATTTCATTCTGATTTCATTCAGCTCTCAGTTCGTGACATTACGTTGCATCAACTACATCATGAGTCAATTCAAGAATATCAGCAACACTCTGTCGTTGACATCTCTAGCTTCGATCAACGAACTCATCACTGTTGCTCAGTTTCGAACTCACGTCAACAATGCTCTTGAAGCATGATACACTTTTCTGATTGAACTTCAAACTTGATTCAACGACATCATCACTCAGTATATCAACTGAGTCTCAGTCTGTCAACAAGAACATGAGCAAACTCAGATTGAACTTAAACAGTCTCAGATCAATAATGAAATCTTGTCAAAAATGATTCAAGAACTCAAGAGCATAAGCAGAATTGATATCAAATCAAAGAAATATTTGAATTCAGAACTTTATATCAAAGAGCAAGAGAACAAGTTAAATCAATTCATCTTCGAGCTGATCAGCAAGCTGAAGTTGAACGTGAATTATTATTCAACTTTTGAGTCTCGTCTTCTGTATGAATACAGTCGCTTATCAAGAAATGCTGTCGCTCAAGCGTTGTTGCATATGACTGCTCAGCATGACAAGTTAATCACGATTGAGCAATTAGTTGTCTTGTTAAGACAAGTCTTCGATGATTCAGATAAGCAAGAAATCGCTCAGCGATTCATTTCAGCTCTAAGAATGCAAAATTGCATCTTCATTGAATATCTGTTCGATTTTCAGCAGCACATTGATGCAATCGAATATGACGTCATAACTTGAAAATTCAATCTGAAGAATGAACTATTCAGCGAGCTCAAAGCTCTATTGATTCAGATGAATGTCAGCAGTCTGAACTATGAGCAGTTGATTATCAAATGTCAGCAATTGAATAGTCAATATTGCGTCACAGTACAGAATCTTCTCAAGTCAAAAGCAGTGATTCACTCTGTCTTTGTGATCTCTACAGTCTTTGTGTACTTCGTCAAATATGCAACACTCTTGACAGACTTGAAAGCTACGATCTTGAGCTTGAAGAATTTCATGAACTTATCGATCATCAACATGAAGAAACAAGACTCATTGACTCTTGAGAAGCATCAGCATCGCATGATCAATCATCTGTGTCTATACTGTGATAAGTCTGAGCATCAGACTGCAATCTGCAATTCAAAGCTCAAGATTCAGCTACAAGTCATCTCATTATTCGCTTTTGCAATCTTTATCGACAATTTCACTTTCAATACTTCTCTCGTCTTGAGAAAAGTTTAGTCTCTGCGTACAGTCACTCGCAGAGACAATCGAACAGTCTGAAAATCTCTGCACTCTCAGTTAACTCAATTCATTGATTAGAAAAGAAGATGAACAATGATCATCTCATGCTCTCAGATAATTTAGAAAGCAATAAAATCAATGTCAATCTTTCTGTTTTGATTGATATCAACGTCATTGATTATGCATTTATTGATGATTCTTTCGCGCAAAGACACTCTTTACTCTGTTTTTCTTTGTCTGAAATCTGTATTCTTCAAAAGTTTGATGATCAATCAGTTGTATTCAATTCAATCACTCATTATGCTCTTGTCAAACTTTGAGTTTCAAGCAAAGAGCTTGAAGAAACTCTCTTTTATGTCACTTAACTTTCATAATTTTCAGTTGTTCTAAATCTGTCTTGATTAAAAAGTCATAAAGCAATTATAGATTTGCGTCATAATCAGCTCATCTTTGAATCTTAAGTCAACTCAGAACTCATACTTGAAACTCTCTTGAGCATCTCGATCTCGACTGTGTCAGTATCAATCTTCTTGACGTCTTCATTCTTGAAACATCTGAAGATCTACGTTATAAATAGTGCTTCGTTTTTGCGACTCGCTAGAAAAAAGAATCATGATCTGTTTGTCATATTCATGAGAAATATCAACAAAGCTCTGAAAATCACGTCTTTCGTTGACTTTGTCACGCTATTGTCTCTCGAATATCACGACTTTCTAGATGTTTTCTCTTGCAAATTGATGAACATTCTACCTGAATGACGTTTCTATGATCATAAAATTCAGCTACAGAAGAGCAAAACTTCTACCTTCAAGTCTTTATATGACATGTCTCAAGATGAGCTTCAAGTACTAAAGAAATATCTGAAGAATAATTTGATCAAAGACTTTATTCAAGTCAGCTCTTTTCTTGCAATCTCTTCGATACTCTTTGTTAAAAAATCAAGCGAAGAACTCAGATTTTGCGTGAATTATCGAGATCTGAACGTCATGACAGTTAAGAATCAATACTCGTTATCTTTCATTCAAGAAACTCTAGATCGACTGACTAAGATCAAGTACTACATCAAGTTAAATATCATTGCAGTCTTTAATAAACTGCGAATGACTTATGAAGATGAGTGAAAGATCGCTTTTCGAACATGTTATGACTTATACAAGTACAACGTTTTGCTCTTTGAACTCACAAATGAATCATCATCATTTCAGAACTTCATTAATGACACTTTGCATGACTTCTTGAACGTTTTCTGCATCGCATACATGAATGATATCTTGATCTATAGCAACAGCAAAAAGAAGCATACTCAGCATGTTTATCAGATACTGAAGTGACTTAAAGTTGTTGAACTACAGATAGATATCAAGAAATGCAAATTTTCAGTTATTGAGATCAAGTATTTGAGTCTAATAATCATCACTCATGAAATCAAAATGAACTTTGAGAAGATCAATGTTATCATGAATTGAGCTGCATCTCAAGACGTCAAAGATGTTCAGAGCTTTCTGAACTTCGTCAACTTCTATAGATGATTTATTAAGAAGTTTTTCAAGCTGATCAACTCATTGACTGTCTTAATCAAAAAAGATCAGTCATTTAATTGAACTCAGAAGTGTCAATTTGTCTTTGATCGACTCAAGCAAATGTTCATCACTGTCTCTATCTTAATGCACTATAACTTGAATTTACTCGTGACTGTGAAAATTGATGTCTTCGACTATGTTGTGATCGAAGTCATGTTTCAACAAAATGATAACGAGCAGTTAAGATCTGTGATCTATTTCTCTTTCAAAATGCTACTTGCAGAATGCAACTACGAGATTTATGACAAGAAACTTCTAGTTATAATCAGAGCTTTTGAGAAATGAAGATTCGAACTGAAAGACACGTTAGATCTCGTTGAGATCATTTTCGATCACAAGAATCTAGAATATTTCATGTCAATTAAGTTGTTTAGTTGAAGACAAGTCAGATGATCAGAATTTCTCTCTCGATTTAACTTCAAAATCGTGTATTGTTCAAGTGAATTGAACACTCGAGTTGATGCACTTACGTGTCGATCAGAAGATCTTTTCTTGAACGAGAAAAATAGTCGTCAAGAACATCAGTGACAAATCGTGCTAAAATCAAAAAATCTGAAAATTCAAGTCTTAATCAATGTTCTTGACGATAGTGACTCTGAAGCACTTAAATCAAGTGACTCGAAGAGTGAATCAGTGATCTCTGAGCAGTCTGAATCATCAGAGAAAATGTCTATGAATGAGCTAGAAGAACAACTCTTTGCAATCTATTTCAATGATGAATGAGTACAGATCATGATAACTGTGTTAAGAGATGATCAACGAAAGCTTAAAGAATTTTCGTTAGCGAAATGTATGCTGCAAAGTGATTGAGTCTACTATAAAGATAGACTATTGATATTTGAAGATGAGAAACTGTGACTACGTCTGCTTCAGTTAAGTCATGACACGTTTATTGCGAATCATTCAGAAAGAGTCAAGATCTACGAAATACTCAGTCATCATTATTACTGACTTGAAATGATCAAGACAGTAGCTCGCTTCGTACATAATTATCATCTATGCTCTCAAGTGAAGATCTTTAAAGAAAAATATCAGAGAGCTTTGAAGTCTCTTGATGTACTCAATCGTCGCTGAAAAGACATAGTCATGAATTTCATCGTGACAATATCTGAAAGTAAGAATCTGAATGAAAATTCAACAATCAATATTCTGATAGTCGTGAACAAACTATCTAAACAAGTGCATTATGAGTCTATGAGTGAAATTACAGCTCTAGATACAGCTCGAGTTTTTTATCATGCAATATGAAAACATCATGAATTATCTGATTCAATCATCTCAAATCATGAAACTCAGTTTATCAATCACTTTTGAGACGAACTTTGTACTCGATTGAAGATTCAAGCTCGATTGTCAACTGCGTTTCACTCAGAAACGAATGATCAAATCGAGAATGTCAACGACGTTTTGAAACAATATCTTCGAGTCTTCGTGTTCTTTATGCAGAACGACTGAGCTGCATGACTGTCATCAGCTGAATTTGTCATCAACAATCACTTCTTCGAAAGCACTTAATGCACATCGTTTCTAGCTAACTTTGAACAGCATTCTCGAATGAGGTTGAAATCAAAGAAGACTCAGAAGAACGTTATTGAACACTTGAAATGAATACATGTCGATCTGTTTGTTCAGAAAATGAATCAAATCAATGAAATTCTGCGAGAACAAATGATCTTAGCTCAAGCATATCAGAAACAATTCGCTAATGTTCATCAACAACACACTTTCAAGTATGCAATTAATGATATGATTTGATTAGATGCTCGCAATCTGATGATTCATCAACTCAGCAAGAAGTTATCTAATAAATTCGAGAAATCTTTCAGAATCATCAAAATTGTTAGTTCTCATTCTTATCAGCTAAAGTTGCTTGATGACTGATTCTGTTTCAACGTCTTTCATACTTATCTGCTTCATTCTGTGACCAACGATCTCTTACCTGAACAAATACCTTTCGCGTCGTTTTCAATAGTCTTCGTTGAAGAAGTACTTAGCTGAGAGATGAACGAAATATTGAACTCTCGAATAAAGAACTCTCAGCTAGAGTATTTAATTAAGTGAACTGAAATAGAAGAAAACAGTTGAGTAAAGTTTGCGAATGTGATGAATGTCATTGAAGTCATGAACGTCTATCACGCTTGAAATCTCGATCGTTCAAATAAGAATTCATGAATCGCTTACGTGCAAGAAAGCAACGACTCTGAATATGAGTCAGAGAATTAAAAGTCTCGCAGAAGCTTCAACTTCAAAAAGAGAAATTTATTGTCACAATTTTAGCATGTGTTACTTGAAAGATGTTGGGAAAAGAGATGTTAAATTACTTAGATGATGTTGAACAATATTATAGATGATGATAGACGTGAGATTATCAGTGATGTTATGAAAATCTCTCGATATGAATGATACTCAGCGTTCATGAGGTATAAGAATCTTTGAATGATCTCTTTCTTTTCTTTCTTCTTCGTGCAACGTCTTGTATTTAAAATCTAGTTATTAGAATTTCATTCTGATTTCATTCAACCCTCAGTTCGTGACATGTCGTCGTAATGACAAGAACTGAGACAGAACACTCTTGTGTTTGATCTGTTGAGAATGATTAGCAGAAAGAACTCAAATCATGAACATTCTTTAAATCTACATGCTAACTACGTATAGATCTTGTTAAGACTGCGTGTCTGTTACTACAACATGAGCAACTCACAAGACTCGTTAAGTTCGACATGAACAAACTCAAGAGTCTCATTAATATCGTTTAACAGACGTTCAGACACAAACATTCTATACATGAGTGATACGCTGACGAGAAGACTTCGTTAAGAGAAGAGAAACACAAGCGAGTTAGTAGAGAATGATTGAACTACGCTGTCTGATTAGAAGTGTAGCATATGAACATCTCTGCAAGACACAATTGATCTGCATGAGAGAAATCTCTACAAATAATGCGAAACAGGTGAGTTGCATGTCTTACAAGCGAAGCGAGCGTCTGCGAAGCGTGATATACAATGACGACGACTGTCGATCTTGAGAATCTCACTTCTTCACTGAGCTCTGACTCTCGAATGTCTTGATGGTAGAATCAACCTCTAGTCGAAGACATTGTCTGTATAGCTCAAGAGAACAGTAGCGTGTGTCAATGTAATTAAAGAAGAAATTGACTGCAATATGCATGTGTATCGCAGATGAAACGTCTGCGACTCATGCTTAAGAAGTAAACTGTCGAAATCTGAGCAGTGAAAGATCTTGTTCGTCTTGAACTGTGAACCTGTCGCAAGAAAACTCTCTGAGTAATTTCTCGAGCCTAAGAGGGAAATCAGCATAGAGATCGTGCTCTATGTATGTTGCATGCAACGTATACAACATATTTTCGATAGACAGAAAGCATTCTCGCAATGCACATCAGAATTGAACGCATAGATCTGAACACTTATCTGCACTCTAGAAACGTTTCAGGCATGAATAGCTCGCGATGCGACTGCGAATAAAGTCATCAGACGACGAAGCATGTACTCATGCACTGCTCGAACTGATCGCACCTGCGATCAAGAATGCTACAAGATGCTGACTTCTTGAACTATCAAATAATCGTCATCATCACGAAGAGTCTCAGAACAGTAGCGAAGATGATGATGAAAACGAAGCTCTTGAAGCAATTTAGAGTGACTAGAACACTCGTTCTTTAACGTGCAATCAACGTGAACAAATTTGATACATAGTCTCAAAACTCACTGTTTCGACTGCGTGAAGCAGTCGTGTAGACTGCAAGTGATTTTCTATCTCAGAGAGTTTTGTTCACTCGATACAGATAGCATAGAGTCTCTCATGAGTCGATCTAATCGATGTCACAAGAGTGTATGAATTTATTATTATTATTATTCTTCTGCTTCAGATTTTTTGCTGATAGCATGATTAAATCATCAATATTAAAGAACTTAAACTTATGTAAATTGATCACGTCAAGTTGAGTACTCAAGTTTGAGTTGAGTACTCAACTTGAAAAGTATCAAATTAAGTTAAAAAAATTTTGAAAAAGTATCAAATTGAATTGAGAAGTTGAATTCAAGAACTTGAATCAAGTTGAAAAGCTTGATTCAACAATTCAATTTGAAAATTCAATTTGATTTGACAAGATATTAGATAGATGTAAATAGCTTGATCAAACAGTCTTTATCATGAAGACTTCATGATTTTCATCATGACTTTCTATTGAACACTCTTCAAGATAATGCAAAAAGATAATGCATTATGAATTTATAAGATTATGAATTATGATTAGAACTTAGAAAGTAAGGTAAGCGCTGCTCGCTAGTTGAACATAGACTGATCATCAAGTCAGATTTTGAGTTGACATTTTGAATTCAATTCAATTCGAAGTTGAGTTGCTCACATTTTCAATTCGATTCAAGTCAAGTTGAGCATATTTTCAATTCAACGCAACTCGATTCGACTGAGAATTGGGTCAATTTAATTCGACTCGTCAAGAACTCAAGCTTGACGTCAAGAGAGCTAAATATAGAAATTTTTCCGGCTTTTGCATTATCTTTTTGCATTATCTTTTTGCATTATCTTTTTGGTAGAAAGTCACGAAGGGGAAACATGAAGGTCGTTTGATAGAGAGTCATAAAGAGAAACATAAAGAGAAACATGAAGGGAAACATGAAGAGAAACATAAAGAGAAACATAAAGAAAAACATGAAGAAGAACATAAAGAGAAACATAAAGGGAAACATAAAGAAAAACATGAAGGGAAACATAAAGAGAAACATGAAGAAGAACATAAAGAGAAACATGAAGGTCGTTTGACTTTGATAGAAAGTCATGACGGGAAAACATGGTAGAAAGTCATGAAGAGAAATCATGTAGACTGTTTGACCAAGCTATTTACACCTACCTAATATCTTGTCGAGTCGAGTCGAGTTTTCGAATCGAGTTGTCGAATCAAGCTTCTCAACTCGATTCGAGTTCTCGAATTCAACTTCTCAACTCGACTCGACACTTTTCGAGTCGAGTACTCGACTCAACGCAGTCAGTATAGTTGAACAGCTCTATTATTTTCTTTTTACTTTCATTATTCTCTTTCTTCTCACTATTGATAATCTCACATTCATCATGTTGTAGTTTCTTCTCATTCTTCTTTGCTTCATAATGCATCTCTGCATCATCATTTTCTACTATGATGAGATCATTTAAATTAGAATTTATTGCATGTATTGAATTCTGAATTTCCCGTTCTTTAACAGTTGAGAAAGTGATGAATTGTGTTGCAAAATTCTAAAAAGCTGTCATAGAATTAGTATTATCAGTCTGCTTTAACTTCTTCAGATTATCATGATGAAGAATTCTTTGTTGAATTAAGTGAACTATAGAGATCATGAATTTTGATATTTCTTCGCTTACATTTAGCTCATCTGTTGTTGTCTTCTAAAATTGATATTAGTTTCTACAACTGAGAGATAATGCATACAGATAATGCATATCTTCATTGCTTTCAAAGCAATTTTCTCTGCAGTAGTATTCACATTTTGTGTCGCAGCAGTTATATCAAAAAGCTTTATCGCCTCAGCGACAATCTCAGCATTCGCTTTGCGTCTGATTTTCGACTTGAAGCATTCGACTATAAACAGGTCAGCGCTTTATCTAGTATTGCATTACTGAGATGCATTATCATGAATTTTCTTGTTCTTGCGCTTTTGTTCGACCTGCTTTTTGATATAGACGATCTTCAGATTCGCGATGATTTTCTTTATTTCTTTCTTTCTCTGATTTAAATATTTGACATTAACATTAATCTTGATGAAAGGACTGAGAATATAATGACTGAGGTTATGAGGTGTAAAGAATGTTGCAGAAGACTTTCAAAGATTAGTCTTATGATTTTTTCTTTTCATTGCATCTTCGAGACTTCGAGCTCTTCTTTTATCTTATTGATCGCATCTGCATTGCTTTGATAGATCAGAACGCTCTTACTTACAAAGCTGTGAGATGAATTTCTGATTCAAGCGAAGATAGAGTTTGTAGATAACGAGCAGAAATCAGAACTTGACTTATCAGTCAGATCACGAAACATACAACGAGACATACTAAGAAGATTATGAATCTGTTACGTCGTCCGTCTGCTCTTGTTCACCTGAAATCTTTGAAGAAAATTAATTAATCATTGAATTTTTGAACTTTTCTCAACGAGTTTGTCGAGATTCTTGTGGTATGAAGAGTTCTTGTTCAGGTTGACAAGTTGTAGACTCTGTTCTTACTCTACAGAGACAGCATCTATTATATCACTCATTCAAATTGCGTGTTCAGAAATGTTGACAATTATGCTTGTTAAGACGGCAAGAATAAAGAATTGATGAATCAATTGAAATTTAGTATAATGTCTTACATTATTCAAGCTTATTGTAGTTGACTTCAATGTTGTATTCAACCACTTCTGGACGATTTTTCGAGCGGCTCGGGAAAAGTGCTTTGGCCCAGCCGACCCACCCAGCGTGCCAGCCCAGTGAGCCCTGGGATGGCCTCGGGCTCCCAGGGCCCGCCTCATATGTCCCTAGGCTCTCAAGGCCCATGCACATGACCGTCTGATACTTTCCCACGGGTCTTTACCTTCTCCCACCAGCTCCCGATATATCTCTGGAAACCAGGCACGATTTCTGTACATCCCTGGGCATTTTTATCGTCTAAAGAAACGGACCCTTGAATAATGTTGGCCCCCCGCGTAGTTTACATCTCGATTGTGCGGCAGTGATGTTCTTTGTGATTCACCACGATCTCGATATTCTCGAATGTACTTTCAACTATCTCTTTCTGGAAACAAGCTTTCAAGTCGATGCTTTTTGCTTAGAGTTGAGGTGATTCAACCGGCATGAATTCTGGACCGACTAAATGATATTGCATCACATATTGAAGATCTCAACGTCTTCATCTAATTCGATTGACTCTCTTTTCTGAATTTCGTATCATGATGATATTGATAGCTCAAGTATGATAGACAAGATCAGTTGATGATTAGCTGAGCATAATATACATCCGTTGCCTGGTGGAACGTGTTTCACGTCTTTGAGAGGCAGAAAATTTCACTCAAGCTTAGACGAATCCTTGGGCTCTCAATTCTTTGTGCTCAGCATCCATGCATATCAGGGGTCTATTCTCGTCTAGCAAGGCAAAGGTTTCTTCAGATCTATTCCGCGAAGAGAATCTTCAAGACCGTCCCACTGCAGGTCAAAGGTTGTAACCACTGTTCATTCCATCTTGAATTTCTATCAGGTTAAGAGCGATGATAGTGGAAGCTCTGACTTTAGCCGCGGCTAGTCTTTGTTGAGTAATTATAAGAGTGGTTTTAGTACTGTCCCGATGGATGCAGAATGATGAATTAGACTGAGATAGTTTCATCCTTCGTGTTTCTGAGAAGGGCATAAGGTAAAGAATTCTCGATTAGTTCGTTGAATTCGGGTTTTTCCCCATCGTTTTCTGCAAAACAAACATTGTGAGTTAAGGAAAACTTTGTAAACTTGCTCTGTGGACTGCATCCACAGACCGGTTTGGGACCCATGAATCCTTCCCGTGTCCCCATTATAAGGGGCGATAGACCGAAGAGGCGTCGCTTTCAACTTATTAATTAGAAGGTTGGAAATTGCTTTTCTGTAGCAAGCCAAAAATTCCCATCGCGTCCGCGCGGATCTGGTGGCAGTGGTACCCTACGTCGAGTAGATTATGATCACCAAGGAGCCATCGTTGGTGAGTTTCCAGATGGAGATGCAGTCAGAATCGAAATAGCCAAGCATGACAGCGTGTTTTTAATAGCGGATTCATCAAAACCAGAGCCGACTGTGTTAGAACGAATGTCAGAGCTTGCTTCGAACCACTGGCGGATATGGGGACAGTGAAGGACATAAGTTGGCACCAGTAAGATGGGTAATTTCAAATTCGATTCTGTCTCGTCATCTCTCGGCGGTACAGCAACTACTCACTGAAGCTGACGATGGTGGTCTTGCCCAGCGCTATTGCCTCATTCATCGAATGTCGATATTCAAAGGTGCTTGCCCGGTTCTGAGTTTGGATTCTCTACATACGATTGGTATCTTATTTTAATGACTGCTCTTCTTCTACTTTATCGAAGACTTCTCCATCATCATCTTCGTGCTTAAGTCCTTAGTTGGTTTTGGTCCTGGACCTGGTGACATCCGTTTCTTGAGCTGCTGAGGGACGTTCTCCAAGTGTGCAGAAACGCCCAGTCCAATTCAGGATTGTTTGTGCATTCGGCGAGCGCATGTCAGACCATTTAGCTTTTTCTTGGTCGGCTCATTGATTCTTTTGGTGCCTTGAAGAGCCATGAAACGCTCGAGTTTACTCCTTCGTCTCCAACTAGTAGGTTGGTCTTAATATATCAAGGGCATAGCGAAACATCATTCCTTTCTTAGGTCCGCTGAGTCGTGCGGTTTGAATACCTTCCTAGCTTCTCCGTGTGGTAGTCTGATGAGTCTGATCTTTCCTGGCAATCCAAGTCGGCGGGGTATTGGTCGGTCAGAGCATTCTGTGTCAAATCTTTGTTCACCAATATTCCTACCCAGATCGTTCCATGGCCGATTGCATCCAGGACACGCAGCATCTTTAGCTGGCGGGAGAGCGGCTTGGGCCAGCATCCCTTCTCGGCCTTACGCTTGCCCTCCCTGCTTTGTGGCCCCCCAGCGACCTAAGACATTTACCTTCGCCATGGTCTTCGACCGTGATGATAGGCATTGCAAATTACTGCGCTGCATGGGTTTCGACTTATGATATGAGAGTTGAAGAGGCGTGATTTTTAGAGTTTATCTATATCTGCAGCTCTGCGCTTTACGTGGATTTCATCGAGACCTCTGGTTTAGTCGAATAAATTAGTCTTTCGTTCTCCTTCTGCTTTGGCTTAAATTCATCTCCTGCATTTTGCTGGCTCTGTGCGTCGAGCATATGCCGAGAAACGAACTCTTAGGTCATTCTACTTGAGTCAATTCCGACATTCTAAAAGACAGAACAGGGAATAAAATAAATAAATGAAGGCAGGACATATAGTAAATCATATAGCACATGAGGGAACTTAATGATGTGATGACTAGATCTCTCGATCTATTCTCATTGTTCAGTCTTAAGACATCGACCGTCTCTCTGACTCGTTGCATCCTTGGGGTTGACATTTGAATACTATTCAGATGCTTGAATTTGAATTTGAATTTTCATGGTCGTTTGTGACTAAGTTCCCATGCGTTAAGTCGAGGTCGTACTTTTTCCTTGATCATACTGGGACGAATATTATCAATTCTTTCAGTGCTCTCGCGAATAGATAAAGCTTCCTTGCCTTGAGCTTGGACTCGAGACAAGTCTTGCGGTTCTGGTCATTATGACTTTGCTTTCTGATATGACCCCCAGATCGAATCCTGTACTCTACAACAATATTAGCATACGAATATAACAAGCAACATAACGGCAACTCAACACTTCATTTCTCCTTGGCACGTACCGTTACTAAGCGTACGCTATAGTCTGCTTAAGATTTAACAAAAGTAATAAAATTATTAGTGCCGCGGCGTCGGCCAGTGATTGTGCTTCCAGGTGCGTCGGATCTAGCATATGCCAGAATCCTCGGAAGGGATCAAAGTATTTAGATGCTCAAACTGTTTGAGACTCCTCATCACTGAAGCATCTATCTCAGCCTTTGCCTTCATGAGTGTAGTGGTTTTCCTTTTTCTGTAAATTGAACAGATTCACAAAATCTCT
>JAABUK010005572.1_pt1 | contig 19424 bp, 14 predicted proteins | sample 5559141 | NCBI WGS metagenome assembly JAABUK01 (sample SAMN10711869, study PRJNA513367) | rock metagenome | isolation source: Antarctica rocks | place: Antarctica: Victoria Land, Pudding Butte nord | collected 2016-01-03 | reverse complement strand
CAAGCGCCTCCGCTAGCTCTGCCTCCTCAAACTCCATGTCCATGTCCAGCGCATCTTCCGCATCGGCGAGCAGTGCAAGCTCAGCCAGCACATCCAGCGCATCCAGCAACAGCAGCGCCAGCGGTTCCTCAAAATCCTCCTCCCCAACCGCAAGTCGCACCTCCTCGTCCTCCGCAAGCGGCCAGAGCACAAGCGAACCAACGAATGCCGCCATGCCGGTTAAGGTTCAGGGTGGACTTCTGGCTGTGATGCTTGGCGCGGCTGCCCTGCTGTAAATACGATGCCCCCCCCGGGGGGGGGGGCATGTGGGGGAAGCATTGAGGGCGTATATACCCGGACACTCCGTTGTACATCACTTCGGGGGGTTCAGCATTGGGCAAAACAAAATGTCTGCATTTGAGCTGGCTGGCGGTTTGAATCCGAACTTCATTGAGTTTTTGCGTTTTGTATAGCTACTTTTCCGCATCCACTTTTTGGCCGAAGGTAACTGCACAATTGGACGCGAAGGCCAGGCGTGGAGGACTTGGTCCGTAAAGCAATAAGTAGTTGTTCTATCCAATGCCGTCGTGTGATCGAATGTGTGTCAATTTGGCTGAACGCGGCCCATGGCCGGATGCTTGCCACAGCAATACTTTCTCAGAAACAATATACGTCGCTAATAATGCGTCCCTCAGATGTCAACTGTAGTCGTGAAGACGTCATGTAAGCATGCATGGACGTCTATCCACATTACACTACTCTCCTCACCCCAGATAGCCTTCCCCTCCTTGTTGTTGACCCATCTCGGCCCGTGTCCCCACTCCTTCGAGCATTCCCTTCTCCCCCATCGCCATGATAACCCGCAAGACCGCCCTCCCCTCCTCCTCCACCTCCTTCTCCACCATGACCTGATATAACCCCTTCCTCCCCGTCTTCGTCTTCGCTGTCCGCTTATCATGCCCTTGCTTCTGCCCCTGATCCTGAACCTTTCGCTCCTCTGATAATTCGTGCGAGTACCGGCAGCGATGCCCGAATTGGCACCGCCCCGTGCGGAGGAGGTTTCTGCATAGATTTCTAGTCCGTGCGGGTTTGCTGTCGTCCAAGCTGTGGGTGGACTTTGAGGGATCGATTCGAGGGGGGGGTGGGACGCGGTCGGGCGCTGTTCGCTTTGAGGTGATTTCCTCAGGTGCTGAATCTGAGTCAGAGTCCGAGTCGGAAGGGGAATCTATTTCAGATTCAGAGGGAGAGCTGGACCCGGATGAGCTTGTTGCTTCGTCTGCGGTGTTGATGTCACTGTCGTCCAGGTCAGAGAGTGAGATGTCAGGTGGAGCCCCTGATGCACTGGAATGGGCGGCGTCTATGTCTTCGTCTTTCAATAGCTCCGCTTTGAGCTCCGCCATTTCGGTTGAAGGCTTTGGTTGCTGCTCGTGTGTCTTAGATGGTGGTGTCGCCAGCGTTTCTACGCCTGCACGTTTCGGTCGTAGCTCAGAAGAACGAGCCTCTTCTGGCCGGTCTTTCTTAATGAGACCATTGCCATGTTGCATTCGGGCTAATGCTTCTTCTGCTTTTCGTGCGTCCCTCTGAGCCTTCTCTAGCTTCCTTCTCAACCTTTCTGTCTTCAATTCGACCTTCGAAACTCCATCCTCCCCTTTCTTCTTCCGTGCTGCGTTCTTGCTTTCCTCCTCTTCCTTGGCCTTCTTAGACCCCACAGAATCCAAAGCTCTCTTTCTCAACTCCTCCTGCCTCGCCTTCTCCCTCTGCGATCTCTGCAACCTCTGAGCCTCAGCCCCCTCCTTCTTGCTCTTTTCCCACTTCCTTCTCTTCTCATCAGCCTCACTCTTCGCAGCCTCTGCCTTCGCTGTGGAGGGGAAGTTTTTCTTCCGCTCTGTTATCCATGCTGCTATATCTGCGGCAGTCTGTAGTGTTGCAGTCCGGCCCTTGTATTCTATCTGTAGAAGTGCAGAACTTGATGGCCTTCTAGAAGCGATGCGATTGGCTAATTTGACCTCTTCATTCTCATCGGAGCTTGATTCGTGGTCTTGAGAGGCTGGTGTGAGACCCAGCTGGTTGTGCTTACGAGGTTTCTTTTTGGGCGCTGGTAAGCGGTTCGATGGGGAAGCGGGAGGGAGGAGAATATCACCGCCAAAGCTCGGGACGGCGGGGCTTGCTTGAGGCCGGAGCAGGGGAGTAGCTGGCTTGTTGAAAGCTGCAGAGTAAGGTCGCTTTTGGCCTTGGTAGGAAGAAGAGAAACAATGTTGCGGAACTGGCCCACCCTGGTTCGGACTCTGCGGATCAGTAAAATTCTGCTTGGAGCTATTTGCGTTGTGGTTGAAGCCTCCTGTGCCGTAATCTCCTCCATCCATCACACGAGAACCTCGTCCTCTGCTTGAGAATCCTTGCCCTCGGAATGTATCGCCACAACGTCTCCCTCCGGAATGCCCATTTCCTTGGCCCCGGCTACCACTTTTATAGGACGATGCGTAGTCTGAATAGGTGGAATTTGGAGGCGGTAGTGATTCTTTTCGAGGTGGAGGTGGAGGTGGAGGTGGGGGAAAGGTGAAAGGTTGTGCCATCTTCTGGTCTCGGCAACTATGATCGCATCTCGAAGTAAGAGGAGTACCAGCTGGATAAGCATGATCGAAGACCCGTAAGGCGTGAAGCGAATAATGACTTTGCTCGTCGCAAGCACACCGTTACTCATAGTACTAGAACTTGTTGGAGACGGGTTCACGGGACTCTTGGCGTTTACTTGATTTGTGCCAAGAGGTCCAAGGTCATTAACCAGTATTACCAACTTGAATTCTGCCCCCAGGCTTCATGCTGGTAAGATATCTCTGCAGGTGAGCGGCGCAGCTAGATCCATCCATATATTCTCAACCCGCAGATTCACCTGCTGGCAGCCATTTGCGCTTTTGACAAAGGAACTTGCTTGCCCTGCATCATGTTCCCCGGATATCGAGCATCTCCCACAGCAATTTGTTGCCGAGATGTCCCTACTAGACCACTATGTTAGCTTGCGAACGCTGACCTGGACCTGAAGAACCTGTTGACGCGAAAAGCCTCACCTCATCTACTCAGCCAGCTCGTCCCAATCCTGCCAACATGCAGTCAATGACGGTTTCGCTGGATCACGACCGCCTGTCAAGTCTTCCAGCCGAGCTGCTATTCAGGATAATATCACTGCTCCTCTCGGATGCAGAATCTCTCAAAGCCTTCCTCATGACAAGCCGACCAATCCATCAATTCGTCAAATCTCACGAAGAGGCACTGGTCAGACGCTGCCCATTATAATGACCCTCTCGCTCATAAATTGCTCTACCAATCGCATGCTTCACTTGATGCTTTCTTCAATCTTCCGCGTGATGAGAAAATTGTCGAATCGCTGGTCCAAGAGAAAGCAGGGAAAGAGCTACGCTCCCGAAGAGGCTGTTCCTTTAGACCCAAGATTCTGGAACTCGCGTGCATCACATCTCATCCTTCGTGCTGGGTTTCTTGTCCACAGCGGTGTCACGAGGACCTCGCAGACGAACGGCAAGGCCGCTTATATTGAATCACTTTCTATTATGGAATGGGCTTTTCTTAATATCTTCGTGCTTTTTCTCGTTGATATTGTACACCCTGCTAGTTATCAGATTTCCCCAATGATTCTACCTTATGAGATCAGGAAATGCTCTCGAGTCGGCCGTTTCATCGTCGAAGTAAGTGTCTTTGGATGCTTAAGAGCCGTCCGAGACTATCTTCAGCTGCGTAATAGCCCTCTTCGCATATGGCTTGACGCTGAAATCGCAGATTGGGCTCGTACTTTCGAGTCCGGCCACTTGAGACATTGTGGGGGTGTGCTGTGTGAGAAGCCGGAAGACCATTCGCCTTATCTTGCGTTATCGTCGGAGCTAGCTCGGGATATGAGATCCATGTTTGGTCCAATCCTTCACTTGGGCATGCATGAGCTGGACTCCGACGACAAATTCGTCTTTTGCGACGTTCTTACAATTCTTGGTGTACTACCCAGCGCCGCTGAGGATGAGATGACCATATTAGAAGTGCTGAACAGTTCACTCAAAGCCTCGTTCCATAATGCACAATCTATCTGTGGTCAACGGATAGGGAGATTCATGTGGCTTCTTATGCCGCGCCGTCAGAAGGTTGGGTGGGTTGACCATGTCGAGAAATCCTGCCAATGCAGAATCGCACTTTGTTACAGGTCCGGAAAGTCAATGTTATCACCTGTACGAGATTTTCTTACTATACATGACACAAATTCGGCCAACGTTACTATCTTTGAAGACCTGCCGGGCCAGAATCCTTCCAACCGTCCCATCCTTCCATACAGCGGGGCTGCGAACAACAACTTCGACCAATCTAGAATTAAGTGAGAACGGGACGACATGTCGAAGAATGCGTTGATGGAGGAGCTATGAATGCCTGCTCCTATATTTCTATTTCCATCTTCTGGACTTTCTTCTATTCTCTCTTGAGTACCTTTCAGCAGTACTACCTACCAGTACTGAAGATACTCAGACTAATTATGGAGCCTGAGAACGCGTTGAAACAATTCAAAGTCTTGGAGGCTGCTTGTGAAAACACTGTAGAAGTGATCCCTGGTCTAGAATATGCGGTCCTATTGGTTGACAGTCATTCAAGTAGTGAGAGTTGTTAATTCATGCAATCTGTAAGAAAATAGTAGAACGCTCATGACAGTGACTTCTACTCGTATTAGCTATGTTAACGCGTTGTCACGTCTGAAATGTAACCGGTGAGCGAAGGTTTAGGAACTTGGGAACGAAACTGCCGAACATACATGCGTGGGTGTTTTCCATTTAGATGAAAAGGACAGCATTTCCTTTCTACAGTCATCTACATTAATTATACAGTCTGACTTGACATTCTTGCAGAACGCATATTCGTGTTAAAACCACAATCACAGTCGCAATCACAAGTTCTTTCAACCGGTTTGGGGATGTTCATTCTCGTACGCATGATATTAGTGTGGAACTTTCCAATCCCCGACTGACCCATACATCCAGACCACTATCTCGGATCTTGTTCGAATCCCACCTCATGAGTTCTACAAATTAAGCCGAGATGAGGTCGAGGACAAGATCAATGAAAAATACTCAAACAAAGTACAAGAAGCCGTGGCTTCTGAACACACAGATTGACCGTCCTGACTGCGGTATCAGGTAGTACAGAAGATCGGACTGTGCATCTGTATGTATGATCTTCTCAAGGTTTCGGATGGACTCATAGGCCATGGTGATGGCTTCGTCAACGTTAATGGTAACGGCAATCTTGAATCAATGGGGAAATGTCCGTCGTCAACTGAACGAGGAGTAGTCGAGTTCCGTCTCATCGTTTTCCGACCTTTCAAGGGAGAGATTATCACAGGAAGGATTTCCAGTTGTACAGAACAGGGAATTCGAGGTATGTAAATCCCACTCAAACAGTATTCAGATGAAAGCCGTATCGACAACAAGGGTGTATACGTAGTAAGTGTCAATTTCTTCTCCGATATCCACGTCCCTGCCAGTCTCCTTTTCGAAGGAACAGAATTGTGAGTCTTCGCTTCCTCTACCGTCTCCACATCTTCTACGGTCTCCACTCTACCTCTCTCTCGTCAACCCCAGTGCTACACGAAGTCTCACCCTTCACCCACAGCATAGCAGACGAACAAACCTACGCCTGGCGCCCCCCCGACGCACCTGAAGAGTCAACCTTCTATTTCGACGTCGGCGAGCTCATTCGCTTCCGTGTCGAATCAGAAGAATGGCACGACCATGCCCCCACCGGACCGACGCAGAGCCAGAAAGCCAAGGAGAGGTTGCAGCAGCAAAGAGACCATCAGAGGAGAAATGGACAGGTGGCAAACCGTGATGGCGAGACGGGGTTTGAGACGGCGGAGGAGATTGAGAGGAGGGCACCTTATGTCGTGGTTGTGAGTTCTATCTTTCTTTCCCTTCCCTGTCGTTGTGTTTGTTGTTTTCTATGGTGCTCCTGGCTTTGAAGTCGTGAGCTTGGCATGGGAGACAGTAGCTGACAGGTTTCATTATGGCGGACAGGGGTCCATGTGTGCTGAAGGGTTGGGTGGCGTGGCCTGGTGGTGATATGGCGCGCAAAAGCACTTTCACGTTCCGGACACTTCCAGAACACGGCTGGTTGTTTGGGAAGCGAGATCTACGGCATTTGCAAGGACGCTGCGGTACATTGTAAAGAGGACCTGGTACCTCAAGCTGGGTCGATAAGGAGCTACGCAAGCCCGATGATGTAATCGTGCTAATGAGTCGACCACTGAATGAAACTATGAGACGTTGACATAGACACCGTGCGGCCGAACCTTGATGCAGAGTATGAAGCCTCGCTTCTTTTGAAAATTGTTTGCATTCATGTAGCAGGTTCGTATGTACAGTTCGTGTTGCGCGAATATAATTCGTTGTCTCATTCTTTAAAACCAGGGCCAACTTTCTTGCTGCCACCAACGAAAGGTACCCAGCTTGGCAACCTACCACCAGTGGTATCGTCGTAGACCGTGGTAATCTTTCCATTCTCTTTTATCCTCGCCACCCTTTCCTCCTCGGCCATTTCTTTTTCTCTGGAATAATGCTCCATCAGCTTGCTTAGATCTGCCGCCCCCTCTCCTGCTACCACGTTCCATGGTGATGAACGGTTTATAGCTCTGCAGCATAGAGTGTTAGCTTGTTTTGGGCTCGGAGAGCTGGTAAGTTGAGGAATACGTACTCGGGATACCGTAGTTCAACACCAGGGTAGCTTGGGGTCGCGGAAGCGTAGAGATGGCGGTCGAAAGCAGCTTGCTCAGCGGCGGCTTGATGAAGCGCGTTCCGGCGGTCGAGCTCTTCCCGCCTCTCTCGAAAGGAATGGATGAGACGTGTAAGTCTTGGTCCTGTTTCGGTTGAGGTTGCAAAAGTCCAGGCAACGAGACCAACGGGAATTAAGGAGAGTGTGATGTAGAAGCCTTTCTACACAGCTGTCAGTTCCAATTGATAGGGTTTCGAGCATATCACCCAGAGGAGCGAAGGTGGCATACTCCAAATGACTCGGACCCGGACCCTCCAGTAACATTGTGGGCACTTCCACCCTGGTGAGCGGATTGCGATGCAAATCGTTGAGGTGTGCCTGATCGGAATTGTCTCGAGGACTGTGCGGCAGCTCTACTACCTCTTGACAGCATCGTGTCAGTGAATCGCCGTGATAATAACCAATCCTTCAGCTTAGGTTATCCCAGGGCTCAACTTCCAACATCAGTTGATGTATTTCAGCCTAACTTTAGGTAGCTCTAGCGTCGAACGGATCATGTCGGGCCGATCCTCACAGCTTGGCAGCAAATCAGATTTCACGACACTCTTTCCATCTTCCTCTTTACTCCGATTTAATGAACATAACAGCTTGGTCTAAAGAACTGATATAAAGTCACTGTTACTCAGCTGCAATTTTCTACAACTTTCCCGCCCATGCTGCCGGGTCTTACTCTCCCGATTCTGAGTATTTAGAGAATGGATTCGAGCTTCTCTGACGTGTTGATTCTTGAGCCACCAACAAGCTTTCTCCCTGCCTCTTTGCTTCCTTCTCCCCATGTTTCGAAGGTAAGCCATTAGTCGCTCTCATCGTTCTCATTCAAGCGTCTTGACTCCTCACTACCAGTAGGGTCCTTTGTTTGAGCGCTGTGCTTCCAATCGTTGTCAGATTAGCTGGTTCATTGCCTATTAGTGATTTGTTTCCGAGAACAGAGTACCTTGACACCCTAAGTCTTTGAATTCCCTTTGGTATCCAGAGGTGTTGACATTGGGCCACGTCAATAGTCTTGATGCCACCTTGCATTCCACTCATCCCCTATTGATTGAACGATTTCATTGGTAAGATGAAGTCGTCTTTTTCTTCCACATCTCCTTTCGCCTACCAGATTCTGTCATCAAGAAGTCATGGGCCAGGAGAAATACCAAGAAGCAAAGCTCCGAAAGAGAGTCGTGATACTTCAGAGCGACTCTCGCACCTCTGATGAGGGAAGATCAAGTGACAGACGATCTCAAGCCCATTCACCTTCCACGTCTTCTCTTTTCTCCCGACAGAACCTTACACTCGAGGAAATTCCTACTTCGACCCCTCCATTGACACCTGTGTCACCGAAAATGTCGACATCTAGACAGATGCCGTCTTCAAGGCCCGCCAAGCCAACGCCTCGGCCATCTTCACAGTCCCTTGTGAGAGCTCTTGCACAGCAAGCCGCGTCTCAGCAACCAAAAGTGGAAGATGACGTCGAAAGTTTCACTCCAATTCCGATGCTGGTCAAGACACCGACCGAAAAACAAGTAGACGCTTTCAGACCGAACATAAGATTATCCACGCTGCACTTGTTACAGTACCACTATCAGCCGAGCAACAAGTCCCTCACAAACCCGAGCTAATACCGGCAGCGCCGAAGGCTCAAGAACGTCAGGTTCTTCATCCTCCCGTGCCCTCTTCAAGCACAAAAAGGTCACCAATTGAAGTCACGTCTTAGCCTAGTGCGTGTCTTGATGACTCCTTCTTAAGGCAGACGATATCGTCAACAGCTAATTCTACAGTATCCCCGCCTCACTCCCCACGAGTTCATGGATACAACCCTAACAACTATCAACCAGGATATATGGCAGCGCCTCCGCCTTCGGATTCGCAGCGATCCTCTCCTACACCTCATCCTCCTCAGGGCATGCCGCCTATGAATTACAGCTCTATGCCCATGATGACAGGCGGACCTCCACCTTCCATGTATGGCAATCCCTACTATGGAATGCCGTTTTCACCACCAGCAGAGCCTATGATGCAGAACAACGAAGGTCCTACATCACCATCTTCGACTCAGGGCGAACATCAACAGCTTCTAGAGAAGGTTGCCGGTGTTCTTCCTGATATCAAGCGACTTCTCAACAATTATAAGGAGACACATGGTCAGCTCTCCGCAAAAGAGCTGCTGGCAAAACAAGCAGATCTATCTCATAGTGTACAATTGAACAGGTTTAGAGTGGAGCTGGAGGCTAACAAGAAAGAGTATGAGAAAATGATTCAGAACTTGGTAGGCGAACGGAGTAAACTGGAACGAGAACTTACGGGCTCCCGTCAGCGGATGGCTGACGTGGAGAAGCTGGACTCTGAAAGGAAAGCTTATTCTTTAGGGAAGAGAAGGTCCTGATGAAGTCAATGCTCAAATGTCTGTGAACGGTTCATCCTGTCTCGAATGTGGCAAGATGCGAGGTCGAATACAGAGCAGCGCCTCTATCTGTACTACCTGTGAGGCTCTTTACAATCTATCATAGCCTCATTTCGTCGCACTGCTCCTTGAATGCACATAGCGAGTAGGCCCAAGTCAAACGTGGCATGGGGTGGATGCTTCTGTGGTACGGAGTGATAGATCTGTCTGGTGCATTGATGAGTCTGCCTTGGGGATGATCAAGCCACAATGCACCAGCGAGCTATTACCGGATAGTACTAGCTTGCGCTGCTTAACGACTCAAGCGTGGGGCTGATCCGTGGCTAAATCGGGATTCAACGCCAAGCCGGCCCCCACCACCGCCCTCCTCGCTCTCCCTCGATGACAGAGGGATGCTCCCCACGACTCCTGCACCGCTCCGATAGATAGCATAGGTCCACCATCTCAGGCGTTCTCTCGTTCAGCCATCCAGTGCGCCATGTCCGTCTACCCTCGAGCCACCTCGATATAATGTCATCTTCCCTGTCCTCGAGCTTCATGGGTCCCTGAACAATTGCGCCTTGTCCAACCACTCGTCCATCTCCACCAGACTGCCAGCTGCACCCTGGCCACCGAACGACCTGTCTATTCTTGTCGCTCGTCACACTCACCGAAACTCGTTGCCACTCACCCCGTCTGGCTGGGTATATCTCGACAGCATTCTAGTCTGCCTGGGCAGTTGAGTACATCCTCGTGCATGCGTCTGGTAGGCGGCCCTCCTTTGCGCATAGTTGCCCACAAGGGTTCCTTTCAAACATCGCTTACACTCTTCACAAATGCAGACTTTCGTGTTTGGATCATAGCTTCTACTCAATCGCTGCCCGTTGCGTTGGTCAAACAGCAGCCAAAGTGTGACTTGGATCACAATAATACCACTACAATCTATTACGAGCACTTGGTCGTTGGCATAGACCACTTGCGTCCCTGTGATGGCCTAATGCCAACGATCTGCGCATCGCTAGGCCCGGTCATATCTATACCGAATCTGCTGGTGCCGCAGGCATGTCGAATGTCGCATCCCAGCCTCGTCCTTCTCAGTCACCCTCACCTGGTGATCGCGACGCAGCGCTGAAAGACTCTCACCGGCCAGCTCAGTTCAACAGCTTCGTTCCCTTATTACCTGAAGAGTCCTATCCGAACCATAATCCTACCTTTATTCAACCTATGTCTGATGTCATTCAAGGTATGCTGCAGCCACCCTCTACGACTACAAGCGAAGCTTGGGTTAACCTCTCGTAGTCACTCCGACCGAGCACCAATCCATTGAGGCCGACTATTATAGCCAAGCCTTTTCCCCTTCAACGTTGGCCCATGATTTCCTGACACCCGAGTACTCTTCCGAGAACCAATTCAGTGATCCCAGTGTTCCTACCACTCCGACCTGGGAAGACAGTTGGTGGGCAACTGAGGACCCCATGCAGCCCGTGGAACCAGTCGCACTCACTGGAGATGATGCAGGCCTCTCTAATGACCTCTCTGTGAACGATGTGCCCAGAGATACGAGTCAGTGTCAAGAGTCAAAAGACATATCTGCACCTTTTTTATCTCACCAGCCACCACAGTTGATGAGTCCACAGCTCACAAACACCCCGAGTCCCACTGGACACGCCTCCCACAGCGTGCCCATGGCACCGACAAGCGTCCCGTTCGGTGAGGCACCGGGATGCAGTCTGCAAGGAACCAAGTCTCGATCAACTGGTCTACGCCTGAACCCTCATCACACCCCAGCAACCTCCGGCTCCAGCAATGGCAGTCTTCAAGCGAGTCCAGTAGATGGGAAGCTTCCGGCACCAAGTCCTATACTGATGGTCTCAACTTACAACCGAGGGGATTCACCTGCCAGGTCGGATTTTGGTTTGGTAAGGGCCGCCAGCAAAAGGAGCCGAACGAGTCAGACTTCGAATTTCCTGGCGCCTACCGATCACTATTCGTCTGAGGAGGAGAAAGATGAAGTACGACAAATCCAGGTCCAGCACGGACCCTCACACGTGACACGAACCGAGGATGGTTCTTGGCTGCCAAATAGCACGAGTGGTCAGACAGGACTTGATCCTGCAGGAAGAGGGGATGCATACGTTCCTTCCCTCAAAGAGATCGAAGAGAAACGACAACTCGATGAGAAAAATGCGGAAGTTGCCTCATGGATAGCGAAGAGCGAAGTTGGCAGTGACCTTGGAGAAGAGGCTGAGGCGTCTGCACAACCACGCGGAAGAAGGCCGATGCGACCCAAACCACGGGCCCATAGTACTGGAGCTCGAATTAACACCCTTGGACTCGACATGCTTGATGATACGGGCATCCCAGGTCCCGGACGCTTGGTTGATGAAGATAGTGAATTCGCCTATTCCGACGATTCCTCTTCACAGGGGTCAGCACCTGACGTTTCAGCGTCTCCACCTGCTGATGTTGACCTTCATTCCCACGATAGTCCCCAAGAGTACTCTCCTCCTTTTGAGGAGGTCGCTTCTGAGCAAGACGACCCACTTCCACGGCAATTCATCAGAGCTCAACCATGGCAAGATGTTGTCAGAGGCCCAGTGCTGCATGATGCAGTATATCAGCCAAAAACTTCGAATGCTGCCATGTACAAGTACGATCAGCTGGCTACGAAGTTTGAGACAGCGTCTCGTGCAGCTACGTGGGGCACTCGAAGAAGGTTAAGCGAGACCGAAATTCAGTCAATCATATCCGGTGAGAGTGTAAGAAAGCTGTCACTTGCTCAGAAGACCCGTGAAAGAGGCAACAGTATTGTCCGGCAAGCATCAAAATTGATCCCTCGCAGAAGCAGTAGCAATGCCAAGAAAAAGGATCTCGACATCGCCCGGGAGAACTCAAGCACGGAGTCGGTGGAGAAGAAGCGTACAGACACTCTCTCGAGCTTCAAGTCTATTCAACGGATTCCTAGCATCGGTAAAACTCAGAAGTCACCGCCTTTGAATACTGGAAGTGCACTATTGGCAATGACTAGTCAACTCACAGCTGTGGGGCGAAGCACATCTGCAACTCCAGACACTGGGAGTTTCCCGCCTGGTCCATGGAAGGCTTTCAAACGTCAGAGAAGCAAGAGCGAGATTCCCAAAACGAAATCATCTGGTACACCCGGATTGGTGGAGCTCATGAGTAATCACGGAGGGCCACCGGTGCCGAATGTTGTATCCCCGACACACGAGGCAATTTCGGCCGAGAAGCGCCCTCAAGGGCACGTCTCAGATGACGAAGGCGAAGACGAAGCTGATGAGGAAGAAGTCACCGCTGATCAGGGAGTCAGGATTGATCTCAAAGTGAAGATCGACAACATTGTGCCCAATCTTGATGGCTTCCGGACTCACGCCAGACAGCTGAACCCCAGACTAGAACCATTCTTGACGGAACGTATTGCCCTCGAGCAAGTTCGGAGATATAAAAAGCTCGTCGAGAATAAGGTCAGACATACACATGCGGTCAAGAACTTGAAGCAGTGCGCCTCAAGCAATTTCTGCTTCGAATTAGGAGGCGATGCAAAAGACCTTCCCCCTCGCACAAGTACAAAAGATCCGGAAGTAACGTGCGCTCAGTTTCAAGTTTCTGGAAATGGCGACTCTGATGCAGAAGCAAACGCTTTTGCTGAAGGTATTGTGACTGCTGCGCTCTTTCCAGCCGGTATCCCTCTACCTCCTGTCAAGAAGCTCCCTGCGGAATTTGAGTGCTCTTTGTGCTTCAAAGTCAAGAAATTCCAGAAGCCGTCGGATTGGACCAAACATGTTCACGAAGATGTACAGCCTTTTACGTGCACATTTCCTCACTGCTCGGAGGCGAGGTCGTTCAAGCGGAAAGCTGACTGGGTCCGACATGAGAATGAACGACATCGACATCTCGAATGGTGGCAGTGTAATATGCCTCAGTGCAATCACAGATGCTATCGGAAGGATAACTTTGTGCAGCATCTTGTTCGTGAACACAAGAAAAGAGAGCCAAAATCAAAGTCACGAGGTTCGATCAGTGGCAAGGCAAAGCCGGAAGCCGACCCAGTGGCAGCCTGGCAGGCTCATGTGCAGGAGGAAGAGATCGAGGAAGTGTGGAAAATGGTTGATACGTGTCACTTCGAGACTCAGCAAAAACCGAGAGAAGAGATTTGCAAGTTCTGTGGAAACGTCTGCAGTAGCTGGAAGAAGTTGACCGTTCATTTGGCCAAACATATGGAACAGATTGCCATGCCAGTCCTAGAACTGGTTAAACGTCGCGAGGTTTCCCCTGACACCATCATCAGCCCAGTCGAACGAAATAGCCGTCAGCAGCGCGCACCAAACCCAGCCGATGCGGACGGGAACATGAAGTCAGAGGGAAACGGGCTTTCACCTTACATGCTGAACATCACTCCCCAACATGCAGGGCTTCGAGGGACGCAATCTCCAGGTTCCTACAGTCAAGATTCGCATTACACGCATTCGATGCAAAACTCACCCAGCTTCTCACATACACCGGCTTCTGCTTATGATTCTCAAGTTTTCATACAACCCCCAGACATGGCTCAATTTGCACAGATGCACAATCTGCCGGCGAATATGAGTTATGGTCCCTATCAAAATCTACGACAATCCCCATCCTTCATACCAATCAATACACCTGGAGCAACGGCAAGCACATATCCTCCACCCTTCAAGGCTGTGCGCCGCCTATCGCCTCAACATATGCTACCCAACCATTCAGGTTCTCACCCTGGCTTTATTCAAGTGCACGGCATGTACGAAGCCAAGCCGCCACAACAGCCAATGTACTCGAGTCCCACGGACACGGGACCCCACCCTGCGCAGTTTGATACAGGTGTTAATCAGATGCAAAATTACACGGCAAACACGATGGCATACGATCAGAATGGCGTGTCTGCAGGGATGGCGATGCCGCAGAATCTGCTGTACGATCCGCAACAAGGCCCGCCATTCCTAGCGAATCAAAGTAATGGCCAGGAGTATTCATATATGCCGCAATGAGGCGGAGAATGAAGCTGTGATATACGATTGCTGACCGCTGCGGTAATAGTGTAGATAGAAAAGTTGCCGGTTTTTCTCGCATTTCTTGGGCATTTGTTGGAGACTTGCACATGGTGACAGCACGGTCCCACATGTTTTTGGTTGGTGAGGGTTTTGAATAGATCATTAGCATATCCAACCAGATCTCATGTCAAAGCTACACTGACAACATAGCCTCTCAGCCCAGAGTCTGACCATGAGCAGGCGCCCTTTCCCGGGCGTAAGGCTGAGACGGTATGCTGTAGATGGGCGTAGTGCAGAAGTTCCTGAGCTCACCCCGAAAGCAATTCTGCTAAGTTAGGGATGGCGGTGCCCTGGTCTGTTCTGCAAAATACATGACAAGAGCCTCGAAGACCAAACCTTGTCCGGCACAACACCAGGATCGTGGCCTCCCATATTGCCAGGGTTTCATTACCGAAAGTCGGCTTCAACCTTTCGTCTTCTCGTCTGGGACTCAAGTTGTTCTCCAGCGTTAGAAGATCATGCTCTGGCACGCTCGATAACGCAAGATGAATCAATCTTCTTGTCTATCTGCATCAACACAAGACGCATCAATGATCCGACACCCGTCCAAAGCCACCCCGGGCGCCATCCGTCTATCGGCGATAGTGGCTGCCTTGCAGGCAAACATCCGCTGCGCCTCACTGCGAGGGTGTTGTGGCACTATGGCCTCGGAGTCGGGCAATCTGTGTTATCATTCGCCAGTCCTGGGTGATGGACTCTCTTCCATTCCACAGTACCGGTACTTTCGCACTCGCGGGCATCATCCGCGTCAAGTTGCTGGTCCTCGCACGAGCTGGTATTGAGGAGTCAGTCAGCCTGGAAGCTGGAGGAAGTTGGATTTGTTATCGAGCTGTGCGACTCTGGATTGGCGCTAACCACAATTGGCCTCCGAAAGGCGACTGCTCAGCTCCCATTTGTGCGTCCCTCCCTCCCTTCAAAGTACCGCAGCCCGTACAGGCCTTTTGCAGTCACTGGTTGACTTGGTCCGACGAGCATCGGCATCCTCATGGGATAGATGCATTTCTATTGGCTTGTCCAGGCCAGCTTCACCCGGGACTGTCTCGTCGGTGATCACTGACAACTGCCTGGTCCTGAGATCCGCTTAAACCGGACACCGCCCACCTTGCTTTGCATCTGCGGCGTCAACGGTCAAACCAGGCGCTCATTCCCCTGACCATGGAACCCGAATAACACGAACTGGCGTCCATCATCCAGTGCGCACGCCTCACTTCTCGACGGAAGACTCATTGAAGATCTCAATGACGGATTCCAGTGATTTATATAGCTCTACCTACGAGCCAAAATGTCACAGTTGCAGGACGCAAGGCTGCCGTTGCCAGCTCGTGCCAGAAGAGCCGCGAACGATGTAGGCTACTCCGCCACCATTTGCACGAGATATAGTCGTGGTGGTTAACATCTTTCTCGCAGGCTTCCGTCAGCCTTACTTCCTTCAATGGATTGGGTGCTGCCTCGTCGGCCTTTGGAAACGAACCTCAAGAACTTCTGGGGCTGTCTGCTGGACCGCCACCTATGTCGATAACCCCATCTCTACCCAGGGCCTTGAGCAAGTCTTCCGGATCAGGACAACAGACTTACACAACCGACCTTCCATCCGACTACAACTTTCCACAGGACTTTGACCTCACTGACACCCAGAGCTCTCACCAAGATGGAGAAGGGTTTCCAACACCTGGCAACAACAATGAACCAGTTGCTAACCCACTGCAACGTCTTGCCTCATCAGAACCAGAACAACTACCTTGGAGCGGTATTCATCTCAACGGAGTGCTGCCTTTTCAATCTCAAAAAGCACAGGTGCAAAAGCTATCGACGAATTCAACGAATGTCAGGATAGGCCAGAAAAGATCAATAATCGGCAGTCATGCCAACGAGACTGACGAAGGGTATTATACCCATTCTCAACCCGACCTCCGCTCAGTGTACAGTGGACACTCCAGCCAGATGCATCAGGGTCGACCAGATCAATCATCGATTCCACGCGCAATACCTTCGACCCAAGGACTGTCTGGATACGGCCAGTACCCTAATTTCAAGGACATGGACCACCAGGTCGCTGAACCCATAGAACAGCAGAATCCAGGTCAAGCTCAACAAGAACCACTTCTGTGCGAGGAAGCAGGATGTCCGTTCAACTGCAAGACATTGTCTGAGTACAAGTATGTCCCATTGCCTCATGATGGTTCCTAACACTGACAATCTTTGTTAGGAAGCATACTGCTCGACACAAAAGAGAGCACGTCTGTAACCAGTCCAGATGCCCGCGAACGGCCAAAGGATTTGCAACCATTAACGACTTAGAGAGACATCAGAAGACTGTTCATTATATGGAACCGTTGCATGGCCAAAGTCTGATGTATAAATGTTTCGCTCGAAAATGCAAACAATGGGAGAAAGAATGGCCAAGACTGGATAATTTTAAGCAACATCTGCGTCGCATGCACAAAACCGAAAGCACGGAAGAGTTGGTCCAACAGTCCAACAACTGGTATGAGGCGGAGAAGAAACCACGTCAGCCTACATCTGTACCAGCTCATGAGACGCCATCTCGCAGCTCGCATCCTTTGACGTCCAGCTCGAACCAGCCACGTGAAGCCTCTTCTGTCCGTCAATCATCTCAGCATTACTTGTCTCCGACATGGCAGCCAACAGGTAGTGCTGCGCGGCTACAGCAGACGCAAACCTCTGGTAGACCTCGATATTCCTCGTTCTCCAGCCAACCAAACCCTTCCAGTCGTACATCACCATTCAGTGGGCCTTTACTCAGGCATTTCCAAAGTCGGGACACGAGCTCTAGTGGCAATCATCAACCTGATCCAACCTCATTTAGCACAATTCCCGCACTACTTTCTTCGGAACTCGGCTTCGGCAATTCATGTCAACCGCCTCATGGTAGACTCACTTCTGCGTACACTGTGCCGAATCCTGACACTTCGGCATTGTCCGATCTTTCTGATATGAATTTGCCCTCTTGTTCAGGAGTATTCACCACTGCACAGAATGACTTGGCTCAAATTGCGTCTAACTTTTCGTTGGAGCAACAATTCAACCTGCCATCTTCTGATCAAGATTTGCACTCTCCTACCATTTCTACAGATGAAGCTCGACCATCCTCGCAACCGTCTCCCTTCTCCATCGAAGCTATCAGAGCTTTCATTGATCGGGACACCAACGGACGTCAGGACCAAAATGCTACATTTCTCCAAATCATGAAAGCCGGCATCGAAAAACTGGCGGAATCGCAACACAAACCAGCTACAGCTACAACCACGTCCCCCTCCCCTTCAGTCATAACCTCGACGCTCACTTCACATGCAGATTCCGCCGATACACGTCTTACGTACCGCTGCCCTGAACTTCAGTGTACCAAAACTTATCCTCGGCCTTGCGACCTGAGGAAGCATCTGAAACGCCATCACCGACCCTACGGCTGTACATTCAGCAAATGTTATGAAAGATTTGGCAGCAAGTACGACTGGAAACGACACGAGAACTCTCAGCATTTTCAACATGAATGCTGGAAATGTGTTATGTGTTCCAACAATAGTACAGCTAAGATGAGACTGGGCCCTACATCATCGTCCTGTGCACAATTGTTCTACAAGCGTGATTTCTACACCACTCACTTGCAAACTGTACACTCCGCCTCTTCGGGCACAATACGAGACCACCTCCGTATGCAACGTATCGGGCGGAACTGTCAGAGCAGTTTCTGGTGTGGTTTCTGTGAGAAGATCATAGTATTGCAGAAGAAAGGGCTGGAAGGTGCTGATGAGAGGTTCAATCATATTGATGAGCATTTTAAGAAGAAACGGGATCCCTGGAGTTGGGTTGATATGGATGGGAATATGGTGAAGGGGCAGCAGCAGGGTGTGGATCGAGATAAAGAGGAGGAAGAAGATGTGGCGGATGTGCTGGGCGGTGATGGGATTAGCGGCCTAGGCGTTAGAAGGGAAGAGAATATCGACGATGAAGATGACTCCTACGACATTGACACTCCTGGTGGTGGTACTGGTGCTCAACCCAGTACCGTTCAGAAACGATCCCTTCCCTCCGACTTCGACCTTTCCGCTTCAGCATCATCATCGAAGTCTCGACCCGCGCAACGATGCCGCATAGATGCCGCGCGCGGAAGATCCCCGCCCGCCGCTTTCGTCATTTGCTGCCAATGTGGCGATGGGCCCTGGACGTTGAAGACTGGCGGGCATGACGAAGATTGCGTCATGTGCTCCCATCGTTGTTGTTCGGGGTGCACTTATCTGGATCATGCGTGGGGAGAAATTACGAGTAGGAGATAGGCCAATGGAGATCAGCTGAAAGAGGTGGCTTCTCTCGCTTAGGTCGCGAGATTTCACTTTATGGTTCGGATAGGGGGGTTGTGACTTCAATGGATACTTTCTCTCTTTGAGCGGACACGGTCAACACGACGTTCGTGATGTCTGATGATGATGATAAGGTTAGGGAGGCCGGCTTGTGTTGGTATATTTGTTGTCTGCAACATCCTCGAAGGTTGCAAGTTTTGGATTTTCTTTGTTCATCCTCTGCTGTACTGATGCCTTGATGTGGGCTACGCTGAACTTCTCTGATATCTTTGTTTCCGTTGCGTTTTGATACCACTCTGCGAGTTTATACGGTTATTTCTCTACCGGTGTATCTTCTTCTGGTTTCGATGATGGTTGGCAGGTTTCTTGAGGATGGCAATCTAGATTGCGTTCTATGTTGCATGATGGGATAGGTCTATGAGACTGGATTATTTGCGAAGTTGGCTGAAATGGCTATATATCCTTCCTTGATCACTTCGCTTCGTCATCTCTTCTCCTTCCTTTCTATCCCTTCCGTCTCTCGGGCAAAACCCCCTTCCCTCCTGTTCGTCCCTCCACGTCTGTCCTATATACTTACTTTCCGAGACGCTTGTTGAATGTCTTTTGCCTATTTAGGTAAGAGAATCACCTTCAATGGTGGCATCTGAGAGAGTGACCTGCAAAATCACCCTCCCGACCCCTCCCCCACCAGCACCTCCTGCCCCTGTCGCTTCTCCACCAAAACCCCCTCCCCCACCCCCGATATTACTATTATCATTACTATCCCACACAACCTTCACCCCCACCCGCCTCCTCCCCACCTCCCCAATAAAATCGTCCACCCCACCCCCCACCCCGAAATACATCTTCTTGGCTGCCACC
>JAABUK010005571.1_pt1 | contig 19424 bp, 17 predicted proteins | sample 5559141 | NCBI WGS metagenome assembly JAABUK01 (sample SAMN10711869, study PRJNA513367) | rock metagenome | isolation source: Antarctica rocks | place: Antarctica: Victoria Land, Pudding Butte nord | collected 2016-01-03 | reverse complement strand
GTCAGTGTTCATTGAGTTGTAGAGTCAAGTCTCGCTGGCTTCGAAGCTCGTTCAGCATATTGATGACTTCGTTGAGTTGATTGCTGACTCAATGAAACAGTTGTTCTTCGATGTTTATGTTTCATGAAATGGCAGCTTCCTCAGCTTCGACTGAAGCATCGATGAGTAGAAGTGAAACTCTTCTACTGACAGTGCTTCTAAGTAGGCGAGTTGTTCGAAGCTCAACTGGCTCGACGTCACGTGTCATGATGAGAGAAGGTAGAAGTTGTTGAGATAAGGGTAGATGAGGGGTTGATGTTTTGAATTGATGTTTTTTGATGAGTGAAAATTCAAAGAATCCCTTGTGAATTTCAGGTAATAATTGAGTGCTTTATTCGAAGAATTTCTTGCGAATAGAATGATGAAAATGAGTGTAGAACCGAAGAATTTCTTGCGGTCTAAAATGATGGTGCAAATTTGAAGAATCTCTTGCAAATTTTCCTTACTGAATAGGTTGTTTCGTATCGTCTATTCGTCGATAGCAGAGTAGATGATGAGCATTTATCTAATGTTAAAGACCAGCATAGAGCGAGTCATATGAGTGTAATGTAACGAGTATATAAATGCTAAGAAAGAAAAGTATCTAGAAGAGAAGAATCGACTATCTATATGACTCAGAAGAACATAAGCTAACCCTGAATAAAGTTGACTTTGAAACAAGTCTATGCTCTAGCGGCGAGCGATCGGCGATAGCTCTCAGAATAGCCATCAACATAGTCATCAACATAGCTATCAACATAGCTATCAACGAAGGTGCGTAGCTAGAATCGTAACAACAAGCAAGTACTTCGTTTATCAAAGATATTGAATAATGATCTCTTTTGATCAGAGCATTTAGTTTTCAATAATTCATGCAAAAGCGAAGACTATCATCTTTCTTTTCAATGAATAGTATTGACGAAGCATATGAGACTTTGCTGAGTGTAATGAACTTTTTCTTTAAGTTCTTTTCTAGATACTTCTTGATTTTTTGCAACTTGTTACTTGACATGAGATACAGTTGACTTCTAAAAGACTGACTCTCATCTTTCAATTCAATCTTGTGATCATATGATCGATGCAAAGACAACTGAGTTGTCTTTTCTTTATCAAATACATTCAGAAAGTCGTGATAAACTATTGAAAGCTACTTCTTCAGTTTCTTTAATGACATGACAGAGATCATTTCATTCAATTTCGTTGAATTATCGACTAAATCAAGCGCTTTATTGATTTCGCTGACGATTAATGTAAAGATTTTGACATTTTTTCTCTTAGTCAAAGTTTGATATGCAATTGCTTTAATCATTGCAATGTTGACGAGCTTTTTCTTCTCATTAATGAGTGAGAGTTGATCGAGATCAACTTGAGTGCTTTGCTTTCGTATGAAAGCTGATTCAATAAACTGATTCATTGATTTCATATTTGTAGATCGCTTTAAAATGATCATTGACATAAACTTCAGATTCTTTCGTTTCATTTTGCAGATTTTACTGAGTTCGAGTCTGTGAAATGCTGATTGACTGCTTGCTTTTGAATTAACTAGTTTTGATTTTCGAATGTTTAATGCAGATGTTAATCAATCATTTGCAGAATTAATCAAAATTTGATTTCTTTTCAATCAAAGATTATCAAAGATTATTTTGTGCTGATTTAGACGAGTTATTAATAGAGACATCATTTCATTCTTATGTTCTTGTATAGTGACTGAGATATACAGAGCATGTGTAATAGATCTTCGTTCAAGAGTTTTATTATATGAATGAATTGACTTTGATTTGAACAGTGAAATTGACTGAATATCAAAGCATTCACATAGCTTTAAAATTAATGAATCATTTATGAATGTCATGTCAGTGACTTTGATGTTTATCAGAGCGAAGAATCGAAATATCTTTTCTAGACTATTCAGAATGACGTTCACAATAAACGACTTGAAATCAAACGAGTCATCGAGCATACTGATGAAGCAAGATATGAGCATGTCGTTCTCAATCACTACTTTAACGAAAGCAAATCGTTTTTCAAATTCGCTGCAATTTCATGCATTTGAGCTGATTTAAAACAGTCACATGCTTTATGTTCTGACTTCTTGCATTTGAAGCAGAGTTCTTTTTTAAACAACTTCTCTTTAGCAAAATCAACGTTCGATATTCTGAATTTCTTTCATGCAAAGATTGAAGCTGAGATCGCAGTAGTAATCATCATTAAGATGCTAGCGATAAAGCGAGTGACTCAAGTCGTTGATGTCTTGAAAGTTGATCAAGCATTCAATTTTGTCAATCGAATGTCAACTTGCATGCAGATGTCAACGAATTCATTCAAATTCATAGTTTGTTCATTAATCATGACTCGCTGAAGATCTGAGCTAATCTTATGCTGAAGATCATTTAGTAGAATTTCGTTATTATATTTTAGTTTTGCACTAAGTCTCTGAAATTTCATTCAAAATTCATGAAAGAAGATCTTGTTTTAATACAGCTTCAAGAACTGTTGTTGAGTCATATGATGTTGATTGAAATCATCGTACATCTTATTTATGATCGACAGTATCTCTTCTGCTTCAAGAAATGAGTTTGTGATTGTGTTTCTCATTCTGAGTGCTATATATTTGATCGTCGTTTCACTGACTCAACTTTTCACATATGCAATCTTCATTTCTTCAATAGAAAAATGATTCTTGTTTATCTTCAGCTTGTTTTGCATTCAAAACAATCAATTATTCACATTCTGTCTCAAATCTTTGAACAAAGATGAGTCAGATAGCTTGATCAACTTCGAGAATTGATCTTTCAAAATCGAAATGCTTAGTCAACTTGATATCACTTCTAAATGATGTATAATCACGTTCTTTTTCTTTATCTCTTTCTGTAGATGCATTCAAACAGCATTCAACATTATCTGCGTAACTTTCAACTCAATGTTGATAGCTTTCAATTTGATGTTGATCTTGTTAACGTCATTCAACATCTGAATCATGTCATTGTGAATCTTGATTTCAATGTCATGCTGTTGACATATGTACTTGATAAATGCAACAAGATCATCTGCTTCATAAGTGCTTATTTAAGCATTCAATTCAGTACTGATGCTGATCTTGATTATTTCGTGATTGAAGAGTAACATGTTCATGTTTTTTTCTTCTGTATTCAACGACGCATTCATGTCTTCTTCTTCTGATGCTGTTTAATTCTGTGATAGAAGTGATTCTCTTTCAGCATTTCAAAGTTCATAGTGAGCAATGCTCACTGATTCTAATTCTGTGCTTCTAGTCATTGTGTGAATAGAAAATTGCTGATCAAGATTCAACTGAAATTTCTGGTTTCAGTTCTAGAACAACGCGTTTATGTTCTTCTGTTCTTCTGTTCTGACAACAAGCTCAGTAAAGAGTTAGTTTAAAGCAACGCGTTCATGTTCTTCTGTTCTAGAAATTTCTTGGTTTCTAATGAGTCTTCTGAACTCAATTTTCGAATTTCAATTCAAGTTTAAGTGATATAGCTTGTTTTTATATCATCTACATGTTGATAGTAAGATTGATGAGCTTTGAACTAATGTTATGAGTCTGCATAAAGCGAATCATATGAATGTATTCTAACTAGAAGTTCAAAGCTGAAGTAGAAAGAAGATGCAACACGACGTGAGTTTTACTTACGAAGGCACGCTAAATCGCTAGCGTGTCAACAACAGTTCTACTCACAACTTTATACTAGTTTATGTTAGACTAATCAGACTAATTTGAAATATCAGAGATGCATGCTTGCAACATCTGAAAGACATGAAACATCAAAATAGCTGACAAGCTCAATGTCAACGCGAATTATTATTCTACTGAAAAGATTCATATTGTTTATGTGATTTTCAGACTAGAAGACGATGCTGATCAGCAAATTTATGCAAAGCATCATGTTGATGCTTTCTCATTCTATCAATTACTATCAGAGTAATTGAAACATCTGAAAGAAATTTACAAAGATCAGAATTTGATTTGAAAGTGTTGTTGCAAATACATCATTCTGAAGCAGCTCAACAAGCTCTTTAGCTCTTTCTATTCAGAATTCACTAAAATATTCAGCTTTCTGAACTACGATGATGTCATTCTGATGAACAACATTCAGAATAAAATCAACAATCATCTTCAGAATGCGTTGTCAGTTTGTCTCATAAAGTTTAACTCACTTGATAAGTTCAAAATCTTTCTTCAAGATGTAAATAACAAACAACAAGTCAATTATCAGCTACGTGATGAGCAATGAACAGTTAAATTAATAGCAGCTTCGAAAAAACGTTTTGTTTCTTCATCAACATCAGCTTCAGTCTTGATTACTAGCTATGTTCAACTCATTACTTTTTTCACTTTCAAATTTGAATAATCAAGAATGTCAATCATCTGCTTTAACTGCAAAGTATTGAGTCATCTTTCAAAGAACTGCTCTCAGCTAAAGACTAGTACTTCAACATCTTGTGCATTCATTTCTTGTCTCAATGAGATCATCATGTCAAAAGAAGAGAAGAAATTATTTACAAAGAAATTGAAGAATGAGACAAAAAACTAGTGACTTTCATCAAAGACATAATGAAAGATGTGTTAATTTCTTCAACAATGAGCAGCTCAAATGACTTCTTTGCTTTGAAATCTTTGACTATTGAATGTGTATTATCTAGCAATGAAATTAATTACTCATTAAAGTCATTGATTGACATTGAAGCAGCTGACTATTTGTTCATTGATGAATTAATCACGCAGAATGTTTGTGATTATTTGCAAATTGAATCTTTATCTTTAATCAAGCTCAAATCAATAAGAGAATTCAATGATCATTATGCAAAAAAGCTCATTACTCATGCAATTTATTTGAATCTAACTGTTTAAAATCATATGAAACGTTTCGCTTTTATGCTGATCACTCAATTAAATCAATATCAGATGATTCTTGAAAAAACATGAATGAACAAAATCGAGATAACTATTGATATGAAAGATGATCATCTTCAATTTTCTAGTTTCAAGACTCATATCAAAGCTTTTATCAAAGTTCATTCAACTGTTCTTTTGAGCAAGAAAATCGTAATAGAACAGAAGAGTTCAACTTTTACTCAAATATTAAAGAGATTTATCTCTTCTGTTGTCACTCAACTCAGCAAGAAGTCATCTTCATTCAGTAAAATTGTGAAATCATTTAATTCAATCAACTTCGCTTCGTCTTTCAATTCAATAAACGTAGCAATGATAAAGACTGTCGCATATAAATCACTAGTCAAACGATTGAATGTGACTACTTTCACGATCATCATCACGAAAATCAATTGACTTCTAAAAACAGCTAGAAATAAACTCAAAGATGTAAATCTACAAGAGCTTTTACATGAAGAAATCTTGAAAGAAGTCGAAGCTAAACTTTCTTTGAAATATTATGACTATCTAGACGTGTTTGCTCAAGCGATGACTGATTAACTATTCTTTCATCATCTCTATGATCATAAAATTGAATTAATTGACGAGAGAACATCTTCTTGAAGTTGTCTCTATCATATGTCTGATTACAAACTTCAAAAGATGAAGAATTATCTGATTAAGCATCTGAATAAAGACTTTATATCTTCTAGCTCAGCTTCATACACTTCGCTCATACTATTCATTGAAAAGAAAGATGATAGCTGTTACGAGCGTGCTCAGCCTTCTACTGAAACGCGTGTTCTTTGAGCGAGTCTAGATTCTATCGAGCCTAGCGCTCATTCTTTCTTCTGTACATATAGTCTTCGCATTTAAATAGATCTCGCTCTTTAGCTTTGAATTCTCGTTTACCTGATTTACCCTTCGTTTACCTGTATTTCTATGACTTGCTCTAGACATGATTCTAACAATAGCTTGCGTTTCTGTGTAAATTACAGAAAGCTTAATGCTTTAATCAAACGAGATCATTATTTCTTATCGTTAATAGACGAAACTTTCGCTTGTATTCAAGATAGCAAATATCTGACTTGATTGAACATCGTTGTTATCTTCAACAAACTGTATATGCATTCAAGCAGCGAAGATTTGACTATCTTTATCATCTTTTTTGATTTCTACAAATATCACGTGATGTTTTTTGAATTAATCAACGACTCGACTTTCTATTAACACTATATGAACGACGTACTATTTAACTATCTTCATCAGTTTTGTCAGATTTATCTAAATGATATTATCATCTACAGCAAAACACTGAAGAAACATAAGTGACATGTACGATTAGTTCTACATAAACTATAAGAGACTGATCTTCAAGTGAATATAAACAAATGCAAGTTTCATGTTCAGAAAATTTTCTTTCTGAAACTATTACTATTCATCAAAGAACTAAAGATGAATCTCAGAAAAGTACAAGCAGTAGTTGAATGATTTACTTCTACAAATCTCACTCAGATGCAATTTTTCATTGACTTCTGCAATTTCTATCAACGTTTTATAAAGAACTTTTCAAAGATTGTTCATCTTTTGATTTGACTAACTCAAAAAAAGATGATATTTGAATGAAATTAAGCTTGTCAAATGATCTTTGATCATATGAAGAAATGAATGACTGAAGCTTTTATTCTTCGTCATTTTGATCAAAATAGAAAGACTATTCTTGAAACAAACTCATTTAACTACATCAATGATGATATACTTTCTCAATATGATGATGAAGAAACATTGCATTTAATAATTTACTACAGCAAGAATCTGAGTCTCGCTAAGTGCAATTACAAGATCTATGACAAGAAATTACTAACAATCATTCATATTTTCAAGCATTGATGATCTGAGCTGAAATTGACTGAGCTACTCATCAAGATGTTCACTGATCATTAAGTTTTAACATCATTAATGAAAGATAAAGAGTTAAGTAGATGTCAAATGTGTTGAATACAAAAGCTCGTTGACTTCAACTTCAAAATCATGTATCACTCAAATAAACAAAACATCAAAGTCGATGCATTGACTCGTTGAGTTAATTCAGTTTCTAGAAGTCTCAAGAATGAATGATGTTGCTATCAGTGAACTATGATTCTCACGTTGAATCGAATGAAAATCGTTGATTTAAAAGAGAAAAAGAATGATGAATTGATTTATCAATTGATTCTAGAAGCTAACAGAATCAATGAGAATTATATTCTACTTTGTGAAATCATATTAAAAGATGAAACTCAATATGAAGATACTAAATTAAGAGATTGTTGAGTTCAGAACGAAATACTATATTGAAGTGATCTTTTATGAGTTTTCTTCAATGAGCATCTTCAAATGAAGTTAATTCAAGAAGTTCATGATCAATCTTCTATTAATCATTTTGAAATTCTTAAAACAATGAAGATTATAAGAAGATACTACTATTAATCTTTAATGCAAAAGACAATAAATTAATATATTTGAAACTGCTACATTTATAAACTGATCATGACGAGTTGAGTTATCGAGATCGAGTCGAATTTTCAACTCGTCAAGACTTGATTCAAGTCAGAATTCTTGACTCAAGTATTTAAGTTGAATCAAGATGTTCAACTCAAGTATTTAAGTTAAGTCAGAGAATTGAAATCAAGTATTGACTTGAAATTCTCGACTCAACTCGTCAAGACATGAAGATAAATAGATAAATATTCTATTATGACTCTTTATTATGACTTTCTATCATGACTTTCTATCAAATAGTCTTCATGTTTCTCTATCATAGCTTCTTTATCATAGCTTTTCTTCATGACTTTTCTTCATGACTTTTCTTCATGACTCTTTATCATAGCTCTTTATCATAGTCTTTTATCATAGTCTTCTATCAAACAATCTTCATGTTTTTCTTCATGTTTCTCTTCATGTTTCTCTTTATGACTTTCTATCAAAAAGATAATGCAAAGGCGAAAAAATCGGAAAAATTTCTATATTTAGCTCTCTTGACATTATATTTGATTGCTTGATGAATTGAGTCAAGTCAATGAGTTTTGACTTGACTCAAGATTGATATCAAGTTGAGTTGAGATGTTTAACTTGAGTATTCAAGTTGAATTGAGATGTTCAACTCAAGTACTTGAGTCGAGTCAGAATGTAAATATAAAAACTCGACTTGATGATCAGTTTATACATTTGTCAGCGATCAAAGACTTCTCAAGATAAATTCAATGAACTACTACATTCTTTATTCATATTTGAACAGTAATGAAAGAACATAGTCATGAATTTTATCATCGACTTATCTTTTTTGAAAGGCAAAAACATTATACTAACAGTGATATGTAAACTATCAAAGAAACGACATTATATTTCTTGCTTCACTGATGATGAGAAAATCACAGCAGAAAAAACAGCTGAGCTAATGCTTCAGTGAATATATTGAATACACAATTTACTTGATTTCATTGTTTTGAATCGAAACTCTCAATTTATCTTCATTCTATGAAAGTCGCTTTGCAAAAGACTAAACATTAATCTTCAACTCTTTACAGTTTATCACTTTCAGATCAATGATCAAAGTGAATGAGTTAATCAGAATGTTGAAAGATATTTTCAATTTTTCTGTTTGTACATGCAGAATAACTGAGCTAAGCTACTATTCATAGACTGATCATTGAGTTGAGTTTTGAGTTGACATTTTGAATTCAACTCAATTTGAAGTTGAATTGCTCACATTTTCAACTCAACTCGAGTTGAGTTGCACATAGTTTCAACTCAATGCAACTTGACTCGACTGAGAATTGAGTCAATTTGACTCGACTCGTCAAGAACTCAAGCTTGACGTTAAGAAAGCTAAATATAGAAATTTTTCCGGCTTTTGCATTATCTTTTTGCATTACCTTTTTGATAGAAAGTCATGAAGGGGAAACATGAAGATCGTTTGATAGAAAGTCATGACAAGAAACATGAAGAAAAACATAAAGAAAACATGACGAGAAAACATGAAGATCGTTTGATAAAGAGTCATGACGAGGAAACATGAAGATCGTTTGGTAGAAAGTCATGACGAGAAACATGAAGAGAAACATAAAGAAAATATGACGAGAAAACATGAAGATCATTTGATAGAAGATCATGACGAGAAAACATGAAGATCATTTGATAGAAGATCATGACGGAAAACATAAAGAGAAACATAAAGAGAAACATAAAGAAAAACATGACGAGAAACATGACGGGAAAACATGAAGGTCGTTTGACTTTGATAGAAAGTCATGACGAGAAAACATGGTAGAAAGTCATGAAGAAAAATCATGTAGACTGTTCAATCAAGCTATTTACATTTATCTAATATCTTGTTGAATCGAGTCGAGTTTTCGAATCGAGTTGTCAAGTTAAGCTTCTCAACTCAACTCAAGTGCTTGAGTTCAACTTCTCAATTCGATTCAACACTTTTTCAAAAAAATTTCAATTCAACTCGACACTTTTCTAGTCGAGTACTTGACTTGAACTCAAGTACTCAACTTGACGCGATCAATCTAACTATTCATGATCAAGTTCATTGATAATAATGCTCTGTTCTCAGTCATCTTCTCAATTTCTTTCTTTCTAAACAAAGACTTTCATTCTCATATGAGCTTTGAACTTGATGTCATCAAATATGAAAGTTTTCGTGAACGCTTGCAGATAACTAAAGTCAAGAATATATCTGAACATATGAACAAAACACTGAAGTTTGCTCGCAAGTCGCTAGTCAAAACATGAAAATAAATGATAAAACAAGTCAATAAACATAGAAAAGAAGTTGATTATGAGATTGAATCAAAAATGTTTCTGAATGAAAGAAACATCATTACAGCAAGATTTTTCAAGAAGTTAAATGACAAAATGCTTAATTCTTTCATTAATTTATGTTAGAGATTTGTCTAAAGTGCATCAGATAAAGATGTCATTTAACTAGAAGATAAATGCTAAGAAAGAAAGATAGCTACAGAAAAGAAGCTGACTACATATGTGTATTTCTCAGTCGACGTTAGACTCAATAAAGACTAGTCAAGATGATGAAGTGAGAATAAATCTGACAAGACTAGAAGATTGAGTCTGACAAGACTAAAATCGTGACATTACTTCTTTTCTTCAACAATTCATGTTTGCATAAATGTATTTTCTGCTCGACTTGATTGATTGCTCAATCATGATTTTACAGACTCAGATTTGTTAAATCGTGATTGATTGAATTGTTGATTAGCATGATTTGTTTAAGTATTGAATATGAAAATCATCAATGATCTTCTGAGTGTTCATAAATTTGTTGTCATCAGCGTTGTATCAATTGAGATCATTATCATAGTCATTTCATTTGATTTTATACTGAAGTCATCTTTGATATCAACGAAAATTCAATATATCATCGATTTTTCACTTGTTTTCGTCGTTTATTACTATTGAATCTGAGAATTTATTCTTTTGATCAGACAAGAGATCATCAATGACAGAGCAAAGCAAATCAGAATGAAATACATCATGAACATGCATAAACTTTGATAATTTCAGTTTATATGAAAAGTTGATGAGATTTAAATTGATGAAAGAATCGAGCATTTTGTCATTTAGCTTCTTGAAAGATTTCGCTGTAATTATATTTCTTTCATTCAATCTTATAATCAACTTCTTTTCTATGCTTATTGACTTGTTTCATCATTTGTTCTTATGTTTTGATTAGCGACTTGCGAGCAAACTTCAGTATTTTGTTCATATGTTCAAATATATTCTCAACTTTAGTCATCTGCAAGCATTCATGAAAACTTTTATATTCAATAACATTGAATTCAAAGCTCATACAAGAATGAAAGTCTTTGTTTAGAAAGAAAGAAGTCAAGAAAATGACTGAGAACAAAGCATTATTGTCAATGAACTCAATCATGAGTAGTAACTTAGCTCAGTCATTCTGCATGTACAAACAGAAGAATCAAAGATATCTTTCAACATTTTAATTGATTCATTCACTTTGATCATTGATCTGAAAGTGATAAATTGTGAAGAGTCAAAGATTAATGTTTAGTCTTTTGCAAAGCGACTTTTATAGAATGAAGATAAATTGAAAGTCTTGATTCAAAACAATAAAATCAAGTAAATCATGTATTCAATATATTCACTGAAGCATTAACTCAGCTGTTTTTTCTGTCGTAATTTTCTCGTCATCAGTGAAGCAAGAAATATAATGTCGTTTCTTTAACAGTCTACATATCACTGTTAGTATGATGTTTTTGTCTTTCGAAAAAGATAAGTCAATGATAAAATTCATGACTATGTTCTTTCATTGCTGTTTGAATATGAGTAGAAAATGTAATAGTTCATTGAATTTATCTTAAGAAGTCTTTGATCGTTGACAAATGTAGCAGTTTTAAATATATCAATTTATTGTCTTTTGCATTGAAGATTAATAGTAGTATCTTCTTATGATCTTCATCATTCTGAGAATTTCGAAATGATCAATAGAAGATTGATCATGAACTTCTTGAATTAACTTCATTTAAAGATGCTCATTGAAGAAAACTTATAAAAGATCACTTTGATATAATATTTCGTTCTGAACTCAACAGTCTCTTAATTTAATATCTTTGTATTGAGCTTCATCTTTTAATATGACTTCATGAAGTAGAATATAATTCTCGTTGATTCTGTTAACTTCTAGAATCAATCAATAAATTGATTCATCATTCTCTTTCTCTTCTAGATCAGCGATTTTCATTCAATTTAATGTGAGAATTGTAGTTCGCTGATAGCAACATCATTCATTCTCAAGACTTCTAGAAATTAAATCAACTTGATGAGTTAATGCATTGACTTTGATGTTTTATTTATCTGAGTGATACATGATTTTAAAGTTGAAGTTGATGAGCTTTTGTACTCAACGCATTTAACGTCTACTTAGCTCTTTATCTTTCATTAATGACGTTAAAGCTTGATGATCAATGAACATCTTGATGAGTAGTTCAGTCAATTTCAGCTCAGATCATCAATACTTAAAGACATGAATGATTGCTAATAGTTTCTTGTCATAGATCTTGTAATTGCACTCAGCGAGACTCAAATTCTTGCTGTAGTAAATCATTGAATGCAATGTTTCTTCATCATCATACTAAGAAAGTATATCATCATTGATGTAGTTGAATGAGTCTGTTTCAAGAATAGTCTTTTTATTCTGATCAAAATGACGAAGAATAAAAGCTTCAGTCATTCATTTCTTCATATGATCAAAGATTGTTTGACAAGCTTAATCTTATTCAAATATCATCTCTTTTTAAGTTAGTTGAATCAGAAGATGAACAATCTTCGAAAAGTTTTTTATAAAACGTTGATAGAAATTGCAGAAGTTGACGAAGAATTGCATCTGAGTGAGATTTGTAAAAGTAGATCATTCAACTACTGCTTGTACTTTTCTGAGATTCATCTTTAGTTCTTTAATGAATAGCAATAGTCTCAGAAAGAAAATCTTCTGAACATGAAACTTGCATTTGTTTATATTCACTTGAAGATCAGTCTCTTGTAGTCTATGTAGAACTAATCGTACATGTTGCTTATGTTTCTTCAGTGTTTTGCTGTAAATGATAATGTCATCTAGATAGATCTGATAAAACTGATGAAGATAGTTAAATAGCACGTCGTTCATATAATGTTAATAGAAAGTTGAATCGTTGATTAATTTAAAAGACATCACGTGATATTTGTAGAAATTAAAAGAGATGATAAAGATAGTCAAATCTTTGCTGCTTAAATGCATACGCAGTTTGTTAAAGATGATAATAATGTTTAATCAAGTCAGATATTTGCTATCTTGAATACAAGCGAAAGTTTCGTTTATTAGTGATAAGAGATAGCGATTTCGTTTGATCAAAGCATTGAGCTTTCTGTAGTTTACACAGAAACGCAAGCTATCGTCTTTCTTTTTGATGAATAGTATGAACGAAGCGTATAAAGCTGAGTTAGAAGATATAAAGTCTTTATTCAGATGTTCAATCAGGTAATTCTTCATCTTTTGAAGCTTGTAATCAAACATATGATAGAGATGACTTTAAGAAAATATTCTCTTGTTGATCAACTCAATTTTATGATCATAGAAACAATGAGAAAATAATTAATCAGTCATCGCTCAATCAAACATGTCTAGATAGTCATGATATTTCAAAGAAAGCTTAGCTTTGACTTCTTTCAAGATTTTTTCATGTAAAAGCTTTTGTAGATTTACATCTTTGAGTTTATTTCTAACTGTTTTTAGAAGTCAATTAATTTTCGTGATGATGATCACGAAAGTAGTCACATTAGATCATTTGACTAGTGATTTATATGCTGCAGTCTCTATCATTGCTATGTTCATTGAATTGAAAGACGAAGCGAAGTTGACTGAATTAAATGATTTCATGATTTTATTGAATGAAGATAACTTCTCGCTGAGTTGAATGACAACAGAAGAAATAAATCTCTTTAGTATTTAAGTAGAGATTGAACTCTTCTGTTCTATCGCGATTTTCTTGCTTGAAAGAACAGTCAAATGAGCTTTGATAGAAGCTTTAATATGAGCTTTGAAACTAGAAAATTGAAGACAATCATCTTTCATATCAATAGTCATCTTGATTTTGTTTATTCATGTTTTTTCAAGAATCATTTGATGTTGATCTAATTGAATGATCAGCATAAAGATGAAATGTTTCATATAATCTTGAACAGTTAGATTTAAATAAATTGCATGAGTAATGAGCTTTTTTGCATAATGATCATTGAATTTCCTTATTGATTTGAGCTTGATTAAAGATAAAAATTCAATTTGCAAATGATCACAAACATTCTGCGCGATTAATTCATCAATGAATGAATAGTTAGCTGCTTCAGTGTCAATTAATGACTTTAATAAGTAACTAATTTCATTGTTAAATAGTACACATTCAGTAGTCAAAGATTTCGAAGCAAAGAAATCATTTGAGCTGCTCATTGTTGAAGAAATTAACACATTTTTCATCACATCTTTGATGAAAGTCACTAGTTTTTTGTCTCATTCTTTAATTTCTCTGTAAATAATTTTTTCTCTTCTTTTGACATGATGATCTCATTGAGATGAGAAATGAATGCATGAGATGTTGAAGTACTAGTTTTTAGCTGAGAGCAGTTCTTTGAAAGATGATTCAATACTTTGCAGTTGAAGCAGATAATTGACATTCTTGATCATTCAGATTCAAGAATGAAAAAAGTAGCAAGTTGAACATAGCTAGTAGTTGAGACTGAAGCTGATGTCAACAAAGAAACAAAACATTTTTTCAAAGCTGCTATTCATTTGACTGTTCATTGCTCATCACGTAGCTGATAATTGACTTGCTGTTTGTTATTCACATCTTGAAGAAAGATCTTTGTTATGAGTTTGCATAAAGCGAATCATATGAGTGTATTCTAACTAGAAGTTCAAAGCTGAAGAAGAAAGAAGATGCAACACGTCATGAGTTTTACTCACGAAGGCACGCTAGGTCGCTAGCGTGTCAACATCAGCTCTATACTAGTCTATGATAGTCTGACACGATCTATGTTAGACTAACTCGAAGTGCATGATTGCAACATTACTCTTTCTCTTCATCTAGCAATGTTCTCATTGCTGCAGTTCAGTCGATCTTTCTTGAGTCAATTTCTATCTTGACTTGTTCGAATAACGTTCATGAAAGTCATTGATGACTTTTGAGCAACCTTTGAATTCACTTTCATCGACGTTGTATCAATGTAGATCGACGTCGTATTCTTTTCAATTGACACGATATTGTAGTCATTTGCCTCGTTCATAGTGTCTGAAGTTCAATATGTTCTTCACTTCTCATTCATCTTCATCTTCAACCACTATAGAATCAGACAACTCATTTCGTTGTTCTTCTAAAGCATCTTTTGAATCTAGTCGCAGCAGATTTGACGCAAACTTCGAATGAATCTTCATAGTTGACAACAGTTTCAGTCGATATGCATGTTCAACCTCAATCAGAATCTTGAAGAGTTCTAGCATCTTATCGTCTAGCTTCTTTAATGATCGTGAGATCGTTATGTTTCTAGAATTCAGAAACATCATGTCATCTACCTTGTAAATCATTTTCTTTTGATGCTTGTCAGCCTGTTTCTTCATTGTGACTCTGACTCTTGCTAAGACTTGCTTGATCAACGCTAGTGATCATTTCATGTGTTCAAATATATTCTCTGCTTTGCCTGCTTCGATTCTAGCTTGAGTGATCTCATATTCGATTGAGTTCGAATCGAAGCTCATATGAGGGTGAAAGCTCTTATTCAGAAAGAACGTCGACTGTTCAATTGACGGCGAAATAGCATTGTTATCGACGAATTCGATCATAGATAATCAGGCGAACCAATCATCTTGCATATATGAGCAATAGCTTCGTAGATATCATTTCACATTCTGATTCACTCTTTCTGTTTGATCATCGATCTGCGAATGATAGTCTGTGAATAGTTTCACCTTGATGTTAAGTCTCAGACATAGAGACTTTCAGACAATCGATATGAATTGTGAATCACGATCGAACATTATTGACCTTGATAGTTCATGAGTTCTGAAGACTCATATCAACAGTAGCTTGACTGTTTGTTCTGCGAAGATTTCTTCGTCATCTGATCAACACGATATATAATGTCGTTTCTTAGACAATCGATCTATGACTGTCAGAATCGCGTTGTTTTTATCACTTTCTGATAGATCAATAATGAAGTCTAATGATATGTTCTGTCATCACTGTTCGAGTATGAGCAATGACTTCAGCAGTTCATTAATTTGATCTCTCGATGCTTTTGACCTACGACAAACATAACAGTTTTGAATGTAACGCTTGATCATCATTCTCATCTTCGATCAGCAATATGATCATCTCAGCAAGTTCAATGTTCAATTCATGTCAGAGTGATCACTGATCGAAAGATCATGTGCTTTTCTTATCAATCGAGTGATCATTGACTGAGAAACTCATAGTCTATCATCTTTTCAGAGTACTTCATCAAGTACTTTGCAATTGTCTAGATCAATATCTTGACAAGTTTTTCTGTTCTGTTTCATGACTATTCAAATATCAAAGTACAGTTGATTCATTTGATTTTCGACTATAATTTGATTCTGAATAGAAATCATCTCTTCGATTGAATTTTCATTAACGTTCAATTCTTGTTTTGAATCTGAGTCAGATCTGAGCAAGATCTGAGTCAGATCTTGATCAGCTTTCTGATCATCTTCTTGATCAGCTTCTATTGACTGCAGCTCAAATTTGCCTTTCAACAATAGCATCTGATGCTGATATAGCTTTCGATCATCATTTGCTTCAACTGACTTAACATCTGACATTCTGATCAGTGTGTCGACTTTCAGATTCTGTTTTTTCGACTGATATATGATCTTAAAGTTATATTCAGATAACTTCTCAGCTCATTTAGCTTGTCATCGAGTCAGTTCTTTGATGATCATGAAGTACTTCAAATTCAGATGATCAATGAAGATCTTGATCAAAATATTCATACATTTTAATTCAAGACATCAATGTTTCAAACAGCAAATAATGATCAGCAGTTCTTTGTCATAGATCTTGTAGTTGCATTCTGCAAGAATCATGTTCTTGCTATAGAAGATCATTGAATGTAGAATGTCTTCATCATCATATTGAGATAATACTTCATCGTTCACATAGTTCAAGAAGTTCGTTTTCAGAATAGCTTCTCTGATCAAGTCAAAATGCTTCAGAATGAAAACTGTTGTCATCTGTTACTTTAGTTCTTCAAAGATTGTCTGACAGATCTCTGTTCATTCAAAAAGATGATCTTTTCAAGTCAGCTTTATCATGAGTTGAACGATTTTTAAGAAGTTTTTTATGAATCATTGATAGAAATTGCAGAAGTCAATGAAGATCTGCACATGAGTCAACGATCGCGACACTTTTCAGCTTTGAATCACATCTACTTTTCGAGAGTTCATTCGTAGATCATTGATGAATATCAGTAGTTCAAGAAACGAGATTTTCTGAATCTTGAATTCGCACTTGTCAATGTCTATCTGCAAGTCGACTTCGCGAAGCTTGTTTAGCACTTCTTTCACATGAGTTCTATGTTTCTTCAAAATCTTACTATAAATAAGAATATCATTCAAATATATCTGACAGAATTTATGCAGACATTCAAACAATACATCATTGATATAATGCTGAAAGAACGCAGATTTATTGATCAATTCAAAGAGCATTATTCTATACTTGTAGACATTGAAGAAAGTAACAAAAGTAGTTAAATTCTCACTTTCTGAACTCATTCGCAGTTTATTGAACGCAGCAATAATGTTGAGTTGAGTCAGATACTTACTGTCTTGAATTCAAGCTAGTACTTCATTTATCAAGAGTATTGAATAACAATCTCTTTTGATCAGAGCATTTAGTTTTTGATAGTCTACGCAAAAGCAAAGACTATCATCTTTCTTTTTGATAAATAGTATTGACGAAGCGAAGAGAGCTTTGCTGAGTGTAATAAACTTCTTCTTCAAGTTTTCTTCTAAATACTTCTTGATCTTCTGCAACTTGTGACTCGACATGAAATACAATCGACTTCTAGAAGATTGACTCTCATTGTTACGATTCTAGTCTTCGTCTATTCTTCGTCTAGTCTTCGCCTGGTTTCATTCTAATCGGGCCTAGCAAAAACCTGACCTAGAGATGATATCATTGAAACTCTGCATCATATGTGTAAGACGTCAACTCAATCGAGTCTAGCACAGGGCTGAGAAACACACATATAAGAATCGAGTTCTTTTCTGTAGATACTTTTCTTTCTTAGCATTTATCTATTAGTTAAATGACATTCATATGACTCGCTCTATGCTGGTCTCTAACAGTAGATAAATGCTAATCAACTACTCTGCTATCGACATGTAGACGATATGAAATAACCTACTTCGTTCATTCAGAAAATTCGCAAGAAATTCTTTGAATTACTTTCATCAAAACACATCTTCAAATTTACTCAAATTTACTCAAATTTATCAAACCAATCATTCAACCTTCTCACAATCTATCTATCTTTACCTTCAATTTCTCACAATGACACGCGACTCTGAATCAGTCGAGTCACGAACAGCTCGTCTGCTTAGAAGCACTGCTAATAGACGAGTTTTTCTTATTTCTTTCGATGCTTCAGCGAAATCTCAGAATGTCGCTATCTCATGAGACATCAACACAAGTCAACAACTTCGTCAATGAGCTATCGATCAGTCAGACGAGATCATCAAGATGCTGATCGAGCTAAGAGATCAACGAGACATGACTTTGAAACTCAACGAGCAATGAATCAATGTTCAAGTCGATCACATCAAGAGACTTGATGAGCTAGAGATCAATCAAATGACAATAGACACTCAAGAAGAGACTATCATTGAACTACAAGAGAAAGTCTTGAGTCTAAAAAAGAAACAGCGTTCAACGAATCAGCTTCGACCTCGTCAATCTACTGAATCTTGAGTTTCTACGAAATCTCTATCTCGTCAATCTATCGAGAATCATACTCGACGTGAGTCGTTCACTCTATTCGATAATGATCATCACAAGTCTTTCAAGTTTTCAAACTCATCTGTATTCATCAACGAAGATGAATCAACATGAAATAGCTGAAGGTTCAAGATGAACGACAAGCTTCAGGCAAATGTCGATCACTTCGATAATGAGAATATCTGTATTATCTATGTGATATCTAGACTAGAAGATGATGCTGCTGAACATATCTTCGCTTGATGTCGTCATGATGCTTCGCATTCTTACATCTCGATCTATGAGCTATTTGAGCATCTGAAAGAAATATACGATGAACTGAATAGAAATCGAAAGTGTCGTCGCGAGTACAACGCTCTGAGACAAACAGACAAGTTCTTCAACATCTTCTACTTCGACTTTATGAAGCTATTCAACTATCTAGACTACGACGATTGCATTCTGATGAACGATCTTCAGAATAAGATCAACAATCGCTTGCAGAATGCTCTGTCAGTATGCTTTGAAGACTTTGCTTCACTTCATTGCCTCAAGATCTTTCTTCAAGATGTGAATAATAAACAGTGAGTCAACTATCAGCTATGCAGTCAGCTTCGCACTGTCACTGTCAAAGTCACTGTCGTACCTGATAAACGTGCTGCTACTTCATTGTCAGTGACGACTTCGATAATCGATTATGTTAAGTCTATCTTCTCTTCTATCTCTGAGTCAGCAAGATCGTCTATCATCTGCTATACTTGCAAGACTTCGAATCATTTGTTCAAGAATTGCTCTCAGAACAAGATCGACACTTCTGCATCTTGTGCATTCACTCTTCGTTTACATGAAATCGTCATTTCGAAGAATAAGAAGAATGAGAAAATGTCTTCTTTCGAAGATAGCGAGGCAAAAAACTAGAGACTTTCATCAAAGACGCGATGAAAGAGATGTTAATTTCTTCAACGACG
>JAABUK010005569.1_pt1 | contig 19433 bp, 28 predicted proteins | sample 5559141 | NCBI WGS metagenome assembly JAABUK01 (sample SAMN10711869, study PRJNA513367) | rock metagenome | isolation source: Antarctica rocks | place: Antarctica: Victoria Land, Pudding Butte nord | collected 2016-01-03 | reverse complement strand
AGCCCCCCTCCTCCTCCCCCTCCCACAGCATCCCCACCACCCCCAAACTCCCCTCCTCCTGTGGTGGCAAGTCCTCCACCTCCTAATCCACCCAGTCCGCCTCCCCCAGCTGCAAGCCCTCCTCCACCATCTTCGCCCCCTGTCTCACCCAATGCCTTCAGCCCACCACCCCCTGCATCATCTCCACCTCCACCATCTTCACCGATTTTCAGTCCTCCTCCTCCACCTACTGTTGCAGCCAGCACCACATCTCCAGCCAGCACCACATCTCCAGCCAGCACCACATCTCCAGCCAGCACCACATCTCCAGTCAGCACCACAAGCCTGTTGACCAGTGGAAGCTCCCCAGTCAGCTCAACATCTCCAGTCTCGCCCGTAGCTACACCAACGCCTGAGTCTTCACCTGAGCCTGCTTTCAGCCAGACTGCAGGTTTCACAATTACATCAGAGGCTGAAGGGCCAGCTGCTGAGAATTACACTTTTGGTCAAAGCCCAACACCAGGTAGCTCTTTCTACATGCACAGGACCAGAGGCTGTTTCACATGTCTGTTACACATGGCGGTATGCTGCAATGATTTTGGAGCTACAAACTTGCTTCTCCAGCTCTGAAGTGTGTTTCTGCAGAGTCGCCCAGCACCCCAGAGTCCAGCAGCAGCAGCCCAGAGCCCAATGCCAGCAGTCCTGAGGTGTCTGCTGCGACCTCCAATGTGTCAGGGTGCTTGTACACTACATACATGGAGCATTATGGATCTGCTCAGCAGCTGGCAGTCACCAACATGGAGACAGCAGTCATAGTGGCATCATTTGACTCCAATGTCACAGCCTTGCCAGCGTCAGTTGTTGAGCTACAGCTGGACAATGGGCAAAACGGCACTGTGTCTGATGTGCAGCCCTTCCCAGGCCAGGCCAACGTCTTTCTGATTGAGGTATGCGTGCAGACATTTTGAGCCACTTTGCAAAGTGAAGAAGGACTGTTTTCATGGGCCATTATTTGTGTGCAGGTACAACATCCTGCCAGCTATGAAGGCAAGGTGACTGTCAGCTTGCCTCAAGATGCTGCTGTGCAGCCCTTGTCTTACAGTGTAGTCAGCCGACCTCTGGTGGTACAAAATCTTGGATTTGATGTCTGCTCTGCAGCATGAAATGGTCACAGCAGAGGACAGACTTTACAGGCCCAACATTTGATTTCTGCTTCGTTTCTCAAATGCCCACCATCTATTCATTGTCAAGAGCCTTTGTTTTAAACGTGCCTAACGCAGGCAGCAGCGTTGCAAACAATGGCAACAAAAGCTATGCTTTGTAGCGTGTATTGTGAATAAATGATGCAAGTTTCGTTGTCAGTCTATGAAATACTCAGCAACTGTAGGAACAAATGACCTTTGCTGATTTCAGCTCCAACTGTATGATTGCTGTTAACAAGTTGCTGCCTATACGCCAACGGCAAATCCTGATGTTGCTCAATACATACTACTGGTATGCTGCTCTTGCCATTACTACTCACATGCATGCATCTCGCTCATTTTAGCACATGTCAATCAGTACATGTTCATGCGCATGCTCAACCAGCACTGCTGCCAGGCCTCAGGTGCATGCAGCGCAAGTCAGCTTCCTCCAAACAGGCTGATTACACACGATCCCTCGCGATTGCGCTTCAGGGTTTATTTTAAACAGGCTGATTATGAGCATGTGTGGCAGTTCAATTTCAACTAATGAGACAGTAAAACATTGTTCCCAAACGTTTAAGGTGTACCACGACAGTTCTGACCTACCTTTCTCCATCCACGACTTTAAAAACAAGAACCATTCGCGGTGCATCTGGATCAGAGAAAGAAACATCCTTTTGCATGTCCCCATATGCTGCATGCAGCTCAAAAGCACACAATTCAGCAAGCAGTATCATCTCTTGATAGGTGTAAATTCGCTGAGGGACTGTCTCTGACAGAACTTTTGCCATTTTGCCTTTGCTGTCAGCTTGATAAATAGTAACTGTTCTCTGAAGCACCTGCACACTTACACATTGACCTCAGAGTTGCTGAAGTTTTCAATGTCATCGAAGAATATGACTCAACATCAGTGGTAGGCAGATCTAGTCTACATAAGGACTGTGCAGCTTGTGCATAACTCTACCTGCTCAATAGCATCAAACTGATCGCCAGACTTGCCATACTGAACAGCTAGTTCGCCAGGGGTGCCCAATTCTTGAGAAGGCTCATTACCATCCTCACCCCATTCGTCCTCTTGCATCAAAGATCCATCAAAGACATCTGCTGGATGTGCCAGCTCTATCACGAGCAACCCATCACGTTTGAGTGCTCCATGTATACACGAAAGACACTCTTGTGCTGACAGGGAGTCAAGTAGATGCCCAAATGTGCCAAACAGCATGTACGCCATATCAACCCTCTCCTGCATGTCAGCTCAGGACTTCAATAGGACTGCACAGCTGACAGTCTGTACAGATCACATGACACAATGCTGTCAGGCTTGTGCGTCAGGCCACAGCAGCTCACAAGGCAAAAATCAGCTTCAAGCATTCAACGGACCTGAAGAAGAAACAGTTTCATGTCTCCTTGCTTGAATTCAATTGAAGCTCCAGCACGATGGGCCGCATCTTTAGCATATGCCAGCATTGCTTGTGAGTTGTCCAAGGCTATGGCAAGAGAGCCGGTTTTCTGCTGAAGAAGGGATGCATGCCTAGCGGGTCCGCACCTGGTTGCCAACACAGCTGTCAAGCCAACATGTCCTGAGCCTTTGTGCTGGTGCATTGCTCACTATTGACTCACCCTAGCTCAAGAAAGGCTCCTTTCTGTTTGCCTACATGAGAGCGGAAAATCATTTCCAAAAACTCAACCTGTGTGGCAGTGCAACACTGATCAGCTGAAATTCAGTACAGAGATGCATGATATAGACTGCTGTGCCCCTTGGCTTGGCCTCACCTCTTCGTCAAAATCTCTGAAAGAAAACGCCTTGTCATACAAGTCAGGAGTGCTGTACAGACAGCTTTCCGTGACTGCATGGGAGGTAAGGCTGTTGATACTGCAGCAGGCATCGGCACAGCGTTGCTTCTGGAATGCGTTGAGTCACCACGTGAACAAGCAAGTGCTCAACAGCCAAGGACGGCTCAGCTGGCATGTCCAAAATCGTACCGCTGTGTATTCTGCAATTGACAAGTCAGTTGGCGCACAGCTTGAAACTCTCTCAAACTCTGTAGCCGCAGCGACTTTGCACGCCTACGGATCTGAATAGGCACACAGCTTGCAATTGCGGCTGGCAACTTCTGAAGCATCGTGGAGGTGCAGGCACAGGTGTGCAGACTTCATGTTGACCGGATACTGCATGAGACCGCAAGTGCCCCAAACCCCTGCCCAAACCCTAGACCAGATTGGTACTCAGAGCCTCTTGGCGATTATTAGGCACACTGTACACTGTGATACTATGAAGCATGTCACGAGTTGACGTCGCAAATAGAGATAATGAGAACAACCATGTTTAAGTGTGACACAACGGCTGTTTTAGAATAGATTATATCTGTGCATGCATGCGCAGGCTGACAGCCTGAGTGTATCTATACAGGTTCCAAACTGGTCTTCAGATTCTTATTAACAAATTTTCAGAAAGCAACAGGGTATTCAACTAGTGATTCAAAATAGACAGCAGCCAGCACAATGCATGCACTTGATTGCCAAGTGTTAACTCATCATGGGCCATCACGTTAGTGTTATGTGCCATAGAAACAAAGAATATATATATTTGCGTGACTGACTACTGACCTTAGGGTTATTTCTGTGATTTGTCAGAGTTTGTCATCAAGCATAGGGTTTGTGTGTGTGGTAATGCTCACATAACAGCCGCCATTAGTAAGCAATGTTTTAAAGATTCAAAAACATACCCTATCTGTCCATAGTTCTTTGTACCAGGGCGGTACAAGAGGGCTCTTCACAACAGCCCCTCCAGTACTTAGTGCTGTAGGGCATTCTATAATACCATAATACCATCTTTTTCAAAATTCTTAAAAAAGAGAGAGAAGTGTGAGTAATCAGCTCAAAAAACAAGGGTTTCAGAGTGCTGGTATTACGGTATGACAAGCCCTGGGCACACACACACACACACACCCCCTCTGCTTGCCCTTAAATGGGACCCAACCTAGTGAGATCTTAGAATTATGACACATAATCTCCAGATCATTACCAGACTCTATCATAATACAGAGTTTTCTAGAAGCTACTTCTGCAGCCCTAGACCTGTAGAAGTCTGTACGCAGACTATTCTTCTTCTGCATGCAGACCCTGCAGTGCTCTGGGCTAGAACCTACAGTGATCTAGCCCTGAATTACAGATGATCTGGGCCTGATGCTGCAGTCATCTAGGGCAGATGCTACAGAGTCTGGGGCAGAAGTCTGCAGAAATCATTGCAAGGATTATCTGCATTATGTAACAGTTGACTAAGGGTGACATAACTCTACTTTTTTCTGTACACAGAGTACTGTAGCTCTGCAGGACCTTGACAAAGCTCTGTATTTTCTATAAATAATGGCTACCGCGGTCGAAAATCTCAACAAACACCTTGGATTAGCGGTGCGCCAGCTCCAGTTAATTTGTGGAAAGCCAATCGAAATCCCAGACGCGACTTTCGAAATCGTAGACGAAATCTACGGTCTTTTGCTGTCCCTGACAGAGCCGGGATCCCCAGAGAAATGAAGGGATCCGAGATCGTTGCTGCCCTAAACGGGATAATCAATACGACGTGCCTGAAAGACCTAACTCCAGAGGATAAAGCCACGGTTCGCAGTTTGCTCAGGCTCATAAACTTGTGTCTATGCTATCAAGCTTACAACTCGAATGCCCAACACATTCTTGACTAGGTATCGTTTGGTTGTCAACGACTTGAAGGAATTAGCATTGGACGTCAAAGACATAGCTCAAGACACAGAAGAAAACATTTCCGAGGTAGAAGCGGTTCTAGCACAGTATTATCTGAAGCAAATCTTGGAAGCATTGATTCTAGCGACCAGAATCGGGAGGCGCACATGGCCATCCCCTTGCCCACTGATGCAGTCATTGACTACCTCAGCATCACCCACAGAAACATCTACAGACTCCCCATCACTCCAGACCAGCGCTGCATAATCAAAAAGTATCTGAGACTGATAGAGAACGAGATCGACGAAAACAGAGGAGTGCCTGGGCCTAGATCACCTAGTCAATGAGCGAGGAGTACTTCAACGCAAGATCGGCAGCTCATAGAGTATCTAGCTTTTTTCTGAGGTGGGATTCAGTAGAGAAGGACCACCTGGACATAGGAAAAATCAGACAGCTGAGGGATTCTTTGACAATCATCGATCATTACCTGTGGAGGAGAAGAGAGCAAGAGACGAACAGACTGCTGAATGACTTCGGAGATAAGTGTCAGATTCGCGATGGACACGTGGGGGATTATGTTTCAAACAATGGTGCCGGGAGGGACTACGAGTTACCTGCTAGCCAAACAGATTGCAGGCATTGAGCCTGCTTCCAATCGGCAAGAAACTTTTGCAACAAATGAATCAAGGTGCTACTGTGCTTCCTGAAGTTGCTCATGTGAAGCTCTGAGCAAATGATCCTGCCTACATGAGATGCTCAAGACACAGTCAAGGTCAACTTGGGTCAGTCCGGTCATACATCCTCTGTCGGTCTGCTAAAGGGCTGCACAGCATTGGCCCTACTCACGCGCCGAAGCGGACTCTGCAACACCACACACTGTTTGAATGTCGACGTAACCCACTACATTTGGATGGTCTCACATGCATGTCCACTTGTGGTGATACAGCAATAGTGTTCAGCATCAGGGTGTCAGAAGAGCAGCTGTGGGTGTTGCTTTATACAAAAACAAGGGTCGAAATGCTACAGAGATTCAACACATCACGCATAACTATTTTAGTCTGACCTGCTGATACTTGGAGGCTGAGACAATCTCCAAAGTCTGAGACACCCGCTGATCCAGCTCCATGCGGGCATCACGCTCATTTTCCAACTACACATGAATGGCCAATGTTACTGCCTACTGTTGCTGCACTAGAGCACCTGATTGTCCCAGGTGTCTTGGGAATGTGCCTGCTTATAAAAAAAATGATGTACAGGGATGCGACATATGTTGGATGCAGGAAGCATGCACAGAAATTGGCTTCACGGGTTGGCTACACAGGGTGACACTGAGCATATGCAAAGCGTGACACCTTCAAGGTGCAGGTCAGTATGAGTCAATGCATTTACACATGAAGCAGGATATCAAATCATGCAGGAGCAGGCCTGACCTTGATCGCAAGCGCGATGATGCGCTTCTTTAAGTTCGCATCTGTTTGCCGCAAAGCCTCAGCTGCATTTTTGCTGATTGGCTGGGTCAGAGTAGGAACAGCCACAACACTTGCACCAACAGGTGATGGAGTGACTGCTGGTGGTGCTGTGCGTGTCGGCATCAAGACTGCTGTGCTTGTAGGCACTCGCACTGCCATGTGGATGTTGCAGGCAGCAATTGCCAGCAAACCAATAGCAAGCAGCAATGACAAGTACAGATCTGCAAACCAGGCCACAATGACAATGCAGCCATTTTCGTGGCTGCTTTATGCAGAGGTTTAGTTGCTGTGGGGCAGCTGCTGGGCTGTGTGATGCAGTGAGAGGCAACCACATCTCGTAACTCTTGCAACATGGCTTGTGTATGTTGTGCATAGGAAGCTCACCATCAAAATCATGTGGTGGTGTCAAGGTTGCCACACTCTCATTGCCACCTTTGTAGAAGCATGGGTACTCAAAGCCTATCTGCACACCGCAGCATCAACCTCAGCAGGAGCAGGGTGCATGTCAACAAGGCCATGAGCAGAAGCATGCCTGGTACTGCCCAGTGTACCCTTCACGTTGTACAAGTGTCCCTTGTCTTTGCGCAGACTGATCTGGGTACAGATACAGATCAGCAGTGCCACCTGGGGTATGCTGGTACTTTACCTGCAGAAGACAGTTGATCCAGCCTTATATATGCAATGCGACTGATGAATACTGTTACAATGGATGAATGCTGACATGCAAGGTGAGCTGAAATCCGTGCAAAACATACCGTAACACACCCAGTGTCAGTGTCAGTGCTCAGCACAAGGCAAAACTGTATGGCATACGCTGGCTCTCTAATAGCCCGAAGTATTTGTGGTGCGCCCAAGCCGACTATCTCTACAACAAGCGCAGCCAGAGCAGCAGCTGCAGCTATCAACCACAGCCTGCAACGCAATCTCAGGTGAGTAATTGTCTGAAGAGGCTGCGATGGAGCCCTTGAAGCAACAGTGCACAGCAAGGACCTGTGAAAGCGCGCCATGACCACGTGTCAGCAGCAAGGTTGACTTGCGACCTGCTCAATACAACTGGATGACATCCCTTGACTGGTGACGAGCACGAAGCGGCTGCTGGTGAACGTACAGACGGGTCAAGTGTCTTGTACCGAGTCTTACAGATGATGAAGCACACTTGTGAAATCGTGAACGTCAGATGTGGCGGGCGACCATCGCTCACAACAGGACGGCTTCACTCACCAGACCTCGATGACTATGAGGCCGTGTGCATGTGCTGTATTTGATTAAACATGCAGATGGAAATACCTATTATTATGGCTTGACCAAGACAGAATTCCCGGAGCCAAGGGCTAGTTTGTACATCGCATCAAACGTTATTGTGGGGGACTAAGTGTGATCTGTAATTGAATCTTTGAGGTCGCGTGTAGATCAAAGCGCCTGGCGCAACTTCAGTCAGGCCTTCCGCGATGTCGGACAGCAAATACTTTTCAACTACAAAAAAAGGTAGGCCATCACCGGCCGTGCACCACCCCGATACTCTTTTGAGTTCTGCCACTTTGTATGTAAGTTGTATGCATTATCAGGTGAGATACATGAATACAAGGAGGACCTGGCGAGCTTGGACAAAAGCAAGAAGAAGGATGCAGTCAAGAAAGTGATTGCTGCTATGACCGTTGGCAAGGATGTGTCCATGCTGTTTCCCCATGTGGTCAACTGCATGCAAACCGATGACCTTGAGTTGAAAAAGTTGGTGTACTTATACCTGATCAACTATGCCAAAACTCAGCCAGACCTGGCAATCATGGGAGTGAACACGTTTGTTAAGGTTAGATATTGTGTTGGCCTCAGATGTCTATGTGTTGTGAGCCTTGAGATGCTTCTGGTCTTTGCTGTCTGGCAACAGTGTGCAACTCTGCACTCATACAGACAAGCCAAGAGTCAGAACTCATCAGCTTGATTGCTGCAGGATACGCAAGATCCAAATCCCTTGATCAGAGCTTTGGCAGTTCGCACCATGGGCTGCATTAGAGTAGACAAAATCACAGAATATCTCTGTGATCCCCTTCAGAGGTGTCTCAAGGTGTGCTGCTGTTTGTCAGCCCTTTGGTCAATCTGCCACTGCTGCGTATTTCTGGTCACACGGCACACAAATGCATCAGGAATAACATGGTGCAACCTGTGCAGGATGACGACCCATACGTGCGCAAGACAGCTGCAGTCTGTGTTGCCAAGCTGCATGACATCAATGCAGAGTTGGTGGAGGATAGGGGCTTCCTAGACACTCTCAAGGTCATGCTCTTTGCAGCATCTGCAAGCAGACATGCCTATGCTCTGTATCACATTGGGTCAACAGCTGCATGTTCTAGTTTGTTTCTGCGTGTTCCAATTTGTTTGTGTAGCTTCTATGTGATGACTGTCTGAGGTGCAAACATGCAGCCGATTGGCCCTGTGACGCTGTTGTTCTCTCTCAGGATCTGCTTGCAGACAGCAACCCAATGGTGGTTGCCAATGCTGTAGCTGCCTTAGCTGAGATTCAGGAAGTCAGTGGCAGGGATGTCTTCCAAATCACAAGCCAATCGCTGTTCAAGCTCCTCAGAGCTCTAAATGAATGTACAGAATGGGGCCAGGTGAGGACACATTACCTCTGCACTCATCTGCTTGAGCTTAGCTTATACTGTACTTGTGCGGCGCAATTGTGCAAGAGCACTACTGATACTCTGATGCAGAGACTCACTTTGAGTGAGAACATGTGATGAGATCATGTGGTTGGAGTGAGTGTATGTAGACTATGCAGATTGTCAACGCCTGTTTAGATCAAGTGCAGAAAGCTTAAGCATGATGTTGCTGTGACAGGTGTTCATTCTGGACAGCCTGGCCACATACAAGGCTCGTGATGGCAAAGACGCTGAGAGCATAGTGGAGCGTGTTACACCACGTTTGCAGCATGCCAACTGTGCTGTTGTCCTATCAGCTGTCAAGGTAGCAACACTACCCCCTGATCATCTTGTTGTTTGATGGTGTTGAGCTGCTGATGGACGCACATCTTAGCCTGTCAGCCTGTCCAACCATTGCTTGGATGGGTGTGCTGGTCCAGATGTTGATTGCAGTGAAGTTTGTTTACCCTGTTTGAGCTCATCAATGGTATGTGAGAGAGCACTTGTGTCATGTTTGGCCAACGCAAGTGAAGGGAGACAATTTCAGAGCATCCTCTGGGTCACTGTCTGCAACTGTCTCCGAGCTGCTTAGTCACGTCAGGGTATGACCACATCAGACATCAATGCATCTTTGAAGGGCTGCAGGCTGGAGGGTAGAGAGACAGCTTCGGTCTCTCAACAGATCTCACAGGATGCAAAGCTACAACATTGTCCTGTAACACAGCCTGCTATTCAGCAGGCTTAATAGTAAGCACATCTTCAAGTTGCAGCCAGGCGCTAGAAGTAGTCACGGCTTGTGCTTGTTCAGGTCATCCTCAAGCAGCTGGATCTGATTGAGGACCAGACCACAGTGAAGACACTTCACAAGAAGATGGCACCGCCCCTTGTCACCCTGCTCTCTGCTGAGAGTGAGATCCAGTATGTGGCACTGCGCAACATCAACCTCATTGTGCAGAAGAACCCAGGCATTCTTGCCCATGAAGTCAAGGTACGGCTGGCACAAGCAACACAGCACTTGCTCCACGTCATGGCCTTGATTTTGGGCAGCAGTCCAACACAGCCCACAGGCACCAGCACCAATCTGCTGTGATGCTTCTGTCATGTGCTGATATGACAGCATTCTTAGATTGGCACAGACCTGACATCACCTGCTGCATGGGTGCATTGACACAATCATGCACTTCAGGTGTTTTTTTGCAAATATAATGACCCATTGTATGTCAAGATGGAGAAGCTGGAGATCATGATCAAGCTGGCCAATGAGCGCAACATTGACCAGGTCAGCAGAAATGCCTTTGTCAAGTGCCTGCTATAGACAGCTATTTCTCAAGCTGTTCATCTCAATGAGTGGGGTCAGTCTCCTCTTCTGTCCAAATCACATCCTTCTGCAGTGTCAAACTTGTACAATGCAGTACTCAGATGTGTTGCGCAAGGAACATGCATGCAAGGCTGAGGCATGCATGGCTGTCGCTTTCGGGCATGAAATTTGCACCCACGGCATTGTACACAGTCTATCAAGCGAAGCACACCCTAGCACATGTCATGCAAATGCATGACAGCATGTTGGCTGCAGGTTCTGCTCGAGTTCAAGGAGTATGCAACAGAGGTGGATGTCGACTTTGTGCGCAGAAGTGTACGTGCCATTGGGCGATGTGCTATCAGCCTGGAAAGGGCAGCAGAGCGCTGCATCAATGTGCTGCTGGAGCTCATCCAGACCAAAGTCAACTACGTGGTGCAAGAGGCTATCATTGTCATCAAGGATATTTTCAGGAGATACCCCAACAGGTCAGCACATGAGCTGCGGTCTCCAGTAGTCCACCTTGTTTGGCAGGCTGCGTCTCAGGGCCTGTTATCAACTGTTCCATGACAAGTAACAAATTCAATGCACTTGCTAACCTGACATCCCAGCAGCTGACAACAGCCAAAACCAGTATGTGTGGGGCTGTGAAGATGTGTGTCAAGAGCAGCCAAACAGATTGCAGATCCGTTTGCTTGTTGCACACACTGACAAGCAGCTTGCTCCAATCTTGTGTTTGTGGTACAGGTATGAGAGCATCATTGCCACTCTGTGTGAGAACCTGGACACTCTGGACGAGCCTGAGGCCAAGGCCAGCATGATCTGGATCATAGGGGAGTATGCAGAGTGCATTGACAATGCAGATGAGCTGCTGGAGCAGTTCCTGGAGACCTTCCCTGAGGAGACCTCCTTGGTCAGCTTTGCACAAATCTTCCTCTTTCAGCAAACTGTTCTCTATTTCACAACTTGCTGACTTATTGGTTGAATGCAATATGGTGTATCGAGCAATCCTGTGATGACATTCGGGTGGCTGTACCTTGATTTTTCATGAACTGCTACAAGCCTTGACACAGCCTGTCAGCCAGCTGATAAGTCAATCAGTGCATACTTGGTTTCATTGCCTACATGAGCTGTCGCACCGCCTGCTTATTTAGGTTCATTTTTCTGACATGTTGGACATGCGGCAGGTGCAACTTCAGCTAGTGACTGCCACAGTCAAGCTGTTCTTGAAGAAGCCCACAGAGCGGCCTCAGCAGATGATCCAGCTGGTGCTGACATATGCCACACAGGAGACAGACAACCCTGACCTACGTGACCGGGCATATGTCTACTGGTCAGTCCCCTGCTTGTGTCTATATACAGTTGGCCCTTGTACGCTTATGCAACTAGAAAGCTGTGAACCTCATTTGCATTGCTTGGCTCCAACACTAGTCTTGCAGACCCTGACGGCTGGCCGTAATCATGAGGATCGATCGTATGAACTTGCTCTTTGCTCCCACTTCTGTTTCTGGTCTCCTTGTGATCAACGCAGCAGTCAAAGCATTGGCAAACAGGATTGTGATTTTGTATGTATATATGCGTGTGTGTGTGTGTGTGTGTGTGTGTGTGTGTATGTATGTATGCACATGTATGTATGCAGGCGGCTGCTGTCAACAGACCCTGAAGCGGCCAAGGAGGTGGTGCTGGCTGAGAAGCCTGTCATAGCAGACACCAGCAGCAACCTGGAGCCTGCCTTGCTGGACATCCTGCTGGCCAACCTGTCCACTCTGTCATCCGTGTATCACAAGCCTCCTGAGGTCAGCTCTTGTCCTGACTCAGTTGCCCAAGTCTATATTGATTTGCCCTTCAGTGACCTTAAGCTGCAAACAAAGCTACAGCCAGAGCCCAGACAGTTTTGCTAGTCTGCAAGCCGATACAATTTTGCCTTCAGCACACGCCTTGGCTTGATCCAGCACAGCTCTCGAGACCAACACACTGTTGAGATGCACAAGCAATGTCATCGGCCCTGAGAGGTTGAGCAGCCACTTTTCATCAGAAGAAAGTGAGCCCTGGCTGCAAGATCATGAAGGAATTGTGCGCTCCACCATGCTTGACATTGCCTCCTGCAATGTTCATGTTGCTTTGCCTCTCAACAGGAACTGGCATTGCTGTCTTAACAGTCTCTATTGCATGTGTATGCAGACATTCGTGAGCAGGACCAGGCTAGCAGTGCAGAGGGCAGAGGACATGACAGCCACACCCTTTGAGGAGGACAACATCAGCGTTGTGCCCTCTGACCAAGGACAGGCACCTGGTGAGCCTGCCTGCTATGCGTGCGCCTCGCTGCATAAGCAAGCAGTGGAACAAGCAAGCTCGCTGTGCCTTACATAGCTGCAGAGCAAATTGTGAATGTCAGTGCAACTGAGCTGCTTGGTGAGCTGCATGGCAAGAGGTCACACCAGCCATGTCGACATGTGTATAGTATACGGTCTGTGTTAAGCATGTTTCAAGCATGTTTTTTTGAGCTGAATGCCAGTCATGTCTTCGCCAGGCACAGCATCCAGTGTGCGGCCAGATGGGCAGGCAGCAGCAGCGCAGGCACACCAGCAGGATCTGCTAGGTGATCTGCTGGATCTGAACGACCCAGAGCCTGCTCCTGCAGCCACTGCCCAGCCTCCTGCCTCTAGCAACAACGGCGTGCAAGACCTTCTGGGTGCGTCAGCCTGCATTACATGCAAGCTTGTGTCAAGGCTGTAGCATAGCTTGAAGTCGGATCCAGAGCTGGGAGTACAGCGCCTGCTGTTCTGACAGCTCTGCCCTGTCCTCTGTCATAAATGTGCTGGGCATGTGCTGTGCAGTGATGAATGCATCATCATTCAGTAGCCTTGCACCTGGCATATGCCACCTCTTCCTCAAACTAGACACTGCAGCGTGCATGTGTTTTGCTTGCTTGTACACTCAGTCCAGCATCAGTCGCTTCTCACTCAGACTTTGACTTCAAACTCCATTGTTACAAACAAGGAACCACCTAGGTGCAAAGACTCCTCATGTAGCGTCTGGATGAAAAGATGGCTGTGTTGTCAGGTGGGTTGGGTGACCTAGGTCTGGGGGGTGGCCCCAGTCAGCCTCCACAGGCCAGGCAGCAGCCCTCCTTCCAGGACCCCTTTGGTGCTCCAGCCCCTAGCCCTGCCAGCGCCCCTGCTCAACAGGATCTACCCATGCTGCTGTCAGCAGACAAGGCAAAGGGCCTCACTCTGCGAGGCCAGCTTGCACGCATGGATGGTCGCATTGGTCAGTCCTTCTTGTTTCTGCCTTGTGGCAGCATCTGTAAACTCAGCAGCACTTGTGCATGTGCTACAAAGATGGACCGTCCATGCTTCTGCTTCCTTGGTGTCAGTAGACTTGTTGCAGAAGCAACTGCTGGCCTCAATACTTGCTGTTACAGCAACCATTCTGGCATATTCCCTGCATGCTGGTATGGTGTGCTGATTAGTCTCTCACTGTCATTCGAGTACCCACTGTTGGCTTTCCCATCATGTCTGCATTGCTTCTCATCACACCTGTGACAAGTTGTATGGCCTGCAGTGTACAAGCTGCACTTCCACAATGGCACCCAAGGCCCATTGGATAACTTCATGATCCAGTTCAACAAGAACTCCTTTGGCTTGGCGCCTGGCACACAGAATGTGCCCGTGCCTCTGCTGGCACCTGGCGCCAGTCAGACAGCAGTGCTGCCACTGGTGCAGAACCCCACACTGGTGTCCCCCACAGCAGCATCTGCTGTCCTACAGGTCAGATATCTGTTACACGTTTTAGTTACATGTGGTTTTGCAGACAGCCTCCGAGGTGCCAGAAAAGAAACGAAACGACTGCGCCTTTTGGCGTCAATTTGATGAGAAGCCAAGTGTTATACTGGGCTGCCCAGCCCAAGATGCCACTTGTAGTCGTCAACCACTTCTTGTCAGGCAAACTATTAAGCGCTGTACAATCCAGAGATTGCCGTTTTCAAGATGCTTGTGTAGCATCTGTTCATGGCTGCAGTGAGCACCTGTGGACATTCTTATCTACATCTCTTTCTGTGCTGACATTCAGGTGGCCATCCGGAACACCCAGCAAGGGGTCTTCTACTTCACAGACCAGATTCCCTTGACAGCCCTCATGGTAGAAGATGGCAGGATTGAGCCAGCAGCCTTCGTGCAGAGCTGGAAGAACCTTCCAGAGGCCAATGAGTCACAGAAGGAGCTGCCCATCAGCATCACCAGCCTGGACATGGTCAAGTCCAAGATTGAGGCTGCAAACATCTTCTTGATGGCCCACAAACAGGTACGGCTTCTGGCTGTTTTGTTTGCTGAACTGCATTGCCAGTACCTACACCGTTATGACATGCGCTTGCTGGCAGGTTAACCTGCTGCTTTTGCTGCATGCATGACAGCAAGCTCAATATCTTTGCCAAAGGCTAGTATGGGCTGTGGACTCTTGCTTGTGTAAATTGGTATACATTGCCTAGACCGATGTGTGGAGATTGCAGTAGGTCTTGAACACACAGTAACATGGTGCAGGTGCCAAATTACAATGAAGAGGTGATTTACCTGACAGGCCGGGTTGCAACTGTGAACCAGCCAACACAGCTCCTTTTGGAAGTGCGATTCAGCAAGGGTGCTCAAAGTGTGAAGGCCTTTGCCAGGAGTGAACGCCCGGATGTGGGACAGCTGTTGTTTGATGTCCTACCCAGCCTATTGAGCGCATAGAACGGTGTGGGTATTGTGCATCAGGAGGAATGATTTTCGCAGCTTGGAGCAAATTGTCAACAAATGAACATCTTGACAGCTTACAGTGTGACTGTTCATCTTCGCAGAAAATAGTGTAACGCCTTCTATCAATAGACTCACCGAACCGACACTGGTATGCTGTTGTCAGCCTAGATACTCTCATAAACCCATCACGACAATTTCGCAGTGTGCCTTTGGCTGCGCCAGCACAACAGTCATATTGCAGCGCGCTTGCTGAGTGAGACATCAACGTCCTGGTATACATCACTGCCGACTCCAGGCCTGCAGCCCATCACTCGGTGCGGCGACTTCTCCCACTTTCTGGCCATTATACTGCAATTGGACCTGCAGTTTGACCCTCGAGCTCTTGATCAACAAAAGTCGTCACTGTGCGGCGACGAGCAACTTGCACAGCGGTCCCGCGCAATTTGCGAGGGGATGCCGCGGTCACTGTCAGCTTCAGCTTCTCAAGCGGCGCAACGAGGAATTTGCGGAAGTCGGTCTCCCAGACACTTTCCCCGAGCGTCAGTGGCTGCAGTTGCAAGCGCTCTAATCTACAGTGCTGATAAGGTGCCGTTCGACCTTGCCGATGGCCTACTGTGTAGTCGCGTATAATTGTGACGCTGTCAGCAGATGAAGCATGTTTTGCAGCGCGCAAAGAGACACTTTTCCAATATTGTCCTGACACTTGATTTGGAGGAAAGGTCGGTGGTTGAAAGCGCTGCGAGTCCTTGGGAACAGGTACGCTACTGATTATGCCATAGGCACTCATGTCGTCTGCATCCTATGCACTTGCCTGCCGTGCCACTTTCATGCCATGATAGGAACTGAATTGCCTCTGCAGGTGCTGTTGCCACCAGAACAAAGGTCTCTCCAGCTCTCTAAGGTATTGTGATGAAAACCCAAAATGATCTTGCTGAACTCTTGCACAACAGAGGCATGCCTGAGCAAGCAAATCATCTCAACTACCCGCCTGAGCAGACTGGCCATCTATGCATGCAGGTTGTAGACGCACTGCACCATGCTGGCACTGACAAGCGTGTCCAGGGCCTTGTTGCTTGCGTTGGCAGACATCTGCATTCTGGAGGTTTGGCCGAGCTTCAGGAGTTGCGCAATGCTGTTCACGACTTCAGGTTACATGCTGGCTACTGATCATCCTGGCTGTTGCATCTGCATACATGTCCGAATTGCTTAATTTTATTGTATATCCAAAAGCTGCTTGCCCAGGGCCTTTGTCACAAGTTTGTGCATGCATTCTAGCAGCGCTGTCATCTCACAGTATAATTGTTACATGCATGTTGACATGCAAGCAGATAGGCGTCTCAATAGGCTGTGGAAAAGTTGTCAAAAGCAACTGTGTGATAAAATCAGGGCTGCTTGCAAATTGGGTTGCTTGTGCTCAGGAGTTTGAAGCAGGATTCTGTTCCCACAGTTGCCTTTACAGATTCTTTTGGAGGGGTGGAGGCGTGTGGCACGTATGCCTACTACCTTGCATCTGCATTCAAGCAAGTTTATGTTCATCCGGAGGGGACATGGGCTGTGACAGGTTGGTTGCTTGTCATTGTACTTGTGCTCAAGCTATTTAAACCAGTGCCTTTGAGACTGTAAATGTTCAAAGAAAGAGCAATGCACAAAGACTAGAATTTCAACAATTGCTGTGATTCCTGCTGTCGGATTATCACTCGTTATTGCTCTTGTACAACTGCTTTGTAACAGTCATAAATGTGTGGTTCAAGCCTGTTCCAAAACATATTGTTGGGTAGATGCTTTGGCGCAGCTGCTTTCGGTTCTGCCATTGTTTTCTTTTGCCATTGTAGGCCTGTGTGGGGGGCGCTATTTCATGAAGAAGCTGCTTGACAAGCTTCAAATTCGCCCCCAAGTTTTTGCTAGGGAGAATTACAAGGACTGCTACAGCCACTACACTGGCAGGCAGTTCAGCAAGCCTGAGGCTGAGGCAGCCAAAGCCTACTTGCAGGGTTGGCTGCATCAGATTGTCACTCACATAGCTGCAGACAGAAGCCTGCACTATGATACGGTGTGCCTGCATAAGCTCTCATCAGCCTAAGTAATCTGCTCCTGTTTGAAAGTTTGAATGTTCAAAAGCTCAAATGTTTGAGTGCTTGAATGTAATCTGCTCACTGTGAACATTGTACCTGGGTCAGCCCATGAAATATGGTGCGCTGCCCACTGTCAGCTGAACGGCAACAACTCCTGCATAGTGAAAACCATATCCTGAACAGCTATGAGTCAAGTCCACAAAAAGACAAGGACAAAACACTTCTCTTGATACAACACAACTGCAACGGTGTGTGAAACAGTAGAGTGTCCCTATTGCCATTCTGACTGCATCCAGCACTGAGTGTGGCATGCAGGTTGCAGCAGCTGTTGACGCTGCACCCTTGAGTGCTGCAGAGGCAGTGGCTCAGGGTCTCCTGACAACCTTACGATACAGGTCCCAGGCTTGCAGCCACATCACAGTAGATCCACCACCACGTCAATACCTCAACACAGCTGCCACTGGTGAGCATTGCTACAGACGCAGTCTCTCTTGTGACTGTGGCGCCCATTTTTCGGTCAGAGCCCTGAGCAACCATACAGTGAAGCTGAGCTATACAGGCCCCATGAGCCATAGCAGAATGGAAGCTTTCAGCAATGACTGGCATTCAGACACATGCTTAGGCCGATGTCACACCGTATCTGGTTTGGTGATACCAGACAGGGTGACGCCAGTTTCGCGGGTGTCACTCACATTTGAGTTGGCAGAAGGGGCAACAGGGCGCGCCATTCAGATGGGTACAGTGAATGTGTCGAGGAAGGTCAGCTCAGGATTGCTTGGTCCTGGAGAGTGCAGCAATGAGGTGCTTCAGTGCAAGGCGGTCTCTGTTGGTGATTACATCAGAGCTTTGGATCGGGAGCAGCAGACGTGGGCTGTGACTAACACCATCAGAGCAGGGCTGCAGCATTTGCCATTGGTCAGCAACTGGCTTTGCACGCCTGCTGTAGCAGTCATCACAGCGACAGGTAAGAGCTCGTTTGTGGCTTGGATAATTATCATGTGTGCTGCCAACAATGCTGCTCAACAGCACGCATGTGCATACTACAAGCATGTGCAACTGATTGGGAGCTTCCTTCCAAGCAACAGATGTCACAAGCTGCAGGCAACGAAGAACTGAAGGGCGCAATTGGAAATGATGCATTTGGTAGGCCAAGCTGTTGAGTGTTGTGCCGAATGCTGCAGGGGAGATTCATACAGGCAACAGGCAGCTAGGAGCTGATGAGCAGATTGCCAGCAATGTGATATGCAAGCAGCTGCAACAGGCAAAAGCTGACAGGAGTGTACGAGCTGTGGTGCTCAGGCTAGATTCCCCAGGTTTCACACACTGCATTTGCCTGTGTATCTGCTTGTCATGCTGCCTCACTGACTTTTGTTGGACCGACTCTGCATCCTGTTGCTTTTGCAGATGAAGGTGGGGCCATTAAAAATGCTTTGCTTGATGATATGTGCTGACCAGGACAGTTTCTGTCATGCTGCTCAGCTTGGCTGTGTACTAGTGCTTGGCTGTCCCTGTCTCTGCTTTATACAACAACAGCCCTTGCTTCATGCAACAACAGCCCTTGCTTCATGCAACAACAGCCCTTGCTTCATGCAACAACAGCCCTTGCTTCATGCAACACTAGCCTTTGCTTTCAACTTTCAAGCTTGCTTTTTCTCAGGCGTTGTCTGAAGGCCTGTGAGCCCAAGACGCGAGATTGTAGTGTTGGGTGTGCCTGCTTGCAGGTGGGTGTGCATCAGGGTCTGATGCCATCTGTGAGGAAGTGATGAGTGTGCGAAGGAGTGGCAAGCCTGTGGTTGTCAGCATGGGCAACATGGCCACCAGTGGGGGCTACCTCATTTCAGGTGCTCTCAGAAAAAGATACCAAAACAATTGTTGCGCTTATGTTATACCACTTTCTCTGCTTTACAGCGTGAATTTCAAACAATCAGCAACCATGGCTCTGTGATATGGAGCCAATGACCCTCCTGTTAGTCTTCATGCAGCAATGGTGTGTCTGCAATGTTGTACATGAACATGTGCAATGAAATGCTGCATGGACTTTGCATGGAAAGGCAGTGCTTGCGCCGGGACTGTCTCAGATCAATAAACTTTCACTCAGACAGGTGGTGCACACCAGAGACATCAAAATGGTCAAGATAGTTGTCATGCTTTTATGCAGTGGCGGCTGATGAGATTGTGGCTCAGCCAGGAACATTGACAGGCAGCATTGGAGTGGCCTTCTGCAAGCTGAACACGTTCCGTTACTTCAAGCGCCTGGGCATAGATGCTCATCTTATCACTGCCGGCAGTAATGCAGACATGGCAGAGCCAACAACAGCATACACTCCTGAACAGCGAAGAAAGGTGGACCAGAGCATTGACCAGTAA
>JAABUK010005568.1_pt1 | contig 19435 bp, 17 predicted proteins | sample 5559141 | NCBI WGS metagenome assembly JAABUK01 (sample SAMN10711869, study PRJNA513367) | rock metagenome | isolation source: Antarctica rocks | place: Antarctica: Victoria Land, Pudding Butte nord | collected 2016-01-03 | reverse complement strand
TCCGTCCGAATCGATTGTCGCCGGGCATTCGGGCCACATTACCCGGATCAGATCCAGCCAGCTTTCCAGCTTCTCGCGAAATTTCCTTGGTCTGGCATAGCTGACGCTGCCAAGTTGACTGACAAGGCCGTACTCTCCAAACAGTGGCACTCGCTCACGTCCTCGCGCCGTGAAACAGCGGTAGGAAAGCCACATGAATAGATCGAGCGCTGCGGGACAGGATGACAAGGCCTTTGCCGCTTCCAGGTCCGTCGGTATCGGGTGGCTTAATACCTCGCGATAGAACTCTTCGCTCAGAACGATCATGTTCTGACAATCTCCGGGCAGGAGCCGTTGTTCAGGATCTCTCGAATACCAGATCCGGGCCTCGCTCATAAAATTGAACCGTGCTCGATGAATAATTGCCGCCCGCTCTCTTTGCGTGTCGGTGCCGAAGAAGATAGTGGCTCCGAAGATTCTTTGAAAAGCAGACACCAAGCGCCGGTACTGCGAACCGCCCTGCTGCATGCCAAACGTGTCGAGCATCTCCGCCGCGCTTTCGAACGTAATCTGCGAAGACTGCTGGCGGATCGCAAGCGTGGCGAGAAAAATGGGAACCAGACGATCTTGCCCCCACGGCAAACCGTAGCTGGGATGTCCGGTCACTTGCAAGACGAACTGACCGTTCCGGCGTTCGTGGAGCAGGCAGCCCTGAGCTGGTTGCTTCACCGGCAGACCGCAGAGAACGAAGGGGCGAGAGGAGAACCCGAGATTCTGCCGGGCGCTCTCGCGTTTCAGCCGGACGCACTCGATCAATTCGACTTTCCTGAGTCGCCGCTTCGAAACGACCAACTCGGGATGAGCCCGCGCCAACAGCGGCCCTATCCTCTGGAAGTCGCCGTTGATTAAGTGAGTAGTTGCTGATGAAGAATTTGGACCTGACATGGATGCCTCCAGCGCTGAGAAGAGCAACGCGGTTAAGCGATCCAGAGGAAGAAATCAGAAAGGACGAAAGTGGCGGGACGAAACAGCAGAAGTTTTACTCCGTTTACTCCGTTTTCGCTGTTTTCAAAGCAACTCTTGTTTTCTCGATAGTTTGCAGTGGTCAGAATGCATAGGCCTGGTCGCAAAGTTGTGTATCCTCAACTTAGTACCGACTTCCCAAGCTGGACGTCGCGGGTTCGAACCCCGTCTCCCGCTCCATAGACTTAATAGCTTGAGAAATCCGCCCTCCCCTGAATCGCGGGTTTCAATATTGAATAGATTCGAGGCACTTCGTTGCGTTAGTCTTTCTGCTGCACACCGCTGATGGGGTAACCTCCAAACTGACGGCCAACCCGTTGCCGTGCTGCTCCGCGGCAACTTTGTCGTCGCTTATGGCTTTTCGAGACAAACTGGTGTCTTGATTGAGGAGCAACATCCGCCACGTTGCCAACTCGGAAACGGAGACCAACAGTTCTGGAGGTGTGCCTCCCTCTACAACTCTTTAGCGTGTCAATACTGCCTTTACAGGCGCGTTGGTCGATGAGCACCGAATATCGGCGCGGCGGACTGGATGACGCGGAGAGGAGTTGCGAGCGGCGAGGAAATGGGATGCATGTCCGATGTCGTTGCTGGGTTTTGCCTTTCGCAGCAACATTGGAGTTTCTTCGGAGCCGACAACGGCGACAATACAGCCGCTGTGCTGCGTAGCTTCATGTCGTCCTGCGAACTTCGGAAGATCGATCCATTTGCCTGGTTCCACGACGTGCTCACCCGCATTGCCGAACACCCCATTAGGCGTCTTAAAGAACTCCTGCCTCATCGCTGGGCAGCGGTTTCCTTATAGTTCCTCTCTCACTCTTCCAAAACCAGCCCGCAAAGCTTTGTACGCCAGGAGGGTCGAGTCCTGCCGCGCCCACTAAACCCACTGTTGCCGAGTGCTTTTAATCTGATAACGCTCGTCCATGAACAATTCGCCGATTCCGTAAAACTTTCTGTTCCCTTGCAAGGTTTAGCTTGTCTCAATTTGTGAATGCCGCTCGATCGCCTGCCCCTGAAGGCCAGTCGGCGGCACAGTAAAAGGAGACTTAACATGTATCGGTTCAAAACCAAGCTGCGACTTGCCACGGTTGCCGTCGCGGCAGCAGCTATGAGTATGCCAGCCTTTGCGGGATTCAATGCGAGCGCGCCAGCAAAGATCCGCAGAATTTTCACCGAAATGGCCTTTGCCGAAGGCCGCATCATCAGCTACCACGTGTTCGAACCCGGGCCCGCCGGTGTTCAAGCATTCCCTGTGTCGCCCCAAACCGGAATGCTTCTACGCTTTCCGGGCTGCCCCGGGCTGCGCCCGGTGCTGGATGACAGTGCCAAGCCGTCACCTGACGCCAATCACTTAATCCCGGACAAAATAGTACGCGAGGTGTTCAATGTCGCCTTGGCGGACTGCACCGCGCAACCAACCTCCGGAGGCGACGCGATCAGCCGCGCGACTTCCATGCGCTCCATTGGTTTCGTCAATGCTCCCACCGTTCCGGCGCCGGTCGGGGCCCCGGTTCCAGCGGAGCAACAACAGAGCGCTGCTCAGTTGTGGGGTCCTCTTCCGAACGTCGGAGTAGTTGACTTCTTTGCGGGCGGGAACCTTTCGCCGCAGCACATAAAGGCGACCTCGCTCAGTGGCTTGCCCGTTGACAGATACCAGCAGCCCGCCGTTCAGCGGCCCCGCATTAAAGCCTTCACGGCTGGCCAGGTGGTTTATTTCGTCACATACGAAACGAAAGGCCTTAGCGGTGCGGGTCTCGCGACGGCGGACACCGAGGATCAATGGAGTAACACCGGATTCCCTGGCGAGCGCGACATTTATATTCTCGCCTACGGTCGGGCTCCGTTACCTCCGAACGGCGCACTTCCGGCCGGATCGCTTGACTCAAATAGTGTACCGAATGATTTTCAGGCAGTGATCAATATTGCGGGCGGCGGACCTTTCTGGAATCCCGGGAGATACAGCCCGCTTTGGAAGATGGTCTGCGCGGATGGCGGGATCTCTCCGGCTATTGGGCCAGGAATGCCGTGCGGTAGTGTGCGGCACTATATTCTCGGTCAGCCCCGATCTCTCGCTGAACTGAAAGCCACCGGCATCCCACTCGTGAACGGAATTTTTTCCGACATCAATTGCCCCGTAATTGGCACGGACGTGAATGACAACGGTATGTTCGCCGATACGCCGCTCTCGCGCGAGTTAGTCCGCTTTGCGAATATTGACTGGGATAGTAACGGCCACCCGGATGATGGCGTGAACGATCCTAATTCCACGCTGCAGTAAGTGTTGCCTTTGCTGACGGAGAGCGGATTCAAAAGGATCTGCTCTTCACTTCCAATCATTCTCCTGTTTCAGGTCTTCCCCACCGCAAGGGTAATTGAACGATCAGGGCAAGGGTCCTTCAACCTTGTACGTGAATTACTCAATCAACGCCTTGTTACCCGGAGGTGAACCTGTTCGCAAGCGGGTATAAGAAGAAATCGGGCCAGCTCCCGATTAATTGAACCGGAGATCCCTCGCCTGGTTGCGCTAACCGTAGCTGCGTTTTTTGGTACGTGCTTCGTGCCTGAGCATTTGGAATTGTTGCATTGATGGAATAGTCCTCGGAACGGATCTGTTGAGTCTTTTAAACAGCATGCAAGACAATTGGCGCACCACGTCCAGCCAGCCCTCCAACTTCTTGCGAAACCTTCAAGCCCGGGCATAGTCGGTGCTGCCGAGTTAGCTTACCCTACCAAAGGCACCGACAAGTGGAATGCGCTCCTTGCCGCGTGTCGTGAAGCATCGATAGGAGTGCTATATGGACCAACCAAGGCCGCGGGGCTTGATGACCGCGCCTTTGCTTCTCTCAGGTCAGCGGGTATGGCTTGATTCAGAATCTCGCTATACAATTCGTAACTCAGAACGATTACGTTCTGGCATTCACCTGGAAAAAGTTTCTGATCGGAGTCCCCTGGAATACCAGATCCGCGCTTCTCTCATGAAGTTGAACCTGGCAGGTAAGAATGGGGCGCGACTCGCTGAGTGTCTGTATCGAAGAAGTATGAGTGCGCTGAAAATCCGTTTGAATGTGATTACCTTGCGCATTCGCCGCTTCAAACTGACATAGTCGGGGTGAAGGGTGCCAGCAGCGGCTGAATTTATTCCAGACCTCGGGATGTACTATCTTTGTGCTTGGTGAGTGGATGTGGACGTGACATGGATGGCCCTTGTCGCTGGGGAAAACAGCGCGGTTGGGCGATCCAGAGGAGGGTCAGAATGAGAGCAAGGAGGGGTAGAAAGCAAAGTTCGGGCTTTACTTCGTTTACTCCGTATTCGGGCCACCGATGCAGGCATTGTGTATCAGATTCCAAGCTGGACGTTGCGGGTTGAACCTCGTCTCCTGCCCTACTATTCTCATTGGTGCTTTAATTGCCGCTTGCACTTGGGTAAATGACTACTAGCGTTGTTGAACTGGGGCGGCAACTGATCTATCTGCTGATTTTGTCCATCCCGATTGCCTCAGTTGCCTGGACTGTTACTCACGAAGAAGTGTTCCGTGAGCCGCGGGAGTTCTGCGTTACCAAAAGCACCACCTGTCGCAGCGTTTTCGAGCGGAAAATTTTTTATCTCTTTACTTGTGAGTACTGCTTCAGCCATTATGTGGCGGCTGCCTTTCTAGTACTTACGCGCTACAAACTGATGTTTGACGATTGGCGAGGTTATTTAATTGCAGAGTTCGCATTGGTCTGGGTGGCGAACGTCTTGATGGGGCTCTTCGCCAAGCTGCGGGTGAAAATCAAGGCGGAAAAAGTCGAGATTGCCGCAGCAGAGGCTGCTGCCGAACAAAAAGCGTGATTTATATGGCACCTTTTGGGTTCGTTTTTATTTCTTTACTGGTGGTCCAAACGCCCGAAGCCTTTACTGAAAAGAATCTGGCAGCCAGTTGCGGAACTTGCCATCCTTTGGACCCCGTGCGGGCGGCGCGACTCTCCCGCGCGGGTTGGGGGCGCGAGGTGGAAAAGATGGAGGCAATGGGCGCGAAGGTCAAGAATCGTAAGCTCCTGCTGGATTATTTAGCGGCAACTTACGGTCTGCGAAGGGAAGTTAATCCAGCGACTCGGGTTCGTTAGTGATTCCTGTCTCGCCGGCCTGCTTGCGCTCCCAGTATTTTTTCACCCAGGCTTCCCAGCTTTTGCCGGCAGCAGTATCTCGGCCTGAAAAGGCTAAACCGGCAATATCCGCATAGCTGACCGTGATTTTGGTGTCTGAATTTTTAGGGAAGAGCCGCACTGCGGAATCCTGTAATGTGGGCGCGCTCTGGCGGTCGAAAATGTAGCCTTCCAAGCGGGTGCCATCGCGCTTAGTGAGAGTTACGTCGCCGCGGTAATCAAAGGCTTGCTCCAGGGCAGCACGCAATTCTTCTTCTGTGGTGTTTTCGAAAGCGCGGCCTTCGAGCTCAGTCAAACGCTTACCTCTTCGGTGGCCTCGCGCTCAGTTCGAATCTGGACCAGGTCAGGTGTCGATGTCTTGCGCGGCTGCGATAGTCCGCGCAGCGCTTGCGGATTCGGGTGAGCGGAGCGGAACATAGCGCGTGCCGTGGTCAGCAACCCGCGCAGCGAGCCGAACGTTTCGTTCACGGCGGAGGCTTCATAACCGCTGTGTACCATGCAATTCGCACATTTCGGGTTACCGCTTTCAGTGCCGTAATTCTGCCATTCGGTGGAATCCATCAATTCCTGAAAGGTATCCGCATAGCCATCTTGAAGCAGATAACAAGGTTTCTGCCAGCCGAAGATATTGTAGGTCGGCATGCCCCAAGGGGTGCAGGTATAGTGGCGATCCCCCATTAGGTACTCCAGGAACAAGGGCGATTGATTGAACTTCCAGCTTTTTTTGCGGTTGGAAAGAATAGTACGGAACAGAGAGCGTGTAACTTCCTTGCCTAGGAAATGCTGCTGATCAGGAGCTTTATCGTAGGAATAGCCAGGTGAAAGCATCATGCCTTCCACACCCTCATTCATCATTTCATCAAAGAAACGGCGCACGCTGGAAGGGTCCGCGCCATCGAAGAGAGTGGTATTTGTTGTCACGCGAAAACCCCTGCGGATAGCCTCACGAACGGCGCCCAGTGCCAAGTCATATCCGCCTTCGCGACAAACTGAGAAATCGTGATGCTCGCGTTCGCCGTCCATGTGAATGGAAAACGTCAGGTATTTACTGGGCGTGAACTGGTCCATTTTTTCCTGGAGCAGCAGCGCATTGGTACAAAGGTAAATGTATTTTTTACGCGCAACCAGGCCTTCGACAAGTTCCTTAATCTGCGGATGCATTAAGGGCTCACCGCCAGGGATGGTCACCATAGGAGCACCACATTCATCCACTGCCCGGAAAGCCTGTTCCAGAGTCATATTCTTCTTAAGAATGTGAGCGGGATACTGAATTTTTCCGCAGCCCGCGCAGGCCAGATTGCATCGGAAGAGAGGCTCTAACATCAATACCAGCGGGTAGCGTTTGTTACCGGCGAACTTGTTTTTCAGAACATAGGTCGCAACGGTCCACATCTGGGAGACAGGAACGCTCATTTATGAAGGAATCTCCATATTATTGATCTTTCAGTTTACCGCGATCCCTGGCGTTGTCTAAAGTTTCGTTGTTTTCCGCCGATTTGCAAGTATGAGCGAAAGAAGAGTGGATGCACGGCTGCTTTGCGCGGATTTGGTGGATATAGAGTGGGCGGATGGTCAGGGCAAGCTTTGCAAAGAGAAGGCGCTGCTGGAAGACATCTCCGCTTTGGGTGTCTGCCTGCAAACGGAAAACGCCCTAACGGAAGGTTCGCGCGTGATTGTGGATTTCAATGGAATTCCGACCGAGTTGATTGTTCGCTACTGCGACTGGCGGGAGATTGGGTACTTTGCGGGCCTTCCCTTCGCGCCGGGCTCTCGATGGTCGCTCGAAACTTTTAGTCCGCGGCACCTGACGGATCCGCTGATTGTCCCACCGCGCGAGGGTGCTTTCATCGTATGATCGGGTTTGTAAATTGCTGTGTAAACGCGCGGCTCACACAAGCCGTCTCTCAGGGTTGGGAGCACCTTAAATAACTTGTCCGATACGAGCGTGCCAGATTCCAGCAGTGTCGATCCAGTACATGCACATGGTTATCCTCGCCCCCAATTAGAGCGCGCGGATTGGATGTCTTTAAACGGCACCTGGGATTTCGCTATCGACCACGATGCGAAATACTCGCAACCTTCACAGGTTCAGTTCGATCGGCAAATTCTGGTTCCCTTCTCGCCTGAGACGGCTGCTAGCGGGATACACGATACGGGGTTCTATCGGGTGGTTTGGTATCGCCGCCGCTTTACCGCCCCGGCTTTGGGCGAAGGCTGCCGCCTGATTCTCCATTTCGGTGCCGTCGATTATCACGCAACCGTTTGGCTGAACGGGCGCTTGGTCTGGCAGCACACAGGCGGCTATACGCCTTTCCAATGCGATCTAACCGATCATCTTGCAGTAGACGGGGAGCAGACCCTCGAGGTTAGGGCAGACGATGATCCTTCCGACCTTGCCAAGCCAAGAGGTAAGCAGGATTGGCAATTGGATCCGCATTCCATCTGGTATCCCAGAACAACAGGAATCTGGCAGACCGTGTGGCTGGAGCGCGTGCCCCCGGCCTTTATCTCTTTTGTCCGTTGGACTCCAAATATGGAGCGCTGGGAGCTTGGCTTTGAGGCAGCCATGGGCGGTGCGCGCCTGGATGGCCTGAAGCTAAATGTGCGCATGCATGTCGGCAATCTTTTAGTGGCTGATGATACTTACGGCGTCGTTGCGGGCGAGGTAAACCGCCGGATTGCGCTCTCTGACCCGGGCATTGACGATTATCGCAATGATTTGCTGTGGACGCCGTCTTCGCCCACATTAATTCATGCGCAGATTTCACTGCTGGATGAGCACGGGCAGGTGCTTGACTCCGCGCTGAGCTATACCGCCCTTCGCGCGGTTTCCATTCAGGGCGACCGATTCTGCTTGAATTCGCGCCCCTACCAATTGCGAATGGTGCTCGATCAGGGCTATTGGCCGGAGACCGGCCTTACTTCACCTAACGATGATGCGCTTCGCCGCGACGTGGAACTGGCGAAACAAATGGGCTTCAACGGTGTCCGCAAACACCAGAAGATTGAAGACCCGCGCTATCTGTTTTGGGCCGACACATTAGGATTGCTGGTGTGGGAGGAAATGCCTTCCGCTTACCGGTTCACGCGTGATTCCATCGAGCGAGTAAGCCGGGAATGGTCAGAGGTGATAGCGCGCGATTCCAGCCACCCGTGCATTGTGGCGTGGGTTCCATTCAATGAATCCTGGGGCGTTCCAGACTTACCTGACAGCCCTTCGCAGCGGCATTACGTGCAGGCTGTCTATCACATGACTAAAACGCTGGACCCGACACGTCCCGTCATCGGTAATGATGGTTGGGAGAGCGTGGCAACCGATATCATCGGCGTCCACGATTACGACGATCAACCGGAACGCATAGGCCGGCGTTATGGCGTGGATGAGGTGCAAGCTTCGCTGTTTAAGCGCGAGCGCCCAGGCGGGCGGTTGCTGCTGCTGGATAGCCAAGGACGGTCCGATCAACCTTTGATGTTGACCGAATTCGGAGGCATCGCGCTATCGCAGGATAAAGCTGGCACATGGGGCTATACACGGTCGGAGACTTCGGCTCAGTTCGGGGAGCGATACACGGCATTGATAGGCGTGGTTCGCCAGTTGGTTTCACTCGCTGGCTTCTGCTACACGCAGTTTGCGGACACTTATCAGGAAGCAAACGGTTTACTATTTTCTGATCGCACGCCGAAGTTCCCACTGGAAGAGGTGGCCGTGGCGACACGGGGAACCCGATTCTCACAAGACCGGCAAGTGGAATTTTTCTGGCGCGAACGCATGATGCATTTCCAGCGGCATCAATACTTAGTACCCGCCGAGGATTATAAGACGCAGGACAGGCATTGACGCAGAGTTCCACTTTGGCGCCGCCCGATTTGTTTAAATCGTTCTGGATCGGCGGGTATGAATGTTCCACTCACCGTAATCATGCAGACGAGCGGCTCGACATGATTGCGGGCGTCCAGCATGACGCGCAGGCGGAACACGACTACGCGTTGTTGCCGACCATGAACATGCGTACAGCGCGGGATGGGTTGCGCTGGCACTTAATAGAACGCGAAGCCGGCCGATATGACTGGTCTTCGTTCCTTCCCATGCTTGAGGCGGCGAAGCGCCAGGGTATTCAGGTAATTTGGGATCTTTGCCACTATGGATGGCCAGACTTCCTGGATCTGCTTTCGCCGGAGTTCCCGGAGCGGTTTGCGCGCTTCGCGGAGGCTGCCGCAGTTGTTGTCAAGTCGTACAGCGACGAGGTTCCATTCTACGCACCCATGAATGAGATTTCGTTTTTCTCATGGGCCGCCTCTCGCGGACTGATGTTTCCGCATGCGGAAGGAAAAGATTTCGAGATCAAGCGCCAACTTGTCCGCGCGGCTGTAGGCGCCATTCAGGCAATCCGCGCAGTGGACCACCGGGCACGGTTTATCTTCCCCGAACCGACAATTCACGTTTTGCCTCAGCCGGATGCGCCTGAAACAGCGGAGCGCGCCCGGCGCTATTCGGAATCGCAATTTGAAGCGTGGGACATGATTGCGGGATACCAAGCGCCCGAACTGGGGGGAAGGCCTGATTGCCTCGACATTTTGGGTGCCAATTTCTATGGGACAAATGAGTGGAATGTAAATGACGGACGGAAGATTGCTTGGTATCAAGTTCCGCGGGACCCGCGATGGCGGCCTTTGAATCTGCTGCTAGCGGATATTTGGGAGCGCTATCGAAAACCTTTGTTTCTGGCGGAAACCAGCGATGTGGGCGAGGGACGCGCACCGTGGATTGAAGAAATAGGCAGCGAGATTGTTCAGGCGCGACAGAACGGCGTTCCAGTTTCCGGGGTTTGCCTATACCCAATAATCGACCGGTATGACTGGGGAAACATCGAGCACTGGCATAACAGCGGACTTTGGGACTATAATCGAATGGAATCGGGTGTCCTTCACCGCGTGCTGAATTCCCACTATGCGGAATCCCTGCGCGCCGCGCAAGCCGAGTTAGCTTTGATTGGATGCCTGTAAGTACTTAATTAAACTCTGGTCCAAAAATTGCATCTTTGGCCTCTGCCGAGTGACGTGAGCTATCTTCGCCACCACTCCATCTAACTTAATCAGGGAGATTTATGCGGCCTTCGTTCGACGTTTTGACTTTTTCGCACTTACGGTGGGATTTCGTCTTTCAAAGACCGCAGCACCTGTTATCACGGCTGTCGAAAGATCGGCGTGTACTGTTTGTTGAAGAGCCAATTTTCAGTGCAGGTGAACCTCACTGGGAGAAAATAGATGGCGGAAATAATGTTCTGGTTTGCCGTCCTCACACCCCGGTAGAGCAGGGTGGTTTCTGTGATGCACAGATGCCGATCCTAAGAAAGTTAGTGGCAGATTTAATTTCAGAGGAAAAGCTCTTAAACTACGCCGCTTGGTTTTACACGCCGATGGCTTTGCCGTTATCGGAGTCGCTTGTGCCGAATGCGGTGGTGTACGACTGCATGGACGAGCTTTCTGCGTTTCTTCATGCGCCGCGCCAGCTTTTGGACAACGAAGCACAACTATTAGCGCTGTCTGATCTCGTATTTACTGGTGGACCCAGCCTGTATCGCGCGAAGAAGGACAGGCATCCCAATGTACATTGTTTTACCAGCAGTGTGGATTCAGAACATTTCTACAAGGCACGAAACGGGACAGCGAAAGAGCCATCGGAACAAGCGAATCTGCCTCACCCCCGGTTCGGCTTCTTCGGTGTGATCGATGAGCGAATTGATCTTGGCTTAGTTGCTTACATGGCCGACGCTCATCCGGAATGGCAAATTATCATGGTTGGCCCCGTGGTGAAGATTGACCCCGCAACATTGCCGGTGCGTTCCAATATTCATTATTTAGGACAGCGGCATTATAGTGAGTTGCCGGGCTTGATTAGTGGCTGGGATGTGTGTCTGCTGCCATTTGCGCGTAATGAATCAACAAAATTTATCAGCCCTACCAAGACCCTTGAGTACATGGCGGCGGAACGCCTGATTGTCAGCACTCCCATCACAGATGTGGAGGAGCCCTACGGAAAAATTGTATACCTGGGCGAGACGCCGGAAGCCTTTACTTCGGCCTGTGAGATTGCGTTGCACGCTTCGGAAACGGAAAAGTGGACGCGGATTTCCGCCATGCGTCAGGTTCTTCAGAAAACTTCTTGGGACGCGACTGCCAAGGGGATGGAAGATCTGATTGAAATTACAATTCGGAAGAACCGTAGCCTTGAGGACGGGGTTTTCGTTCCCGCAACGGCGCGCAAGGATGTGCAACCGCAATCAGCAAAGACTATCACTCCTACGGTTGTGATCGGTGCAGGCCCCACGGGGTTGAGTGCGGCCTATCATTTAGGCGAGGACGCGGTTTTACTTGAACAGAATGGCCGCGTGGGTGGATGGTGCAGGTCCATCGAAGATAAAGGTTTTACATTCGATTTCGCCGGCCACATCATGTTCTCGAACAACCCTTATGTTCATGAGCTATACAAAATGCTTCTGGGCGAGAATGTTCACTGGCAGGACCGCGAAGCCTGGATTTATAGCAAGAACGTCTACACGCGTTATCCTTTTCAGGGCGCTCTTTACGGCTTGCCGCCTGAAGTGATTCAGGAGTGCATTGTGGGAGCGATCGAATCACGTTACGGTTCAATCGCGAAGAAGAGTCCATCGCCCGCCGCGAGTGCAGGTACACCGGGTAAAAAGAACGGTCTTACGCCGGCAGTTTCGTCTTCACCGTCTGAGTGCAAAGCGGAATCAATTACCGATGGTTGCGGCGATGGTGTCCTCGAAACTTCAGTGGCTCCCGATCTCTCCGCTGAGCCACGTAACTTCGAAGAGTTCATTTACAAAGTCTGGGGAGCCGGAATCGCAAAGCATTTCGCGGTGCCTTACAACCAGAAACTCTGGGCTGTTCCGTTGAAGGAAATGGAAACGTCGTGGCTAGGCGGGCGCGTTCCCGTGCCGGACCTGGGTGAAATGATTGAAGGTGCATTGCGTCCCGTAGGCAAACCCATGGGTCCAAATGCGCGATTCGGTTATCCACTACGTGGCGGCTTCCAAGCGCTTATGAATGGCTTTCTTCCGCACATGAAAGGCGAATTGCGGCTGAATACAAGAGTGAAATCCATTTCACCTTCGGCGCATTCGGTAACCCTCATGGATGGGTCAAAGCTCCGGTATCAATCGCTGGTCAGCACAATGCCCCTGCCGCTTTTGATTCGGGCCATTGGAGAAGAAGCGCCTGCTGAAATCCACGAAGCTGCTCAGAGCCTGCGTCACGTTTCCGTACGCTGTGTAAACATCGGCGTTGGACGTGAAAACATCACTGAGAAGCATTGGATTTATTATCCAGAGGATTCGGTATTTCATCGAATTTTCGTCCAAGGTAATGCCAGCCCCCATTGCAACCCTGCGGGCGGCTTTGGGTTGACCTGCGAAATCACTTACTCGGATTACAAACCGCTGCCTTGCGATGGTGCTGAACTGATTGAGCGCTGCATTCAAGACTGCATTAAGGTGGGTATCTTCAACGCGGATGACCCTATTGTGACGGCTAACCAAGTGGATATGCCCTATGCGTATGTTGTGTACGATCATGGGCGCGCCGCCAGCGTAGCTCATATCCGGGAATGGCTGGGCCAGCGTGATATCGTGCTTGCCGGACGCTATAGCGAGTGGGAGTATTACAACTCCGATCACGCATTTCTTGCTGGCAGGAAGGCTGCGGAACGCGTACGCGAAATGGAAGCGCGCAGGGATGCGAAGTCTTCCATGCCAGCCGCGTTCCAGGTTGCGCATAACGCAGCGCAAGGTGACTAATGCTGTATCTCGTTATTGCGCTTCCGAACGCAACTTCAAACGGCAGCATTTCTGTTCGCAAGAAGATGTGAGGTTTGCAATAAACTAAATGTTAGATGCGATTCCTGGTTGTCGAAGATGAAAAGCGGATTGCCGACTTTCTAGTCCGCGGGTTGCAAGGTGCTGGATATGCGGTAGATGCGGCACCTGATGGGGCGACGGCAGTTCATTTGGCCGGGCAGACAGATTACGACCTGATTATTCTGGATCTTATGCTGCCCGACATGGACGGGCTGAAAGTGCTGGAGCGCATCCGGGCGCGTAAAGGTGGTCCTCCTGTTCTGATCCTGAGTGCACGCGGTGCGGTAGATGATCGAGTAAAAGGGCTGGAACAAGGTGCGGATGATTACCTAACCAAGCCCTTCGCTTTCGTTGAACTGCTGGCGCGCGTTCGCGCTCTTCTTCGGCGAGGCCAGCCGGCACCGGAAAAATTGCAGGTTGGCGATCTGCAACTAGATGTAATGCGGCGCAAGGTGATGCGCGAGACCGAAGTGATCGACCTCGCGCCCAAAGAGTTCGGCATTCTGGAATACATGATGCGAAACAAGGGCCGCCCCCTTAGCCGCACCATGATCGTGGAACATGTCTGGAATTTGGATTATGACGGGCTTACGAATATTGTCGACGTATACATACGCCATTTGCGCAGCAAGATTGACGACCGCTTTCCCACTAAGCTGATTCAAACGGTGCGTGGCATCGGTTACATGATTGAAGCCCCGGAAAAGCCCGCAAACCCTTCTCCTGCGGAAACGCCCTTCGAACGGCCTTACTGAAATGCAGGGCAGAACCGTAAGAGGGTTGCGGTTCCGCCTGACCGCCAGCTACGCCTTCTTCTTCACGCTGCTGTTTGGTACGTCCGCTATTCTGTTTCGCCAGTTTCTAGTACTTAGCCTAGAAAGCCAGTCCCGCGAAACGCTTGATCAGGAATGGGCAGCGCTGAAAGGGTATCTGCGTATTGAACACCGCCGGCCCATCTGGTATGTGGATATTCATGATCCGGACGAAGCAGGTATAGAAGCCAAGATTAAGCAGGTGTATTTGCTGGCGGAAACGAATGGCAACATCTTGCAAGAGTCGCCGGAGTTCCGACTTTTGGGCCTCGATAGCCCGGCGGCAATCCGCGCCGCTGCTGCATCGAAAGAGAGGTGGAAAGAAAAAACCAGCAGTAAGAATGTTCGCTATTTAGTCCGAGTCGGCTTAATTGCAGATGAGGCGCCGCCGAACGTGCTTTATCACGTTGCCATCGGAAGGTCTCTTACCTTAGATCAGCAGTTACTGAACCAGTTTAATTGGTTGGCGGCGGGCTTAATTCCGCTAATGGTTTTAGGAGGAAGTCTGGTGGGTTGGGTACTTGCCGGGCGCGGACTCTCACCCGTACTTGAAGTTGCGAAGACAGCCCAGCGCATCAGCGGCTCAAATTTGAGCCTTCGGATTCCGGAACGCGGGGCGGGTGACGAGCTTGATTTCCTGATTGAAACTTTCAACCAGATGATTGAGCGGCTGGAAGCGTCTTTCGTTCAGGTCCGGCAGTTTTCCACTGATGTCTCGCATGAGTTGCGCACTCCCATCACAATTTTGCGCGGGCAACTGGAGGTGGCGCTGATGACTGCTGAAACCAAGGAGCAATACCGCGATGCGATTGTCGATTCACTTGACGATATTGAACGCCTCAGCCACATTGTTCGCGCGTTGCTGCTACTTTCGCAAGCCGAAACCGGCCAGGTGGTCTTGAATCGCGTTCGGTTTGATTTGTGTGAACTGGTCCGCGAACTAGGTGAGCAATTTCAGATTCCAGCGGAGAGCGCATCCATCGAACTGACCGTTGATACTCCGCCCGTTTGCGAGGCGGAATTGGACCGCATACAAATTGAACGCATGCTTTCCAACCTGCTTTCGAATGCGCTGAAGTTTACACCGGCCAAGGGCCGGGTTCACCTGGAACTTATGTGCCAACACGATTTTGTCACTTTCAAGGTCAGTGACACAGGCAGAGGAATCGATGCCGGAAACCTTCCTCATATTTTCGACCGCTTCTACAGAGTAACGGGGAGCGACGGCCACGCAACCCCGGAAAAAGGCCTTGGCCTGGGACTAAGTTTCGTTTCCTGGATTGTGAAGGCGCACGGCGGAACCGTGGAGGTAGAAAGTACCTTAGGGCAGGGAACCGCGTTTTGCGTTCGACTGCCGAATCCGGAACTTGCAGGCGCGCCAGTGCCTCACGAAGCCATGGGTATGAATAAAGTTTAATGGCTTGTTCCTCTACCTCTAACGTATTTGGAATACTCTGGGTTGTGGGCGTTTTCATTTCCAGGATACTGATGGTTGGTGCGCTAGCGGTTGGCACCGTAGCCGCGGCTCCACAGGATCCGCCTGCCAGCGCAGCCGCACAGCAGGGCGATTTCTTCTCCGGAATTGTTGTCTCGTTCAGTGCCACCGAAATTACAGTAGATCGGAAGGGATTGGGTAAGGAAACTGCCGCGACCCGTACTTTCGCAATCGACGGCTCCACAAAGGTAGAAGGCTCCCTTGTCTCCAGGGCGCATGTGACAGTTCGTTTCGTAGGCGACGAAAGCAGTGCGCGGGCCGTTCACATACTAGTCCGGTAAAACAGTTTGCTACGCTGGACGGAATGCGATCGCTGTTTGTTCCGGCAGTATTGTTTTTGTCCGCGCTCCCCTTATCGGCTCAGCTAGTAAAACAGCCCAAGTTGGTGGTGGCCATTGTGGTCGACCAGTTCCGATATGACTATTTGACCCGCTTTCGGTCTGGCTATACTGGCGGAATTGCGCAACTGCTCACCAAAGGCGCAGTTTTCGCTAACGCACATTACAACCATTTCCCCACCGTGACCGCAGTCGGTCACAGCACGGTACTTTCGGGGGCCACTCCTGCCATCAGCGGGATTATTGCAAATGAGTGGTTCGACCGAGCTTCCGGCACGCGGGTGTCCAGCGTTTCCGATAAGACGGTTCAAATGCTCGGGTCGACAGGCGCGGCATCATCGCCCGGGCGTCTCCTGGTCAGTTGTTTGGGCGACGAAATGAAAATTGTCAACGCGAAAACGAAAGTAGTAGGCATATCTCTCAAGGACCGTGCGGCGATTCTGCCCGCGGGCCGGATGGCTGACGCTGCTTACTGGTTTGATAATAAAAGCGGCAACTTCGTCAGCAGCACTTACTATTTCGCGGAACTGCCCATCTGGGTAAAGGATTACAACGCAGGGAAGCCCGGCGATAAGTTTGCCAACACGGAATGGAGGGGTAAAAAGTTCGCCGCGCCGGGGGAAGCGCTGAACGCCAGTCTGGCCGCATCTCCCTGGGGCAACGAACTGATAGAAAGCTTTACAGAAGCCGCTGTCCAGAAAGAGCAACTGGGCAAACGCGGCGTGACGGATCTTCTCGCCATCAGCTTCTCTTCTAACGATTATGTCGGCCACGCCGTCGGTCCAGACGATCCCGCCGTTCAGGATATGGCACTCCGCACGGATATCCTCTTTCGAAAGCTTTTCGCGTTTCTGGAGCGTGAAGTAGGCATGCAGAACGTGCTGCTGGTCATGACGGCGGACCATGGTGTTGCACCCGTGCCGGAAGTGAGCATCGCGCGCAAAATGCCGGGCGGCAGGTTGGGAGCCGGCACCATCGAAAAAACAGTGCAGGCCGCGCTCGATCAGCGCTATGGAAAAGCCGCGTGGATTGTGGGCTCTTTCGAGAGCATGACGTACCTGAATACGGATCTAATAATTCAGAAGAAGCTCGACCGCGCGGAAGTGGATCGGGTGGCGGCAGATGCGCTAATGGCCCTCCCCCATGTAGCCCGCGTTTATACGCGTGATCAGCTTCTTTCTGGAACTGTTCGCGAAGACGCCGCGGGAACCAGGGTTTCAAATGGTTATTTCCCAGCCCGCTCTGGCGATCTTTTTGTGCTGCTTGAGCCGTACTGGCTATTCGGTGCCGGTGGCGGCACAAATCATGGAACCACGCTCGATTACGATACTCATGTGCCCGTTATTTTCTTCGGACCGGGTGTCCGGCCCGGTAAATACTACGAAACAATTACGGTCAATGACATTGCGCCCACCCTAGCTGCTTTGTTAGGGGTGGAGCAGCCCAGCGGTTCCGTGGGCCGTGTGCTGTCCGAAATGTTTACGAAAGAAGTAAATTAGTAGAGGGCGTTAGCAACCACTGTGCGTCCAATGCGCTGTGGGGCAATGTTAACCTGTCAGTTCCAATCGAAAAAGGAGTGTTTTAATTATGTTTAGTTCCGTAGCGGTAAGGACGGGTATGTATACCCTTGCGCTGCTCTCAATTGCAGGCGCCCTGCCGGCCCAGACGAAGGTGGCAACGGTCAATATGCAGCGTGCCGTTCTGGAATCGGCGGATATCAAGAAAGCATCGGCCGATTTGGAATTGAAATTCAAACCGCGTCAGCAGGCCGCGCAGAAGCTGGAGCAGGAACTGCAAAATATCCAGCAGCAGTTACAACAAGGGCAAGGCAAGTTGCAGCCGCAAGCAGAAGCTGAACTGCAGGCGCAGGGCACTCGCCGCCAGCGTGATTTGCAGCGAATGAGTGAAGATCTTCAGGCAGAAGTGGATCGTGACCGCAACGAACTTCTAGGGAGAGCCGCGCAGAAGATGCAGGCCGTTGTGAAAACGCTGGCTGAAGCTAAAGGTTTCGACGTCGTTATCGATACCCAGACTACTATTTACTTCAAAGCGGCGACAGAGATTACCACTGAAGCCATTGCAGCCTACGACAAAGCATATCCAGTTAAATAAAGGTGCTCTAACCAAAGGACGCGGCTCATGGCAGGCTACCTGGATCAGTACGGCGCGGGGGAAGAACGGCGCGAGGCGATCTTTAAATGGCTGGTGCTTACCGGGCTGTTTTTGGCCATCTTCGGGCCGCTTTTTTATTACCTCTTCAAGAATCACGCCCAGGAAGGAAGCGTGCGAACTTTCCTGAGCCTTGTCCGGGCCAAAGATTATAAAGCCGCTTATGGGACGTGGGGCTGCACCGATTCCACACCGTGCAAAGGCTACGATTATCCGAAGTTTATGGAAGATTGGGGGTCTAACGCGAATGCCGGGTCGGTTCGCATTACCGATAGTGAGACTTGTAACGCGGGCGTGATTATCACGGTACAAAAGAGCGACAAACAGGAGAAGCTTTGGGTAGAGAAAAACGGCTCCGCCCTCGGCTTTTCGCCGTTTCCCGCATGCCCGAATAAAAGCCCGCTCGCGAACATGATTCATCAAACAGTTGGCAAGCTGCGGAAGCCATTCTTAAACTGATAAAACAAAAGGGCACATGAGCTCCACACCTACTAACGCAGCGGGACTCGAAGGCGTCATCGCCGGAGAATCGGAAATCTGTTTCATCGATGGCTATAACGGCGTATTGAGCTATCGCGGTTACAACATACATGAGCTTGCCGACCATGCCACGTTTGAGGAAGTCATCTATCTGCTCTGGAAGGGCAAGCTGCCGAACCAGACTGAACTCGGTAAGCTGAAGGCAGATCTGGGCGCGGTTTATTCCCTTCCTGACGACATCACAAAGTTTTTGAGTGCGGCTCCGAAATCCGCGCTGCCGATGGATGTGCTGCGCACCGCTGTTTCCATGCTGAGCCTGAGCGACCCCGAAGCGCGGGATATGTCGCCTGATGCGAATGCCCGCAAAGCTGTCAAGCTGATGTCTCAAACCTCCAGCATCGTCAGCACGTATGACCGGCTTCGCAATGGCAAGCAACCTCTTGCCGCTGATTCGAGCTTGAGTTTCGCGGCTAATTTCCTCTATTGCCTCACCGGAAAGGTGCCCGACGATGTAATGACACACACGTTCGATGTCGCGCTCACCCTGCATGCCGATCATGAGTTGAATGCGTCCACGTTTGCGGCACGTGTAACCGCCGCCACTCTCTCGGATATCTATTCTTGCGTTACCAGCGCAATCGGCGCGTTGAAAGGCCCGCTTCATGGGGGCGCGAATGAAGATGTAATCCGTATGCTGCTGGAAGTGGGCGATGCAGACAAAGCGGTGGAGCGCGTGCATGCCATGCTAGCGCGCAAGGCAAAGATTCCTGGGTTCGGCCACCGGGTATATCGTACGGAAGACCCGCGCGCTACTCATCTACGCGCGTTTAGTGAGGAGTTAGGCAAGCGTACGGGCCAGGAAAATTTGTATCTCATGTCGAAGCGTGTGGAAGAAACGATTCGTACGGAAAAGGGGCTGAACGCGAATGTAGATTTCTACTCCGCGTCTACGTATTACTCTCTCGGAATTCCCATCGACCTTTTCACGCCCATTTTCGCCATCAGCCGTATGTCCGGCTGGACGGCGCACATTTTAGAGCAGTATCACAACAACCGGTTGATCCGGCCGCGCGCCGAATACAAGGGCAACGCCGATGGCATGCCCTGGGTTGC
>JAABUK010005567.1_pt1 | contig 19437 bp, 10 predicted proteins | sample 5559141 | NCBI WGS metagenome assembly JAABUK01 (sample SAMN10711869, study PRJNA513367) | rock metagenome | isolation source: Antarctica rocks | place: Antarctica: Victoria Land, Pudding Butte nord | collected 2016-01-03 | reverse complement strand
TTTAAGCAGGATTCTCATAATTATTATGATTTGCAGAATTTTGTTGGTTGTCATCCTATAATCTAAATATTGAATCTTAGATATCTTGAATTTAAGAAAACCACCTCCACTAATCCTTTATTTTGCAAATCCGAATTAAGACAAAGACTTCGCAATCTCAAACTGTTGTTGAAGCTAATAAGGTTGTATATGTTTTTCATAAATTCATAGATGCCGCTTTTAAATCTATAAAGTTTATTTCCTTAAGCCGGGCACATTGAATTTTAACCTCATAGGTGAACTGAGAACTTAACCTCACAGGTAGGCTGTTCAAAAGTCCAGAGTTGTCTTCGTACGGTTTTTGTGAAATGAATGTCAAAAGGTAGGCTGGTATTACATCCCCTCCTCGGGAGGGGACGTTTGAGCCGAAGGCCAAACGGGGGTGGGTAACTGACTGTAATTATTTAGCGACAAACATCAGGAAAGGTCAGCACTATGCACAACAATAAAGACCAAAATAGCAACACGCCCGGTGTACCCATCCCCTCCAATGGAGGGGATGGGCTGCTTCACGGTTTACAAAAACTGTACGAAAACTACTATCCACTTTTGAACAGCCTACCTCTAAGGATACATCTTTAGTGCCAGCATCCGGTATCAAACCTTACAGGTAATCACGCAGAAGTCTAAATCAAAATCCTGTAAATTCATCCAATCCTGCGAATCTTGCTTCAAATAACGTAAGTTTATACCCAGCTTCTACAAACCTTCAGCACTGAATACTCTGGCTGACGGCTGAAAGCTGACAGCCCATGCATTACGATACCATTATCATCGGTTCCGGCACTGGCGGACTCGCCACTGCCCTTTGCCTGGCACGCGCGGGACAAAAAGTACTCGTGCTGGAAAAACATTATGTGCCCGGCGGCTGGTGTCATAGCTTTTATTTGAACAAACAAAGGTTTAGTCCTGGAGTACATTATATAGGATTGCTTGATAAAGGATCTTCTACCAGTGATATGTATTCGGCGTTGGGTATCGCTAATGACTTGGTATTTTTTAGAATGAATCCTAACGCTTATGAACATTGCCTGATTGGAACACATCGTATCGAACTGCCTGCCGGCTTTGATCGTTTGTATGAAAGCCTTGCTGCACGCTTCCCCGCAGAGAAAAAAGGATTGAAGAAATATCTTACAATCGTACAGCAGGTAAGTCGCCAGATTCAGTTGATCCCCAAGATGAAAGGTTTCTGGGATAACGTTACCATCCCTTTCCGTACACCACAATTGGGAAAGTATGCACTCTTCAGTTTAAAGAAAGTCATTGATTGGCATATTTCGGATCCTCTCCTTAAGAAAGCGCTTAATGTTCAATGTGGTGATCATGGCGTAGCACCCGGTAAAGCCAGTTTTCCACTACACTGCGCTGTTATGGATCATTATTCTGAAGGTGGATTTTATCCAATGGGTGGGGGAGCGGCTATTGTAAAGGCAATGACCAACGCCATTAAAAATCATGGTGGAAAAATTCGAACAGGCATGGGCGTTAGACATATATTATTGGAAGGAGGAAAGAAAAAACGCGCGGTAGGCGTTGAACTGGAAAATGGCGAAAGAATCATGGCCACTAATATAGTTTCTAACGCCGATCCTTCAAAGACATATCTTAACATGGTAGGCCGGGATAATCTTAGTAAAAAATTACAGGCTAAACTTGACAAGACACGATATTCACTTGCTTCACTAATATTATTTCTAACTGTTGATATGGATATTCGCAAAGCAGGAATGGACTCTGGCAATACCTGGATGCTTCGTGATATGGATTCCGACGAATTGTTTGATGCGATGAAAACCGGTGATATCCTGACGGATGATGAGTTCCCGGCTCAATTTATCAGTTGTACTACGTTGAAAGATCCTGTAAGTTATAACGGCCGTTATCACAACCTGGAAGTAGTAACATTTATTGATTATGAATCATTTAAAGAATTTGAAAGTACTGGTGACTATCATACTGAAATTTATCAGCAACACAAAGAACGAATCTGCGAAAAGTTTCTAAACAGCCTTGAAAAAGTGTTGCCGGGTATACGCAATTCAATTGTGCAAATGGAATTGGGGACACCAAAGACCAACCAATTCTATATTCAGTCAACTAACGGTAATGTATATGGCACTGAAAAAGATTTCTGGCAAACGGGTCCTTTTGCGTTCAGCAGTCAGTCTGAAATAGCAAATTTGTATTTATGCGGCGCAAGTGTTCTTTCACATGGCGTGGGTGGCGCTACCAACTCAGGCATCCAGACAGCTGCACGTATTTTAAAACGCCCTTTGTCAGATTTATTAAAGCCGATAGAAGGACAGCAAGTCCGTATTTACGATGCAGAAGACAGTAGAGAATGGCCCGCATGGATGAAAGAAAAAATAGCAATAAAGAAAAAACTTCAAAGACATTCTTAAACCAGGGAGGCACTGAGACAGGGAGGGCAGAATGCATTCTCATCGAATTAATCAACTCCATTTTTCCCTGTCTCCGTGGTCAAATTTATTTCTCTTAAGGTTCCTTGGCGTCCTCCTGCGTTGTAAATTTTTTAAACCATATAGAAACGGAGACAGGGAGGGGCGCAGTGCAAATAAATCTTCCTTTAAAGCGATCAACCGTGTCTCTCTGTCTCCGTGGTTCAAATTTATTGTATAACTTTCACTAACTTTTCACGATACACTTGTTTATAATGAAGCTAAAAAATTCAAATTCCAGGCGATCTTTTATAAAGAATTCAATAGGTGCCGTTGCTGCTTTCACCATCCTGCCCAGGCATGTACTGGGTGGAAAAAATTTTATCGCTCCCAGCGACCAGCTTGTTAAAGGAGTTATCGGGGTAGGTGGTATGGGTCGCGGCCACTTTAAATATGGCGGAACCCGCGTAGCAGCTATCTGTGATGTTGACCGCACTCATCTTAAGGAAGCTGCGGCCATGCTGCCACCAGGAGTTAAAACGCTTACTGATTACCGTGAGCTGATCCAGTTACCTGAGGTAGACATCGTTCATATCGCTACACCTCCACACTGGCATGGTATTATAGCCGCTGCCGCCGCTCGCGCCGGTAAAGATATCTGGTGCGAAAAACCAATGACGAGAACTATAGGAGAAGGCAAACGCGTAATAGAAGCTGTGCAGCAGAATGGCAGGATATTCAGACTGAATACCTGGTTTAGGTTCAGTGAAAATTTTTACGGCATGCAAACCACCGTAAAGCCTATTGAAAAACTGGTGCGAAGCGGTTTGCTGGGATGGCCATTGAAAGTAACTGTTGGTCGCCATACCGGGTTCGATTGGAAATTTTACTGGGTAGGCAAAACCAACCTCGAGATTTTAAAGCCGCCGGCAGAACTTGATTACGAAATGTGGCTGGGACCGGCACCTGAAAAGCCTTACAATCCCCACCGGGTGCACCAGACTTTCCGCGGCTACTGGGACTATGATGGTGGTGGATTGGGTGATATGGGTCAGCACTATATTGATCCTGTTCAATATTTTTTGGGTAAAGATAATACCAGTCCGGTATCCGTTGAGATAGATGCGCCACAGCAACATCCTGATGCCGTGGGCACCTGGAGAAGGATTGAATATACTTATGCCGATGGCTGTAAGATCATTCTGGATGGAGAAGGAAAAGATGTGGACGCTGCTTATATTGAAGGTCCGAATGGAAAGTTATACCCTGGATTCCGTTCCGATATCCCGGACCTGGAAAAGAAACTCGCTGCATTTCCTGACTCGGAGCCGCAGGTTACAGATTTTATTGAAGCAGTAAAAACACGTAGTAAATTTGCCCTGAACGAAATGAACGGACATCGATCCTGCACCATTGTTAACATGGGTAAAGCAGCCTTGCAACTGGGCCGGTCTCTTAACTTTGATCCGGTAATGCAGCAGTTTATTAATGATGATGCCGCCAATCATTTGATTGATCCGCCGATGAGGGCACCGTTTATATAGCTATGAGGTATGAGGTATGAGGTATCGGGTTCGACTTCCGAAGTCTTAAATAGAGAAAGTTTTTGAACTTACAAAACAGACGCCGACTTCCGAAGTCTTGAATATCGATATCTTATCCCTGAAGTTCAGACTTCGAAAGTCTTGAATGGATATGCGCTCTCTCGCAAGCTTAAAGATTTCATTTTTTTGAAGATGTCTTATTCAAGACTTTCGAAGTCTGCGTTTATATTGAAAGCTGGTGAAATTTAAGACTTCGGAAGTTGTCTCGAAAAATGTGAAACTAAAAAACTGTCAACTTTTTTCAGGACAAGACAGATAGATGATTTTAAAAACTTTGGCTGATTTTATTCATAACAACATAATGTTAATAAATTTCCATACACCTAAAACTTTTGAATTTTGCAACACTTTTTAAGAACAATATTATTTGTCCTGATTATTTCACTGGCATTACATCCTTTATCTTCCACAGCTCAGAGCGACCAGCGGGCTCAGAACAATAAGATTGCCGACCTCCTTTCAACGATGCCAGCCCAAACAACTGATCAGCTTAATAAGGGTATGGAACAGATCACCGGCTTAGGCGGTAATGGATTAATAGAAATGATCGGCATGTTGTTCGCGCCAGGTAAAGGTGATAACACCGCTTTGCAATTCGCTATTGGCAGTTATTCCGCTTATGTTACCAAACCCGGAAGAGAGCAGCAACGAGCCACAGCCGTACAATCTTATTGCAGCGCTATTGATAAACTTACTGACAACTGGAACAAAGAATTTATCATCCGCCAGCTTCAGGTCACCGGTAAGGATGAGGCAGTGCCCTGCCTGCAAAAATACCTGAAGCAAGACTTGCTTTCAGAAGCCGCCGCAAGGGCCCTTGCACAGATACATTCAGCCTCCGCTGAAAAAGTTTTAATGGATGCTTTGAAAGACTCTGATGGCCAGATCAGGTTGTCACTATTAGAAGCGCTTGGTTATAGCCGTTATAAACCAGCCCAGGCAACAATGGTATCAATGGCAGAAAACAACGATCCGCAAATACAAAAAGTAGCACTGTATTCATTGGCGAGGATTGCAGATCCGGCATCGGCAAATGTTTTGGCTAACGCGGCAAAAAAAGCTAATTATACTTTTAATAATACTGATGCTCTTGCTTCTTATATCTATTACCTGCAACAGCTGGCAGCAACAGGCGCAGCTCCGCAGGCAGAGAAAGCTGCAAAGGAATTGATGGCTCAATCAAAAGCAGCCGGTCAATTGCATACGCGCACTGCAGCCCTAAAACTATTGGTGGACCTGAATAAAGAAAAGAGCCTTCCACTTTTATATGAGGCTATGAAAGATACCAGTAGTAAATACCGCGCCGCGGCACTGAGTTTCTCAGAAAAGTTTTTATCACCAGCGGTTAATAAGCAATGGCTGCAAACAATGGCTATTGCAGCACCTGCTACAAAGGCACAGATAATTACTATGCTGGCTAAGACCGGCGACAAAACTTTGTTGCCAGCTTTTAGCAACGCGCTGCATGATAAAAATACTTTAGTAAAATTAGCTGCTATTGCTGCAAGCGGCAAGATCGGTCAACAGGCTGCACTTCCTGCTTTGCTGCAGGTAATGAAGAATGGATCTCCTGCTGAAATAAATGCAGTATCTACTGCTATACTTACCATGAAAGGTGATATTCCTGGAACGATCGCTACAGCTCTTGGAACCATGCCATCTGCAGGTAAAGTTGCCCTGATAAAAGTATTGGCTGAAAGGTCTGCAGATCAGACCATAGAAAAAGTGCTGGCACAACTAAGCAGTACTGATACTGCTGTACATAATGCAGCAGTAAATGCATTGCCGTCCCTGTCGCTGCAAAAAGACCTTCCAAAACTTTTTTCATTATTAAATGATGCTTCATCGCAGGGTGACATCAGTGCACTGCAAAAGTCAATTGTTGCAGCATCCTCATCAGTACATGATACGGCACAACGTGCAAGAATGATCACCGGACAAATGCAATCAGGTAGTAACGGTAAAGGTTACCTGCTTTTGGAAGTGTTGGGTGCTATTGGCGGTAAAGATGCTTTGAATGAAATTCAATCTGCGTTTGAAAAAGGAGATGATAATGCCAGGAAAGCTGCTATAACAGCGCTGTCAAAATCAAACAGCCAGCCGGCTGGGAAAGCTTTATTGGCTATAGCTCAAAAGCCTGCTAACAGTGCATACCAGCAAAATGCTGTAACCGGATACATTCAACTGATCAGTAAGTCTTCTTTTCCTGGCGACCAGAAATTATTGATGCTTCGCGAAGCTATGGCGCTTGCAAAGAATGATACGCAACGCAAAAATATTCTTAAAGAGGTTGCCAGATGCAATAGCTTTTTAGCGATGGTTTACGCGGGAGAATTCCTTGATGATGCAGTGGTACAACAGGAAGCTGCTACTGCAGTAATGCATATCGCCATGGCAAACAAAGACTTTAGCGGCGATATCGTACGCGGGCTGTTAACTAAAACCGCTGAAGTTATTAAAGGGCCTGACAGTGAATACCAGAAAACGGCGATTAGGAAACAACTGGCTGAAATGTCTACCGTGCAAAACTTTGTGGCGTTGTTTAATGAAAAAGACCTCACTGGTTGGAAGGGGCTTGTAGCTGATCCAATAAAACGCGCTAAAATGAATCAGGATACTTTGGCTGCAGCGCAGGTTAAAGCCGACCAGGAAATGAAAACCGGCTGGCAGGCAAAAGACGGCTTATTGATATTTACAGGTCATGGCAGTAATTTATGTACCGTTAAACAGTATGGTGATTTTGAAATGTTTGTTGACTGGAAGATCACTAACGAAGGGGATGCAGGCATCTATCTCAGGGGTTCACCGCAGGTGCAGATATGGGATACTTCCCGAAGAAATGTAGGGGCACAGGTAGGTTCAGGCGGTTTGTATAATAATCAGAAAAACCAGGCTAAGCCGCTAAAAGTGGCTGATAACGCAGTGAATGAATGGAATAATTTTCATATAATAATGAAGGGAGATAAAGTTACCGTGTACCTCAACGGAGAACTGGTTACAGATAATGTTACATTAGAAAACTACTGGGATCGCACTAAACCAATCTTTCCAAAGGATCAGATAGAATTACAGGCTCATGGAACCTATGTTGCCTACCGTAATATTTACCTGCGTGAACTCAGTGGTTCGGTGCCTTTTGTAATGAGTGATGAAGAAAAAAAAGCAGGATTTAAAACCTTGTTCGATGGTGCTAACCTTGATCAATGGACTGGCAATAAAACTGATTATACAGTGGACAATGGTGAGATTCTTGTGAGCCCGATTGAGGGTGGCGTCCATGGCAACCTGTATACTTCAGAACAGTTCAGCGATTTTAATTTTCGCTTTGAATTTCAATTGACGCCTGGCGCTAACAATGGACTGGGTATCAGGACCCCGCTTGAAGGCGACGCCGCTTATGTTGGAATGGAATTGCAGATATTGGATAACACTGCCGATATTTACAAGAGCTTACATCCTTACCAGTATCATGGTTCTGTATATGGTATCATCCCGGCAAAGAAAGGATTTTTAAAACCAGTAGGGGAGTGGAATTATGAAGAAGTGATTGCAAAAGGAAATAATATTAAGGTCATACTTAATAATGAAGTGATACTGGATGGTGATATTGCTGCCGCTGTTAAGAATGGCACACCGGATGGACGTGAGCATCCTGGCTTGTTTAATAAAACCGGTCATATTGGTTTTCTCGGACATGGCTCTATGCTGCGTTTCAGGAATATCAGGATTAAGGATCTAACTAAATAGTTGCCTGGATTTATGCTCATGTTTTTTTAACCGCGGAGGAAATGCCAAAGTTGAAGAAGATGTTACACAGAGGCGTTCTCTGTGTAACATCTTCTTCAACTCCTGTATCACTCTGTGGTTAAAAAAGTATGTACAATCTCATTGAAACGTTTTTCCTTCTCCATTAATCTTCTTAATAAAGTTATCTGGTTATGAGCCCTGATAAGATTATGGTCCGGATATTTTGCACCATAATAAATGTCGTTGTTGATATAATCTGTTAGGAAGCGGATAGCCTGCATATAAATCATAAATTTACCGGCATAAACAAAGTGTGCAATTTCATTATTGCTTAGTTCCTCTTTCATTTCACGCAGGTAACCTGTGAGTATCGCACAAAAGAATTCTTCCCTGACTTCTATTTTTTCAAATTCTTTTTCTTCTTCATTAGCAGGAGATAAATAAGTTCTCATCATATCTCCCACATCGCTGATAAAAAAACCCGGCATTAACGTGTCGAGGTCTATAACACAGATGCCTTTGTCGTTTGAGTCTAATAACACATTGCTGATCTTAGTGTCATGATGCGTAACCCTTAATTTAAAATTAGGATTTACTTTGATCTTTTCATATTGATCAAGAATATACCTGTTTTCCTGTATAAAAAGGATGTGAGGCTTTGAAGTTTCAATTCTTGACTGATTACCTTTTTTTAAAGCATTTTCAAATTGCTCGTATCTTAATGACAGGTTATGAAAATCAGGAATGGTAATTTTAAGATTTGCCGCAGGAAGGCCGGACAACAGCCTGGTAAACATTCCGAATTGCCGCGAGGCTTCATACGCCTGCTGCGGATTCATAACTACATCAATAGTATGAGAATCTTTGATAAAAGGAAATAACCTGAAATAGCCTTCTTCAGGTTCATACACTAATTGTTCATTTTTAAGAGTTGGTATGGGAACAGTAAATAAATAATCCGGATGATGCAGTTTAAAATATTGGGCGGTGGTGTGAACATTAAAGGCAATATCCTGCGGCTGTTTAAACACTTTGTTGTTAATACGTTGAAGAATATAATCTTCATGAGAATTACTGATTCTCCAGGTGTGGTTGATCAGACCGGTTCCATAAGGTTTGATATGGAATTGTTCAGGATCAAGACCATATTGCGGTAAGATCGTGTTTGTTATTAACAAGGTAAAAAGGTTTAGAATTTAAATTGTTATATCAAACATAATCAAACAAATGGTAATTAGCACCAGATGGAGTGTCAGCTATCAGCATCCGGTTGAATTAATCAGCGTACAGATTTTGCTGATAGCTGAAGGGTAAAAGCTGATAGCCTGAGAATAAGCAGTATCCCTTTATAATCCTGTATTTTAGATCAATGTTTCAGGAAACCTTACATTTGTTTCAGGTTTATAATATCATATAAATAAAATTGAACACATTTGTATTAAACCTATTACTAAATTTTAAACATGTTTAAGAAAGAAATTTTTTGTGCATTGCTGGCTATGGTTTCGGTTCAATTAAAAGCACAGGTAAGTATTATTCCGCTTCCGGTAGAAGTAAGCATGCCGGCAACAGCGGGCTCTTTTAACATGAGCTCTAAAACACCTTTTATAATTGAAGGTAGCGGGATGAAGAACTCAGTGGATTTTTTAAACCTGTATCTTCAACAGGTGTATGGATTCTCTTTAAAAGAATCAAAGGAAAAATCTGCATCAGGTATTCATCTGAATTTTCAAAGGATGGATAAAACCATTCCGGGCGCTTACACATTACAGGTTAAAAAGGATGGTATTTATATTTCAGGAGATAATGAAACCGGTGTCTTTTATGGTATACAATCCCTGATACAATTATTACCTGTAGAAAAATCTACTTCCTTTAAGATTCCCTATACCAGCATTACCGATTACCCGCGTTTTGCATACCGTGGAATGATGCTTGATGTCGGCAGGCATTTCTTTCCCGTTAGTTTCGTTAAGAAATATATTGATTATATCGCCTTACACAAAATGAATTATTTTCACTGGCATTTAACTGAAGACCAGGGCTGGCGCTTTCCGGTACCTAAATATCCGCTCCTCACTCAGGTCGGCGGTTTTCGTGAAGGCACTATAATAGGACGCTACCCCGGAAAAGGCAATGACAATTTGCATTATGGCGGTTACTATACCCGTGATGAAATAAAAGAGATTGTTGCGTATGCCGCTAAACGTTATATAACCGTTGTGCCTGAAATTGAAATGCCCGGACATTCTTCTGCTGCTTTAACTGCTTACCCAAACCTGGGCTGTACCGGAGGGCCATATAAAGTACAACAAACCTGGGGCGTATTCGATGATGTGTTTTGCGCCGGTAACGATTCAGTATTTACATTGTTACAGAATGTAATAGATGAAGTGGTTACACTATTCCCTTCTAAATACATTCATATCGGGGGCGATGAATCACCTAAGACAAGATGGAGAACCTGTCCGAAATGCCAGAAACGTATTAAAGATAATAACCTGAAAGATGAGCATGAGCTACAGAGCTATTTTATTCAGCGCATGGAAAAATACATTAACAGCAAAGGCAAAACAATTATTGGTTGGGATGAGATTCTTGAAGGTGGATTAGCGCCAAACGCTATCGTAATGAGCTGGAGGGGCGAAAAGGGTGGTATTGAAGCTGTCAAACAAAACCATGATGTTATTATGACACCCGGTAGTCATGTGTACCTGGATCATTCTCAAACGAAGAAGGAAGACTCTGTAACAATCGGAGGCTTTCTTCCGATAGATACTGTATATGGTTACGAGCCGGTACCTAAAGAATTGTCAGCCGAAGAGGCCAAACACGTAATGGGTGCACAGGGCAATGTCTGGACGGAATATATGGGCAGTGTTCAAAAAGTAGAATACATGATCTTCCCGCGCATAAGTGCTTTGAGCGAAGTGTTATGGAGTCCGGCATCAAAAAAGAACTGGGCAGGTTTTCAACCGCGGTTGCAACAACAGCTTAAAAGATATGATTTGTGGAAAGCGAATTATTTCAAAGAAAAATAAGTTAAGTTGTAAAACTTTAAATTTTATCAGGTTCAAGAGGTTTATAAAATCGGGCTCATCATGTTTGCTTAAACGCCTCTGTGCCCCTTTGTTCCTTCTCCTGTATTCTCTGCGTTAAAAAACACATCGAAAAAATGACAGTTATATTCAATTTTGCCTTCTTATTATTTGTTTACACCTTCAGCATTGCTCAAACAAATACAATCGGCCAATTCGATCACCATACTGATATTGGCACTCCTAAAAATGCGGGGTCTGCCCGATATGATAAAGCATCCAAAACCTATTCTATCAAAGGGTCCGGTTATAATATCTGGTTTAACAGGGATGAGTTTCAATATGTTTATAAAAAGATAAAGGGTGACTTTGTTGTTACGGCTCATTTTGAATTCAAAGGAGCTACAGGGAATGGTCATCGCAAAACCGGCTGGATGTTAAGAGAAACAACGGATGAAGACGCGGTACATATCAGCGCTGTTGAACATGGCGACGGACTTACTGTGCTTCAATGGCGTGTGAAGAAAGGTGAGAATATGAAAGATCCAGAAGGTGAAATATTTTTTCCCGAAAAGAAATTTGAAATAATTCAGTTGCAGCGGATAGGTAAAGAGGTTATAATGAAGGTTGGTCATCCTGGGCAGGCTCTTCAAAAAGTTGGTTCACATGTGATGCCCGGTATGCCTGATGAAATGCTGCTGGGAATGTTTATCTGCTCTCACGACCCGGAAGTTGTTGAAGAAGCTGAGGTTAGTGATGTTGTGATAGGGAAGAAGTGATAGTTGGTGGTTTTGTAGTCCTTCCCTCTTTTTATCGGACTTATCCATGATATGAAAAAAAATACCGACCTTTTCAGGGCAATAATAATTAATCCGGTGTTGTATGTCAGATATCAATACTAGTAACGATTGTTCAAATCAAATTAAAATAATATGACATCAAGAAGATCATTTATTAAATCAACCTCTGTTCTATCAGCAGGTTTTCTAATAACACCCTCCCTGTTGGAATTCAAAATTTCCAGTATCGGCCTGCAACTGTACACGGTACGTGATGCCATGCAAAGCGACCCTGCAGGAACCCTTGCTAAGGTTGCCCAGATAGGGTATAATACGCTGGAAGGCGCCACTTATACAGGCTCCCAACAATTCTATGGAATGGATGCAAAAGCATTTTCAGCCTTGCTGAAAAAATACAAGCTTATTATGCCCAGCAGCCACTACCGTCTGGGCGAAGAAAAAACAAACGGCCAGGATACAAAAGGTACCATGATGTATGGGTGGGATAAAGCCATTGAAGATGCTTCTACTGTTGGCATTAAATATATGGTTTGTGCTTACCTGTCAAACGATGAGCGAGGAGGCCTGGATCATTACAAGAAACTGGCAACAGAATTTAATAAAGCCGGTGAAAAATGCAGGAAGGCTGGTATCCAGTTCTGCTACCACAACCATGACTTTGAATTTGAAAAGCAGGATGGTAAATATCCTTATGACATACTGTTGAATGAAACTGATAAATCACTGGTAAAAATGGAAATGGATTTATATTGGGTTACTAAAGCCGGAATGGATCCACTGGCGCTGATCAATAAAAATCCCGGCAGGTTCCCGCTATGGCATCTTAAAGATATGGACAATACTGCCCAACATGCATTTACAGAAGTGGGAAATGGTACGATCAACTTCAAAAATATTTTAGCTCATGCAAGTAAAGCAGGAATGAAATACTTTTTTGTAGAACAGGATAAATGTCCAGGCTCTCCATTTGATAGTATTACGAAGAGTATTAACTATATTAAGAAGAACCTCGTATAAGTTAATTGTTAATGGTTAATTGTTAACGGAATGTGGTAGTATTATTTTTATTGGCATAAAAATTAGGAAACTTTCCGTTAACAATTAACAATTAACCATTAACCTACCATTGTTTCGCTTGGAGAAGATTTCCTATTGATTGACGGAGTTTCTCTGATCCATTGCTTACACGCATCTCCCAACTCTCTTCATTGTAGACAAAAATTAATCTTGCATTTTCCTCATTAATTTTTGGTTCAAGAGGTGTTAAAACAATTCTTATAATCTTTACCAGGTTTTGTGCCAGTAAGGTAGCATCAGCATTTTTTTCAGTATTGTACCGTATTTCTATATCGATCTTTTTGCCTGTTGGCCGCTTAATGCGTTTTGTAAAAAAGAATAGAGAGCCAGCTAAGCCATAAAGTGCTGCAATGCCCAGGCTGATCCATAATAATGAAGAGTCGTTTTCAGCGATATCCTGTATTTCTTTTTTAAGCTTTTTTAAACGCATTGAATACAAATTTACTGGATAACTTTAAAATTTCATGCCAAAATAAAATTTCTGAATATATTAGCGATGCCATCTATATTTAATAAAGTTATAATTTATGAAATCAATAAATTTTGTGTTACGTAATTCCTATTCTGCGATTTTTACTTTTTGTATGTTATGCAGCCAGGCTGGTTATAGTTTTGTGCCGGCACCACCTTCAAAAGAATTTTATCAAATAAGAATCTACCATCTTAAAGACAAAGCCCAGGAAGATCGTGTTGATAAATATCTTCAGAGTGCGTTTATTCCTGCTGTTCATAAAGCTGGTGTAAAAAAGGTAGGTGTTTTTAAACCGGTAAGTAATGATACAGCCGCTGACCGCCGCATATTTGTTTTTATGCCTTTCAGCTCGTTAAACCAGATTACAGCACTGCCTGATCAACTTGGAAAAGATAAGGAATATGCTGCAGCAGGTGCTGACTACCTGGACGCTGATTATGATAATTTGCCTTACATTCGAATGGAAGTAATCCAGACAGAAGCTTTTCCGGATATGCCACAGATGCAGCTGCCTCAACTAAAAGGGCCAATGTCTGAACGCATTTATGAACTGCGTAGTTATGAAAGCGCTACTGAACGCTATCATATAAATAAAGTAAAACAGTTTAATGAAGGTGGTGAAATCAGGATCTTTAAAAATTTAGGATTTAACGCAGTTTTTTATTCAAGAGTGATAGCAGGCAGCCATATGCCTAACCTTATGTACATGACTACTTTTGAAAATAAAGCTTCAAGAGATGAGCATTGGAAAGCATTCAGCGCGGATGCGGATTGGAAGAAAGTTTCTGCATTACCGGAATACCAGCACAATGTGTCTAAGAACGATACTATGTTCCTGACACCTACCGATTATTCCGAGATCTAAGGTTGCCAGTGTTTTATAACCACAGAGTCCTTCATGAATTTGCAAAGTCAGGAAGGACTCTGTGGTTATAAAGGTTTCAGTACCTCCCTCTTATCAACGGAAAAACTTCTTCATCGTATAACTTCCGAAGCTCACAATGAATATTAGCTGGCAAAGGCTCCAATCCCGAAGCTTCCATATTATTGGTAACCTGCGATACACCGGATGCACCGGGAATAACAGTAGTAACGGCAGGATGATCCAAAATCCATCGCAATGCCCAGGATGCCATGCGATCATCAGGCAGCAAAGCAGCTATCCTTTGAGATAATTGTACCCCTTTCGAAAATTCAATGCCTGAAAAAGTTTCACCTGCATTGAAAGCTTCGCCGTTAGCATTGTAATTACGGTGATCGTTTTTTTGAAACACAGTTCCTTCAGAAAACTTTCCACTTAATAAACCACTTGCAAGTGGAACCCTTACAACTACAGCTACATTTTTTGAAAGCGCTTTTTCAAATATTTCATTAGCCACGTGCTGACGGAACATGTTAAAGATTACCTGTAGTGAGCTTATTCCATCCTGTTCCAGGCACATAAGCGCTTCTTCTGATGTTTCTACGCTGACGCCCCAGTAACGGATAAGTCCTTGCTGTTGCAGCCGGCGCAGGTGATCAAAAACAGTACCTGCCTGCATTGTTTCAGTAGGTATACAATGCAGTTGTTCAAGGAACATTTGGGAAATGCCAAGATGTTGCAGCGAATCTTCCACCTGCCTTTTCATAAACTCGTAGCTGAAGTTCTGCGGCCACCCATTGCCGTTATCCTGGCGCCGGCCTAGCTTACTCGCCACATACACCGGATGAGGTGCCACTTTTAAAAAACGGCCAATCACTTTTTCACTTTCTCCCATCCCATATACATCAGCAGTGTCAATAAAATTTCCTCCTCCATTTACAAAAGCCTGCAGTATCTCAACAGCTTCCTCTTCCCTAATGGTTCCCCAATCAGTGCTACCTAACTGCCAGGTTCCCAATCCTATCTCTGAAACAGCTACTTCTTTAAAATTTCTATAAATCATATTTCAAGGACTATTTAACAGGTAAATTGAAGTAATATTATGGTATATAAATTGTTATTTATTAAAAGCTTATTCCATTATAGAATATCTTGTGCGATTGCATGCCTTGAAAAATCAATTTAAGCCGGATATGCGGTAATTTTATACTTAAATTGAAAATTCCTGCTTTTTCTTAAAATAAGAATTCGTAAAAATATAAATAGAAATGTTAAAATTTAAGATGGGGAAAATTTTCTACTATTTTGATTTATACTAATTTTTGTAAACCGGAGTTATTAATTTTTGTAAGTATTGTTGGCTTTGAATTGAATGAGACATATTATGACCTCTGATAAAAAAACACATAAACCCCGGAGTATACCAAGAAAAATTGGTCGTATTCTTTTAATTACCGTATTTGTATTTGTGTTACTGATAATAGCACTGTTAATAGTAATACAAACTCCTCCCGCTCAAAATTTTATTGTTAAAAAAGCCACTGCTTTTCTTGAAAAGAAACTTAAGACAAAAGTAGCAATTGGCCGTCTTTATGTAGGGTTTCCAAAAAACATTATTATTGAAAACATTTACCTGGAAGACCAGAAAAAAGATACATTATTATACGCTGGCAGCCTGAAGGTTGACATTAGTATGATGAAGTTATTACATAAGGAAATTGAGGTAAATGACATTAAGCTTAATAAGGTTACGGCTAAAGTAACCCGCATTCTTCCTGACACTGCTTTTAATTTTCAATTCATTGTAGATGCATTTGCTTCAAAAGAAAAAACTCCTAAACCTAAAGCAGATACTTCTTCACTAAACATTAATATAAAATATGTTCAGCTTGATAAGATAAGGTTGCTTTATAAAGATGTGGTCACCGGTAATGATATGGATGTTCTTTTACAACATTTTGAAACCAATATTGATAAATTTGATTTAAATCATCAGCGATTCGATATACCTGTTACAAAGATTGAAGGACTCAGGGCAAAAATCTTTCAGTCGAAACCACTGGTTCAATCAGAGCCTTTGGCTAAGGAAACTGCAAATGTCAAAGCATCCCCCGCAATGCAGTTGAATCTCCGGAAAATATTATTGAGTGATATAGTTCTTGATTATGGAAGTGATGTTTCCGCAATGTACAGTTCTCTGAACCTGGGGAAGCTCGATGTTAACATTAATAAATTAGACCTGACCAACAAAATTATCGACCTAAAGAATATTGAGCTGGATAAAACAATTGCTGCGATCAGGTTTGGTAAAAAAACACCACCTGTGGTAATGAAGAAGAAGGCAGCACCGGAACTGCAAGGTCAGGCTGAAGCGAGCTGGCGGGTATTGGTAGGAGCTATACGTCTTAATAATAACAAACTTCAATTTGATGATGATAACAAACCAAGGCAACGTACCGGAATGGACTTCGTCCATTTAAAGGCGGATGAATTGACGCTGCATCTTGACAACCTGTTATATTCCAGTGATTCTATTTCAGGGAGCATAAAAAAGGGAACGTTGAAAGAGCAGAGCGGCTTTCAGCTTAATAGATGGGAATCGGATTTCCTGTACGCCAATAATGAAGCTTACTTGAAAAACCTGATCCTTCAAACGCCGGGTACCGAATTAAAGAGATCAGTTGTTTTACACTATCCATCTATCGGCGCCCTTAAGAATAATATTGGTGCTTTGCAAATGAATGTTGACCTGAATAATAGTAAAATACAGGTTAAAGATATCCTGACATTTGTACCTACTTTAAAAGCACAACCGGCTTTCGCTGATCCTAACAACATCATTCATGTAAATGGCAAACTTAACGGAAGCGTGGCACGACTTCGGGTAGAAGGGCTGCAATTACAGGCTTTCCAGGATACGCGGTTGAATATTCATGGTACCATTAACGGCTTGCCTGATATGAAAAAAATAGGTGCCGACCTGGTAATTACTGAACTCAAAACATCAAGAAGAGATATTACTTTGCTTGCTCCAAAAGGATCTTTACCAAAAAGTATCACTATCCCTGAAGGCATCAAAATCAGCGGTAAGATAACTGGTGGAATGGATAGGCTTAATCCTGATTTGTTTATAAATACTACATTAGGTTCGGCGAGAATTAAAGGATCATTAAGGCAACCCTCCGATGCTAAAAAAAGTCAGTATGATGTTGCCGTTGAAACGTATAACCTTAACCTGGGCACTCTTTTAAAAAACCCACAGAACTTCGGAACACTCAGTGCCCGTTTTGTTGCAAAAGGAAAAGGCTATGATCCTAAGATAGCTAATGCATCTATTAATGGCGTTATTCAATCGGCCGTTCTTAAAAAATATAATTACCGCAATCTCCAGTTAACTGCCAGTATTGCCAATCAGAATGTTACAGCGAAAGCTTCTATCCATGATCCTAACATTGATGTTTCTTTTGATGCAAGTGGAAGCCTTCGCGATAAATATCCGGCAATAAATCTTACAGCAAATATTGATAGCATTAAAACTTTCCCGCTTCATCTTACAACCGATTCAATAATATACCGTGGAATAATAACAGGTAATTTTCCTGTAACAGACCCTGATCACCTCCAGGGAGAGCTGCTTGTTCTAAAATCATTGCTCGTTAAAAATTCACAGCGAATTGAAGTGGACTCACTTCAGTTATCTTCAGGATCTAATAGTAGCGGCCAATTTCTAAGGTTAACTGCTGACGCTATTAATTTTCAATTACAGGGTAATTATAAGCTTACTCAATTAGGCAGCGTATTTCAATATGCAGTACAACCGTATTTTGCTTTTATGTCAGACAGTGCTAAAGCTGTGAAAATTGATCCATATAATTTTACTTTTTCAGGTAACATTATTAATAAGCCAATTTTAAAAACTTTTTTACCTGGCCTCGAAAGACTGGAGACAGTAAATTTTGATGGAAAGTTTTCAAGTGCTGATGGCTGGCAAATGAATGTATTAGCACCTGATGTAATCTATGGCACTAACCATGTTGAAAAGCTTCAGTTGCATGCCATAACAAAAGATAACGCAATTGCTATAACCACACAGGTTCAAAAGGCAGTTAGCGGTAAGAGCATCGCCTTATACAATACTTCACTTAATGCCAGCATTGCTAACAACCAGGTCGATTTTGCCATAAATATCCAGGATAAAGCTGCCAGGAATAAATATCGCCTTAGTGCCTTATTTAAACAACCTGTACCGGGTGATTATATTTTTTCATTAAAACCGCAGGAACTTCTTTTGAATTATGATGCCTGGTCAGTACCCGGCGATAACCAGATATCGATTTTAAAAAATGACATTAATGCACGCAATTTTGTTATAAGCCGTAACAACCAGCAATTAAGCATTAACAGCTTATCACAGCAAGCTAACGCTCCTATGGAAGTAAAGTTTGCAAATTTTAAAGTAGCTACTTTAGCAAACTTTGTAGTATCCGATTCCATTCCTGTAGATGGAACACTGAATGGCAAAGTTGTTCTTAACAATCTTTTAAAGCAACCTACTTTCACCAGTGATCTAACTGTTTCTGACGTAAGTGTTAAAAAGGATACTATTGGTAATTTAAATCTAAAAGTGAACAATACGGTTGCCAATACTTTTGCCGCTGATGTAAAAATTGATGGTCATGGTAATGATGTTCAGTTAACAGGCAATTATTATGTAAGGCCGAACGACAGCAGCAGCTTTGATATGAATCTTGACATCCGGCAAATTCTTTTGAACACCGTGGAAGGTGCAACCTTAGGAGCTATTAAAAACTCTTCAGGTATGATTACAGGAAAATTTGCAGTGAACGGAACACCCAAAATTCCATCTGTAACCGGTAATCTTGATTTTAAAAAAGCAGCTTTCAATCTTTCAATGCTCAACAGTTATTTTAAAATTGATGATGAAACTATTACGATAGTTAATGACGGTGTTAAGTTTAATACATTTACTGTTAAGGATTCATCTGACAATACAGCTATACTGGATGGCATGTTATATTACAATCCCGGCTATACGGATTACCGGTTTGATCTCACGCTCAAAGCTAAAAACTTCCGCGCACTGAATACTACTAAAAAAGAGGGTAAAGTTTATTATGGCCAGTTATTTTTCGATAGCGACCTGAAGATAAAAGGAACACAGATAAAACCGGTTGTTGATGGAGCACTCACTATTAATGATCAGACAAAGCTTACCGTAGTATTGCCTCAAAAAGAACCCGGACTTGAAGCAAGACAGGGTATTGTGGAATTTGTTGATATGGATGCAGTGCCGAATGATTCGCTTTTTATGGCCAAATACGATTCAATCAATAAATCGGATGTGCTTGGTTTGGATATAGCTATTAATATCAATG
>JAABUK010005566.1_pt1 | contig 19446 bp, 14 predicted proteins | sample 5559141 | NCBI WGS metagenome assembly JAABUK01 (sample SAMN10711869, study PRJNA513367) | rock metagenome | isolation source: Antarctica rocks | place: Antarctica: Victoria Land, Pudding Butte nord | collected 2016-01-03 | reverse complement strand
AGTACAGGAGTTTCGCAATGTGCAAGCCGGCCAGTACCAATCCACCGAAGGACAAAAGCTTCAAAGTTCGTTATAGCGACCGGGCTACACGGAAACCGATCATGCGATGGCCTTGCACACTGGGCCAAGCCGCCGTGCGTGCGTAGGTCCGCAAGTCGAAGCCGTCTTCAAAAAAGGTGCCTCCCCGCATCACGCGATAGGCACCGGTCTCTGGGCCTTTTGGATTTTTCCTTGGCGACATGGCGTAGTAATCGCGGCCATACCAATCCGCGCACCACTCCATCACGTTGCCGGCCATGTCCATTGCACCGTAAGGCGAAGCGCCGCTATGCGTCTCTACTTGGCCGTGCTTCGAGCCATCGTAAAAGCCCACAACTTCTCCGGTATCGAAAGGTTTCGATCCCACATAGTTTGCGTAGCTACGGTCAATAGCATTGCCCCACGGATAACGCCGCTGATCCGTGCCGCGGGCCGCTTTTTCCCACTCGGCTTCGGTGGGCAATCGATAGGCCTTTCCCGTTTTGGCGCTTAACCAATTGCAGTATGCGATGGCGCCATCGTAATTTACGCCTTGAACCGGGTAATTGTCTGACCCAGGAGTCGCGCCGCCGTGGTTCTTGGCATCTGCCCAGTAGGGAATCTGATCCTTCGGCATCACTCGCCCTTCCGGCCAATACTTCTTATCGTCATAGCCTGCGTCTTCACGAAACTTCCGCCATTGGGCGTTCGTGACTTCGAACTTGCCGATGTAATACGCATCCAGATCAACGGTGTGAACCGGCCGCTCCCGCGATTCACCATCGCCGAAGTTATCGCCCATTTTGAATGCCCCCGCCGGAACCATTACCAACTCGCCGTATCCATCATCAACGGAAGCCGGACCGCTGGTGGCGGCCAGCAAGATCAGGACCGGGAGAATCACTCCGCTCCTCCACCCGGCAGAAAGCCGTCGTAGCGCAAAAAGTGTTCCAATCGCCCCATCCAATCGCTGAAGTTAGCACTCGCAAAACCGGTTCCGAAGCCATGGCGGCCTTTCTGATAAAGATGAATCTCCGCAACAGCGCCTGCTTTCGTCAGGTCCATAAACAACTGGGCTGAACCCATGGACGCCCCTTTATCAAGCTGCGCGGCAAGTAGAAAAGTGGGCGGGAAATCTTTCAGCTGCTCGCCCGGCCCCGGCCGCCCCGCTGAATAGACCATGCCAAGATAATCCGGCCGCTCGTCACCTGGATGCGAACCCGTTGCGGACCCTACCGCCCGCGCTAGACTGGACCCCGCGGAAAAACCAATAAAGCCGACCTTGCTTGGATTCAGGCCGAACTCCGCTGCATGTTGCCTTACCACTTGCACGGCGCGCTCGCCGTCTAAGAGGCGCGCATCGTCGCCATATCGCGGGGACAGACGGTAGGTCAGCACGAACGCCGTCACACCCCAATCGTTATAGTGCTCGGCCACTTCCATACCTTCGCAGCCGTACATTAGCATGATATTGCTGCCGCCAGGAGCGATCACCACGGATCCTCCGTTCCTTTTAGCCGCGGGCGGCTGAAAGACTGTTAGGAATGGTTTATCCAGCGGTCCATCTCCTTTCGCCAGCGGTACCTGCCCCTCATCCCACAAGGGAATGTTGTAAGACACCGGCGTGCCTTTCGGCACCGTGGAATTGGAAGCAGCAAAAGCTGTTGCCGCCATTGCCACTGAAACCGACAATCGAGTGATCATTCGTTCTCCTCCAAGCCAGATTATTCTATCGCGCCAGCGTATACTGTCGAGTATCCGGACCGCCCAACCATGACCCGACGAACATTACTCCAGGCAGTTAGTACAGCAGCTCTAGCTCAAGCCCAAACTAAAATTTCGGCGAACGACAAAATCCGTATCGCCACTATCGGCCACGGCGGCATGGGGCAGGGCGATACCGGCTACGCACGTTCTATACCTGGCGTGGAACTCGTCGCGGTGTGTGACCTGTACGATGGCCGCTTGGCCCGCGCCAAGGAACTTTATGGCAACCAGATCTTCACCACGCGCGATTATCGGGAAATTCTGAGCCGCAAAGATATCGACAGCGTCATCATCGCAACGCCCGATCATTGGCATTCCATCATCTCGATTGCCGCCATGCAGGCGGGCAAAGACGTGTACTGCGAAAAGCCTATGGTTCATGCCATCAGTGAAGGCAAGGGTGTGATCGATGCGCAGGAGCGTACGGGCCGAATGTTCCAGGTGGGCAGCCAGTATGTCACGTCATTGGTTTATCAGAAGGCGAAGGAGCTTTTCCAATCGGGCGCTATCGGAACGCTGAATATGGTGGAAGCCTGGCTGGATCGGAACAGTTCCATCGGTGCGTGGGAATATTCCATTCCGCCCGATGCGACGCCCGCGACCGTGGATTGGGACCGCTTCCTGGGTAACGCTCCCAAGCGCGCCTACGACAACAAACGTTTTTTCCGGTGGCGTAATTATCAGGATTACGGCACGGGGGTAGCGGGTGATCTCTTCGTTCATTTGCTGAGTGGTTTGCATACTGTCACGGGCTCCATTGGCCCGGAGCGCATTATGTCGACAGGTGGCTTGCGCTACTGGAAAGATGGCCGCGATGTTCCCGACGTGATGAACGCGCTTCTTGATTACCCCGCGCAGCCCACTCACCCCGAGTTCACCCTGTCACTGCGGGTGAACTTCAAATCAGGAGGCGGCAAAGAGCTTTTCGGTTTCCGCTTCATTGGAAGCGAAGGCGTGATGAACACCAGCATGACCAGCCTGACGCTTGCAAAGACGCCGCAGGAAAGCGAGCCCGGCCACACGCTGGATACCTTCCCTAAAAATATCCAGGAACAGTACATGAAGGAGTACCGCGCGAAGTACCCGGAACAGCGCGCAACAGCCGATGCTCTTCGGCCCGATAGCGAACAGCACTTCGCGCCGCCTCCTGGATATAACACCCATCGTGAACACCATCGCGTTTTTTACGATGCGATGCGCAGCAGAAAACGACCGGTGGAAGATGCGGTCTTCGGTTTTCGCGCCGCGGGCCCGGCGTTACTTTCGAACACCAGTTATTTTGAGAAGCGCATCTGCAAGTGGGATGCGAACAAAATGACAGCAGTGTAAAAGCGCGGTTCGTTACAAGCCTGGCTTTTCATATCCAAGAAAAAGCCGGGCTTGTTTTTTCCTCTTGACATACATTGCAATTCGTTATATTGTAATTACGGATTGCAATATGACGCTTGGGGAAAAGATCCGGTACCTCAGAGAAGTAGAGGGTACTCTCCGCGGAATGGGCCGCGCAATGACCCAGGCTGAGCTGGTCACGGCTATTCAAAAAGAAGGCAAGAAAAATATTTCCCAGAGCTACGTGTCTCAAATTGAGAGCGGCGCCCGCCCGCACCTCACGAACTCGACGCGCATGTTGCTTGCGAAATTTTTCAAGGTTCACCCCGGATATTTGGTGAGCGACCCTGAGGGTTTTCAGACAGAGTTGTTGTCCAATGTCGGCGCCCAAGAAGACAAGCTGGATTTGTGGCTTATCAGCGGAGCCGAAAGGTTCCGGCGTGACGCGGAGCTGAGTTCCGCTCTTCTGGCCGTTGCCAGGCACGACGATTCGAGGTGCTGCCTGATCTTGCTCGAAGCGATTCTGGAAAACGCCGGGTTGGCGGAAAGGTTACTACAGGTGCTGAAGCCATGAACTGGTCTGACATCTTTCTTCTTTCTTTTGTGGTGGGGTTTGCGCTTAGCTTGTTCTCCTTTTTTGGAGGCAGCATGCATCTTCCGCATGTGCATCTTCACCTGCATGGGCGGGCCGGTGCGACTGTCTTTCCCACTGCCACGAGCTTCTTAACCTGGTTCGGCGGAGCAGGTTATCTGCTGGCCCGGTATGGGGGAATTCCCACCTTGCTGGCGCTAGCTGGGGCTGCGGCAATCGGGATATTCGGAAGTTGGCTGCTGTTCCGGATTTTGAGAAAAGTTCTTGATGATGAGCAGCCATTATCGGCTGACGATTATGACCTGATCGGCGTGTTGGGCCGTGTCGCGGGCCCCATGCGCGAAGGGGGTACGGGCGAGATGATTTATTCCCTTCAGGGAAGCCGCCGGAGCGTTGCCGTGCGAAGTGAAGACTACGCTCCGTTACCCCGTGGAACCGAAGTAGTGGTGACGCGTTTCGAAAGAGGAATTGCGTACGTGAAGCCGTGGGACGAGCTGAATAGCTAAGGAGACGTTTATGGAACATGTCGTAGTGGTGGGAATCTTGATTGCGTTGAGCGTGATGTTCGTCCTGGGGACGATGGCGAGGATGTACCGCAAAGCAGGTCCGCACGAAGCGCTGGTTGTGTATGGGCACGGCGGCACAAAGGTGATCAAGGGTAGGGGCGTTGTCATCCTGCCCGTAATTCAAACGGTGCGCAGCTTATCGCTGGAACTGATGAGTTTCGATGTTGCGCCACAGCAGGATTTATACACCCGCCAGGGTGTCGCGGTTTCGGTGGAAGCTGTTGCGCAAATTAAAGTCAAAAGCGATCCCGAAAGTATCATCACTTCGGCGGAGCAGTTTCTGACCAAGACCGATAACGATCGCCAGGCGCTGATCCGTCTGGTGATGGAAGGCCATCTGCGAGGCATCATCGGCCAGTTAACCGTGGAGCAAATTGTAAAAGAGCCGGAAATGGTGGGCGACCGCATGCGCTCCACATGCGCCGACGATATGAACAAGATGGGGCTTGAGGTGATCAGCTTTACCATAAAGGAAGTCCGCGATAAGAACGAATACATCACCAACATGGGCCGTCCGGACATTGCCCGCATTAAGCGGGATGCGGATGTTGCCGCTGCGGAAGCAGATCGCGATACCGCGATTAAGCGGGCTGAATCGAAGCGCGCTTCCGCGGTAGCAAGCGCCCAGGCGGATCAGGAGCGTGTTCTTGCTGAGACTTTATCCCAGGCCAAGCAGGCGGAGAGCCAGAGGGACCTTGAAATCAAGAAAGCTACTTATCTGGAAACTGTGAATCGTCAGAAAGCTCAGGCCGATAAGGCTTATGAAATCCAAGCCAACATTATGCAGCAGCAGGTGGCCGCTGAGGCAGTGAAAGTTCGTCAGGTGGAAAAGGAAGCGGAGGTGAAAGTTGCCGATGCGGAAATTCTGCGGCGAGAACGAGAACTGACCGCAACGGTTCTGAAGACTGCCGAAATTGACCGGCGCAGGATTGAGACGCTGGCCGCCGCGGAACGGCAGCGTTCAATTTCCGTTGCGGAAGGCTTGGCGCAATCCATCCGCATGCAAGGCGAAGCAGAAGCCGAGATCACCTTTAAGAAAGGTGACGCCGAAGCCCGTGCCATGAATGTGAAAGCGGCGGCCTATCAGGAATATAACCAGGCGGCGGTGGTGGACAAGCTCATTTCGAGCATGCCGGAAATTGTTCGCGCGCTGGCAGGCCCGCTCAGTAACGTAGACAAGATCACGATTGTTTCAACCGGAGACGGCGCAAGCTCTGGCATGCACAAAATCACAGGCGATTTAACTCAGATTGCGGCACAAGTTCCTGCTCTGTTTGAAGCGCTATCCGGCATGCAAATGTCTGAGCTGCTTTCGAAAGTGAAAACGATTGGCGGTGAGAAGAAGTTGGAGAGAGGAGAATAATCATGGCACTTCTGGAACGGATTGGAACCCTGGTACGCGCCAACTTGAATGAGTTGGCGGATCGTGCTGAGGAACCCGTGGTGATGATGAAGCAGTTGATTCTGGATATGGAGAATCAACTTCTACAAGTTAAAACGCAAGTGGCGATTGCGATTGCGGATCAACACTTGCTGGAGCGGAAACGCGCGGAGAATCTGGCTAAGGGAGAGGAGTTTCATCGAAAAGCGGAGCTTGCTCTTGAGAAGGGGCAGGAACCGCTGGCACGCGCGGCTTTGGAACGCCGGATGGGCCATGACCAGCTAGCCACGGGTTTCGACCAGCAGGTAGGAGATCAACAGGCTCAGGTGGAAAGCCTGAAGAGCGCGTTGCGCAAGCTGGAAGCCAAGTTAGCGGAAGCGCGGGGCAAGTGCGATCTGCTGATTGCTCAACACCGCCGCGCGAGAGCAGTGAGCAAGGCGGTGGATGCGGCGGGGGCGCTCGATAATGAGCAGGCCGGGTCGCGCTTCCGGCGTTTGGAAGACAAGGTTCATCATGCGGGCGCAGTGAGCCAGGCGCGTGCGGACCTTCTGCGGCCAGGGTCGGAAGATCAATTGGAGAGGCTGGAAAAAGAAGACAAAATCGATCGCATGCTGGCGGAGTTAAAAGACAGGAAGAGGCTTACTTCGTAGCGCCTTTGGCAGGAGCACCGATCATCTTCGGCACGGATTGAAAGAGCGAATTTGGGTCGGCCGTGCGATCGATGATCAGCTCAAGAAACGCGATGTGCATCTCATCGGTGGTCTGGTCACCCCAGTGCACAATTGCATTCGGATCCGGATTAAATTTGTTGTTGGCCGTGTTGTTGTAGCCTGCGTGCGAAACCAGGCGCGTACCCTTCGGGAGCGGCGCGGGCTTTGAGAGTACGTAGGTGGTCTGCCAGTTGAAGTCGTAATGCGGCACGTCGATCAGGACCTCGTCGCGGGCGTCGGGATAGAAGGCCTGAACTTTCATACTGCTGCCCCTGACATGCATGTGGGGTTGCAGCGAAAGTAAGCGCGCCGGTTGAGCCAGCGTCATGGTGGCTTCGGAAACGTAAGCTGCGGATTGCGGTGGAATGGCAAGATCCAGGTCGCGCAGAGTATCGATAGCAAGTATGCGATATCGTGGCGGCGCGCTGGCGAAGTAGAGCGAGAATTCAGAATGATCCACGGCTTCGGTGCCATTCGGGTTGTAGTGCATTTCGAAAATCAGGTCGCTTCCTGCGGGAATCAGTTTTGCGCCGTCTTCAAGCCAGGGCATGGGCGAATAGCCGGGCTCGTACCCCAGCAGCATTTCCCGCCGGGCGAACAGCGGCTCACCGGATCTTCGTTTCCCGCGCTCGGAGGTGGTAGGCACGAAGATTTTGTTACTCGGAAAACCTTCCAGATAACTGGAACCGGGGGCGCGGATGAAGGCGTTGAGGTGATGAATGGCTTGGCGCTGATCGATACGGAATTCCGCGGCGCGGACCCACGTGTCACGCTGAAGATGCAGTGGAACAATCAGAAAGGAGTAGGGTAGCGGCCCTTGTTTGGGAATGGCGAAACCTGGCACCTGGACCGTAATATCCGGTTTGCCTAGCTTCCACTTCTTATCGGCTCCCGGAGGCGCTAGCGAGTGAGTGGGCTCACCTTCAGGCGCGCCACGATCCACCCAGTTACGGATTAGAGATTTTTCGCTTGCCGTCAAAGATCGATCGTTCCGAAATGCGTGGGCGGTTCCAGGGGTAGCATGCCAAGGCGGCATTGCGCCCCTGCTGACAGCCTCGCGAATAGCGGCAGCCCAGGGCCTGATCTGTTTGTAATCCGTAAAGGGCATAGGCGCGACCCCGCCGGAATTATGGCAGGACACGCACTCACGGGCGATGATGGAGCGAATCTCGCCCGAGTAAGTCTGTGCTGCAGCGCCAGCCGCGACAATGAAGAAGAGAATCGTGCAGCGCACGTGTGTAGTGTATCGATATTCAGCAGAGGAGTGGATGGAACTAAGAAGCGTTACTATCCTGTTAATGAAAGTTTGGCTGGTATTTGCCTGCGTAAGCTTTGCGGTTGCCCAACCCTACGCGCCGGAACTACTGAACGAATTGAAGTGGCGAAGCATCGGTCCCTATCGTGGCGGCCGGACGGTAGCGGCGACTGGTGTCCCCGGGCAGCCGAATTTGTATTACATGGCTGCGAACAACGGTGGCGTTTGGAAGAGCACGGACTACGGTCATGTGTGGCGCCCAATCTTTGACGCTCAGCCCACTCAATCCATCGGTGCAATCGCGGTTGCGCCATCGAACCCGAATATCATCTATGTGGGATCCGGTGAAGGATTACAGCGGCCTGATCTTTCAGTGGGCGACGGCGTATATAAATCGCTTGATGGCGGCCGGACATGGTTGCACATGGGCCTGCGGGATGCCCAGCAGATTGCGAGTATTCTTGTGGACCCGGGCGACGCAAACCGCGTATATGCTGCTGTGATGGGGCATCCTTACGGGCCGAATCTGGAACGCGGAGTGTTCCGTTCCGTAGACGGTGGAGAGCAATGGGAGAAAGTTCTTTTCAAAGACCAGGATACCGGCGCGATTGAGCTTGCTTTCGATCCGAAAAACGCGCGAACAATTTATGCGGACCTTTGGAGCGCCCGGCTAGGACCTTGGGAGAACGGAGCATTCAGCGGACCGGGTAGCGGGTTATTCAAGAGCACTGATGGTGGAACCACTTGGAGACCTTTGACACAAGGCTTGCCTGCGTTCGCGCAGGGCTTGGGCCGGATTGGGCTGGGAGTAGCACCATCCGACGGAAAGCGAATCTACGCGATGGTGGATGCCTCCCCCACTCTGGGCGGTTTGTATCGCAGTGATGATGCCGGAATGAGTTGGGGGAAAGTAAACGGAGAGACGCGCGTGTGGGGCCGCGGTTCTGATTTCGCCGGCGTGAAGGTGGACCCGGTCAATCGCGATCTTGTCTATGTTGCGAACACCTCGACATACCGGTCCACCGATGGCGGGGTAACCTTTATTGCGATCAAAGGTGCCCCGGGCGGAGACGATTATCACACCATCTGGATCAATCCGGATAACCCCAGGAACATCATGTTGGGTGCTGACCAGGGCGCCACTATTACAGTGAACGGAGGCGAGACCTGGAGCAGTTGGTACAACCAATCAACCGCTCAGTTCTACCATGTCGCGACAGATAACCGCTTTCCCTACTGGGTCTACGGCGGCCAGCAGGAGAGTGGCTCCGCTGGTGTGGCGAGCCGCAGCGACTACGGTGAGATCAGTTTTCGCGATTGGCACCCTGTCGGTGTTGAAGAGTATGGGTATGTTGCGCCAGACCCGCTACATGCCGGCGTCCTTTATGGCGGCAAGGTAACCCGGTTCGATGAAGCAACGGGCAACGTTCAGCAGGTGGGACCCTCTGTATTAAAAGGCAAGTACCGCTTGCTCCGCACTGCCCCACTGCTGTTTTCAAGTGTCAATCCGCATGCGCTGTACCTGGGTGCGCAGATGGTTTTGAAAACACTGAATGGAGGACATAGCTGGCAGGAAATTTCTCCTGATCTGTCACGCGCTTCATGGGAGGTTCCGGCGAACGTGGGCGTGTTTGCGGCTCAGAATAAGGAACGTGGAAACAGGCGCGGCGTTGTGTATACAATCGCTCCTTCCTACCGTGACGCAAGCGTGATTTGGGCAGGCACGGATGATGGCCTTATTCATCTGACACGCGATGCCGGTGCGCACTGGCACGATGTAACTCCGCCAGGGCTTACTGCTTGGAGCAAGGTGTCCCTTATCGACGCCGGACGATTCGATTCCTCTACCGCCTATGCCGCCATTAATCGCATTCGTCTTGACGACCTTAAGCCGCATCTCTTTCGCACTCATGACAGCGGGAAGACCTGGACGGAGGTGGTAAATGGCCTGCCGGTGAACGCACCGGTAAATGCCGTGCGGGAAGACCCTTTTCGCAAGGGTCTGCTGTACGCAGCGACCGAACTCGGAGTGTTTGTTTCATTCGACGACGGAGATCATTGGCAAGCCTTGATGAGTGGGTTGCCTCCTTCTTCCGTTCGAGACGTTGTCGTTCACGAAAACGATCTGGTGGCCGGAACACACGGGCGCGGATTCTACATTCTGGATGACATCACGCCGCTCCGTCAGATGACCGCGCCAGCAGTCAGTTCGGATGCATTTCTATTTAAGCCTGCAGTTGCCTACCGAGTGCGCCGGAATCAGAACACAGATACTCCTTTGCCGCCAGAAGAACCTGCTGGCAAAAATCCGCCCGATGGCGCGACCTTACACTACTATTTGAAGACTGCCACCGCTGTAATGCTGGAGATCTATGACTCGGCAAACTTGCTGGTGCGGCGATATTCCAGCAATGACAAGCAGGAAACGCTTGAGTCCGGACTGAATGTTCCCCTGTACTGGATTCGGCCATTCGCCTCCTTATCGGGAGAACCTGGACTGCATCGGTTCGTTTGGGATCTGCATGGTCCGCCTCCTGCTGTCGAGGTGCATGAATATCCAATTTCCGCGATCTATGCGGACACCCCGCGGTTTCCCTTAGGCTCCGCCGCGCTTCCTGGCCGCTACACAGTAAAGCTGACCGCCGGAGGAGCCACGCTCTCACAAACATTAACCTTGAAAATGGACCCACGTGTCAAAACACCGTCCCCAGGGCTCACCCAACAATTTCGTCTGGCTACGAAAGTCTGCGCGATGCTGCGGGAAGATTCGGATGCTTTGAAGCAGGTTCGCGCACTGAGTGCCAAGTCAACCGTCGTCAATCGGGATGTCGAAACGAACCGTGAAAATCTGACGCGATTGAATGAAGATCTTTCACAGATTTTAGCGGTTCTGGAAGGTTCAGATGATACCCCCACCACCCAAGCCGTGGCAGCGGTGACCCAGGCAGAAGCGGCTTTACAGGTTCAGCTTGCGCAATGGAAGCGGATTCAAACAACACAGAAGTAACAAGGCCGTATCGGGGACGATTCGCGCCCACCCCTTCTGGACCCCTGCACTTCGGTTCGTTAGTGGCAGCGGTGGGAAGTTACTTAGAGGCCCGCCAGAATGCTGGAGACTGGCTGGTTCGAATGGAAGATCTGGATACGCCGCGCGTGATACCCGGTGCCGCGGACGCAATTTTGCGAACGCTGGAAGCTTTTGGATTTGAGTGGCAAGGTGCGGTGATGTGGCAGAGCAGGCGTACCGAGGCGTATCGGGATGCATTTACCAGACTGGAGCGGAAAGGGCACGTTTATCCATGCGGTTGTTCCCGCGCTGTCCAGGAAGGTTCCGGCTGTGCGGCAAAATGCAGCGGCGGCATTGTTCCCGGCACTGTAATCCGCAGTTGGCGCACGCGCGTTCCGCCTGAAGCCATTTGCTGGAACGACTGGCTGCATGGCGAACAGTGCACGAGTCCGGCCCGCGACTTTGTTGTCTTACGCGGCGATGGTATTTTCGCCTATCAATTGGCAGTGGTGGTGGACGATGCCGCTCAAGAAATCTCGGAGGTGGTGAGGGGGGCCGATTTGCTGGGCACCACGGCCTGCCAGATCTGCTTGCAACGCTGGCTGAATTTTCGCCAGCTTACCTATCTCCACTTGCCGATTGCACGAACTGACGAAGGGGAAAAATTGAGCAAGCAAACGCATGCGCCGGCTATTGACCAAAACGGGGATGCACGCCAGTTACGCGACGCGCTGCGTTTTCTAGGTCAGCTCATTCCGCTGGACTTGCAATCCATCCCGGAAATCTGGGAGTGGGCGTTCCAGGAATGGCGGCCCGAGTTGATACCCCATTAAGCCGCGGCTCGCTCAAAGACGACAACCAAGGGAACGGCTGTCGGCCGCCCCAGGAAGAATCCCTGTCCTACATCGCAGCCCAATAGCTGTACCGCATCCAACTGGCTAGCAGTTTCTATCCCTTCCACGACCACACTCATATGAAGGCTATGCGCCATGGAGATGAGTGCTCCGGTAAGCGATACCGCGTTCGGGTCCGATGCAAGATTTCGTATAAATGAGCGGTCGATTTTCAAGGTATTGATGGGCAATTGCTGCAAGTAACTGAGAGAAGAATAGCCGGTGCCGAAATCGTCGATGGAAATACTTAGGCCAAGCGCGCGCAGTTGACTGATCTTGTCTGCGGTATCTTCCACATTCCTCATCACAACGCTTTCGGTTAGTTCCAAATCGAGCAGATGCGCGGGAAGGCCAGTCTTTCCCAAAATTTCCGTCACGGTATAAACAAAGTCCTGCCTTGCAAACTGAAGCAGCGAAACATTGACGCCAACCCCCACACCTGGAGCATCCGTCTGCCACTCAGCCGCTTTGCGGCATGCTTCTTCAAGAACCCAGGTTCCAATCGGCACGATGAGGGTGGTTTCTTCGGCGATTGGGATGAACTTGCCCGGGGGAATGCTACCGAGCGTTGGATGGTGCCAGCGTAGCAGGGCTTCGTGGCGCACGATACCGCCTGTCTTAAGAGAGAATTCCGGTTGATAATGCAGCGATAGTTCTTGACGGCTCAGCGCGCGGCGAAGATGTGTCTCTAGCTCTAGGCGTTCGCGTGTATCCTCACCCATCTGGCGTGCAAAAAACTGAACCCTGTTCTTCCCCTGTCGTTTCGATTCGTACATGGCGGCGTCGGCGTTCCGCAGTAGATCTCCTTCATCCAGTCCGTCGTCCGGGAATAAACTAACACCCACGCTGGCCGTAACCGTAAGGTCGTGCCCTTCCACGGCAAAACTCTCATGCAGGTTGGCGAGCAGCTTGTGGGCGATTAGCGCCACACTGGGCCTATCTGGCAAGTCGCTGAGGACCAGGGCAAATTCGTCACCGCCCATCCGGAAGAGCATATTGGCTTCCCGGATAGATTCCCTCAGCCGGGCGGCCACTTTCTTCAACAACTGATCGCCAATAGCGTGACCGAGCGTGTCGTTCACCAGCTTGAATCCATCTAGGTCCAGGTAGAGCACTCCGATGCTCGAATTCTGAGGTTTGGCCTTCTCAATGGCATTCGTAAGGCAGCGTTCCAGGTAGCGTCTGTTCGGAAGCCCGGTCAAGGCATCGTGAAGTGCCTGCCGCGAGAGTTCCAGTTCCGCCTGTTTGCGCTCCGTGATGTTGCGGCTCATACAGCAGCTATATTCATTGCCTTCAAAATCTAAGAAATTTTGAAGGATCTCAACCGGGTAAGTGACACCGTCCTTGCGGCGATGAATGGATTCCACTGTCAGGGAGCCGACCATTTTGAGCTGACTCCGGGAGTCAGTGAAAGCTTGGGGACTCACCAGCGGATCGATGTCGGAGACGTGCAAGCCGACTAATTCCTCCCGCTCATAGCCTAAGCTGCGGCAGGCAGCTCGATTGGCGTTAAATATTCGGCCGTGCCGATCAATCCAGAGCATCGTATCCTGCGAGCAATCGATCGAGAATTGGCTCAGTTTTAAAGCTTCTTCGGCTCGCAATCGTTCAGTGATATCAATAGAAACGCCGCCCAGCATCTGTTCTCCGGAACTGTTGGCGAACGGAAACTTGTAACTCAAAAATGACCGAAGCTCTCCAGATTGCGTTGGGCAAACTTCCAGCAGTTCTTCGCCTTGATTGCTTGACATAATGCGAATGTCATTCTGCCGGAAATCATCCGCGGCGCGCGCGGGCCATAACTCATGGTCGGCCTTACCGAGCGCATTTTCGCGGGAAGCTCCCAGCAGCTTGCAGAATGCGTCATTCACGAAACTCGTCTTCCCGTCCGCACTTTTAATGAAGGCGACCGCCGGCATATGCCGCATGAAAGCGTCGAAACGCTGCTGGCTTTCCTCTGCCAGCAGCCGCGCCCGTTCTGCCAGGGTTTGCGAGCGGCGAATTCGTTGCGTCTGGTAACTGATCAACAGAAGGAGCGCGACCATCCCAGCCAAACCGTAGCGCATCAGAGATGCCCGATGTTGAGAATCGATAGTGTCTCTCAGATGGCGGCTCTGAAACGTGTTGTAAAGCTGCCAGCGGGAGGCTATCTCCGACAGCGTTCCATCTGCCGATAACTGTGCAATTCCTTCGTAGATTTTGTCTGCGGTGCCGGAGAACTCCGGATTCGCTAACGTTGCTAAAGAGAGTCTTCCATTAGGAAGAGAAGTGACGTGGAGAGCTTGCCCTGGGCATTGTGCGGCTCCCTTGAAAAGCTGTGATTCAAGAAGACGCAGGTCCAGGAAAAGGCCGTCCACTTCTTCCCGGCAAAGCATTCCCAACATGTCTTCCATTCTGGGAACAATTTTCAAGCTGGCCTGCGGAAAAAGGTTTTCAGCCAGCAGTTTGACAACCGGCAGCCCGCGAATCGCAATTCGCTTGCCGGCTGTATTCGGTGCCGCGCGAAGAGGGTTCCGTTCGCTGGAGATAAGAGCTATTTCGTTCTCCCACCAAGGCTGGCTCAGATAGAAATTATGCTGTCTTTGCTCCGTTATCGTCATTAGCGGATACATGTCGATTTGCTTCTTACGAAGCGCATCGTCAATCTCGCCCTTGACGAGAACCCACTTGATGGATACTCGCGCAAGCCGAGCGGAGCGTTGAATCATCTCCGCAGCCAGTCCGTCCGGCTCTCCTGCGGCGTTAATCACTACATAGGGCGGGAACTGGCTATAGCCTACTCGCAAGACCTGCGGTTGCGTTCGCCAGTGCTGAGAAACGACGATCCCAGGCCCAACCGCGGCGGCAACAAGTACTAAAGCCGCAATCTTTAGATTTCTTGCTGACCAGAGCGGCGATGAGAGCGAATCAGACTTCATGTATAGCCAAATACCTATCCGTTGTTCAATAAGGTCATCGGCACTTTACTTGAAAAACTTTAGGGCAACCACTGGATAAATCCCGCTGGCACAATGTTAATTGTCGAAAATAACGGCGCCGGTTCCCGCAATCTCGTAGACTGTTTTTCCAGCTTTCACGCTGCTGGCGTCGAACTTGCGCCCGCCTTCTTCTGCTTCGTGTTTCGCAGCCGCAATCGCTTCCGCCTGAGTTAACTCTTCTTTTCCGAACGTGCCTTCAGCGGCGGCCATTTTCCCAACGGAACTCTTCGGGAAAACGATAGTTCCTTCATGGGAGACCTGAATGCGCAGCAGATGCCCGGCGTCGTCCGTTAAGCTCATCCAGCAGCCCATAGCCTGGCAGACTTCCGTAACTTTACCCTTCACCTGAATGGTTTTGCCGACGTATTGAGCGGGCGATTCCAGTACTTGCCCGATTGGAAGCGCATCTTTCGTTTCAAAGCTACGTCCGAGTTTCACCTCCGCCGCGGAACAAAGCATCGTGAAGCAGAGAACTGCGGCGAGAGAAGGTTTCATACCCGTATTATCGCGCAATCCATTTCCAGTTCTTGATTTCTGGCAGGTCATCGCCGTGTTCATTGACGTACGCGCGATGATCGATAAGCTTGCCGCGGAGGTCCTGTTTAGCATGAGCTCCTATCGCCAATAACCCCGGAACGCGGTCAATCACATCCCCAGCCAGATGGTATCGGTCCAGATCGTTCAATACCGTCATATCGAATGGGGTTGTCGTCGTGCCTTCTTCCTTATAACCGCGCACATGGAAATTGTCATGATTTTTCCTGCGGTAAGTAAGCCGATGAATAAGCCAGGGATAGCCATGATACGCGAAGATTACTGGCCGGTCTTGCGTAAAAATGGAATCAAACTCGTACTCGTTCAAGCCATGAGGGTGCTCGGTGGCGGATTGCAACGTCATTAGATCCACTACGTTTACGACGCGGATCTTTAAGTCGGGAAAGTAGTCCCGAAGGATGGACACGGCCGCGAGTGTTTCAAGGGTAGGTACGTCACCGGCACAAGCCATGACGACATCCGGCACCGAGCTTTTGTCATTCGACGCCCAATCCCAAATGCCCAAGCCCGCCGTGCAGTGTTTCACGGCGGCATCCATGGTGAGCCATTGCGGCGAGGCCTGCTTGCCCGCCACCACTACGTTCACGTATTGGCTGCTGCGCAGGCAATGATCGGTCACGGAAAGCAGACAGTTCGCATCAGGCGGCAGGTAAACACGGATCACGTCGGCCTTCTTGTTCATCACGTGGTCAATGAAACCCGGGTCCTGATGGCTGAAGCCGTTGTGATCCTGCCGCCACACGTGACTGCTCAGCAGGTAATTCAAACTAGCGATCGGCCTGCGCCAGGGAATATGCCGCGTGGTCTTCAGCCACTTGGCGTGCTGATTGAACATGGAATCCACAATGTGAATGAACGCCTCGTAGCTGGTGAAAAAGCCGTGGCGACCGGTCAATAGGTAGCCTTCCAGCCATCCCTGGCATAAATGCTCGCTCAGCACTTCCATGACGCGCCCTTCCGGCGCAACATGATCGTCAGAGGTTTCCACCGTGCCCGTGAACTGTCGCTCCGTGGCTTCCAGAACCGGGTTCCACCGGTTTGACAGGAATTCATCCGGTGCCATCAGACGGAAGTTGGCGGCTGCCTGGTTGGCTTTCACAATGTCGCGCAGAAACGTTCCCATCACGCGCGTTGCCTCTGCGTCAACGTTGCCGGGCGCTTTCACTTCTACGGCGTAGTTTCGAAAATCCGGCATCGCCAACTCGCGCTTCAGCAGACCGCCATTGGCGTGTGGATTATCGCTCATGCGACGCGTGCCTTTGGGCGCCAAGGCTGCAATTTCCAGTTTCAACGCCCCGGCTTCATCGAAAAGTTCTTCCGGCCGGTAACTCTTCATCCAGCCTTCCAGAATGCCGATGTGGTCCGGCTCGCTCTTCAGATTTTCAAGCGGCACCTGATGCGCGCGGAAGGTCCCCTGAATCTGTTTGCCGTCCACCTTATCGGGGCCGGTCCAGCCCTTCGGCGATTTCAAAACAATCATGGGCCAACGCGGGCGTGCCGTAAACCCGGAAGCACGCGCTTCGCTTTGTATCCTCTGAATTTTGTCCAGCACGCGGTCCATGGTATCCGCCATTGCCTGATGCATCAGTTCCGGCTCGTGACCGCTCACAAAATGAGGATCCCAGCCGTATCCGCGCAGCAGTTCGGCTAGTTCGCTTTCAGGGATGCGTGCCAGGATGGTGGGGTTTGCGATCTTATACCCGTTCAAATGCAAAATTGGCAATACCGCGCCGTCGTGAACCGGATTCAGGAATTTGTTCGAATGCCAGCTCGCGGCCAGGGGCCCGGTTTCTGCTTCGCCGTCGCCCACCACACAACAAACCAACAGGTCAGGGTTATCGAAAGCTGCTCCGAACGCATGCGCCAAAGAGTAGCCCAGCTCGCCGCCTTCGTGAATGGAACCGGGTGTCTCCGGCGCCACATGACTCGGAATGCCGCCTGGGAAACTGAACTGCTTAAACAGCCGCTGCATGCCTTGCGTGTTCCGGCCAATGTGCGGATAGTATTCGCTGTAGGTGCCTTCCAGATAGGTATTGGCAACCAGCCCCGGCCCGCCGTGACCGGGCCCTGCGATATAGATCGCATTCAGGCCTTCGCGCACAATCAGCCGGTTCATGTGAACGTAAATGAAATTGAGCCCGGGCGTGGTTCCCCAATGGCCCAACAAGCGAGGTTTAATGTGTTCCAGCTTGAGAGGCTCACGCAACAGAGGATTGTTGAGCAAATAAATCTGCCCTACCGACAGGTAATTTGCGGCACGCCAGTAGGCGTCCATAGTGCTGAGCTGTTCTGCGGAGAGTGGGCCTGCCATAGAGTCAGGATAGGCTGAATACTTGAAAATTGGATGACGGAATATTGACTCATTCGGAAATAGCGGCCTCTTTGTTTCGCGAACGCAGAATCTGGGAAGCCGCGCGGCAGTACCAATTGGGTACGGCGGCTGGCCAAGATCCGGAACCGGGAGCGCTCGAGCGGTGGCTCACCTATATGATGGCTGGCGAGTTCGAGCTTGCCTGGCAAGAGAGTGACCGTGTGTTGCGAAACCGCCGGCACTCCGGCCAGACTTGCGCGCATTTGCCAGAGCACCAGCGCTGGTTGTGGGATGGCACGCCCCTCAACGGCCGGCACGTGCTGGTGAGATGCTTTCACGGGTTAGGCGATACGATTCAGTTTGTCCGCTTCCTGCCGCAACTGCGCGCGCTTTGCAGTAAGGTATCTTTCCTGCCCCAAGCTGAATTGAGCGAGCTAATTCCGCCAGTAAGGGAAGAAGGCGATCCGGATATAGAAATCGAATTGATGGAAGTTCCGCACGCGCTGCGTCTAACTCTGAAGAGCTTGCCAGCAGAATATCGTTATTTGAAGGTGAGTGGTGCAGAGCCGCGAAGCGACAGTCTGTTTCGGGTTGGCTTGGTTTGGGCCTCAGGCGCTTGGCGGCCCGAGCGCTCCATTCCCCTTCCAGACTTCCGGTTTTTAAACGGGTTGCCGGGGTTAGAACTAATCGGGTTGCAGCGTGGCCCAGCCGCGCTGCAACGTCCTCCGAATAGTCCGCTGTTCCATCAAGGCGACTGGCGGAATACTTCGATAGTCGAAACTGCGCGCACCATCCGCAGTCTCGATCTTGTCATTACAACCGATACGATGGTGGCCCACTTGGCGGGCGCGCTTGGCGTTCCTGTGTGGACCCTTTTGCACTGGGACGCGGACTGGCGCTGGATGGTGGACCGCGACGATTCACCCTGGTACCCCAGCATGCGGCTATTCCGCCAAGCGCAACCCGGCGATTGGAGTGATGTGTTGAACCGCGTCCGCACGGAACTAACGCACCAGCACAAACAAGTCCGTGAGCAGCAGGCCGACACCAGCCACAACGCAGAGGGCGCATAGCCGCCACAACGCTCTTGCATTCGTCATAGCAAGTAGTGCGCTGGCCAGAGTGATCGTTACAGGTTTTTGAAGCCTTGACCGGGCCGTGAATGTAGTTTCAAAGCGGTCACCATCATGCGGTGTTCCGTCGGCGCATTGGCATACGTGGAAAAATCCAACAGTTCCATTCCTGCCTCACTCAGCAGGCGGCGGATTTCTAATTGAGAATAAAGGCGGAGCCATCGGTCGCCATTCCATTCGGCGCGAGAAATGGATGCTCTATCGTCCTGAACCGCCAAGTCGAATGCCAGTAATCCTCCCGGTACCAGAACGCGGCAAACGTTCTGAAGCATCGGCAAAAAGGAAGGGAAGAGGCTTTCGCACACCGACGAAGCCACTACTACGTCGAATTGGGCAGGAAACGGATAAGTACAGGCATCTCCAGTCAGAAAACGTATTTTAGGGCTGGCCAAGCGGGAATGCAGAGCTTCCACTTTTGTCCGGCAAAGGTCCAATCCCCAATAAGAACTGAAATAGCGTTTGCGGCGCCGAAGATGTTCGAGCAAATTCCCCGCGCCTGATCCCACCTCCAGAATTCTCAGGCCGGGGTGAAAATGAACTGACGTTTCCAGACGCTCCAGAAAAGGCCCTTCACCCCGGGGGATCTGATGTTCCGGCCCCGGTTCGCACCACTGCGCTTGAGCGCGTGCGCGTGCGCGGCGGTAGGCATCTCTGTTCACGGCAAGTTCTGTTTCTACAATTTTCGAGCCAGCAGCCAGTAAAGCGCTAGACGCTGATTCCCGCACCTCGATCAGATTCCGCGGGGCCGTCAGGTAGTCCTGCGGATTAAAGAAAAAGGCGTGGTAACCGGTTCCGTAACCAGCGGCTTTCAGATCGCCACGGAGAGTCCCCGCCGGCACGCGCGCGATGAATCGGCCATTGATATGAATATCTACTGCAATTGTGACATCGGGCGTTTCGGGCTCAAAAGCCCAACCCTGTAACAGAAACTCCTCTGCATGTTCCAGGTTG
>JAABUK010005565.1_pt1 | contig 19448 bp, 22 predicted proteins | sample 5559141 | NCBI WGS metagenome assembly JAABUK01 (sample SAMN10711869, study PRJNA513367) | rock metagenome | isolation source: Antarctica rocks | place: Antarctica: Victoria Land, Pudding Butte nord | collected 2016-01-03 | reverse complement strand
TGACGGCGGCGGTTCTGGTTCAGCTTGAACGGCAAAGGGGGAACTCCAGAGGTCAGGAGAGGAGGTGACCTTCTACTCTGCCCAGCTTCTCAGCACCAACCAGCCGATCCATGCACCACGCTGGCCTGGGCGCGTCGCGATGGTGTTACCGTTGACGCTCAGGGTGGTGCCGCTGCCGGGGGCATAGGAAACCCGCACCATGTCGCCGCCGCGCAGGGCGTTGTATTGGCGCTCCAACGTCTGCATAAACTCCTGCGAGACTTGACCCTGCAGCCGCTGCTTCCATTCCGAGGGGAGGCCGTTAGGCACCTGGCCGTCATAGGTCACGTCGAGCCGGACGAGCTTGGGCACCTGGTCGTCGGTCATGCGGGCGACGCTGGCCATCTCCTGGGGCAGGTAGAGTGAGACGGCGTAGAGGTCCAGCCACAACTTCTCGCGGGTAGAGCAGCCCACGAGCTGAAGCTGCGTGCCGTGCACGGTTTCCGTTGGCGGCAGCGCGACGCTCGCGACCTGCGCCGACCAGGCAGGGGCCGCGCAGGCCAGGAGGCCGGCGCACAGGGCGGCACGGCGGAGGGTGGAAGCGCTCGGAGTCATGATTGATGATCCTCTCGACCTGGTTGAGGCATGCACATGAGCCTAGAAGGCACCGGCGTCGAACGACCCTGATCTGCATCAGGTTCCGTTATGCAGGGAAGGGATTGCACGCACGTCGCACGCCTAACGCTCCGGGCACACCCGCCGGGTCGTCCCGTAGGCAGCCTTGAAACCGCGCAGGCTGTAGGTAACGGTGGCCCGCGCGCCTTGCGACCTCTCGAAGTTCGCGACCGCCTGCAATCCGCCCTTCATAACCTCGACGGCCGCCGCGGCCTCCCGCACAGACGCACCGTCCGGCCCCATGTCGAGCGGGAACGATGCCGCCGCTATCCTCAGCATGGCTCCGGCACGGCTGACGTCAGCAGAGCCGACAGCCACCGCCACCGTATCCTCACGCCCCGGCCGCCTCGTGACGGTCAGCGCCAACTCGCCCAGCCCCTCCATGGAGGGGACCGCGGAGAACGGACGCGACACCAGGTAGCACACGGTCGTACCCGCCTCCTGCGACGTGAATGCCTCCCAACCGTACCATGTGCCGATGCTGCGGGGAGCAGGCCGCGCCGCGGGGTTCGCGGGAGTCGGGCCGGTCTGGGCCAACCCGGGAGCGGTTGCGAGGACGAGGACGAGCATAATCCTGTGCATCATTTAGGATCCGCTCCCTGTGCTGCGTAGGCGAGACGGACGCCGCGCCTGCCCGCCCCGCCCCGCTCCAGGCGATAACGAGAAGGACCCCGGCTGGTTCTGGGCCATGCCGCTTGAGAGCATTAAAATCGTGGGGTGCTGATCGGGTTGGGTTAGGGTCCGGGCTCACGGGAAGAGGGTGGGCTGGTGCCGAAGCTGGTATGGCGGGTGAAGCTGGTTGCGGAGCTGCGGCCTGGGTTGATGACAGAAACCGAAGTTGCCCAGATCGAGCGCGATGAGCAGGCCGGCGTGGCCGAGCTTGGGTTTCGGCTGGACGAGGCGAATCAACTTACGGCAGCACTCCAGGCTCAGATCGTGCCGGCGCAGGTGGCTGTGGTGGGTGAGTGCCGTCGCTCGTGCGTCGCGTGCGGGCGCGTGCTGGCCAGCAAGGGCCATTATGGGGCGAGGTTTCGCTCCCTGTTCGGCGACGTGCCGGTGCGCATCCGCCGGCTGCAGGTCTGCCCTTGTCAGCGCCCGGGTGCGGCGAAGAACTTTGCGGTCCTGGACCTCGGTGGCGATGCCGTCGCACCCGAGCTCGCGTACGTCACAGCCCGGTATGCGGCGTTGGTGCCCATCAGCGCGCCCTACCGGGACATCTTGAAAAGGGGGATCGCTATCTTTGCGGTTCCGTCACGATGAGGTTCGGGCACATCGACCGTCACCGTGGCTGCTGGCCCGTCACGGCCATGTGCCGCGTGTTCGGGGTGTCGGTAGCCGGCTACTACGCCTGGCGGTCGCGTCTGGACAGCAAGCGCGCCGTCGAGGACCGCGCCTTGCTCGCCGACATCCGCCAGGCGCATGCCGACAGCGGCGGCCGATATGGCAGCCCCCGTATGCACGCCGCCTTGCGGGCACACGGGAGGCGGGTTAGCCGCGGGCGCGTCGAGCGCCTGATGCGCCGCCATGGCGTGCGCGGCCTCGTCGCCCAGCGCCGGCGCGTGCAGACGACGGACAGCCGCCATGGGCGTTGGTGCATTTCGATGGTGTGACTGATGGTAGGATGCTCTTCCCTACTCTTTGGTCCTGACCGCACCGATGCCGCACAAACACAACGCCGACCGCCGTCACCACATCCCGAAGATGTCGTTCAAGGTGCAGAACTGGCCGGAGTATGAAGCGGGGCTGCGTCGGCGTGGCAGCCTGACTTTGTGGATCGAGGACGCAGCGTTGGGAGACTGGCAGAGCACGGGGCCGGGCGGGCAGGCTCGCTATACGGACGCGGCCATTCAGACCAGCCTGATGCTGCGCATGGCGTTCAAGCTGGCGTTGCGCCAGACCGAGGGTCTCATGATGTCGGTGCTGACGTTGATGGGCTTGACGCTCTCAGCGCCGGATCACAGCACGGTCAGCCGTCGGGCGGTGGCGTTGTCGGTGATCCAGCCAGCACAAGTGCCGCTTGGCCCGTTGCATGTATTGATCGACAGCACCGGCCTGCAAGTCTACGGGGCGGGTCAATGGCTGGAGGCGAAACATGGCGCGAAGTCGCGCCGGACATGGCGCAAGCTGCATCTGGCGGTCGATGCCGCCAGCGGCATGATCGTGGCGCAGAGGCTGACGGATCAGGATGCGGATGATCCGTCCCAGGTAGGCCCGCTGCTCGATCAGATTGACGATCCCATTGTCCAGGTGACGGCCGATGGCGCGTATGATGGCGCGCCCACCTACCAGACGATCGCCGCGCACGGCGATGAGATCGAAGTGGTGATCCCGCCGCGCTCGACGGCCGTCCCGAGCGGCGAACCGGGTGTGCCTACACAGCGTGATCGCCATCTGGCGATGATCGCGGAACAAGGCCGCCTGGCCTGGCAGGCCACGACAGGTTACGGCCAACGATCCCTAGTGGAAACGACAATGGGTCGTTACAAGGCGCTGATCGGACCGCGTCTGCGAGCCCGCGGCTTCGCGGCCCAGCAGACTGAGGCTGCCGTAGGCGTGGCGGTGCTGAACCGGATGTTGGCGGCCGGGCGTCCTGATTCCGGGCGTGGTTCAAAACGGGCGGTTTATGGGTTACACCGAGAGTAGCCAGAGCCGCGCCAACCAAGGGATTCCACGTTTCGCGTGTAACCCGGATCTGAACCACGCCCAATAGGGTGCTGTCATCGCACTCGACTACCCGTCCCAACCCATCCCAGCAACCTGCTCCTCGGCCAAGTTGACGATGCCGGATGTACACCTCGGGATGGCCGAACAACCAGAACAGGTTGGCGTAGTTCATCATGTTGCCGCCGTCGGCGTTGGTGAAGAAGTGCATGCCGAGGTAGCGGTCGCATGCCAGCAGCGCGGTCGCGACCGTGAGCGCGGGCATGGCGAAGATCATCAGGATGCTGGTGCACAGCGTCGTCCAGCAGAACAGCGGCATCCGGAACAGGTGCATGCCCGGCGCACGCTTCTTGTAGATCGTCATCGCGAAGTTGATGCCCGACATCGTGCTGCCGACCGAGCTCAGCGTGACTGCCCAGATCCAGTAGTCCGGGCCGACGCCCGGGCTGAACTGCAACTCGGTGAAGGGCGGATAGCCGCTCCAGCCGCCGGTCGAGAACTTGCCCAGGCACAGCGACACCATCATCAGCCCGGCGCCGGCTGCGATCGTGCCAAGGCTGACAGAGTTGAGCATCGGGAAGGCGACGTCCCGCGCGCCGATCTGCAGCGGCATGACGTAGTTGATGATGCCCGTCAGGAACGGCATGCCCATGAAGAAGATCATGATCGTGCCGTGAGTGGTGAAAAGCTGCGAGAAGTGGTCGGGCGGCAGGAAGCCGGGCTGGTCGTAGGCCAGCGCCTGCTGCGCGCGCATCATCGAAGCCTCGATCAAGGCCCGCGACATCATTACGAAGGACAGCACGACGTACATGATGCCGATGCGCTTGTGGTCGTGGCTCGTGACCCACTCGGACCAAAAGTAGCGCCATTTCCCGAAGTAGGTCAGCAACGCTGCGACCGTAATGGCCCCGGCCACCACAAGCCCGGCGGCGAGGGTCGCGATCACGCTGTAAAACGGGAGCGCGTCGTACGAGAGCTTTCCGAAGAAAAGGCGCCACCATCCGGTGTCTTGCACGGGGCGGCTCCTCAGTGGTTTCCGGGCGGGTGCGGCGCGGCGGCGGCGGCCCGATACTTCGCAACGATGGCCTCGAACAGGCCGGGCTGAACGCCCGCGAAGGTCTGCACGCCGCTGGGCGGCAGGTGGAAGTCGGCACCGCCGCGGGTGACGCTCCGGTCATGCGCAAGCGTGCCGTAAGCGTCCGCACCCAGCGTCGTGCTGCCTCGGCCCGTGCCGGCAACCCACTCGGCGAAGCGTTCCGGCGGCACCACGTCCACCTTGAACTTGTCGCCGGAGAAGCCGGTCCCGTTGAACTGTGTGTTTTCGCCCAGCAGCGTGCCTGTCCTGTCGGCACGCAGGTGCAGCCGCGTCACCATGCTGGCCATGGCGTAGATCTGGCTACCGAGCGCGGGGATGAAGAAGGACTGCATCGTCGCGTCGCTCGTCAGGCGGAAGCTGACGGTCCGGCCCTGCGGGATGACGAGCTGTCCAACCATCGCGATATGCTGCTCGGGGTAGATGAACAGCCACTTCCAGTTCAACGCGACGACCTGCACCTCTAGCGGCGGCTGGTCGGAGGGGATCGCCGCGTAAGGGTCGAACCCTTAGCTATCCCCTCATTTTTTCCATTTGGAATCAGCGTTATGTATGAGCCTACAGCCGTCGTCTCCTGGACCGGCACAGTGGGTTCGTGCGGCTGCGCTCCGTGCGCGGCTGATCCAAAGTCCTGGAAAGGTCACGGGTACCTAAGCACGAGGCGCGCAAGTCGAAAATGAGGGGATGGCTGAGGGCTGCGTCCTCAATCATCCCCTTGTTTCGGAGGCGGTGAACAATCCGCTGAACTCGCGCGCTTCTGACACAGCCTGGGCGAAGCGCTCGATGAGCGGCTTGAGCCTGTGCTCGGGCATGTTGGGGATCAACTCGTAGAGCATGCAGCCTTGCCGGAACAGCGAGTGCGTGCGGGTCTTTGATGTGTTGGACTTGAGCAGCCGGTCCATGCCCAGGCTCTCGCCGACCGTGCCCAGCAAGGTCAGCAGCGCGGTTGCGAACGCGCTGACCAGCAGCAGGCGGTCGCGCCGGGTCGGCTCGCCGATGCAGGTGGCGCTCAGCCCCATGCCGAAGCGCAGGTTCTTCGTGTCGCGGAAGCTGGGCTCGATGGTCCAGCGCTTGGCATAGTGGTTGACCAACTCCGCCGCCGTCGCCTCGGGGTCGCTGGCGGCGAGGCACCAAGGCTCCTTCATGCCCTTGGCATGGACACAGACCACGGTGCCGACCTGCTGGCCCTTGGCCGTCACCCGCGCATCGCGCAGCTTGCGAGCCCGTCCCGACTTCCCGACCCATTCGGCAGCCGGCCTCGTCTCGCCCGTGGCGTCGGTGACGTGGATGTTGCCGCGGAAACGGATGACGTAGCCGAACCCCAATTCGGCCAAGAAGGCGAACAGCTTCTGGTCGCCGAAACCCCGGTCGGCCAGGATGGTCACCTTGCAGCCCTCCGACACGAGGTCTCGCAGCCGCACCAGGCAAGCGTCCTCGTAGTCGTTGCGCCGCGCCGCAAGCTCCTCTTTCCAGACAGACAGCCAGAGCAGCGGCGCCGCCCGTCCGTGCCCAGTGACCAGGCTCAGCACCAGCGTCGACTGGCCGTCGCGGTCGAAGTCAGTCCAATCCATGGCCACGAGGGCCTGCCCGCGCGCGCTGACCTGGTGCGGCACCCAGCAGGCGAAGCTGTCCCACACGTCGATGCCCGCGTTGCTGAGCAACCGATCCACCTGCTTGATCGCGTGCTTGGTCACCAGCCCGCGCGCCTGCGCGAGCGCCTGGCCGATCATCGCCACCGCAAGCGACGCGCCGGCCATGACGCCCAGCGTGGCACCCGCCAGCGCATCGACCCTTTTCGCGTGCAGGTCATGCCCATACAGCCCGTCGATGAACCCACGGACTTCCTCAAGCCGCCTGCGCGAACGATCCGCCTTGCCCACTTCGATGCTCCAACCCAGCATGAGCTGAAGCAGCTACACAACCCGCCCGAACCGCGGCTACCCAGGCGTCAACGAAAATGAGGGGATTTGTGAGGGCTGCGCCAGGTCATCGTCGGGCTGACCCTGATCTGTCGCAGCTCGTATCGCGGCGTCGTCGAGTTCCTGCGCGACCTGCTGGGCCTGCCCGTCAGCCTGGGCTGCGTTCACGACGTGCTCCAGGCGGCCACGCGGCAGGCGGGCGCGATCAACCAGGGCCAGGACCTGTCCGGCATTCGGGTGGGCTTGCACGACGAGATCTTCCAGGGCGCCACGCCGGTGCTGGCCGGCGTCGATGCCCAGTCGACCTACTGCTATCTCCTGGCAGCAGAGCGGCGTCGCGACGCGGACACCTGGGGCGTGCACCTGCCGGTTGCAGCAGGAAGGGCGCACGGTAGTGCTGGTGAGCCACGATATGCGGGACGTTGCGGCGCTGGCGACGCGGGTCGTGGTGCTGCGCGGCGGGCGCAAGGCCGAGGACCGGCCGGCCGCCGGGCTGACGCCCGACGCGCTGTTCCACTTGGTCATGGGCGGCGCGCGATGATCCCCGTTGTCCCCGTTCCGGTTGTCATGGACACCGACCCCGGGCAGGACGACGCCCTGGCGATCCTGCTGGCGCTGGCCAGCCCCGGGGAGCTTGAGGTGCTGGCGCTGCACGCGGTCTGCGGCAACGTGCCGGTGGCGCAGGCGGCCGTGAACATCGGGCGGATATGCCGACTGGCTGGCCGTGCGGATGCGCCGGTGCGTGCGGGCGCGGCGGCGCCGCTGGTTTATCCGCTGGAAACGGCAGAGTTCATCTGCGGCCCGAACGGGCTGGCTGGGCACGACCTCCCGCTGCCCGCCGCGCCCCTGGCGGAGGGCCATGCGGCGCCTGCGCTGTCGGCCCTGCTGCGGGCGGCGCGGGCGCCGGTCACGCTGCTGATGCTAGGTCCGCTGACCAACCTGGCGCTGGCGCTGCGCCTGGACCCCGGCATCGTGCCGCAGGTGGCCCGCGTGGTGGTGATGGGCGGCAGCCGCGACCTGGGCAACATGACGCCTGCGGCCGAGTTCAACGCCTACATTGACCCCCATGCGGCGGCCGTCGTGCTCGGCGCCGGGTGGCCCGTCACCCTGGTGGGTCTGCACGTGACGCAAACGGCCGTGGCTTCGGCGGAGGACGTGGCGGCGTTCGCCACCCTGGGCACCGCGACGGGCCGCGCCGTGCACGGGTGGCTGACACGCCCGCGGCCCGGCGGGCTTGGCGGCCACGGCGGTCATCCGATGCACGACCTGCTGGTGGTGGCCTGGGTGCTGTGGCCGGACCTGTTCATGGGACGGGATTGCTGGGTGGCGGTCGAGTGCGGGCCGGGCACCCTGCGAGGCCGCACCACCATTGACTGGCGCGGACGGACCGGCCAGCCGCCGAACGCGCACGTCCTGGGCACGGTGGACGCGCCCGCCTTGTTCGCGCGCGTCGTCGAACGGCTGCGGGGGCTGCCATGAGCCTGGTGGCGCGCATGGCTCGGGAAGCCGAGACGGCTATCACTTTGATGCAGGAAGCCGCGCTGCGCGCACGCGACCTGCACGCGCGGGCAGAGCTGATGCGCCACATGGAAACGACCGCGACGAAGGGCTTGGCAGGCGGGCAGGACCGGGACGCCGCGGCGGCCCTGGTGGCGCGCGAATGGATGCAGGCCTGGGCACTGGGCGACGGCACGGCGGGGCTGGACGATGCAGCCCGCAACTTCATCGGGGCGCACCTGGACGCCGCGGCGGGCAGGCCGGACGCGGACGCGGCGCTGGCCGGCGCACTGGACGCGCTGGACCGTGCCCTGGCGGCCTCGGGCCGGACCCTGGCCGATGAGATGGCCTGACGCAGCGAGTGCGCGCATGGCTGGTGGGGGATGGTCCGCCCGCCGCCGCCCGCGCTGCCCCAGCGGCCCGGCATTCCAGCGCTGGACCCGGGCCGCCCGTTCTGGACTGCCTGCTGCGCGCCGCACTGCAGAGGACCGGATTGCAACGGCTCAGCATGACTGCTGCCTGAACAGCGGAGCAAGCACAGAACCTTGCTGTGTGTGACATTTTACTATAGTTTGCACACATCAGCAGCCCGAGGTCGAAATGGCAGCGCCGCACACCAGTCCTTCAGCCAAGCGCAAGGCGCCCGCCCGCAGTCCGCACGGACCAGTCCAAGTCCAGGGGCCAGCTTTTGTGCATGCGTCCGTCCTGGACGAGGCGCGTCGTGCCGGCCTGCTCGAAGGGGAGAAGACGGAGCACGTCAGCTTCCGTGCGCCTCCGGCGCTGCTCGAGGCTGCAAAGCGCGAGGCCGGCATCAGTTCGACGAGTGAACTGGGCGTCCTGGCCCTGGCCATGCTGGCCCGCCCCGATCCGGTCGCCGCGTTCTTCCGGCGCACTGAAGGGCAGCTCGGACCCGACCACGATCTTGAGTATTGACCTCGGCAGCGTCCTTCGGAAACGCAAGCCGGACAAGCGGAGATCGCAGCTCACGCCACGACCCAGGGACGACCTCGTCGCGTGGACCCGCTTGGCGGGCGCTGGCCCGGCGGTGCTGCTGCTGGACACGAACGTTTACATCAACCGTGCCGCGGGACGGCTGGACCGGCCGTTGCAGGACGCTATTGACGGGGCGCTCCTGTTCCACTGCTCGGTGGCGCTTGCCGAGTTGGCAGTGGGCGTCGCAAACGCCGACCCCGCGCGCCGTGGGTGGCCCGCGCTTCGGGACCACTATGCCGGGCTGTTCGCTGCCGTGCCGGCAAGCCGGCTGTTGACGCCGGGCGCGCAGGTCTGGGCGGATGCTGGCGTCGTTGCCGGCACGCTCGCGCGCACGCAGGGCTTCCTGCCGCACCAACGCAAGGAGTGCCTGAACGACGCCCTAATCTTTCTGACAGCGGCCAAGGCCGGTATCCCGGTGCTGACCGCGAACCGGGGCGAGTTCGACCTGATCCAGCAGGTCGCGCCAGAGGGCCGATTCATACACTACTGAGAGGGCGCGCGAGCGCCTAATTTTCCATAAGATACATTCTGCGCTTAAACCTGTGAAGGCGGCGCGTTCTATCCTGAACTGCGACACCCCACCTTCTCAGCATGTTGGTACCGAGAGGCATCATGGCCGCAAGTGGCATTCCGCACCTGACGCTCGCCGAACGTCGGTCGCTGTTCCGGACGCGGGAGGCATGGCTGGGCATGCCGAGATGGCGGCCCGCTTGGGCCGGCACCGCTCGACGATCTATCGCGAGCTGGGCAGGAACTGCTTCCGCGACCCTGATGCGCCCCGGGACTGCAAGCGGTGTTACCTGATCAGAGTCTCGACCTCAAAATACCTATCAGCAATCACACGACGCCCATGACAGCACTTCCGAGTATGTTAGGGGGAAAAGCTTTTCCGTTGCCAGCCCATACATCTCCTCCTAACCTTCGCCGACAGGGAGAGACGCTGATGACCTCTGAGAAGCGGGGCGCCGCGCACCAGGCCGGGATCACCATCCGCGACGTGGCGCGCGAGGCCGGCGTGAGCATCGGGACTGTATCAAAGGCCTTGAACGACCAAGGTCAGTTGAGCGTCGCCACCCGCGCCCGGGTGCGCGCCACTGCCAGCAAGCTCCAGTTCCGGCCGAACGACCTCGCTCAGAGCCTGCACCGGAAGCGCAGCTTTACAATCGGCCTTATCAGCACCGACCGTTTCGGGCGATTCAGCTTGCCAATCCTCGAAGGGATCGAGGATGCGCTTGACCCGGCCCGGGTGGCGGTCTTCGTGTGCAAGCCCACCGACGACGCCGAGCACGAGCAGCGCCATGTCGAGGCGCTCCTCGCGAAGCAAGTCGACGGGATCATCGTGACATCCCGACGTACCGATCCACGCCGCCGCCTCGATGTGTTCGGTGCGGGTGTACCGGTCGTGTATGCGTATGCGCAAACGGAATGCGCTGATGCGGTCTGCATAGTGCCCGATGACGAGGGCGGCGGAAGGCTGGCCGGCCAACACCTGACTGCACTCGGGCGGACCAGGGCTGCGCACATCACCGGGCCTGACCGGTTTCTCGCAGTACGGGACCGGCGCCGTGGGCTGGCAAATGCGATAGCGGCGGGCGGGTATGAGCTGAACCCGGACTTGGTTCTGTCTGGCCCTTGGAGCGAGGCTTGGGGTTACGCAGCGATTGCGCGGCTGCTCGATCAACGCCCGCCGTTCGATGCGGTCTTCTGCGGCAGCGACCAGATCGCGCGCGGCGTGGCGGACCTCTTGCGCGAACGGGGCGTACGCGTGCCGCAGGATGTGGCGCTGGTCGGCTACGATAATTGGGAGATCATTGCCGCCGCCACTCGCCCGGCGCTCACCACGGTCGATCCCAATCTCGAACAGCTCGGCCGGACGGCGGCGCTGCGGCTGCTTGCCCTCATCGACGGCGATGCCGCCGCGGCCGGCAACATCCGCGTTCCGTGCCGCTTGGTCGTCCGCGCGTCGTGCGGCGGCCAGCCATACCTGCAAGCGGCTGAGAGAGCCGCATAACGGAGGACAGAACGATGAACACCAGGACGCGGATTACGGCCGGGCTCCTGCTCCTCGCCGGCTGGTGGCCTGCAGGCGCCGCCGCAGCGGAGCTCTCGATGTGGGCGCGCAGCAGCACCGAGGCGTATTCGACGGCCATGGTGAAGGCGTTCAACGAGAGCCACACCGACAAGATCAACCTGAACCTGATCCCGAACGAGCAGTTCGTCGCCAAGGTGGGCACGGCGATCGCCGGCGGCGCGCCGCCCGATCTGATGTCCATCGACCTCATTTACGTCCCGACCTTCGCGCGCGGCGAAGAGCTCACCGACATCACCGCCCAGGCGAAGGCGCTGCCGTTCTACGACGTGCTCAGCAAATCCCACCTGCGGCTCTCGACGTTCGAGGGCAGGCTGTATGCCGTGCCGTACAGCGCCGAGGCGTCGTTCCTGATGTACAACAAGGCGCTGTTCCGCCGGGCCGGACTGGATCCAGAGGCGCCGCCGCGGAGCTGGGCGGAGGTTCGGAGTGCCGCCGAGAAGATTACCTCCCTCGGTGACGGTACCTATGGTTACTACTTTCCCGGCAACACCGCGGGCAACAACGTGTTCACGTTCCTGCCGCTGATCTGGGCGGCGGGCGGCGACATCCTCAGCCCGGACGGGTCCAAGGCGACCGTCACATCTCCGGCCGTAGCCGGCGCACTCGCGCACATGCACGCGATGTGGGCGGCAAAGACCATCCCGCCCTCGGCACGCAATGACGGCGCAGAGAACATCATCGCCACCCCAGCCAACGGCAAGGTCGGCATGTGGGCAGGGGGCGCCTTCACCGTCACTGGCCTGCGCCGCCTCTCACCGAACATGGAGGTGGGCGCCACGTTCATCCCTGGCGAGACGCCCGGCCAATGGTCGTCCTTCGCCGGCGGCGACGCGATTGCCATCCCACGCGGCAGCAAGCAGCCGCGCATCGCTTGGGAGTTCATCCAGTGGACGTTCTCGGCGGAGGTGCAGATCGGCATCCTGGCGCGTAACAACGCCCTGCCGGTGCGCACCGACCTCGCGAAGAACGAGTTCAGCAAGCAGAACCCGGTCTACCTCGTCGCCGCACAGGCAATGGCGCAAGGCCGCACGCCCTACAGCTTCGTCTACAACGACCTGCTGAACAGCCCGCAGGGGCCGTTCCTGCGCATGCTGCAGCGCGCGGTGTTCGACGGCGACGTGCCGGGCGCCGTGGCGGAGGCGCAGAAGCGGTTCCAGCAGATCATCGACACGGGGAACTGAGGCTCGCATGCGCCGCCAGAGCCTGCTCGGATGGCTGTTCATCGCCCCGGCGCTCGGGCTGACCGGTGTGTTCTTCTTGTGGCCGCTTGCCATGGTGGCGTGGATCTCGGCGCACAACTGGCCGCTGATCGGTCGCCCGCGCTGGATCGGCTGGGGCAATTACTTCGCAGCGTTGAACGACGAGGTGTTCCTCGGCGCAGTCCGCTTCACCCTGGCGTACGCGGCTGGGATCACGCCGGTGCTGTTCGTGGTGGCCTTCGGGCTTGCGCTGCTCGCCAACACGAACCGCCGCGGCGTGGGGCTGTTCCGTACCGTTTGGTTCCTGCCGACGTCGATCGGCATCAGCACCGCAAGCGTGCTGTGGGTGTGGATGCTGAACGGCGATGTCGGGGTATTCACCGCTGTCCTGAATTGGCTGCACCTCGCCCAAGGCCCGGTCCCCTACCTCGATACCACCGCCGCCGCGGCCACGGCCGCCTCGACCATGGTGGTTTGGAAGACCGCGGGGTTCACCATGATCCTGCTGCTGGTCGGGCTGCAGGCAATCCCGCAGGAGCTGCACGAGGCCGCGCGCATCGATGGTGCCAGTGCCTGGCAGGATTTCCGGCACATCACCCTGCCGCTGATGCGCCGCAGCCTTAAGCTTGCGCTGGTCCTGTCGGTGACCGGGTCCTTGCTGGTGTTCGACCCCTTCTATGTCATCACGCGCGGCGGGCCGCAGAACGGCACGATCAGCATCGTCTATTGGATCTACAACAGCGCCTTCGTGTCGTTCCGGGTCGGTTATGCCGCGGCGCTCGCCATCCTGCTGCTCGCGATGGTGCTGGCGGTGAACCTCGCTCAGCTCGTCCTATTGCGCGATCGGGACGAGGCATGACGGCCCTAGCGCTGCGTTCGGCAGGGTGGGGCCGCACAGCCTGGCGAACCAGCCCCGCTTGGGCAGCCGCCGTGTATTACACCCTGGCGGGTGCGATCACGCTCGGTTTCCTGTTCCCAGTCGCCTGGGTGGTGCTGTCCTCCGTACATGCCACCGCGGGCGCGCGATCTTGGCCTGGCTGGATGCCGTCGGGGGTCTCGCTGGAGAACTACGCAACGTTGACGCGGGTCGGTGCTGGATTGTGGCGCTACCTGTGGAACAGCCTTACCGTGGCGCTCGGCAGCGCGCTGGGCGTGGCACTAGTATCGGTCCTGGCAGCATACGGCTTCTCCCGGTTCCGGTTTGGAGGCCGCCGGTTGGCCTATGTCCTCGTGCTGGTGGCGATTATGGTCCCGTTCCAGACGGTCTTGACGCCTTTGTTCATCGTGCTGCGGCTGGTCGGCCTGCAGAACTCGCTGCTCGGGCTCGGGCTTGTCTACACGACATTCCACCTGCCGCTTGGCATCATGATCATGGTGGCAGCATTCGAGGCGGTGCCCCGTGCGCTCGACGAGGCCGCCACAATCGATGGAGCCGATGCCGGGCAGCTGCTGGTCCGCGTCCTGCTGCCGCTGGTGGCCCCGAGCCTCGTCACCGTCATTCTCATCAACTTCATCGCCAGTTGGAACGAGTTCCTGGCCGCGCTGATCCTGATGACCGACCAGGCGAACTACACCATGCCCGTCATGCTGGTGACCGTCTCGTTCGGCTACCTCGGCACGGTCGATTGGGGTGCGCTGCAGGCTGGAACCGTGATCACGATCCTGCCCTGCGTGGCGCTGACGGTCGCTTTCCAGCGCTACTACGTGCAGGGCCTTTTAGCCGGTTCAACAAAGGGATGAAGACGGAATGACGCAGGATGCACTCCATGAGTTGGCACCCGGCAAGATCATCCCAAGCGGATGGCTGCGGGACCAATTGGTGCTGCAGGCCAAGGGACTGACCGGGCGGCTGGAAGAGGTTTGGCCCGATGTCGGCCCTGACAGCGGCTGGCTGGGCGGCACCGGGGAGAGCTGGGAGCGGGGTCCATACTACCTTGATGGGCTGGTTCCACTGGCGCATGTGCTCGGGGATGACAGCCTGAAGGCAAAAGCGGCCAAGTGGATCGAATGGATGCTCGCGAGCCAAGGCCCGGACGGCTGGTTCGGCCCGGCGGGGAACGACGACTGGTGGACGCGCATGGTGGCCCTGAAAGTGCTGATGCAGCACGCGGATGCGACCGGGGATGACCGCGTGGTGCCGTTCATGCAACGCTACTTCGCCTGCCAGGCCGCAACAATCGCGGAGCGGCCGTTCAGGAGATGGGCGGTCGCGCGCGGCCAGGAGAACGTCCTTGCCATCCTCTGGCTGCACGATCGCGCGCCGGACCCGGCGCTGCTCGACCTCGCCGCTCGGCTCGTGACCGCCACCATCGACTGGGGTGGCTACCTCGCGGAGCGGATCGTGCAGGGTCCTGCGACGCGGTTCAGCCATCTTACTCACGTCGTCAACGTCGCGATGGGCCTGAAGCTGCCAGCCTTGCGCGAGCGGCTCGGGGAACGCGGCCAGCGCGCGACTTTGGATCGGGCCCTCGCCAACCTGGACCGCTTCCATGGCCAAGCCACCGGCATGTTCTCCGGCGACGAATGGCTGGCTGGTCCCCTGCCCCATCATGGCGTGGAGCTCTGCGCAGTGGTGGAGCTGATGTACTCGCTCGAAGTTCTGGCTCGGGCATACGGCTCTGGCGAGTTTGGCGACCGGCTCGAGCGGGTAGCATACAACGCTCTCGCGGCGACGATGACGGCCGACGTGACCGCGCACCAGTATCACCAGCAGCCGAACCAGGTGCTCGCCACCATTGCCCGGCGTGACTGGACCTACAGCAGCGAGGCAGCGAACATCTTTGGGCTGCAGCCGCATTTCGGTTGCTGCACCGCCAACCTGCACCAAGGATGGCCGAAATTGGCCGCAAGTCTCTGGGCGGAGGATGAGCGGGGTGGTCTCGCGGTCCTTGCCTACGCGCCGTGCACAGTGAACGGGCGCGACCTGGCGATCGCAGTCGACACGCACTATCCGTTCGCCGAGACGGTCACGATCCGCATCCTCCGTGCTGCTCCTGGTGAGCGGCGGATCGCGCTGCGCCTCCCGGCCTGGTGCCAGACGCCAACGCTGCACATCGGGGGGGAGGCTATTCCGGTCGATGCAACCGACGGTGTCGCTGGCCTGGTTCGGACATGGCGCGAGGGCGACACGATTGAGCTGCACGTCCCGATGCCGGTGCGTGTCGAGGGCCGCGCGAACGGCGCCATCAGCTTGCAGTCCGGGCCGTTGACGCTCGCATACTGCCCCGGCGAGATCTGGCGCGGCATCCCCGACACCCCGGGCCTTGGCGACTGGGAGGTGACGCCGCGCGGAAGCTGGAACTTTGGCCTGGAGGTCGAGGCGGATGCGACGGAGCTGCGCCTCGTGGTGGACCGCCAGCCGCCATCGTCCCAGCCGTTCTCACTGGCCGCGTCGCCGCTGCGCGTGGCCACGCGCGGGCGCTTCATCCACGAATGGACGATGCACCACAACTCGGCCGCGCCGCCGCCGCCGAGCCCGGTGAGGACCAATCAGACGCCGCGCCCGATCACGCTGGTGCCCTATGGCTGCGCGCGCCTTCGGGTGTGCGAGTTCCCCCGCCTTGATCCCGTGGAGTTCACAGGCGAGGTCTTCGACTAAGGGCCTTTCCGGGGATAACTGAATCGGTTGGGTCGGCGTGCTGGCTTGGTGGAGTCTCGTTAGGGGGGTGTAGGCGTCATTGCTGAGGGATGGCCGACATTCCTGCGATCCGTGCCCGCTATTCTGCCCTTTTCGGGCTACCTGGATGAGCGCGGTCGACGCATCTTTGCGGCGGCTGAGGCTAAGACGGCGGGGCGTGGCGGGATTGCGGCGGTGGGGCGTGCGACCGAGATTGCTGCCAGCACGATCGGCTGGGACTTGAAGGGTCTAGCCGCCGCTGACGTGCTGGCTCCTGGGCGCGTCCGCGGCCGTGTCGCATGGACAAGGGATGCGGGTGCAGTTGCCCCAGCCCCGGCTTTGGTTAGGCGATGCGGACGGAGATCGGGCGTGGCGTTGTTGCATAGATGCTGCCGGTGGCGCCGCAGCCAGGGGCAATGTAGAAGGTTTGCTCCTTCTCTGATCCCTGGATGTCCACTTTGCCTTTCAAGCTGAACCAAGACCGCCGCCGCCATATCCCCAAGCAGAAGCACAAGCTCATGAACTGGCGTGAGTATGACGCCAGCTTGCGCCAGCGTGGCAGCCTGACGGTCTGGTTCACCGACGAAGCCATCGAGGGCTGGCGAGCGGAGCTGCGCACAAGCCCGGGCGGCCAACCCTGGTATTCAGGTATTATGTAGCTGCCGCCACCACAGGCAAGTAGATGCTGCTCTATCCTGGCCCTAAAATCGGTCCATGGAACATAACAACCTGATCGCCGGCCTGATCCGCAAGAAGGCGGAGATCACCGCCCAAGTCGAGGCCCTCCAGATGCAGCTTAGGCAACTCATCATGGATGCGGACAACATTGACGGCGCCATCCGCATCTTCAATCCGGACATCGACCTGACGGATATCCGCCCCCGCACAGTGCCGCGCTCGCATGTTGCCTTCTTGGGAGAGGTGCGGCGCACGACACTGGACATGCTGCGGGAAACCGGGCTGGCACTCACGATCAAGGACATCGCGCTCAGGGTCATGACGGAACGCAAGTTGAGCGTCTCCGATGCGCGGCTTGTGCGACTGATAGAGAAGAAGGTCGGATCATGCCTGCGCAGTCTGCGCAGCCGGGGCATCGTGCAGTCCGAGAAGGACCGGGGTAGCTATCTGCGTTGGAAGCTGGTCTAGGCTGAGGCGGCTACGCTGGATGCGTCCTCTGCCAATATCCGCAAAAATCCACGCTCGGTCGCGCCCGCAGTGCCAGTCCGACCACGCCCCGCACCTGCCTGCCATTGTCGGTCCGGCTGTGCCCCTCGCGCCACGCACTCTCTTGCGCGTAGCGGGCCAGATAAACGCCCGCGATGTGGTGATGGTGCCCCGCCTCGGCCCGGCGCAGACGGGAGAAGAAGCTCTCGGCGCCGTTCGTGCAGGCAATGCCGTCGCTATAAGAGAGCTGGTGGTTGATCCGCTTCACCACATAGTGCCCGTGCAGGTCGTTCCAGCTACTCGCCTCGTCGGCGTGAACCTCGGTGCCGGCTGCGACGTGGTTGCGGATGTAGGCCAGGGCTGACCCCTCGGTCTTGAACGCGGACGGCATCACCATGCCGTCACGCTGCCGGATCACGACGACGCACTGCCGCTTGCCGTTCTGGTTCTTGGTCAGGCGGCGATCGCGGCGGTTCTCCTTGTGGTTGGCCGGCTTCACGTAGCCGCCGAAGTAAGCGCCGTCGACCTCCACTGTCTTGCCGACGCCGCCGAGCTTGTAGCCGCGGACCTCGGTGGCCATCGCCTCGCGCAGCTTATGGGCCAACACCCAGGCCGTCTTGTATTGCACGTCCAGATCACGCGAGAGCGCCAGGGCGGACTTGCCCTTGACCTCGTTGCAGAAGGCGGCGACGGCGAGCAGGTAGGACCGCAGCGGCAGCTTGTGCCAGGCGAACAAGGTGCCCGAGGTGATCGACACGTCGCGACGGCACGCCTTGCAACGCCATCGCAGCTGGCCTGAAGGCCGCGGGCACGCGTAGCAGACCGTGCAGCCGCAGTCCGGGCACACAGGCTTGCCGTCCGTTTCGGGCCAGCGCAGGCGCAGGAACACGGCCTCGACCTCGCCGTCGGACATGCACATGATCTTGGCAGCGCTGAGCGAGCGCGCGCCGGCCGAAAGCAGGAAATGCTGCGCCATGGGGACCGATCACGAGAGGAGATACCAGCACTATCCATGACAGCATCAGCCGCCGGGTACAAGCCCAATCTCGTCGGTGGCAGCAGCTACATAATACCGTGGTATTCGTCCCTGGCGATCCTGACGGCACTCACGCTCCGGGCCGTGTTCCGTCTGGCCCTGCGCCAAACAGAGGGCCTGATCGGCTCCGTCATCGGCCTGCTCGGGCTCGATCTGGCCGTGCCGGACCACTCCACCCTGAGCCGCCGGGCGGAGACGCTGGAGGTGCCACGTCCGCGACCGCGCAGGAATGGCGAGCCCATGCACCTGCTGGTGGACAGCACCGGCCTGAAGCTCTGCAGGGCCGGCGAGTGGCTGGTCGAGAAGCACGGCACCAAGATGCGCCGGTCCTGGCGCAAGCTGCACATCGGCATGGACGCCGACACCGGCCAGATCGTCGCGGCGTCGCTGACCACGAAGGACGTCGACGACGGTGTCGAGGTCGGCCCTTTGCTCGATCAAGTTTCAGGATCCGTGGCCTCGTTTACCGCCGACGGCGCATACGACCAGGAGGGAGTTTCTGCCGCGGTCGCCCAGCGCCATCCCGAGGCGGCGATCATCGTGCCGCCGCGGTCCACGGCGGTGCCGAGCGAGACAGCCGAGACCGAACCCACGCAGCGGGACCGCCATCTGCAAAGCATCGCCGAGCACGGACGCGCAGCCTGGCAGAAAGCATCCGGCTACACGAGGCGGTCTCGGGCCGAGGCGGCCATCGGCAGGTTCAAGCAGGTGATCGGTGACGGGCTGCGTTCGCGCACGGACCGGCGCCGGGCGACCGAGGTGGACGTGGCCATCCATGCGCTCAACCGCATGCTGGAGCTGGGACGCCCGATCTCCGTCCGCGTCGCCTGAACCACAGCCGGGGCTGGGGTAGCTGCGCCCGCATCCCCGGTCCATGCAACACGGCTGCTTGGCGGCCTTCGCGCCGCGCCGGCTCTGCACCAGGATGTCCAGCACGTGGCCGTGCTGGTCCACGGCGCGCCAGAGGTAATGCACCTTGCCTTGGATGCGCAGGAACATCTCGTCTAGCCGCCATTATTCATCAGCCCGGAGCGACCCCGGGCAGAGACAGGCGTTTCTCGCGTGATGGTTGTGCGGGCGTGCGGGATCGTTGCCACCTCGGGGGTGGCATGCTGTCGGCGCGATGCGGCGGCGTTGGGGGTTGGCGGAAGCGGGTGACGGTGGGGCACGCTGCCCCGCCCTTCAGCTGATCAGACGCGGCATGCGGCCGAGGACGAGGGCCAGGATGGACTGGCACGGGGTGCTGCTGGGCAGGTGCAGCTTGACCTGGGTTTTCAGCTCGACGACGCGCACGGCCAGCTTGATCAGGCGCAGGCGCAGCGTGTCGAACTGGAGGGTGCGCCACGATGAGCGGCGCGGCATCAGCGTGCGCAGGCTCCACAGGAGCCAATAGGCGCCGGCGTCAGCGTGGTGCATGGATCGGCTGGTTGGTGCTGAGAAGCTGGGCAGAGTAGAAGGTCACCTCCTCTCCTGACCTCTGGAGTTCCCCCTTTGCCGTTCAAGCTGAACCAGAACCGCCGCCGT
>JAABUK010005564.1_pt1 | contig 19451 bp, 21 predicted proteins | sample 5559141 | NCBI WGS metagenome assembly JAABUK01 (sample SAMN10711869, study PRJNA513367) | rock metagenome | isolation source: Antarctica rocks | place: Antarctica: Victoria Land, Pudding Butte nord | collected 2016-01-03 | reverse complement strand
TAGGTAGAGAGAGAGGATATTGGGATGATCATGGCATTGGATGGCTACTCGGGCTTGGTTCTTAACAGTCACATGATCCGAAACCCAGAGTCCTCATCTGCGCATGATTTCCCACATGGACTTCGTGCCATCTTCGCTTTCTCAGACTTGCCAGCAGCGAAAGTGGTAGTGACAAGGGGTGTGTGATGTTTCGAAAGATCAAACGCTGCCAGAGCCGGCACGTATCCGTGACATCTACTCCGAATTAGGATTCATCAGCGCTCTATTCTTCGAAAGCTGTGATGGTTTTTGAAAGGCTTGTGGGATTGTGTCGCTATAGAAGCTACTTGGTTTGGTTGTGGGAAGGTCTTGTGGGTGGAGGTGTAGCGGTAGGGTAGCGTGAATGATGGTGGAAAATAGAGTAGAATCACAGGTGTGGGCACGGATTTGGTAGGGGATGGGTGTTTTCAGGTCATTATGGGGCCAGAGGTTAGCTTTTTAAGATAGGCTCTTTGGTGCATGACGCTGTCGAGTTGATTTGGTTCTGGCTTTCTAGTGTACAAGAATGCAGGCTTTTGTGTACAGGAATAGAAGCTCTGATAATCTTTCATGGAGCCTGCAGCAGTGAGCATAGGCGATACAGAGCGGGTTGTTACTCGACATCGTAACCCATCAAGACGTCTCATTCCTCCAGACGCTGACGCTTCGAAGCGGGCTGGCGTATATCATAGTCATCCGAATCATCGTCGTCGTCGTCGCTTCGTCTCTCGGCGAAACTGAGGTCGAAGTCCTCATCGCCCTCGAGACAATCCTTGCTACATTTGACGTACAGTTCCTTGCGGTGGAACACTTCCCACGTTTTGGACGCGTACATGGCTTCTTCCACCACGTTCGCGCCACCGTTGAATCCCTGGTAGTAGGCGTAAGGGAAGATGACCAGCATCTCACGCTCAAATTGGGTCACCTCTGTGAATTCGATGCCGTTGGCGATAAGCGTGTCTTTGGGGACGTAGACCATATCATGGGAGACAAACTGGCTGCAGGAGGGCGGTTTCGGGTTCTTGCTCTGTTGGAAGGCCAGGCATATAAACTCCTCTAGCCGTTGGTGGCTACTGGGTTTGATGATGGTATAGGAGCGTGGCCCACCAGCATGATGGTAGTTGAGCGTGTAAGCTGCAAAGTCTCCGAGCCGCATTGAGAACATTGTTCCTGATCGAATGGAGAGGTGGAAGCAGGACTGGCCGAGTCCTGCCCCTGCTTGTCCAGCACGAACCGTTGCGGATCTAAGAAAACCATTGGAACTAGCTTCGCCGAGGTGGGGAATGTCACATTCCAAAGCCTCCCTGAGCTCAAGCGTAGCTAAGCAAATCAGCGAGGTTTCCTTATTATGCTACAAAGAAAGGGGCATACCGGGTTCATCGAGCACGCACCAGGGGTTCGTATCCTCAGCATTCATGATACAAGCCAGCATGCTCTTCTCCGTGAATGGCGACTTTTCGTGACGTTGCCTCCACACACTGCCGTCTTTAAGGTTCGTATCACCAAATTGATTGAGGATGAAGGCCTCTTCTTCTTGGATATGGTCGAGGATTTTCGTCACTTTAGCCGGACCCGGTCCCACTTTTTTGGTGTCGACAATATACAGATCAGAGCGCTTTGCTGATGGACATTGGCTTAGGGTGGTGCTGACTATAGGAACTTTGAGGTCTACGAGTACGTTTGGTTATGTCGTGATATGCTGCATGCACAAATCAGGGTTTGAACGCTAAGAACTTGACCGAACACAACATACTTACCACTCATTGGGGATCATGACTTTGACGACGCCTTGAACGTGTCCTGCTGTCTTCTCCATCAATGCCAAGAGCTCCGTAAAGTTTTTGGAATATTGCTCAGGCGTAGGTTTGAAGATGTAAATACCGTCATCGTCAAACGCAAAGTCGACATGTCTGGAAGAAGAAACTCTGTCGATGACACGAAGGCGCAGAGTCCTCGTCTCGAGTTCTGGCAAGTCTTGAGCTGATCCAAAGAGCTTATTGAGATTTTCTGTCCTATGGATTAAGTGACAGAACCGAGAAGTAGCGTATTCAGTCCCGACAAACCTTTCTTGTCCTCCCAGCGCTTCCAAGATGAAAAGACATCGAAATCCTCGACTAGTCTCGATACAGGAATGTTGCCAGATATGCAGACCGGTTGAAGGGTCTGCGATCGAGATCGGGCTGGGGATGAATGCATATTTGACGGTGTGGGACTGCCGATCGCAGTCTTTTCCCCTTCCAAGGCAACCTCCCCTTGCAATTGGGTTCGCATCATGTGACGCACGTTCAACGACTTCCGGGGAGACACAGGCTCGTTTCGTATTCGTTTGCAGTGGCCTTGAAAGAGAGTACGCGTCACTGGCATCCGTCCCTGCTCCTCGTCTGAATCCTCTGGCGGGGTTTGAAGGCCAATTGTTGGGTTTATCCCAATTGATGGCCCATCATTGTGAGGGAATAAGGCTTTCAACATGGCCGGAACCCTGGGTTTTGGCATTTTGCGCTTCGCTGGAATCAGTACAGCTCTGCTCTGCTGACTCTGATCTTCTGAAGAGGGATACTTGTCCTGGTGTTTAGCTTCATTTCTACTTCCTTGTCTCAAGCTTCTTCTGGATTTTGGATTCCTTTGCTTGGCTGGAGTTGATGCGACACTGCTGTGTTGGCTGCGGTCCTGAGCAGAGGCACAACCGTCCAGGTATGCTGCAAGGTCTGTGTCATCTCGTTGGGGGTTGTCATGACAATCGGTAGTTCTGTCATATAAATGTGGGTCCGACGATGCGAACCCATAAGCATAGGCGGGGTCACGATGTGCAGACGGCTCCACTGCGCTGTCGGCTTGAGTGTGTGACTTAATGGGGTTTGCCTCTGACGATATTGGATTAACTGGGCCTCGCGCCTTTGTCGCTGTACCGCGGAAGAACCACTCGCCAAAGGCGTCAATGCTTACTTTCACCCTCTTTGACATCTAATGAACCTCAGCGAGCCCTTGGTATGAAGTATTGCCATGGTAGAGGGCCCAAAACAGGGAAAAGCGGTGTGTTGACTTACTGCCCTGCTCGCCGCTTGGTACATCAGCCTTCAGTATGACAGGTGAGGTCTCTCTCATTCAAGGCCAAGAATGCTTACCGAAGAGCGGTTGGTAGAGTAGAAGAGTGAAGACCTAAAGATGTATACTATGGATAGAAGTGCCTATAGAAGTAATAGAAGATTTGATGAATGTTGGAGTGAGTAATTTGGAAGATGGTGTGGATGGATTTGTGGTCTCGCTTTCCCTGGCTAATATCGGTGTCACCAGGCTCTAATGTCCGACTGCTACGGAACTTTTCAGGCTACTAAGGGTCTTGGGCATGAACATCCCGTCTTCTGACGAACAGAGATGCAATGCTGTTTAATCGATACCCAACTCCATAGCTGCAATGTAAGTACTGCTGGTAAATATGCATCTCGTCATTGTCAACCAATACTTGCCTCAACACTTTCCTCACAATCGGTAATAGTGCAGTACCTTCTCTGCGCATCTAAAGGGTCCAATCGTTTCATGACCTTATCAACTATCCTCAACACTCGCACCTGGCCCTCCGCGGCATCCCGAAGCGGACTCGGTCTCTCAGGCGCCCAACATTACAGCTGCCTTGTCTGATTCTGTAATTGTTTGGAGATTCCGCTTTTTGAGACTATGTTGGCCTGTTCTGAGGGACTGCGCAGGATCAGAAGCAAAGGACAGTAAGGTGCTCCAGAAGTAGATGGAAGATATAGAGCTTCTCGTTACATTGCAGATGAGGATGACCTGGTCTATCGGCAGGGGTGCTGAAAAATAAGGCTATTCCTAAGAGAGCATGTTGAAGAGTTCTAGAAATTCTCAATTCTGAATTGAGGCGGTGATCAAGTTCAGATATTGGACATCATGTTTAAGGATCTAAGAATAGAGCAGCGTCTAAAGTCATGTGGGAGCTGAAGTGGAATAGTAGATCCACGGACCACTTCTCTTTACCTCAGCTATGTGCAGATTGGGGATGTTCGTTTTCTTAAGGATATATCTTTGTGTGAGCCACGCAATATCAAAGAAAGGATGAGTAAAGGGAAGTCATGGAGACTGGCCTACTCGTGCCTCCCAGAACAAGATTCCACCTTAGCGTTGGCATTGACTTGTTTGAGTACCAAGAGGCACAGGAGAAGCCTGATATCTACTTCCAGATGAGCTGGACTGCCCAGTCAGCTTTCTAGCCTCCATGAGGTGCAGACGCGAGGCGTGCATATATAAGGACAATGCGATCATGCTTTGTGGTGAGCAAAAGATACCGAAGACGGGAGATCGACAACACCATGGCGGCCGGGATTTACTACTCACCGATTGGTCAGCAGAGGAGGGCTAGCTAAAACTCAACCTTAATATCACCGTTTGTGTACCTTCTGATTTGTTGCCATTTTCCTACTGTCAATATTGAACAATTATCGAGAGGCGGAATTTGTATAGGTCTCGCTGCCATATGTGGTCTCTCTCTACGCGTCCGCCCCTGAACAAGTTCGATTCGGCTGGTGATCAACCGTTCAATAATCTCGTCGTCTATTTCACGTGCGCACAAATCATCCAATGCCTATACTGAATAGATCTCTATGCCTATGGATTTCCTTGTATAGTGCTGCTTGACGTCTTCATCACTTCACACTCTAAATGCGAGTATACCGGTCTTGTTTGGTCGTTCAACCTGATTGCAATACCTTAATTGTCGGTTACTGAGCCAACTTGGTTCGAGTTGGTACTTAGCATAGCTGGGTCCCGTGAGGAGGAGTATACAGTCGCCATGTCGCGTATGGCGAACGGCAATGTCTTTTCAGACCTCTCTGGAGCCGTAAATTCCACATCCGAAAATCCTTATGATGCATTGATCGAAGCTTGCTCAGAGGATCCAGTAAGCGATTCAAGTCGTCGTAGCAGGGTAAGGGACTAACAACAAGCAGAAGCAAATCCAGCTTCGCTATCAAGCACATCGCGAAGCACGAAATGGGCAGCAGCAAGCAGAATTGCTTTCTCCCGAATTCACGGGCTTCATCATAGATCCTGTGCTCGAGAAGCTACTTGACCAGAAAGCTAACCCTGGGTATGAAGATCCAAGGAACTGCTTAGTCTTTTGGGCGCGGCCCCCGCAGCGCGTTCGAAACCTCGTGGACAGGATACAAAAGGAGCTTCTAGAGGTTGCACCTAGTAAGACTTGAGTACAACCCATGTTATTGTGACTGGGATGCTAAAGGCTGCCAGGTCTCTGGCTAATGCCGTTGGATTGTCTGCACATGACGGTCTTGGAGGCCGCGCATTCGCAAACAGAAGGCGAAATATCCAGACTCGTCGAAATGATGAGGAGCAAGATACCAGAGATCACAAACCATACATACAATCATCGGGCTCGGCTCATCAAGCCAATGCTTTCCTATGACGCGGCAGCTATTGCCTTAAGTTTTCTACCAGCTGCTGGCGAGGACATTCATGATGACCGCGATCCAAAGGCCGATGGCTACACCTACCATCATCTACGCCGTGACATCTATGCACTCTCCAAAGGAACAGGTGTTGAGATCGCCTCTCGCTACGTCGTTCCTTCCTCGCATCTTACAATAGCGCGTTTTGTCACCCAGCAGGATTTCGCCATTGCTGGAGGTGGAGCCATGGATAAGCAGAAGATAGCCAATCTTGTGGAGAAGCTCGTAAGCATCAACGATGGCCTTCAGGCCAAGTACTGGTCGGAACAGACGATGGATTGGCAGATAGGCGAGACAAAGGGACTCGTATGTCGTCGAGGCACAGTGTGGTATGGTGGAGGGCAATCACAGCATGAAGGACGAGGGTTCTAGCAAGGCAACTTGGATCTGTTGGGCTTGCATGAAAATCTGGGAACGGCTGTAGAACTAGTAATTGCGTAACTATCGATATTGCATCAATTCATCATTCTCAATAAAAGACTTCCCCATCGCTGAGAAAGGCTTGCATGATGGACAGTGTCAAGTCTCTTCTTGAGCATGGGGTATCGATTGGCGCATTTGCCGAAGGACAAGATCTGCAATAAGCGCGCCTTGGCACCAAGTCGCACAAATTGAGAGCCTATGGCGATGACACTGTCGACGAAAAGTCCAACCCATCAAAAAAGCCACTTAGACGTCTTTGTGCGAAAGCTCAGCCATCGGCAGCCAGTCACTATGGTTAACGTTCCGAAAACCCGTGGGTGTCCCTTTCGTTCCATTGTTTCCCGAGAGCTATCCACAACCTTAGGCATATTGGTAAATGCTGACTCGCTGCGATATAGGTCGCACCTACTGCAAGTATGTGTTCTCCCATCAATATCTCCCTATTCAGTACCAGAGCCCGACTCTCGTCGCATAACTCCAGATGGAGTAATTACACTCAATCGCTTTTCACGGGTTGGGAACTTCCCTTGAGTGGAGAACTACTGACAGTGGGGACCATGATCAGAGGCAAGACGTGTAAAAAGCATACACAACATAAGGTCACGCAATACAAAGCCGGCAAAGTACGCCCCTCCCACCTGCCTCCGCCTTCCACTTTTCTGAACCCATAACTGATCCCCCCTCGTTTCGCCCTAGGCCTCCTCAGTCGCCCAAGGAAAGCGCCGCTACGATCGCAAACAATCCGGATACGGAGGGCAGACGAAACCCGTCTTCCACAAGAAGGCCAAAACAACGAAGAAGGTGGTACTGAGACTAGAATGCACGGCTTGCAAGACAAAGGCGCAGTTGGCGTTGAAACGGTGCAAACATTTCGAGCTTGGTGGTGACAAGAAGACGAAGGGTGCTGCTTTGGTATTTTAGGGGAATGGAGGATGTGCATGGTGCTGTCGTTGCTACGGAGGTGATGATTGCAGGAAGGGTATGGGATAGGCATATCTGAAGCATCGAGATCCAGGTCTTCCTAGCCCAAGATTTGGGGTTTCGATCGTGATAATGGCTCTCGTGAATATGAACATACATTTGTGCTCAATCGTTCATTGTTCGAGTCTGGCTGTATACAATAGGGACGAAACCACCTTGAGCAAGAGCCGAGGCTGGGGAGGAGCGGGTTCCCACGCTCGAATTCGTGGCACTTGGCTCTCGGTGTGTTCAGTCCCTTCGTAGTGCCATTTACGTCCTTGATATTGTTTGAGTCATCGCCCATGGCTAAAGAGTGGCCTACGCAGTAGAAACAGTAGCCAATAACAAGGCCAGCACTGGCGAGCGCCTCAGCTCGCTTCGAGAATCCTTCCGCTCGCCAACCCCAATCTGATTCCTGATTCTATCTCAATGTCCTCAGTACACAGTAGACACTATCTCATGAGGCTCCACAGATCAATTCAAGTACTCTCTCTAGCTCAGCATTAGCTTGTTGATGGTGTCCGTCACAAGACATTAGTTCTGCCAAAGCGGAGCAATGTGTCTCTAGCGGTGTGACCTTTTCCCAACCTCGGCAGCACTGGTGGCTCAACGACCCACGGGGCACAGAGGGGTAGGACTTGGAGGTTTGTGTGTGCAACTTATCGCTGAGCATCAGTGATGAATTGAGCAAAATGGACGTAACGCGGTGCTGTATTCAGGTCAATGATCGGAGCATACTACCGGCCGGTTGCCATGGAACAATGGCCATTCACTTTGGCTCAATGTTCCTTACACAGCGGTGAGGCTCCGTCTACTAGCCATCTTCTAGACTGCATAGTGCCTATTGCCTATTGTTGTACCTCGCATTAGTCTCGTGTGCTGGCGCTGGTCTCGATCTCATCTCGCTGTCTCAACATTACTTTGCTTTATGCCCATTTCTCTTTCATTCTTCCAATACTTCAAGACTCGTCAACACACATCTATCAATTATCGCTTCCCTTGAATGAGATCGAACATCATCTCCATATCATGCAATCAAACACGTCGTTGGGGCTAGATTCGTGTGAGAGCCTGGAAGACGACGAGGATTCACAGTATTATGATGCGTACGAAGGGGAGGAGCAGTCCAACAACGGCATCGGCGAATTAGACGATGGAGCATTGATCCATTCTCCCAAATCAAGATGTTCCACCACTCGAGACGGCGCCGGCATACGTCCTAGCTCCGCGCGCACGGCATCAGTGCCCATTGCTTCACATTATAGCACCAGCCACCGCCGCTCCAGCCACACCACCTCGCAGACACACTCCAGACCTACCACATCCGGCCAAACATCAAGCAGAGGTGGCTCCACCGCTCCGACATCCACCCATTCCTCAAGACCCAATTCAAGACGCTACTCAGCCCTCATTTCTCTGAATGGGCCATCCGGGCTTCATCCTCGAGACACCAGAAGCCTCCTACATCGAAGCGTAACAGCTACCCCCAAGTCCTCGGCAACCAACCACCCATCCTTTTTCCCCATCAACTACTCCAACACCGACGACGACGACCCCCCACCAACAATCAGAGGCGTCTCATACCCAGGACGATCAAGCGAGAACCTCGCATCCCACAGCTCCCCAAACCTCCCCTTAACACCCTCATCTCCCACCCACAACCACCAATATTCTCCCACCAACATCTTCGGCACCGATCTAGCTCCAGCACAACAACAACAACACCTCTACACCAATTACACACCCCCCGCAAACATCGAATGGACCTCGTCCGAAACCCGCCGCAAGCACTACAGCAAGATCGACAAAGCCACCACCGGCTTCCGCGGCGTCTGGACTCGCTTTGCGCCAAGAAGACTGGGGGGTGGGAGTAAGTATGGGAGTTTCTACGGCGGCAAGAGCGGTGACGCGGGTTCGGTTAGGAGATTCAGGCAGGATTTGGGGGATGAGGGGAAACAGAAGCGTCGGTTTTTCGGACTTGGCGGTAAGAAGGGCACGGAATCTTCTTGAGTGATGGCATTTTTGTAATTAGGGAAGCGGTTTGTGGACTTTTTCGAGCGAGTTTTCTGATGTTTGTTGTGGCGATGATACCCTCTTGTAATCACGAATGAAGATTTTATGTATGCACCCATTGCTTGGTTGCTGGTGGCGGATCGGATGATGTGCCTGACCACTACTACCAGCGGTGCTTTCCCAAGACAGACTTTTGATGCAAGTGCACAAAAACGATGTTACCTTCTCGTTGATGATCAGGACAGTGACCCAGATATCTCAAGTACAGGTTCAAAGTCTTTCCCCCAAGGGACATGCCGAAGTCCTAGATAGCAAAATGACTTTTAATATGATGATTTTCTCGTTCTAGCTTGTGACATAAACACCATCAACTCTGATGCAAATGCTTAGGGATCTTCGGCAAACACAGCCAAATCCCCAACAACACCACCAGCAACGCCAGCACAATCGGCTGCAACGTCTTCACGCCCCTCGCCTGCGCAATAGCCCCCACAGCAAACGGCAACACCGCCGCGCCCCCGCCCCCAAACGCAGCACTGAATCCAATAGCCGCAACATGCAATTCACTCGGCAACAGCTTCGTCGCCGCCACGACGCCAGAAGGGAATAACGGGCCGATGAAAAACCCCACGAAAGCGACGGCGACGGCTGAGACGAAGAATTGGGGCACGAGCCAGAAGAGGAGTTGGAACGCGGTGGCGAGGAGGAGGTAGATTGTTATGGCGAGGCCTTCGCCGATGGAGGGGGTGATGAAGCCGAGGATTAGACGGCCGAGTGTGATGCCGAGCCAGAATCCTGTGGCGGTCATGCCGGAGGGGAAGGGGTGGGCGTGGCGGACGCGGATCATGAAGGTTACGATCCAGCCGCCTAGGGAGACTGCATTCGAGGCCTTAGCTATGGACAGAGAGGGAAGGGGTTTGGTTGGAGAGGATGGCATACCTTCGGTACCGACGTAAGCTAGGAAGAAGGCAGAGCATATCCAAGTCACTTTGTTCTTCAGAGCGCGCCTAGTCATGCCTTTCTCTTCGCCATCAGAACGATTGGTATCTCGATACTTCATCCCCGTTTCTGTCCAGAAAGCCATAGTGCCTAGGACAAGCTCGCAAGCCACCAATCCTATCATGATATAATAGAACGTCCACCAGCCCAGATTTCCTTTGGTGACCATACTCGTGGCGATCAGCGGGCTGATGGTCGCTCCAAGACCATAGCACCCATGCAGCAATCCCAGCAGCTGATTCGGATGATCCATGGTGCCTATCCACGCATTCCATGCCGCGTCGAGCAGTCCATTGCCGATCCCTGCGGCGGCGAGGATGACGACCACCACGGGATATGGCGGGTGTGTGGAGATGACGACGTAGGCGAGTAGCTTGCAGGAGGGACCTATCAGGGCTATGCCTCGTCTGCCGGCCAAGCGATGGAGGCGGTCGCTGAGGAAGGCGGAGAGTGTGTACCCAGCGAAAGGGCTTAGGAAGACGAGTGAGGTGACGAGGTAAGAGGTATGATAGTCTGCTTCGATCTGGAAGAGGTGATGGTAAGTGAATATTGCGGAGGAGTTGGGAGGAGGAGGTTCTGAGGCATACATAGGGGATTAAGGCACCGTATGAGGCATCATTCATGCCAAAGACGATGAAGGCGAAGAAGATGGCGGCGAGACGGTAGGTGTTCATCCGCGGATTGTTCCATCTCTCCTTCGTTTGGACTACATGTCCTGTACCGGAGAACACACTGCTTGGTCTAAATATCTCTGGATGGCCATTTGGGGCTGACAGTTCATGCAAAGGGATGGATTGACCTTTCGCGGAGCGTAATCCTAGAGAAGCCTGCTCGGGACGCCGAAGCTGCTCCTCTATGACCATTGTTGAGGAGGCCATGATGTTGATTTAGTTTGTGCGACTTTAAGTTTCAAATTCGAGTTTTCTTCACCGTCCACCGTGACTCGGAGACTACCCCGCCATAGGTCGATATGTCAGCTCTTGTCAGATCGATCGACTCCTTGCGTGTGCCGAGCCGTGGAACCATGATCTGTCTTGTAGAGAAGATAGTTGATCGACTTATCACCTCTAGGTCTCCGATATAATTGGAGCCACGACCTGTTCAACGTCCGCTAACATGGGGTTTCAACGACAGTAACGTGGCGGTACCATCAGGCTGTGCGCATATCAACGGCACAACGGCTCGACTTGTTTTGTCCGCCGATCTCAAGGCTAACTTCATCAGGTAGCGTGAGGCGTGCTGCCGTTTTGTTTCAGTCCACATCGCTTTCAAGTTGCACGGCCTGTCTGCGTTGCGCTGCTTCGTGTCTGTCTCTCACAGTGTATATATTCTTTAGATTCTTGTTCGTCACTGTACATAGGATTCGATGCACCTTTTATATATATGTTGCCCCATTAACCCCACAGCATTCATATGACCGCCTACCCTCGGCCTTCGTCCGCATGGCTCTCCGCTACTCAAATCCAGAAAAGGCGGACTTCAAGCCCGATGCCATCTTTCGCGGCAACTACACACAAGCCCTCATAGATCCAATTCCAAAGATCGCTCACTTTGTCCATACTGACGTGAAGGAGCTGACATGGCTGGACTGGGCCGCCGTCCGGGGAGCTATTATCAATTTAGGAGTCGAAGAGGTTCACATATGGCTGCCAGAGAAGGAAGAATTGAAAGGATGGATTTGGAATCGAGTTTTGGAGATGCCAGAGGTGAAGCTGAGGAGGATTACTATGCCGAAGACAATCTACGGGAGCGCTGTTGACACCCCTGAACGGCAAGCCGATGTCGTTCGGCTAAAGATCTTGTACGAGGAGGGGGGTCCGTCTGAGTCAAGTCGGGCAATAGCTGAGGTGATGCTGATGTGTCTCCAGGTATATGCATAGACAGCGATCTAGTAGCCCTCAAATCTTCAGACGATGTCCTATACAATCCTACTACGCGGGCGACCGTGATGGCCATGCAGCATCGCGGGGCTGGCATACCCAATGGATTCATGATGTCGAAACCTGGCTCGCCGTTTTTGAAAAGGTGGATGCAGCATTACAGAGAGATCGAAGACAAAGACGAAAAGATCTGGGATCGACTTTCCACGACTCGCCCCTATACGATGCACCAAGATAAGGACCCCGACCTGACTGTGTTAGATGGGAACTCCTGGTTCTACCCTCTGTCAGCTGAGAAAGAGGGCGACGCGACGCTCAAAATGCTCTGGTTTGGGAAAAGCTGGCATAACATAAGGGAGAGCTACGGTACACATGTATGGCATCCAATGGAGAAATTTGCGCATTTGATCAGACCTCAGACGATCAAGATGGTGGACACGCCGCTTTTCTGTCAGATACGGAAGCTCTTTGACAATTTGGATGAGGATGGCTGCTACTCTGAGCCGCCAGAGACAAACCCCAATTGCTCTACCACGTGGACCAAAGATTTGAGGGAGAAAAGTCATCGAATGTTCTCTGATTATAGGATCACAACAGACGTTCATGAATTGAAGATAATTGACTCATCAGGATTCAACAACCATGGCGTAGGTTATCTCTTCTCACTCGGTTGTCTCTTCAATTGGACCTCATCTTGTGCCGTGAAACATGTCTTGGGACCATGTGCTCCTGAACTTTGTCTTATAAGCCAACTTTTTGCCTCAACGAGGAAACGCTGACGTCGTTACTAAATAGTGGGCTCCAAAAGGGATGCCGCTGCTGAACGACGAACGATCTGTAGTAACCTCTCGGAATGTCTCGGCAAAATCTTATGCCGTCCTACCGGTGCCTGTCGATTGGGATGCTAGAGTTTGGTCTGTTCGGATGACATTCCAATTGGATCCTCATGAGATAGCCGCCGGAGATGGTGTTGGATTATTCAAGATCAGAATAGAGACGGGAGGAGAGATACTCATGCGGGTCAGAAATGACAATCCATATCCAGGCATAACCATTAAACTGGAATGGCACGGTAACAGAATAGCAAAGTCAATATACCAAAGAATTGATGACAACATATGGATTTCTCCGATTGGGTAAGTTTTTGATGGCCAGCCTCCTGTGTCCCATGCACCCTACGAGTTGACAGCTAATGTTTTCAGACTTCCGGAGCTAAAAACAGGCCTTCACGAGATGGCCCTGACCTTCGACCGTAAAACACAAGGACTTGTGCGTCTTTATCTTGACGGCAAGTCGCTCGCCAACGGAACCCTTCCATTAGTAGCCTCACCCAAAGTGGGTCAAGAGATCTGGTTCAATGCTCGAGACTGGGACAACTTGGACACTGGATTTCGAGGAACCCTTCACCGGTTCACAATGTACGCCGATGCACTCCCACCGGACGCAGTTGCCGAACCTCTCTCAACGGCATCCCCAGCACTGTTGAGGCTGAAAGGGGGCATTGATATTCCCCACGCTACTAGCTCGCCTCTGGCTCTGTTGTTGCCGTTCCTTGTCGCCATGCTGGTCGTGCTCTTCTTGATGCGCAGGAAGAAGGGCTTCGTCATGGCTATACCAGAGTATGCGAACAAGATACCTGAATATGCCAAGAACATGCCGGCGGTGGCTAAAGCCGTGCCAGGACTTGTAATGGATATGGCGCAAAGATCACCATGGATGCGCCGCTCTGCCACCAAAGCCTGATGCTTGCTACCCGGAGTCAGAAATGACTTCTCGTCATACGAGCCAATACATCAGGTAGTTGCTGTAAAATCCGTACCGCCCAAGTGGTCAATTACCACGACCATCGCAACCCCGCGACCACGAATTGTTCGCGGTCGCCCCACTATCATCGCTCTAACCCTCCAGATCTCCTTCAAGGCACGAAGTCGAACCACGAAATCCAGCGACCCGAGTACGCTGAAACGCGCTCGCCACACCAATCCGCAAGCATCCCGCTTCCTCGCTCGTTCGCGTCGAGCGTAGGCACAAATAGGCTGAAATTGAAATTGGCCCGCCCGTCGAAGAGGAACAATGTGTACATCATCGACGAGGCGGGAGCGTATGGAGCATGACAGCGCCCTCATCCATAGCATTCACGAGACCGCAAGAGATATGTATCGGATGAAATCACCTATGGCAATTTATACGTATATGGTATGACCTCTCTGGATCCGTCGTCCCTGTTTTGCGATCAGTACCTAAATGCATGGGTTTTACACTTCGATGTTGATATGCTGAGGAGAAGGGATTGTAGCATATATCAATCATGGGAGATCCGGGTGGCGCGTTTCTGAGTTTGGTGGGCTGTTGGGTATAGCTGAGTTGAGCTCGGCTAAGTTGAGCAAAAGCTTGGAGCGAGGATAGAATCAGGGCGGTTTGGTGATGTTGTTGGTAGGGCATGTACGACATACAACAGTAGTGCCGGTGGGATAAATGCCAATGGGTTCAGCTGACGGAGTTGGGAGTTGAGAGATTGAGGATTGCTGCTTGGTGACTCAGTGACGGGTGTGGGGTTCCGGTCGTTGCGGGGGCATTTACTCATTTTCAGGCAGGGCATGCTTCCACAGTTTCAAGAAAGAAAGGATGACGAAGGCAGCGATTGTGTTTATCCAGTAGTATGCGCTATGGACAACTTCCGCCCCCATATATACAATCCCAGCTCCCTCCCCGCAATGTAAGAACACCGCCATCTCGGATTACAAGAGGTACGCTTTTGTATGCAATGCTAAGCCTTCGTAATCGGAAGAAGGCCCCGCGTATATCCTGACAAAAAAGCCGCCCAGACTGTATGGGGTATCTATGAGGAATACACCTCGTCTCTCTTGACAAGCGCCACAGGCGGTACGTAAACATGTCTCGCATATATGAAATAATACGACGTCGCGAATATGATGACGCCGCTGAAGATGACAATGCTCCAGTTCATCGTGCTAGCCACCACGGGTGTCGCCAGCGGGAAAAAGGAAAATACAAAGATTGGTATCAGGTAGCAGAGGGCGAGGACGTTGATAAGGCCGCCGTAGCGGCCGAGCGACCAGCGATGTGGGGGAAGCGGCTGACCACGGATGCGTTTGAGCAGAACGCAGCAGATTGTGATCATGTAGGAGGAGGTAAGGGCGCAGATGGTAAGGGATACGACGGCGTTGAGGGCGGCGGTGGAGCCGATGTTTATGAGGGAAAGGAGGATGGTGACGACGAGGGAGACGACGACGGCGTTCAGGGGAATGTTCCAGCCGGGTGTGACCTTGAGTTGACCGGCTTATTAGCTTGTATAGAGAGGAAAGGAGGTGTCCGTGATCGACGTACATGTGAAAGCACTGCTGAGAAGGGCACACCATTGTCACGAGCGAACGACCACAATTGTCGGGAGCCGGTCGCCACTTCGCTGATGGTACTGGCGGTGAGAGTGACGATGAGGACAGTGCACATGACGTTTGTTGCGCTGTAACTTTGTGTGGTGTTGAAGAAGATTTGGATGAAAGGGAGACCGGTCGGAGTCTTCACGATTTGCGCGGCATCACCGAGACAGAAGCACAGGGTAAGGATCAAAATGAAGCCAAGGGTGGAATTCAGGATGACGGCCCATGTGATGGCTCTTGGCAACGTTTCCGAAGCGTCTTTGATCTCTTCGGCTACGCTTGATTAGCAAATGCATCCTACAACATGCACTGTGGCTGGTCCGCGCCTCACTTACACATATGCACCCCACAGTCAAATCCTACCATGGAGAGAACGGAGGTCGATAAGCCCACCATGACCGACGTGCCGGTGGAGCTCCATCCGCCACCATTGGTAAATTCGGTAAAGACGGATTTGGCGTTATTCCGAGGCGCCAGGACCCAGATTGGTATTATAATGGCGAAAAGGCCAACAATGTGGATGATCAAGATCAAGCCTTCGATCATGGGCAATTTCTTGGCCAGGAAAGTATTGAAGAAGATTGAGAAGGAAACGATGGCGATCAGGATCAACGTTCCATGCCAGCGTTCGAAGACGTAGGTAGGGTTATTCAGGACCAATAATCCTTGAATGATTGTCGCGGGCAAAAACGCGATGGCTACAATGGCGCACTGCCATCCCGTGAAGCAGAGCCAACCTGTGGATCTTAATAAGCTGGGCGAAAGAGAGTTGTTTCCTAGCATTTGCCATACCGACGAGGAAGCTTAAGAATTTCTGGGCGCTTTGTGGCGCGAATTCCGACACCCAGTGATATTGACCACCAGCCGTAGGCGCCATTGAAGCCATTTCAGCCAAGCTCAGGTAGACGAACAAGAAGCCAATGGAAACGGCAAGGAAGCCCCATATCAGGCCTGCCGTACCTCCATCGATCAGCGAGGTTAGGAGTAACCTGCAGTCGCAGTCAGGATTTGATGTGGCAGCGATAGTCAATTGTCCGCATCAGTGAACTCTTACGCCAAGATGACCTCCCATGTGCAAATGAGCGTGCTACAAAAGCCGACAATGGAGATGAAACGGAAGTTGCGCTGTACGGAAAGGTGGTCAATGGAAAGCGCGAACGGCATTGATGTCAAGAGCATGCTTACGCGCAACACCTGATTCCTTCCCAGCACACTCATATCATGCTGGTCGGCAGCTGTCCCCATGTATTTGCGAGCGAGGTTGAAAGTCCCATCGTTATTGTCGACGAAGTCGTCGTCGTTGACGTAGGAACCCTGGACGGTGCCATTGCCCGGGCCCTTGTAGTCGTCCATTTGCACGCCTTTGGAACCCATGTTGAAGGAGGACGGGGTGTAGGATGGGTGGATGATTGAGGAGAGAGTCGAGGTCGCAAGATCTGAGATGGGGAGTTCGCCTCTCCTAGTGCTGGAGAGTGGAGGGGTGAATGGAGGCTCGCCGCTCGCCTCTCGCGAGCTCTCCCTCGTGGCTCGGACAGGCTATTGTACGCCATTCCGATGGCTGCATTTCCCCAACCAAGCTAGCAAGGGGTCTGGGCGGGACGCCAATAACATGGTTGGTCCAGATGTCGAGCGTGGAGGAGAGGCTGCATTGGCCTCGAAAATCAAGGGGATATGCATCATGCAAGGAGGAAGTCTAATTTCCGCGGGAATTGGCCTGAGAAACCAGCGCCTGCCTGACATGGCTAGCTTCAACGATTGGGGACATGAACTGAGACGGTCTAAAGCAATGCACGACAGGCCTCAGGACGTGGACCAGGGGATATTGCCGTGGTCGAGTCAGTACTGAGTTCAGTGGTAGTATGAGGCGGTGCATGATTGCGTAGTCCGTATCGAGCAGACAATTGCATACCGGGTTGTGATATAGCAGGTATTCGACTCTGGACTCTACCACTGTTCTGTGTCTTTGGCAGGGAGAGCGCAGGGTTCAGGTCAAACGAGATGAGCGAGCCACACTGGTCCCGTTGGCGTGGGGGAAAGCAAGTTAAGATGACTAGAGTTCGAGGAGCTTGGCTTAGTCAGACTTCAACCCAATCATAAGATGGAACCAACCAGGCTAGGGCAAGTCACTCGTCCCGCTCCAGTCGTACCAAGCACGGGGATGTCGTCTAGCCCTTCCGACAGCGACCTCTGATGCCAAGCGTCGTCTCCCTCTCCCATGAGACGACGGGACTTTGGCAGAGATGATGGTCTGAAGCTTCCTAGCACATGAAAATGATATTGCGAATGCCGACCCAACATGACGTGTCCGGAAATGGTTGTACAAAGCAAGTGATGGCGACAAGTCGTGAGCTGCAGTGCGCCTGGAGAGTTTAATGACAGCGAAGTCAGGGTGTGGGTACGGGCCGTGGTGACGGAACTGGCGATCCGATCGCCTGGAATCCCGCTACGAGAAGTCAAAGCAATTGAACATTCCATACGAGAGGGTACCAAACCTGTTCCAGACTTCCACACATCCCGAGACCAGACTCGAGCCCTGCACTATTATGTACTATGTACACAGTACATAGTAGTACGGCCGGCCCTTCAGCGACCCTGCGAAGATCGGTAGGATGGCACGAAATCATGATTCGCTCAGTCATAAAGGAAATCCGGCTTATCGCACGCTAAGCAGACTCCCGTCAGCCACCGAAGCCACCGAAGCCTGTCCTTATCTCCCGCCAAGCAATGGATGTGCTCGGTCCAGGTAAGTTTGCATCCCACGCCCGTGACTCGCTCGCCTGCTCCAGAAGTGGACGGTGGAGATCAAATGGGACGCGATGGGCCGCGCCAAGGATGCTGCCATGGTGCGTGCATGCCAGGTGCATGCCAGGAGAGACACACCAGCAACACTTTCAATGATCTTCATCTCCACGCAGCACGACACCCTTTACCTTTACCTTTTACCTTTCACCATTTGCTACCAAAGTAGAGTACCAATATTGTCTGTCCTGTCGTATTTGATTTTGATGCACCTCCCTCACCTGCTGCGTACACTTGTCTCACTGCTGCGTTGAAGACCACATCCATTGGCTCCTCTTTGCGACCATGCATCCGTAGAGAAGCCATATTCTTCCATCTCACCCTTGCTCTTCTATGTTTTCTATTCCTCATCAGTGCGAATGGCATCGCCCAGTTATGGATACGGCGCAGTTCCAACGGGCCAACACCCTCCTCTCGAGATCACCGACTCCACCCATCACGGATCATGGGTCATCATCGCCACTGCCCTGGGCTTGCTCTTAGGCGTTGTCTGTCTTCTCATACGCATCTATGTGCGGGTGGTCATCACGCCGCCCTTTTCCAAGGATGACTATCTACATGGCGTCGCTACGGTACAATTGCTACCTCGACGAGGGCAAGACATCCGAAGACTGACCATCCATAGGCTTTCGCTCTCATACAGTCCATCTTAATCTTCTTCGCCGTTTCTAAGGGTTTCGGCACTTCGATTGAATTGGTCGACAAAGCCAAATTAGATACCATACAGCAGGTCAATGCACCATGCACTTTGCCACACGGGAACCTCCGAGCTGACTTCTACAGGCTTGGGTGACGAGTGATATACTGTTCATCATCAGCCTCTACCTGTCCAAATGCAGCCTCGTCTTCCTCTTCCTTCGCCTGACCCCAAACAAATTCCACAACAAAGCGTCATGGGCGACATTCGGACTGTCAACCTTGTGGGCAGTGGTATCATCCTTCATCGTAGCCGTGAATTGTGAACTCAACCACCCGTGGCCAGATATCGCTGCCAAGTGTACCAATATGGTGGGAGAGGCCTGGTCCTTGCTCTCTGCATACCGCTGACGCTTCTGCAGTTGATCCGGTGGCAAATAGTTACTGCAGTCGATATCGTCCTCGAGATCATGCTGGTCTGTCTCGCTGCCTATCTTGTTCATGGTCTCAAGATGTCACTCCAGAGAAAGGCCATGGTGGTCATTGCCTTCTTTTTCCGTTTACCGTAGGTCCACATTCTTCCTTCACCAATTGTACAAGTACACTAACTCGATTGAAAAGACTGATTGCTTTTGCAATCCTTCGGCTACACTTTCTCTCCAAAGGAATCACCTCTTTGAATCCCACTCTTGATCTCGTAGGCGCCGTCGTCTGGGCTGCAATCGAAGTCCACTACAGCAATCTCGCCGCCACCATCCCCTGTTTTCGACCTTTCATGATGGCCGTGAGCACAGACTACGGCGCCACGGAGCCACGTCCGGCGACGAGTAGCAAGGGTTATGGCTCATACG
>JAABUK010005563.1_pt1 | contig 19452 bp, 16 predicted proteins | sample 5559141 | NCBI WGS metagenome assembly JAABUK01 (sample SAMN10711869, study PRJNA513367) | rock metagenome | isolation source: Antarctica rocks | place: Antarctica: Victoria Land, Pudding Butte nord | collected 2016-01-03 | reverse complement strand
CTACGGTGACCAGCACTCCAAGAAGCAGAATCACCAGGCCGTAGTCCCGGGCCAGTTTCAGCACCCGCACGGCCGCCGACCCCGACCCGAGCAGGCTGGTCGCGCCCTCGCCGCCGGCCAGCACCGAGGTGAACAGGTTGACCAGCCAGAGCGTGGCAAAGGCGCCGAGCAGCGCCGCCGGCAGACGCTGCCAGTGCGCGACGACCGTCACCACCGCCGCCACCACGCTGGTCTGCACCGCAAAGTCGACCAGGACGTCGACCCGGGCGCCGTACGGGCTGGTCTTGCGCGCCACCCGCGCGAGCTGGCCGTCGGCGCAGTCGAGTGAGTACGCCACCTGCCAGCCGAGCAGCGCAAGGAGGCCGAGCAGCCAGGAGGAGTGGGTGCCGGCGTAGGCGGCCGCGACGCTGCTGGCTACGCCGATGGTCAGGCTGCCGAGAGTGAGGACTGTCGGGTGGGCGCGGGAGTTGCCGGCGGTGGCGGCGAACACCGAGCCGACCCGCTGGCTGACCGCCGAGCTGTAGATCCCGCCGCCGCGGTGGGTCGCCAGCATCTGCCGGGCAGAGTAGGCCACGGCCCCTATCCTGGCAGGCGATGTCCGCCTCCCCGCCGCGCCGCCGCCCCGGCGTGGTGTGGGCCGTGGCGACTGCCGCCTTCTTCCTGATGGGCGCCGGCTGGGCGCTGGCATTGCCGGCAAATGGCACGTACGACGAGAGCCAGCACGTCATCCGCGCCTACGCCGCGGCCAGCGGCCAGCTGTACGGCCACCCGGACGCCCACCTGGGGGGCGCCTCATTCGACGTGCCGCGGAGCCTGCTGCCGGACAACGCCAACTGCACCTGGAAGGGAGCGCGGCGGCCGGCGACCTGCCAGCACCGGCCGGCGACCGACCGGACCCGCGTTCTCACCAACACGGCGGCGGGCCGCTACAACCCGGTCTACTACGCGCTGGTCGGCCTGCCCGAGGTGATCAGCCCCTCCTTCGCCGGCATCGTCGGCGCCCGGCTGCTCTCCGCCTTTCTTTCGGCCGTCCTCCTCGGGGCAGCGGCGGCGATCGCCTGGACGCGGGGCGAGCGGCTGCTTTTGGGCGCCATCGTGCTGGCGACGACACCCATGGCCCTGAACCTCGCCGGCTCGGTGAACCCCAACGGCCTGGAGATCAGCGCCGGCGTGCTGTGCTGGACCGCGCTGCTGGTGCTGCTGCGGGGCACCACAGCAGCAGACGGCCGGGGCGACCGGCTGCTGCTGTGGTGCGCCGGCGTCTCGGCCGCTCTGCTGCTGACCCTGCGCACGCTGGGCCCCCTTTTCCTGCTGATGACAGTCGTCGGCGCGTGGGCGCTGGCCCGGCCGGGCCGAGTGCGCAAGTTGCGCAGCAGCCGGCTGTTGCTGGCGTTGCTGGCGCTGGTCGCGGTCTACGCCGTGGGCTGGACGCTGCTGTCCGGCCAGCTCGGCGTCACCCCCTCGACGACCGGCTCGGCCGACTCGGCAGTGCGGACGATCCGGCTGATCGTCGCCCGGCGGGCGGACTTCTGGACCGAGCAGGTCGTCGGCGTTTTCAGCTATGGGGAGACGCTGCTGCCGCGCTGGGTCTATCCGGTCTGGTACGCACTTGGCGGCGCCCTCGTCGTGCCGGCGGTGCTGCTGGCCCGGCGGTGGGACGCGGTGGCACTGGTCTCGATCGGCGGTGCGGCGGTCGCGGTGCTGACCGTGCTGGAGGTGCACTATCGCGGGGTGCTCGGCTTCTCTCAGCATGGTCGCTACGTCATGCCGTTCGCGGTGGGGATGCTGCTCGGTGCCGCACTTGTCGTCCCGTGGCAGCAGGCACTCGGGCCGGCCGGCGGGCGGCTCCCCCTGCTCATCGCGCTGGTCACCGCCCCCCTGCAGATCTACGCGCTGGGGGCCGTGATGACCCGCTTCGAGCGGGGGGTCGCCGCGCTGTGGCAACCCTTCGGCGGCGGCTGGCACCCCCCGCTGGGCACGGTGGCGCCGATGGCCGCTGAGGCGCTGGGCGTGCTGGGGTTGCTCTTGGTGGTCCTCACCTGCCGCGCGTCGGACGGCGCCGCCCCTGCACGGCTCGGCGAACTCGCCGGCGTTCGGGGGGCCACATGATCGGGATGGTGCTGGCAGCCGGCGCCGGCCGGCGGCTTCGGCCGTACACCGACACGCTGCCCAAGGCGCTGGTGCCGGTCGACGGGGAGACGACCATCCTCGACATCGCGCTGCACAACCTCGCCGCGGTCGGGTTGACCGACGTGGTCGTCGTCGTCGGCTACGCCGCCGGGGAGGTGGCGCGTCGACAGCAGGCGCTGGAACAGCGGCACGACGTCGCGCTGACGCTGGTCCATAACGACAAGGCGGAGGAGTGGAACAACGCCTATTCGATGTGGCTGGCCCGGGAGTATTTCGCCGCCGGCGTGCTGATGGTCAACGGCGACACGGTGCACCCGGCGAGCGTCGAGGAGACGCTGCTGGCGCACCGCGGGCCGTCCGTGCTGCTGGCGGTCGACACCGAGAAGGCGCTGGCCGATGAGGAGATGAAGGTGACGGTGCGGCCCGACGGCGGGCTGGCGCGGATCACCAAGCTGATGGACCCGGCGCAGGCCTATGGGGAGTACATCGGGGCGACGCTGATCGAGCCGGCTGCCGGCGCGGGTTTGGCGGCCGCCCTCGAGACGACGTGGCGCCGCGATCCGGATCTGTACTACGAGGACGGCTACCAGGAGCTCTCCGACTCAGGTGGCGAGGTGGGGGTCGTCCCCATCGGGTTGGTCGACTGGGTGGAGGTCGACAACCACGCCGACCTGGCGCGAGCGCGGGAGATCGCGTGCCACTACTAGCCCGGATGCTGCTGTCGCCGCTGTTCATCGACATCCGCGCCGGCGCCGTGTCCACCCTGGGCAACTTGCTGGCGGACCGGCGGATCTCGGCCGAGGGCCACGTCGCCATCGCCGTCGGGCCCGGCCAGGGGGAACAGATAGTCGCGGCACTCCGGCCGTCGCTGGCAAATGCCGACGTCTTCACCGTCCGGGGCGGGTCGCTCGATTCAGCCGCCGAACTCCAGGTATCCCTGCGCAGCAAGGCGTATGACGCGGTTGTGGGGATCGGCGGCGGGCGGACGCTGGACGTCGCCAAGTACGCCGCGACCCGGCTCGCCCTGCCCATGGTCGCCGTGCCGACGAATCTCGCGCACGACGGCATCGCCTCACCGGTCAGCTCGCTGGACCACGCGGGCGGCAAGGGCTCCTTCGGCGTATCCATGCCGCTGGCGGTCGTCGTGGACTTCGACTACATACGCGCCGCGCCGGCCCGCATGGTCCGCGCCGGCATCGGCGACGCCGTCTCCAACCTGTCGGCAATAGCCGACTGGCAGCTTGCGTCGGACCTGCGTGGCGAGCCGGTCGACGGGTTGGCGGTGACGTTTGCGCGTACCGCGGCTGAGGCGCTGCTCCACCGGACGGACAGCATCGCCGACAACGGTTTCCTCACCGCGCTGGCCGAAGCCCTCGTCCTGTCGGGGATGGCAATGGCGGCGGCCGGGTCGAGCCGGCCGTGCAGTGGCGGCGACCACGAGATCCTGCACGCGATCGACGCGCTGTTCCCCGGTACGGCAAATCACGGCGAGCTGGCCGGCGTCGGCGCGCTGTTCGCAACGTACCTGCGCGGAGACGAGGTGCTGTTCGACCGCATCTCGGCCTGCCTGCTGCGTCATGAGCTGCCCCGGACGCCGGCGGATCTCGGGCTCAGCGAGTCGCAGTTCGTCGCGGCGGTGGTGCACGCGCCGGCGACCCGGCCGGACCGGTTCACGATCCTGGAGCATCTCGGGCTGGATGAGTCGGAGGTGCGGGCGCACGTGGCGGCGTACGGGAGCCGCCTCTCGTAACCCGCCGGGGGACGACTCCGGTCCGCCGCTTCGTTTGCGACTCTGCTCAAGTCAGCACCGTGTCTGGTCGAGACCTCCATCAGTCTTGACCAAGGAGTTGACTGCGGTGCGCGCGCTAATCGGAGGACGGTCCCGGCTGCGAAAGGCGTCTCAGGCGGGAGTGGACGGACTGGCCTGGGCCCTGGCCCTGGTGGTCGCGGACTGGGGACGGTATGACTTCGTCGCCACGCGAATGGAGCTGGGAGACATCGCGGCCTTCGCCGCACTGGCCGTCGTCGGGCAGGTCGCGCTGGGCTGGGCGCTGTCGCTCTATCGCGGACGATATGCCTTCGGCAGCTTCGACGAGGTGCTCGGAGTCGCCACGACGGCCTGGGCGGTCACCGGCCTGCTGATGCTCACGCGCCTGGCGCTCGCCGGTGGCTCGTCACTGCCCCGGAGCGTGCCGCTCCTTGCGGCTCCAGTCGCACTGCTAGCCATGATCGCCGGCCGTTACGTCCTGCGCCTTCGCCGCGAGCGCCGCCTCCGACCAGGGACGCAAGCCGAGCGCGTGCTCGTCCTCGGCGCGGGTAACGCCGGCGCCCAGCTGGTCCGGCAGATGCTGCTCGATCCCGCCGGCAAGTATCTGCCGGTCGGCGTCTTGGACGACAACCCGGGTAAGCGCAATCTCCGCATCGGTTGCGTGCCCGTGCTCGGCGCCCGGGGAGACATGGCCCGGGCTGCCGGTCAGGTCGAGGCCGCCACGCTGATCCTCGCGCTGCCCCAGGCCGATGCCGCCCTCGTCCGGGAGATCGACGCCCTTGCGGCAGAGTGCAACCTGCGGATGAAGGTCGTGCCAGCTCTCAACGAGCTGATCGACGGTCGCGTGCACGTCGACGACGTACGGGACGTCGAGGAAAGCGACCTCATGGGCCGCCGGCCGGTTGACACCGACATCGAGTCGATCGCCAGTTACCTGACAGGCCGGCGGGTCCTCGTCACAGGCGCCGGCGGGTCGATTGGGTCGGAACTCTGCCGGCAGATCTACAACTTCGCCCCAGCCGAGCTCATCATGCTCGATCGCGACGAGTCGGCCCTGCATGCGCTGCAGCTGTCCATACACGGCCACGGCCTGCTCGACACCGACGAGGTGGTGCTGGCGGACATTCGCGACGCCGAGACGGTGAGCAGGATTTTCGCCGAGCGTCGGCCCGATGTGGTGTTCCATGCTGCGGCACTGAAGCACCTACCGCTGCTGGAGCAGTACCCCGCGGAGGCATTCAAGACGAATGTCATCGGGACGCTGAACGTGCTGCACGCGGCCGCCGGGGCCGGAGTCGGCAAGTTCGTGAACATTTCCACCGACAAGGCCGCCAATCCATGCAGCATTCTCGGGTATTCCAAGCGGATCGCCGAGCGACTCACCACCTGGCAGGCAGCTGAGTCCGAGGGCAACTACTTATCCGTCCGGTTCGGCAACGTGCTAGGCAGTCGCGGCTCGTTCCTGCGGTCATTCCACTCGCAGATCGCCGGCGGCGGCCCGGTCACGGTGACTGACCCCGAGGTGACGCGCTACTTCATGACGATCCCGGAAGCATGCCAGCTGGTTGTGCAAGCAGCCGCCATCGGCGAGGCCGGGAAGACGCTCGTGCTCGACATGGGCGACCCGGTGCAGATCGCCGACGTCGCCCGCCGCCTCGTCGCCGCCTCGGGCAAGGACATCGAGATCGTCTACACCGGGCTGCGGCCCGGCGAAAAGATGCATGAGGACCTCTTCGGGGATGGCGAGATCGCGCGACCCTGCGACCACGCCCTCATATCTCAGGTGTCGGTGCCGTCCCTTGCTCCCGGCGACCTCACCGACGTCGGCGATGACCCGCCCAGGACAATGATCCGGCTCTGCGGCCTGTCGCCCCGGTTTGCCGAGTCCGCCGTAGGGGGCTGATGTGGCGGCTTCCCGCATCTGCCTGGCTCTTGGAATCCTCAGCTGATAGTGTCACGAATAGTAGGTATCACGCTGCGCGGTGTAGTCGCAAGCGTAGGGTGGATGTCATATATGCAGGCGACTGAACCGGTGCGGGGCGGCCGGCGCATTCACCGCACTGCGCCGGTTACCGTCAGCGGATACGAGGTGCATGCGTGACGCCGATCGTGGTCGCGTTCACGCTGGCGCTGTTGCTACAACCCTTGGTTGTCGCGACGATGCGCCACGCCCGCATCATCGACATCCCCAACGGTCGGTCGTCGCACGACAACCCCACTCCGCGTGGGGGCGGGCTTGCTGTCGTCACGGGGATGTTGGTCGGGCTGACGATTGCGGGCGGGATGCCGCTCTTCCTCACGACCGCTGTGCTGACCTTTGCAGCCATCGGACTGGGAGAAGACCTGCGCGGCTTGACGGTGCAGGCTCGGCTCACGATGCAATTGGTGGCCGGCGCCGTCACCGGATTCTTGTTGCTGCAGGGACTGGCTCAACCGGCGTGGGCGCTGATGCTGGGGGTCATGGGCGGAGGATTGTGGGTAGCGGCGTACGCAAACGTCTTCAACTTTATGGATGGAGTCAACGGCATATCCGCGGCACACGGCATAGTAGGTGGGCTTGCGTACACGGCCATCGGACACTGGTTGAACTCCCCGATGCTTCAGGTGGGCGGAGCCGTCCTGGCAGCCTCAGCGGCCGCGTTTCTCCCTTGGAACGCCTGGCGACCGCTGATATTTCTGGGTGACGTCGGAAGTTATGGCTTGGGCGCGGGCTTGGCCACGCTGGGTCTGGGTGCAGTCGCGAATGGCGTCCCGCCCGAAGCAGCGCTGGGCCCGTTGGCGCTATACCTGGCCGACACCAGTTGGACTCTGCTGCGCCGTCTGCGTGCCGGCGAGCCAATACTGCGACCCCACCGTTCGCACGTCTATCAACGGCTCAATGTCGCCGGATGGTCACACGTGCGGATCGCGGCCACGACTGCTGGGCTGGCCACCGTCGTCTCAGGCGCTGGATTTGCGAGTCTGACCGGTGACATCGCTTTGCGGTTCGCGTGCGACGGCGCAGCCGCTGCGCTGCTGGTCGGCTATTTGGGCCTACCGGAGCTGCTAGGCCGCCGGGCCCACCGACCTGTTCCTTTGATCATGTCGCCATGACCACCGCCGTTGTCGTGGGAGCTGGTTGGATCGGCCGTGCCATCGCTGAGTCGCTGGGAGTCACGGCGCTGTCTCGGCGCACCTTTCGGCCGGCGAGTCTTCCTCCGGGCAGGTCAGTCGTGGTCGCCTCCGGCCGCTCGATCATCCCGCGCGGTGAGGGTCTGGCCACGCCCTTGGCCGCGGAGCTGGCGCACCTGCGCATCGTCATGGATGCGGCCGAGCGAGCCAGCGCACCTCGGATCATCGTTCTCGGCAGCAGCGATGTCGCCGGTATGGCCCCGGTGATCGACGGGCGCACCGACCAGCAACCTAGGACCAATTACGCCCTCATTAAGGCCGCCCTTGAGGATGAATGCGTTGCCCGGCATTCCCGTGGTATCCCGGTGACCTGCGTTCGGCTCGCCCCCGTGCACGGCCGTGGCAAGCAGCGGACATCGTCCCTGGTCAGCCTGTCACGACTTCCTATCATCCCGGTGCCTAGCGGCGGTCATCACTCGACCGGATTCGTTCTCCTGGCCGACGCCGTGCGAGCCATCGAGTGGCTGCTGGAACACCCTGCGCCGGCCGTGCAGAGCGTTGGGGCGGGGCCGACGTCGATGCGACTGCTGCTCCAAATCCTCGCCCAGGCGCAGGGTCGGCGAACTAGATGCGTTTCCATTCCGTTTCCGGCCACGTTGGTGGGCTCGCTGTGCGGGCAACGCGGGCCGGACCACTTGCAATGGCTGTTGCGACTGTCCTGTTCCCGTTCGGTCGAGATGGACCCCCCACTGTCGCCCACCCCTCTACCCGCCGCCGTCCGGTCACTGGTCAGCGGCAGGTCGAATCCGGTCCTGCACGGGGTGGCGGCGCGTGGCTGACATCCTGCTGATCTCGGTCGTGTATGAGCCGGACACCGTGTCGACAGCGGGCATTGTCAGCGGCTTGGCCCGAGGCCTGCGAGACCGGGGTCATGACGTTTCCGTGGTGTCGTCGGTTCCGCACTACAACCCTGGCCCCGGAGTTCTCGCCGACCGGAAGAACAAGACCGGATGGTTGCGGCCCTACCGATTTGCCGTTGAAGACGGTATCCGGGTGGCTCGATGCTTCATTCCACAGAAGGGATCGGGGGGACTGGGCCGGCTGTGGGGGTTTGCCGTCTTCCACGTCACCGTCACCCTGGCTGTGCTGAAACTCTTTCGACGGGCTCAGGTCGCCGTGGTCGTCTCCCCGCCCCTGACTCTGGCCGCTGTGGCATTCCTGCTGAAAGCGATTAGCGGCACGAAGGTCGTCTACAACGCCCAAGAGTTGTGGCCGGACGTGCCGAAGGATCTGGGGGTCATCACGAATCCGGTCGTGCTGTACGTGTTGGGGTTTCTGGAGCGGGCCATCTACCGACGTTCGGATGCCGTGACCACGATAGGCGACCGCTTTGCTGAGATCATCGCAGCGCGCGGGGCCGCACCAGAGCAGGTCGTGGTGATCCCCAACTTCGTCGACACCGATTGGATCACCCCGCGACCGAAGGTGAGCCAGCTCAGCGTTGAGTGGAATGTGGCTGCCCGGCCGGTCGCGCTCTATGCCGGCAACATCGGCCTCACCCAGGACTTCGAGCTCGTGCTCGCCGCGGCCGGAAGGCTGACAGACGTTGAGTTCATCGTTGTCGGCGCGGGCGCAGGCTCAGGTGCCCTGGCCGCACTACAGCGCTGCAGTCGCCTGCCCAACGTGCAGTTACGTGACTATGTGACAAAGAATCGGGTCGCGGATCTCTACGGCCTAGCTGACGTCATCCTCGTCCCGTTGAAAGCGGGGCACGACCGCACGACGACGCCGTCCAAGATCTTTTCCGCGATGGCCGCCGGGAAGCCGATCCTCGCTTGCGCGGCCCCCGACACCGACCTGGCCGACGAGCTGCATCACTCGGCCGCTGGGATAGCGGTCCCACCGGGAGATGTAGACGCATTCGTCAGAGGGCTAACGGCACTGCTCGCCGGCAACAGTACGGAGAGGTGGCAGCGCGACCGGGCGTTGGCGTCGGCGTCCCGGCATTCGGCGGTCGCAGTAGCCCAGTCGTACGACTCGTTGGCGGAAACCTTGCTCAGCTCCGCCCGGTGAAGCGCGCATGATGCCTCACATCTCACGGACCGGTGGCCTTTATCGAGGCTTTCGCCGCTCACGCAGCGTCGCTGTGATTGCCGTCAAGCGTTTGAGGCACGTGGACACCAGTTCGTATGTGCACCCAACTGCTCGGGTCGCTCGAGATCTGGTAGCCGCGGAGTATGTCTTCATCGGCCATCACTGCGAGATCGGGCCAATGGTCGAGATCGGCCGATACAGCATGCTGGCGCCTCGGGTGACGATCATCGGCGACGATCATGTGACAAGCACTGTCCGCACTCCGATGCAGTTCACCGGGCGCCCCGAGCAGACCAGCACCACGATTGGCGACGACGTGTGGATTGGCCACGGCGCCCTCATCCTGCGCGGGGTGCGGGTCGGCCGCGGAGCCATCGTTGCGGCCCGGGCAGTCGTGACCAAAGATGTCCCCGAGTACACAGTCGTGGCCGGGATGCCGGCTCGCCACATTCGCAACAGATTCCCCTGCGCTGATGACATACTCAGCCACAACAACGCACTCGACGGCCCCGTCGTCAAGCCAAGCTTCGTTGAGCCCGTGCGAGCTGGTCGTAACCCACCGACCTACCGACGCCAATGAGGCGGGGAGTCACTGCAGCCACCGAGCGGCCTCGGGTTGCGGTCATCTACCACTTCTTCCCACATTATCGAGGAGCGGTGCTCCGCGAGCTCGCCCAAAGCTCCCTATTTGATTACCGTCTGTTCGCCGACACTCAGGACTTCGTCGACCAGGCGATACCTGGCCTAGGGCCCGGAGACGGCTCCCCGGATGTGACCCGTTTGCCGTGCCGTCGCCTCGTGGGACACACGATGTGGCAGTCCGGTCTGCTCCGGTTGGCACTACGAGGGAACTATGCCGCCTTTATCCTTCTCGGGAACGTCTACTGGCCGGCGACCTGGCTGGCCCTTGTCATCCTGCGGCTCCGCCGGAAGCCGGCTTGGTTGTGGACGCACGGTTGGGTCGACCACGACCGCGGTGCGAAGCGGCTGGTGCGGAACACGTTCTACCGACTAGCGACTGGACTCCTCCTCTACGGCCACTTCGCCAAGCAACACGCCTTGACACTCGGATTCCCGGCGGATCGTCTGCAGGTCATCCGCAACAGCCTTGACCTCGATGCCATGAGCAGGGCCCATGACAGTTGCGGTAAGGTTACACAAAGAGAAGCGCTGGCAAGTCTGTTCGGGGAGAACCCCAATCGGGCGGTTATTTGCGCTACCCGGCTGATTCCGGAGCGGCGCCTCCTATCGCTGGTGGAAGCCTTGGCGCTGCTTCGCAGCAGCGGTGAAGATGTGCACCTGATCCTCGTCGGCGGCGGGCCACAAGAATCCTTGCTCCGACAGCGGGCGGCAGCACTGGGACTCTCAGTTCACGTCGAAGGTCCCTGCTATGACGAGGATCGTCTGGCGGTCCTCTTCAAGGCCGCGTCGGCGTGTGTGATCCCCCGCAATATCGGCCTCCTGGCCATCAGCGCAATGAGCCACGGGTGCCCGGTCGTCACGGTGGATGACTGGACAATTCAGTTTCCCGAGTTCGAGGCCGTGATTCCAGGGGTGACCGGTCGTTTGACCGCTGGCGACAGCCCTGAGGAGCTCGCCGGCGCTATACGTGACCTCTTCGACGAGCTCGACGGCGGTGGACAAATGGGTGACGCGAGCAGGGCCATGGTCCGCCGCTTCTACTCGCCCAGCTTTCAGCGTTCCAGCATCGAGTGGGTGCTGACCGGCAACGACGCTAACGACCTTTTCTATCTCGGAGACTAAGCGAGCGGCTGGCGCCGTGCCTGCGATCTGCGCGACCGCCGGTGCTTTGCGCCCACCTGCTGACTTGTTGTCGTGGCGGAGAAGATGAGCGGAATCTGGGCAATGTAAAACAGAACGCCCACAACAGTCGCAGCCCACACGGCCGTCAAGCTGGGCCGATCAGTAACCCGCAGGAACGCAACCACCGCCAGAAGACAGATCACCCGCAATATGTCCCACGCAGCTTGGCCGCGCCAATTACCCAGGGTGGCGGGAAGCATGGAAAGCGGATTCACTGCGATCTGTGCCGCCGATAGTAGGCACATGGGGAGGACGAACTTTGCCGCACTAGACCAGGCAACCGAGCCGGACGCTCGTAGGGCCCAACCGCTCAGCGGGATCATGCAGATAACGTAGGCAACCGCGACGATACTGAACTTGGCCATTGTTCGCCGCAAGACGGCAGCGCCGAGATCCCCCACTCTCCAACGCGCTGAGAGGCGTCCCAACAGGATAGGCTGCAGGGCCACCACCAAGAGTGCCACCGGGATTGTTACCAGTCGCTGAGCAATAGCCACTCGCCCGGCGTCGGCAGAACCCCAGAAGAAGGCCAGAAGCGGCACCAAGCCGAGCACAAAGGTGGAGTTGCACAACGCCGACAGGACCAGGAAGGCCTGCTTCCACCAGTCGACCGCCACTGCGACGCTCGCACTCCTGGGTCGACGGGCGGGAAATCCATGCCCTAACTGGGTGACCGCGCTGACAACGTACCCACTGAGAAAGCTGAACGCAGCCAGGGCAGCAGTGCCGCCGGCAAGCCCACCCCCGATGAGGACCCCTGTCTGACTAATTCCTTGAGCGGCTTTGCCGAGGCCGGTGCGGCGGAACTGCTGAAGTCTTGCGTTGTGGAATCCAGCGATTCCGACTGCAGCAATCGATAGTATGAGAGCGCAACTAGTGGCAAACCCCCATAGGTTCCACGCCTTGGCTGCTGCACACGAAATGATGCCGAGCGGGATCGCCAGTACTGCGGAAAGGGCAATCGCGTTTCGTGTGATGACGTCGACGGCACGGTCGGGGGCGCTAGGCAACAGAACCTCTAGGCGAAAGCTCGCCACCACCGAGAGCACTGCGGCGCAGTTGAAGATCGACGTTGCCAGACCGAAGGCTGTGGGGGAGTACAACTTGGGCACCGCTATCAGGCCCAAGCCGATGGCCACCTGGCCTGTTATGACGCCCAGAACGGCGACACCGGCACCGTCCCTTACGAAGGCGCTGGTGACAAGTCCTCGAGCCGCCAGAGGCGCCTTAAGGGCCATGACGGTCTGCTACGGCCCCTCGAGCGTCGGATCGGAGGGCCACCTCCAAATGTGAGCACGCAAGTGCCAGGCCGAGAAGCCCCCATAGCAGGCGGTTACCAAGGATGTTGCTGCTGAACAGCGCAGAGACGAGTGCGTACATGAGGGCACCGCCAAGCATCGCCACCTCGGTCTTTTGACATTGAGCGCGGCTGCGACGAAAAGCCAGACACATCAGCAAGACAAAGCCCGCGCCAGCAATCCAGCCGCCCTCGGCCGTGACTTCCAAAAAAACATTGTGACTGTACTGGTCGTTCAATTGATTCTCAATAGCCGTACCGTTGGGTAAATAGGCTAGCAGGTTGCCCCATCCGATCCCGGCCGGATGGTCTCGAATGACATTCCACGAGGCTGAAGCCAACTGCAAACGGGCCGCGGTGTCACCGGTAGAGGCCCGATCCACCGCTGACGAATTGAGGACGGTGGCCATAAACCCGACAGCCACCGCAAACGCGATCACGCCGAGCAGATCGCGGCCTCGATGCGCCCGACCGGCAGCTCGCCGCAGGTAGATGGCGGTTGCTGTTGCCGCACAGACGGCCACCAGAACGGCTCGGGTACCGGTCGTGAGTGCACCGAGAATCAGCACGACCGCCAGGATGCAGGCCCCAACCAAGTGCCGCCCCTTGCGCCGGTTGAACAACCACGCGTAGAGAGCCAGTAGGCCGGCAAGACCCACAAGTCTGCCGAGGGCGATCGGATTCACCCCGGATATGGTGCGCCGGCCGAGGTGCAAAGAGGACGGGTCGGGCGTCACTACCAGCAACACACCGAGGACGATGCCGATCACAGAGAGGCAGACCAGGAAGTAGCGGAGGCGTCGCGGCGTCGACAAGCAGACAGCGGGCGCGATGAGTGCAACCGGAATGATGGTAAACAGTTCCAGGGATTTCAACGGCGCGTATGAGTTGGTCGCCGCTGCCAAGGCGCCGGGGATGAACGAAGCCAGCAACGCAAATGGCAGGACGATGACCTTGATTCGGTGCCGACGCCGAATCAGCTCGGCAGCGGTGATCAGCAGGCAGACGGCTGAGCCCGCTGTAGTCAGGAGACGCAGTGGCTCAAAGAAGCCCTGATACAAGTTGCCTGTCAAGAAGGCGGCAAACACTAGAGCGGCCGCGGCGTCCCACAGCTTGTACGGCGGCTCTTTCGGTGGCGGAGGCCTCAGGACGGACTCAGTGCCGGGCAGAGAACCCAGTACCGACCGAGGGGAGGCAACCTGCTGTTCGATGCTCACCGTCTGGCCCGGGTTACCGGTCCCGACAGAGGGTGACACCTATTTCGCCGACCCAAGCACGGCTCAACTCTAGTCATGGCTTGGGCACTGAGGGTGACTTTGGCCGGAATGCTATCCCGCACGCCGCTCCGGTCGACGTGAGCGTCGTTGGCCGCACCAGTGGCTGGTCGCGCAGGACCGCCGAGCCAGCGACTATTGGCTCGTCGAGGCGGAATCTGACCGTGCCGGTCGAGCCCGCCGCAATATCGTCAACCACGGTGAAGACGGGATGGCCGCGCTCGGCCTCGACGGCGGCACCAGCCTTGCGTCTGTCGACCGCAACCGAGGTGAGCTCGGCGCCATGCGTCGCATACAGCGAAATGAGGAGCCGTTGACTTCCGGGGGCCTGCCCCGAAGTGCCGTCAAGCCGGCCGCCCGCGTACGCCGTTAGGCCTGAGGTGGGAGCGTTGTTGGTGAGCCTGACGACGACCGAGGAGGCGCGCCGGCCCGAGCGGCAAGTGCCCAAGGTGTAGGTGACGTCGCGACCCAGGTAGTAGTCCAGCTTGTTGCCGCCGGCGTTGTTCACCACCACCTCGGCGAACGGCCGCGGGGTGATCGGGAGCACGCCGACCAGCGACGTACCCGCGAGCAGTGCCTGCTCGGCTGGGTGGGCACTGAACATCAGCAGCCGACCCTCACCGGCCGACTTCATCAGCGCACCGAGCAGGGATCGGCTTGCCGGCGCGGACAACACCCTCGCTAGCGACGCCTTGGCCACCGCTTGCAGATAAGCCTTACGGGCGTTGTTGTCGTTGGCGAAGCGCGAGTACGACGTCGACTCGGTAAGACGGACCACGTTGCCGGCGGTGATGCCCTCGCCGGACGGCAGCCGCGCCGGACCTGTTGCCGCCAGCAGGTGCGACAGCGCGACCGGGTCGGTGGCCATCGCGCCATCCAGCCGCTGACCCGTGCGCCTTTGCCACATCGCCAGCCAGATCGCCGCGACGCTTGGGAAGTGCGGGCTCATATTGGAGTTGTTCCAGTGTGTGGTGCTGCCGTACTGCGCGTAGCGGTCGGTGAACTCGGGACCCAAGTCGATCGCTGGGGTGGTGCGGTCGCCGAGCTGAGTGTTGTCTCCCATAGAGATCAAGCGCAGCGCGCCGTGGTCGGCCCGAAGGATGGCGTAGCCGCCCACGAGACCGCCCGTGCCGCGCGCCTCGGCGTTGGTCTGGAAGGCAAGGAAGTAGTTTCGCGGGCCGTCGGCTCCCAGCATTGGCGGCAGCAGGCGGCCGGCGCGATCGGCGGTGCGGAGAGTCGACGTTAGGGCGGCCACCTGCCGGGCGAGGGCGGTGCGCGCCGAGTCGATCGAGCCGACCCGGGTGGTGTGGGGAAGCGCATCGAGCTGCCGAGATGAATCCTGCACGCGGCTCAGCGCGCTCGCCAGTGGCGCCTGTGCCGCAACCAGCGCGGCGAGGTCCACGTGGCCGCCGGCCGGATGGAGTGTGGCCGGACTCAGCGAAGACCCGCGGTCGATGACCGCCTGCAGCGGCCCACGCGCCAGGTCGTCGACGACCGCGGCAACCCCCCGAGCAGACGTCACCGCCGGACCGACGAGGGGGACGTGTGAGACAGCCCGCCACAGCGGGCCAGAGGTGCGGCGGTGGGCGATCGACGCGTCGGTCTGCACGTCGGCGAGCAGCCGATTGGCCGCTGGCTGGTCGCCGGCGAGAACTGCGGCACGCAAGGCAGAGACGCCTTCCCGGGCGGCAGTCAGGTGGGACCTGGCCGACGCGCCGGTGATTGCCAGCCAGCTAGCGATACAGCACAGCAGGAGCAGCGGCGGCCCCAACACAGCCCACCGCAGACCCGGTCGTCCGAGCCTGCGGTGGCGACTGTTGATCGGGCGACGGATCAGCTCAGCACAGACTTCTCGCGGCGCCGGCGGGCGGCCAGCATCGTCATCGCGCCGAGGCCTACCAGTGCAGCCCCGCCTCCGGCGACGGGAATCAGCTCACCCGCACCGGTGGTGGCGAGGCTGGAGCCGCCACCGCTGAACTGACTTGCGGTCGACGCACCGCCCTGGGTTCCGCCCGTGAGCACCGACCCCTGAGTGGCGGAGCGCACCATGACGCTGCTGGTCAGGAGCCTGCCGCCACCGGACATGCTCAGCGAGTGTCGGCCGACGCTGGTCCCCATGGGCACCGTGAAGGTGAGCGAGGCATGCCCAGTTGGGTCGGCGATCGCCGTTCCGATGACGACCCCGTCCACCAGGAAGGAGACGGTCGTGCCGGGTGTGAAGCCGTCGCCGGAGATGGTCAACGACTGGCCCGCGCGCAGCGCGGAGGCCGAGAGCTTAAGCTTGCACTGGCCCGGCGGGTACTGGTTGCCATGGCCGTTGCCCTTGTCCTTCGGGCAACCCGTCTTGGCATCGGCCGAGGCGGTGAGCGAGATCCCGCCGAAGGCAATGGCCGCGCCCATCAGGACTGCTACTGGACGTCGTAGGTACACGGTGAGCTCCTTTTCGTACGGTGAGATTCGGCGCGGGACGCCGTCACGTGGTCACGCCTTGCATCGGCACAGCGGATGGAAGCCTTGAGCCATCCACCAAGCCAGTTCACGCCGCGTACTGTTGGTGTAACAGAGCGCCACAAATTGAGGGGTACCGCGTGGAACTGACCCAATACGCCCGCATCCTGCGCAAGCGTTGGCGCCTGATCGCGCTGTGCGTCCTGCTTTGCCTGGGTGCGGCGGTGGCCGCGACGGTGCTCGCCACCCCGAAGTACCAGGCGCAGGCGCAGCTGTTCATCTCCGCCGGCAATCCCACCAACGACATCAGTGGCGCGAACCAGGGTGGCCAGTTCACCGCCCAGCGCGTCAAGTCCTACGCCGACATCGTCAACACCCCGCCGGTCGTGCAGCCCGTCATCACCAAGCTAGGGCTGCGCATGACAGCCGATCAGGTGGCCCGTCAGATCTCGACGACCAACCCGCTGGACACGGTGCTGCTCGAAGTCAACGTCACCGACACCGACCCGGCCCGAGCCCGTGACATCGCCAACGCGGTCGCGGAGCAGTTCACGTCGGTGGTCAGCCAGCTCGAGACACCGACCGGATCCACGACCCCGCTGGTCAAGGCCACCGTCGTCAAGGCGGCGACGCAGCCGCTAGCGCCGGTGTCACCACGGCCGCCGGTCAACCTGGCCTTGGGGCTGCTGATCGGTCTGGCGCTAGGCATCGGCGCGGCCGTACTGCGGGACACCCTCGACACCACCGTCAAGACGCCGGCCGAGGCCAAGGAGCTGAGCGGGGCGCCGGTGCTAGGCGTCGTACCGGAGGACCCGCACGCCAAGGAGGCCCCGTTGCTGCTGGCGACGAGTGAGGACCAGAGCGGGCGGGCGGAGTCCTACCGCCAGATCCGGACCAATCTGCAGTTTCTGGGCGTCGACAAGGCAACGCGCGCGCTGGTCATCACCAGCGCCGTCCCGGAGGAAGGCAAGACGACGACCGCGTGCAACCTCGCGATCGCGCTTGCCGAGTCCGGCGCCCGGGTGGTCCTGGTCGAGGCCGATCTGCGCCGGCCTCGGATCGCGGACTACCTCGGCATCGAAGGTGCCGCCGGCATCACCAGCGTCCTGCTGGGACAGGCCACCCTCTCCGAGGTCACCCAGACCTGGGGCCGTCAGCGCCTGCAGGTCGTGCCGAGCGGCCCTATCCCGCCGAATCCGTCGGAGCTGCTCGGGTCGCGGCAGATGGCCGAGCTTATCGCCACGCTGACCAACGCCTCGGACATTGTCATCCTGGACGCCCCACCGCTGCTCCCCGTCACCGACGCAGCCGTGCTGGCCTCGCGTTGCGACGGGGCGCTCGTCGTCGCCCGCCACGGCCACACCAGACGCGACCAGCTCACCGCCGCCGCCGAGGCCCTGCGTAACGTCGGGGCCGCCCCGCTCGGGGTGGTGCTCAACCGGGCACCACGGCACGGGGGCGGATACGGGTATGGCTACGGCTACGCCGGCGACTACCGACCGTCCCACAACAGGCCCGAGACGGTCGCCGTCGAGCTGCCCGACCAGCAGTCGCGTCACGCGACCGCTGACAGCCAGGTGCGTCCCTAGGCGCTCTGCCGCTGGAACATGCGGGTGCCCCAGGCGGCCAGCAGCGCACCCAGCGCGATGGTGACGGCCACGCCGGCCAGCACGTCGGTGTTGCCGAAGTCCCCGCGGAACAGTGCCCGGGTCGCGTTCACCACGTGGGTCAGCGGGTTGACCTGCGAGGCGCGCCGCAGCCACAGCGGCGCCAGAGACATCGGCAGCAGCACCCCCGACAGCAGCAGCAGCGGCAATGAGACGCCTTGGATGAACGGGGCGAACGCGTCCTCGTCCTTGAGGATCAGCCCCATCGCGTACGACGCAGCCGACACTCCCAGCGCGAGCACGCAGATGAGCAGCAGGGACGCGACGGCGCCCCCGAGCGACGCGCGCAGCCCGAACGGGATCGCAACCAGGATCAGCAGCGCGCCCTGCACCCCGATGGTCACCATGTTGCCCAGGGTGCGGCCCAGGATCAGCGACAACCGGCGGGCGGGCGTCACCCGCTGCCGGTCGATCACGCCCTCCCGCAGCTCCTGGATGATGCCGAAGCCGGCGAAACCGGCGCCGAAGATTGCCAGCTGCAGCAGCAGGCCCGGCACGAAGATCTGCCAGGAGGCATTGCCGCCCAGGCCGCCGCCGGACACGCGCTTGAGCAGCGGCCCGAAGAGGACGAGGTAGAGGATCGGCTGGGTCAGCCCGAAGAAGACCCACACCGGGTTGCGCAGCAGGATGCGCATCTGTCGCTGGAAGACGATGAGCGTCTCGGTAAGCATGGTCTGCCCTTCAGGCCGTGGTGGGGACGGGGCGGCCGACGTCCTGGACGTCCTCGCGCAGCGAGTGTCCGGTCAGGGTGAGGAAGACGTCGTCGAGCGTGGGCCGGCTGACCTGCACCGAGCTCAGGACGTAGCCGGCAACGTCGAGCGCCCGCAGCAGCGGAGCCACGGCGAGCGCGCCCTTCTCAACGGTTATCAGCAGCTCGCCCGGCCCGATGTTGACGGCCCGGGTCGCCGTCGCCTCGCGAGCGACGGCCGCCGCCCGGGTGAGGTCGTCGACCGACGCGCCTTCCAGGCTCAAGGTGACGACGTCGCCCGCGATGCGGGCCTTGAGTGCGTCCGGTGCGTCGTCGGCGACCACCCGGCCGTCGTCCATCACCAGGATGCGGTCGGCCAGCGCGTCAGCCTCGTCGAGGTAGTGCGTCGTCAGCACCACCGTCACGCCGGCATCGTCGCGCAGCGAGCGGATGTGCTGCCACAGGTTGGCGCGACTCTGCGGGTCCAGCCCGCTGGTCGGCTCGTCGAGGAAGACAAGCCGGGGCGAGTGCATCAGCCCAATGGCAACGTCGAAGCGACGCCGCTGGCCGCCCGACAGCTCGACCAGCGCCCGGCCCTCCAGGCCGCCGAGGTCCAGCCGCGGGGCGATCACGGCCAGCCGAGCCGTGGCGTCGGCCCGGCTCAGGCCCTGGAGCCGGGCCTGGGTCACCAGCTCCTCACCGACCCGGGTGCCGGCGCTCGGGGCCGCTCCGACCTGGGCGACGTAGCCGATCCGCCGGCGCACCTCCCGTGGTTCGCGGACCAAATCGTGACCGGCGATGGTCGCCGTGCCCTCGCTGGGCATCAGCAGCGTGGTCAGCATGCGCAGCGTCGTCGTCTTTCCGGCGCCGTTGGGGCCGAGCAGACCCACGATCTCGCCTTCTCCTACGTCGAGGTCGATGCCGCGCACGGCGTCGACCGGCCCGGCCTTGGTCTTGAAGCGGCGGCTGAGTCCGCGAGCGGTGATCATGAGCGTCTCCTGTCGTCCGACGCAGGATGCAGCACCGGTCTGACCTTAGTCAAGTTTGATTAGGCTCGCCGCTGAAGCCGACGCCGGGGCCGAGCATGGGGAAGCCGTCCTCGCCGGCGAAGGTGTAGGCCCCGGCGCGCACACGCCGCTGCAGAGCGCGGG
>JAABUK010005562.1_pt1 | contig 19453 bp, 8 predicted proteins | sample 5559141 | NCBI WGS metagenome assembly JAABUK01 (sample SAMN10711869, study PRJNA513367) | rock metagenome | isolation source: Antarctica rocks | place: Antarctica: Victoria Land, Pudding Butte nord | collected 2016-01-03 | reverse complement strand
TTAGTTGGTTTTTGACTTGAGTTATCCCTTCAAGGGATAATCCGCGGATAATGCAAAAAAAAGATATATACTTTATTATGATGAAAAACCAAGAAGGGATAATGGCTGCCAAGGGAAAAAAGCAAAGAAGGGATAATGGCTGCCAAGGGAAAAGAGCAGTATGCGCAGCTTTTGCTGCGCATAGGATAAAGCCTTTTTTATCCCTTTAGTTGGTTTTTGACTTGAGTTATCCCTTCAAGGGATAATCCGCGGATAACTACTTATCCCTTGTTGGCTTTTCAAAGTGGAAGGCAGAACGCAAAACAAGGGATAATTCCCAGCCTTTATCCCTTGAAGGCGCGTTGTGTATCTCTTCCACGTAAGGGATAAGAGAGGTGAAGGCTATTCCTGAAGGCGATTAGAGATGTCACAGGGAGAGATGTTGTATCCTCTTGATAAAGGATAACTACAGTTTTAAAAACCTTTTTTTAGTGTATCCCTTAGTTTCCTGAAGGCGATAAGTATCCCTTTGAAGCGCAATTGGATACAAGGTTAAAAAAAGGTGGAACCTTCCTGTCCCTTTTGAGACAGGAAGGGATACGATACACTCTCCTTATCTTTTTTTGTAAAACCTGACTAGCGAATGACACAACCTACAATTTCTAAATAAAAGAAAGACGAACCGCATACCAGAGTAGGCCCTAGTCTTTTTATCTATTGAAAAGCTTTTATTTGGCGGAATAGTTCAGTGGTTAGAACAATGGAATCATAATCCATATGTCGTGGGTTCAACTCCCACTCCCGTCTCTTTCTTTCTCTTTTTCTCTTCTTCTTTAACAAGGGTTATAAAACAAATAAGGGATGAGAAACCAAGAAGTGATAACCCACGGGGAAGGGAATAAGTCAGCCCACTGAATACCTTTTAGTAAAGGCCTTTTTTATCCTATGCGCCTAAAGGGATAAAAAAGGCGCCCTTTGCTCTTTTCCCTTGGCAGCCTTTAGTTGGTTTTTGAAGGGTTTATCCCTTAACCCGCGGATACTTGTTCTCCTACCACACTTTACTTTATTCGCAAGTATCTCTTCCAAAAATAAGTTGAAGAGATACTTGTATGATGAAAAACCAACAAGGCTGCGAATTATCCCTTGTTTTGCGACCACTTTAAATCATAATAAACTATATATCTTTTTTTTGCATTATCCCTTCCACTTTGCCCCTACTTATCCCTTGTTGGCTTTTCATCATAATAAACTTAGGAAAAAAGCAAAGAAGGCTGCGCAAGCAGTATGCGCAGCTTTTATCCCTTGCTGCGCATAGGATAATGGCTGCCAAGGGAAAAGAGCAGTATGCGCAGCTTTTGCTGCGCATAGGATAAAGCCTTTTTTATCCCTTTAGGCGCCCGCGGATAAGTACAGGAAAAGTGACAAAGTGACATCATAACATCATAAAACGCGGGTTCAAGTCCCTTTGAAGGCGATACCACTATGTGCTTGACGCAAAACCTTGTTTTCTCTAGGAATACCCATTAAAAAAAAAAAGATAGGCTGCGCGAGCAGTATGCGCAGCTTGGCTGCGCATAGACGTGTTTCTTGTATAGAGAAAGACCTCAAATATGATATATGATATATGATAAAAGTGTCACTAAAAATTAAAGCAAAAAAAGTCTGTTTTTTTCTCTTTATTGTAACCTCAAACAAGTCTTTGAAGTTGACAGACTAGGTGCCCGTCAAAGAGACTCGAAGACTTGTGTCTTTAATCGCCGAAATAAGGGATAAAAGAGGTGTGGAAGGTTTTGCATTGCGAGGTTTTGCAACCACTTTCAGGAATCATAACATCATAAAACGCGGGTTCAACCTATAAGGGATAAGCGTAAGAAATTCCACTTGATAATCTTTTTTGTTCTGATTCGCAAAACTTAGAAAAAAGGTATACTGTTATCCCTTCCACTTTGAAAAGCCAACCCGTAGGGGCTGAATACTCGTATCTCTTCTTTTGAAGGCTGGGAATTATCCCTTGTTTTGCAACCACTTTCCCTGACATCGCCGAAGGCGATGTATTATCCCTTGTAGGGGCATCATACAAGTATCCCTTATTTGGTTTTGCGGAGCTTTTCAAAGGGAAATCAAACAGCCCACTTAATACCTTTTAGTAAAGGCCTTTTTTATAAGGGAGAACTCCTTGCGAAGGGAGTTATCCCTTACCCGCGGATACATGGTTCGCAAAACTTAGGATGAAGGGATAAGAAAATGCGCTTCTCCTAAGTTTATTATGATAAAAAGCCAACAAGGGATAAGTAGTTATCCGCGGGTTATCTCTTCGCCTAAAGGGATAAAAAAGGCCTTTACTGCTTTTGAAGGGATAAACCCTTCAAGGGATAATAGCCTTGTTGGCTTTTCAAAGTGGAAGGGATAACGCAAAACCTTATTTGAAGGGATACGCGATGTCACTTTAGTGTATCCCTTCCACGGCGCGTTGTGTATCCTAAGTTTATTATCCCGTGGTCGCAAAACAAAATAAGGTTTATAAAACCGAAAAAGCAAGAGGATTAAAAACCAAGAGTATGATACCCCTACTTATCCCTTGTTGGTTTTTCAAAGTGGAAGGGATAACGCAAAACCTTTCCCTAACATCGCCGGGGTTCTATAAGGGATAAGCCGTGGTGGTCTCTTCTCCTAAGTTTATTATCCCGTGGAAGGGATAACGCAAAAAAAAGATATATAGTTTATTATGATGAAAAACCAACAAGGGATAATACAAGGGATAATACATCGCCTTCGGCTCTTTCCCTTATTAGAGGCAAAGTGGTTGCAAAACAAGGCTGCGCAAGCAGTATGCGCAGCTTGGCTGCGCTTAGGATAATTATTTGAAGGGTTTATCCCTTAAGCTTTGTTATGATGTCACTGCACTTATTGTTGTATCCTAAAATTTGCGAATAAGACTCTAAGAAGGTTTATAAAAAAAAGCAACAACGGCGCCTAAAGGGATAAAAAAGGCACATACTGCTCTTTTCCCTTCCCAGCCTCTTATCCCTTATGATGATTTCAAACCACGGGATAACAACCGAAGGGGTTCTCCCTTAAGAAGTCTCAAAAAGAGAGGATGAAATACCACTATGCGCCTAAAGGGATAAAAAAGGCGCCGGTTGCTCTTTTCCTAAGTTTGTTATCCCGTGGAAGGGATAATGCAAAAAAAAGATATATACTTTATTATGATTTAAAGTGGTTGCAAAACAAGGGATAATTGGCAGCCTCCTTTTTCTTGTTTCCTTTCCGGCAAAACCTTTTGGGGAAGGGATAAGACCTGCTTCGCACTTTTTAAGGGATACAAATAAAAAGCGACGCATTTTTATACTAAATATAAGAAAAACAAAGATGAGTTTGATCCTGGCTCAGAATGAACGCTAGCGATAGGCTTAACACATGCAAGTCGAACGCATACTTTAAAGTATGAGTGGCAGACGGGTGAGTAACGCGTGAGACATCTACCTTACAGCCTGGTATAAGTGTTTCTACTTTGTTTTATCATTGTATATTAACGAATCCCGGATAAATAGACTTGAAGAAGGCTCTTGGTATTTCATCCTCGATCCCATATTTCCTTCGGAGCAAGAGGATGAAATACCACTGAGGTGTTTTCATTGTCAAATAAAGGCAAAGGACCGTTGTAAAATGAGCTCGCGTAGGATTAGGTAGTTGGTAAGGTAAAAGCTTATCCAAGCCGATGATCCTTAGCTGGTCTGAGAGGATGATCAGCCACACTAGGACTGAGACACGGCCTAGACGCTTTCGAGCGGCAGCAGTGAGGAATTTTGGACAATGGGCGAAAGCCTGATCCAGCTATATCGCATGAATGATGAAGGCTCAATTGGTTGTAAAATTCATAATTTCATTTAAGATTATGACATTGATGAAATGAACAGTCCCGGCCAACTCCGTGCCAGCAGCCGCGGTAATACGGGGGGGGCAAGCGTTATTCGGAATGATTGGGCGTAAAGAGCACGTAGACGGTTTTTCAAGTGGTCATCTTATAATTAGGGAAGTGCATGGTAAAGCTACAACTGAGTGAATCCATTTTATATGACACTCAGGCTTTTCCGGAGACTTGATAATCTTTAGGAAAGGTTCGCAAAACTATGACCCTTATATAACAGTGTGGGGTATGGTCACAGTGACTGTACTCGGGAAAAATACCAAGGCCTAACCATGGTTCTTCCCACTAAACTAAAAAACTAGAGTAAGTCTGAGGAAAGTGGAATTCCTGAAGGAAAGGTTAAATTTTATGATATCAGGAGGAAGGCCGAAAGCGTAGGCAACTTTCTACTGCTTCACTGACGTTGAGGTGCGAAAGCATGGGGATCAAAGGGGATTAGATACCCCCGTAGTCCATGCCGTCAACGATGAGAATTCACTCTTAGAATACTTGAAAAAAGCTTTTCTAAGTTTTGCGAAGCAAAAGATCTTGTGCTAACAGACTTGATACTTTGTATCCCTTCTGTTAGCACAAGATCATATGCTTCCAGAGGAACTTTTTTTTATCAAGTTCGTTTTAGGGGTTCTAGCTAACGCGTTAAATTCTCCGCCTGAGGAGTACGGCCGCAAGGTTAAAACTCAAAGGAATAGACGGGGGCTCACACAAGTGGTGGAACATGTGGTTTAATTCGACACAACGCGCAAAACCTTACCAGCCCTTGACATAAACTTGAATACATCTTTTATCGGATAAATTATAAAACCTTTGGTTTTATAATATACAGTTTACAGGCGTTGCATGGCTGTCGTCAGCTCGTGTCGTGAAACCAATATATAATCGCGACCTAGAGGAGTGATCCTCTAGTAAAAACCAACTCATAACGGTGAAACCCTTGTCTAAAGGCAGTGTTAGAGTTACTCTTTAACATAACAAACAAGGGCAATACCGTGGGAAGTCGGTATACATACTAACCACACTTTAATATGATAAAAGATTGCATTATTAATACTTATAAAAAGGATCTATACAGAAAAATGGGGAATCATAAAAAAACAAACAAATCTCAGAACCTTAGATCTTTTTACCAAACACGATAATGGCAGTATTGAAATACAAAATTTAATTCAAGGTTGTATTTTAGGAAAGGGTTACATTAATAAATATGGAGCTCTTACAATTGAACACTCCGTAAACCAAGCACCCTACCTTTTTTGGAAGTATCATTCCATGATCAATGCAGGAGTACTCACTTTAAAAAACCTGAGGGTACTTGTCTCGCGCTTTGACAAACGAACAAATAAGTACTACTACAAGTTGCGATTCAATACAATAAGATCCTTGTTTGTACATTATCGAAAAAGAACACAGTTACGAGAAAAGTGTTTCTAACAAATATAAAAAAGTGATTCCTGATGGGTTTTTTAATAAAGTAACCCCTCAAACTCTTGCTGTTTGGTTTATGGATGATGGTGGGAAGGGTGGAAATAGTAAATATGGTATCGTTATTGATTGTACCAACTACAATTTACACTTTATACACATAATACAAGAAACCCTTTTGAGGAAATTTTCCTTAAAAACATCGTTACACCAAAGTAGTAAAAAAAATCGTAACAATAAGGTAAAGTTGTTTAGGCTAAAAGAATCGGCATTACGGTTTAAAAGTATTGTAAAGCCTTATATTATTGAATCTATGGAGTACAAGCTTTCTCATATTGTTTAGTATTAATAAGCTTTTTATCAGTGTATTGTATACTTGACCCCGTAACGACTTTGTTATCTTTTGTTTTTGGATCCACCTCTTCTTTCTTTTTCGTATCTCTTTGTGCTATTAAGAAGGCGCAAGCAGTATGCGCCTTTATTATCTTTTACTGCTTTCTTTTTACAAAAAGAAAGCTCTTATCCCTTAAGGGTATTATCCCTTGAAGGGTTTATCCCTTCAAAAGCAAATAAGGCCTTTTTTATCCCTTTAGGCGAAGAGATAACCCGCGGATAAAAAAGGCGCCTTCTCTTCTTTTCCTAAGTTTATTATGATGAAAAACCAACAAGTGGTCGCAAAAAAAAGATTATAAGAAAAAGGAAAGGGAAATAAAAGCAGCCCACTTAATAGCTTTTAGTAAAGGCCTTTTTTATCCCTTAAGGCGAAGGGTTTATCCTAAGTTTTGCTTCGCAAAACCAAGTTTATTATCCCGTGGTCGCAAAACCTTAAACCGCGGATACTATTTTTGCAAAAAAAAGATTATAAAACCAAAAGCCGTAGTCAAAGGGCAAAAAAAAGATTATAAGAAGTGATAGCCAAAAACCAACTTAAAGGTTTAAAAAAAAAGAGACGAGTTCTCCTAAGTTTTGCGACTTAAGGACAATCTTTTTTGTTCTTATTCGCAAAACCTTCAAGAAAAGATTAGAGGTAACCATATAGAAAATAAAAAATAGCAGGATATCAAAAATTTTGTTTTTGGTATAACACGTTGGCTCTTGTAAAACGATTTACAAGATGAAGGTATAGTCTATTCCTTATAGTAATATAGGGGTTAAAGCACTTTTTTTTTTTTAAGAAAGCAATCCTTGCGCCTTGATTAAAGGGTATGCAAGGTTTATAAAACCGAAGGCATGCGCTTCGCGCATGCCCCGAAGGGGTTATCCCTTAATAAGTCTCAGAGGAAGAGGATAAAAAAGGCGCATACTGCAGGCCACTAATTTGGGTTGGCCTTCTTCCTTTTTGGTCTGTACCTCATTTTCTTATAAAATTTGCAAATTTGCAAAAGAGTGTCTGTATTGGAGATGTTTGGTTAAGTCCTTTAACGAGCGCAACCCTTTTGAAATGTTGGTAGTAACTTTCCATAAGTTAACCACTTTTTTCATACTGCCGGTTACATACTGGAGGAAGGGAAGGATTACGTCAAGTCGTCATGACCCTTATGGGCTGGGCTACACACGTGTTACAATGGTGGTTACAAAGGGAAGCAATGGTGCGAATCGGAGCGAATCCTTAAAAACCACCTCAGTTCAGATTGTTCTCTGCAATTCGAGAACATGAAGATGGAATCACTAGTAATCGTGGATCAGCACGCCACGGTGAATTTGTACCTGAGCCTTGTACTCACCGCCCGTCACGCTCTGGAAATCGAGTGGATCGGAAGGAGAGGTGAATTTATTATTAAACCGTATTATAAGATATGCTTGTATGCAATCCATTATCAGCGGTTTAGTCTGAATCCACGCCTTTACGATGATCTGTTTGGTAACCGGAGCGAAGTCGTAACAAGGTAACCGTAGGGGAACCTGCGGTTGGATTGACTCTTTCGCGGTGTAGAGAAAATGGTTATCTCGCCAGGCTCATAATCTGGAGATTGCAAGTTCAAGTCTTGCTGCCGCACACTATTAGACAAAAGAAAAGCCAATAAATAAGTGACAAAAAAAATGGGGACCCTATTACTCCCTCGTTCTCCGGAAAGGGTCTAAAAAAAACAAAAAATTTGACACCCGTTATTTATCAAAGTAATAAGTAATAAGTAATAAGTAATAAGTAATAAGTAATAAGTAATAAGAGTTGTATGATCTTGAAAGGTTACCAGAATATTATTTTTAAAATGAAAAAAAATAGTTAGAGGAGGGATAAGCAGAGTGGTCTACTTTTTTTTGTATTGGGTATTATCTTTCCTACTTTGCTTTTTATTTACAGAAGTTTCATTATCCTTTATAATAAACCTTTTTTAGTTTCCCTACTTCAGTAAAAAAACAGTTGGCAGAACCTCTTTTATCATATATCATATATCATATATCATATATCATTTATCATATATCATATATCATATATCATATATGATATATCATATATCATATATCATATTAGAGTCTATTTGCCTGTTTTTTTTTTATTTATGAAATAGGGATGAAAAAAAAAGGCACTTATTTCATTTAAAGGACTTTGTTTCTTTTAGAGACGTATAAAGTTTTATATACAATTTAGAAATATAGGTGGCTGTTTAGAGACGTATAAAGTTTTATATACAATAGAATACAAACTTAATAACCACCCGCAGGGGCATCAGTCTCTTTCATGCGCGTGGTATCCCTTCGCATGCAAAAGATTGTGCGCTCTTCTGATCTTATGATCTTATGAGATTATGATCTTATGATCTTATGATCATAAAACGCGCCTTCAAGGGATATGAAGGGATACACAACAAGGGAAACGCGCCTTTATCATATTCAGCCTTTTTTATAAAACCAATTGAGCTGCAGAGTGTATCCCTTTTTAGGATGAATAACCACTTGAAGCGATCTTATGATGAAAAACCAACACCACGGCTCTGTTCTTGGTATTTCTTTCTCTCTGACATCATTAATCATTAATCATTATTAGAGGCCTTAACTTATTCCCAAGAAAGACTTTTCCCCTTATAGTAAGATCTTTTTTCGGTTGAGTGTTTCCCTCAAAAAAAAAAACACCTCAAAAGATCCTGCTATCGCCTTCGGCGATTAGAGCTCTCTGACTTTTTTCTCTGAACTTCTTTTCCTAATAGGAAATAAGATCAAAAGAGCGTTGAGACTAAAAAAAAGAAATCATTATTACTCTATTACTATATTACTATTGAGTTCGGTTTTATAATCTTTTTTTTGTAACAAAATTTATTTTTCACCTTTGAAATACTTAGCAAAAAATTATCCCATGAAGGGATAAGAGCGTCGGGGGTGATTGCGGGTTCGCTTGTTATCGCGGCTCTTATCCCTTCCCTGATTATTTTTTCCATATCATACCTGAGATACCGGTCTTCTTCAAAACACTTTCTCTGATAGCACAACTTATTTTATACATGACTTTCTCGATATACCACGTTTATTTAAAGGATACTTTGATCGAATGGATGCGGCCTCTCAGCTTTTGAAGGGATAATAAGAGAAGGCTGACTTCTTTTCGGCTTATATCACACAACAAAACCAAAAACAAGAGAAGGCTTTAGAAGCTTGGGATAAATTCCCCGGAAGTTACTTTTTTTAGTTTTAAAGTAGTGTCTAAAAATATCGGATGGAATTCAGGAAAGAGAGTACTCTCACCTTGTTATTATCTTTTGCTGACAGACATCCTTTTTTATCTGGGTTGATTTTGGTATTTTTAACTCTATGGCGAATATCAAGGGAGTTATTTCGGCATTAATTTTTTTTACCGGAAAAAGTTTTCAGGGAAGCGGTACTTTCTGTAAACTTTTAATGGGTTTTTTAGGAGCTTTTAGTACAGGAATTCTCAAACCAAGCTCTTTAAAATTATTTCTCCAACCTCTTATCCCTTATAAGGAAAAGAAGACTGACCCAGCAAATATCCCCGATCAAAACTAATAACTCAATCAATCAGGGGGGACTTAGTCACCAAATAATTTGATTGAAGGAGGTGGCTCTCCACAAAAACTGATTGAAGATTCAAAAGAAGGGGAACCCTCTTCTCCCTTTCGTCGGGGCAAAAACTAAAAAAATTAATTGGATGGAGGGAAGAAGCAGAACCTAAACCTGAACAAGAACTCAACTCCTTGGAATCCTTCGGAAATAGGATAACAAACAAAGGGATATTGGAATGGCTCTCCAAGAATTTATGACCCCTTTTAGGAATTTTTTTCTTAGACCAGCAGGTATCCCTTTACACTGCGAATGATCGATAACGCCTTAAAGCACACAAACAAGAAGATTGATAGTGCGGTTAATGAGACTCTTTGCAAATCAAAAGCTTTTGCAAAATCTTTCCAAAGATTTTCCACGAAATAAGCCTCTTTTAGAGAAAATAAGAACTAATAGACTGGCAATTGAGAAGGCTTTATATGATTATATGATTAAAAGAGCACCGTGAAACTGCACGAAAAGAGACGGAAGAGTATAAAGATATATTAGCTAAAAACCAAACATCGATTGGAAACCAAAATACCACTTTCTTTAAATCTTTAAAGGAACGGGCGGATAATTTGGTTGAAAATATAAACTCACGGGGAGAACAATTGAACACGGCGTTAGCGGCCTTAAACGAAATATTACCGATTCTAACTGATTTTAATAAAGAGGTGCCCTTGTTAGCAAATCAAAAAAAAATCGAAGAATTCATAATGAACGGAAATGCTCTCATCCTGGAATGTTTACAAGAAATTCAGAATGTTGCTTCAGAGGAAAAATCTTCCGCTCATCCAAGCTTCTTCCTCATCTTTAGGGACTCCACGTCGAGCCTCTTCTCCGCGCCAGGACTCCTTTTGGCAACAGGACCCCTTTGATGACGATAGACCGGGGCCGCGATTTGTCGAAGACCGAAGGAAGTAGCCCACCTCGGTTACTCGCTTTGGAAGCACCCCCCGGCGACTTTTAGCTTTTTTAAAACTTATTGAATTTAGTGTAATTATTACCCCTTTCAGTAAGGGATAAAAAGAGACTTTACGCGATAAGTATCCTTTTAGTGGCTTTCGCACGTTGATTGCCTCTAATAAGGGAAAGAGCCCCTGGCGATAAGTATCCCTTAGAGAGGGGCAATCAACGCAATAAGTTTAGAGTATGATGCCCCTCTCTAAGGGATAAAGGGATACTTATCGCCAGGGTCGAATCGTTATCTCGTTATCTCGTTATCTTAGAGGCAAAGTTACAGTTTTGCGAATAATACTAAAAAGATTATACTGTCTCCTTTCAGGAAAACCTGAAAGTTTCCATTTTTCGGAACTAAAAAAAATAATAAATCCAACAGGGTTGATGAGTTGATGATATGAATCTGCCATCTTACTTTTTTTACAAAATCTTATTTGGCCTTTCAATCTGTTTCAAAGAGTCTTATAATTTCTCTCTTCTTCTGTTTACAGAAAAAGGGTTTTTTTACGTGTTTTTCTTGTTTCCTGTTGATCTTCTGGTAGGCTTGTTTTTGCTTTAAGGGTCATTTAAAGTTAGGCTCTTTATCAGCCTTATGTCAAAAACAAATTTTTTATAAAATTTGTTTTTGACAATTTTATAAAAAACACTGATCTTATTTTTTTGGGAAAAGAATAAACACAGCTTTTTTAAAAGGTTGTTTTTATTCTTTTTTATTGGCTTTTCTTTTAGATACTTGCTATCAAGCATGCCACTCTATACCTCATTACCTCATTACCTCATTACCTCATTACCTCATAACCTCATAACCTCATTACCTCATAACCTCATAACCTCATAACCTCATAACCTCATAACCTCATAGAGGTTTTGATTTTGATTTCGTCAGGAAGGGTCCCATTATTCTTGCCGGTTCAGCCTTTTTTTTTGCACCCTTGATGATGGTCGGATCTGGGAGTGATACGGTCGATTCTCTTGGTAATATTGATTCTGGAACAAGGATCAAAGAGCCGAGTACTACTTCGGGGGAGGCTTCCTTCCTTGATAGAAAAGGTAAATCCAAAATGACCCGTGAACCAACGAAGGTACAACAAAGGCCCCTTGATTATATAAATAAGAATAAAGAATTACAACAACAATCTCAAAACAAAGTAGTCAAGTATGAACCAAGTCTTGTTCTGGAAAAGGGAAAACAGGCTTATTCAAAATCCTATTTAGAGGCTTTCGGTAAAATGGTAACTCAGCCTTTTAGTTCAATAAATGAAAGGTTTACGATTATTGAAAATAACCTCACAAATATGGGAAAAAGGATAGACGATGAGACATTAGATTATCTTATAAATAGTCGTCGAGTAAAATCTGATCTACTTAAAGTGATAAAAAAGAGAGAAGAAAAGAACTGTACTGAATTTGAGAATACTGAATTAACAATCATTGAACTGAAACAACAAACAGCTTACTTGGACCGCTTGTTCAGTAAAGGCTTGATCATTTTCAGGGAAAAAATATTGTGACAGAAGAGGTTTTAGCCTCTTTTAGGTCAGAAAACGATAAATTTTATAAAGAGACGAATAAGGTTGTGGAAGAAAAAAGGCAGTTTTTTCATTCTACAAGACTTTTAAAGGAAAGGAAGCTGAAAATGATAGAAAGAGGTATTCAAAAAGGGATAGTAGAAAGGAGCTTTTTTCGAGTATTCCTCTTTCCAATTTGGATCCTGGAAAATATTTACAAGCAAAAGCTGGATCTGTTATTTTCCCAAGACTTACAGTACAACAAATGCTGAATCAACAAAGTGAGAGTAGAGATGAAAGCAAGCCTTCAACCTCTCATCATCAACAAAGTGATAGTAGAGATGAAAGCAAGCCCTCAACCTATCATCATCAACAAAGTGATACAGAAAAAATGACATTATAACATCATCAAATCGCCTTATATCATATATCATAATAGGAGACTTATCGCCAGGGGCTTATCCCTTATTAGAGGGAAAAACCAATAAGTGGAAGGTATCACGCAAAACAAGGCTGCGCAAGCAGTATGCGCCTTTTTTATCCCTTGCTGCGCATAGGATAATTACTTTGAGGTTTATCCGCGGATAAAAGCGCCTAAAGGGATAAAAAAAGGCGGTCTTTGCTTTTTTCCCTTCAAGGGATAATAGCCTTGTTTTGCGTTATCCCTTCCACAGGATACTAAACTTAGGAAGGGATACAAAAAAGGGATAAAAGGCTGCCAAGGGAAAAAAGCAGTATGCGCCTTTTTTATCCCTTGCTGTTATCCCTTGCATAGGATAAAAGATGTGAAATCTTAGAAAAAAAAAAAATCAACCTTTGGAAAAGAAATCAAAGAGATCTTAGAAAAAAAAACAAGCTTCGGTTTATTGAGCCTGACAAATTTTAACTTTTCTCTACTGAAAACTTATTCTTCCGTTTAAAATAATAAAGAAAACCAATGACAAACTATATAAAAAGTAAAAGGGATCTGATTAAACAAAATTATCTCCCAAGTACCACCAATCATGTAATATGTATAGATATTACCGAATTAGGTCCTAACGGACACCTTTTCCTAGGTATTGATCTTGGGGCGAGACTTGTAATAATGAATTGCGTTAAAACACAACCTCTCTCAGTCAGTGACATTATAGAAACTTTCAAGTTAGCCTTTAAACATAGAGCCTTTTTACCCAAAATAAATATCATACATTCGAGAGAAAAAGACCGTACTACCATTTTTAGGAATGTCACTTTCCAGCAATTCGTAGAACAACAAGGAATAGAATTGAGTAGGGCTTCCTCGAAAGCTCATTCAAATACAGTCATCGAGCTTTTTAGGAGTTTAAAAGATATTATGCGAAAAAAATATGATCCCAATTGGAAAGTTCAGACCTCAGGGGAGCTCAAAAAGAATGATCCAATAAGGGATATGAGCAGCAACATTTAGACTTCCAAAAAACTAACTTGTTAGTAGATTATGCCATCAATACCTACAATAATAGGCCCTATCACTCCATAGCTATGGCCACATCACTCCATAGCTATGATGGCACCTGCTGAAATGGAAATCGCGCTTTATCAATAATATAAATATAACAAGGATAAAGGAATAGATCCAAAAAATAGAAACCTATTGGCTAAAAATGACCAAAGCCAAGGCGCTCTGCCTCTAATTTAATACGCAACCTACAAGCCGACGCTATTGTTCAATACATGGGCAAAGAGACTTTATTGAATAATACTCCTTTCAATAATAAGGGAATTAGTAATAGCGTATATCAGTTTTTAAATGAAAGATTTGACCAGGTTATACAAGCTGTAACCACTCAAAAAGATGAGATAATAGAAGAATCACGCTTAAAATACCAGGAGTTATACCAAAAGAATTTAGAAATGGAGCCTTGAGGTGTTAATATACAAAATGAAACCGAAAAGCAAAGAATGGTAAGGGAAGCAACACAAGAAAGAAAAATCAAAAGAAATCATGCCAAAAAGGTACAATTGAGGGAAACCGTCGAAGAAAATGAGTTTGACATGATATTAGATCTTGTAAAGCAGAACAATTTTGTTGGCGCCAGGAAAAAAACTGCAATAATGTTAATGTATTTAACTGGGAAGGGATAACAAGAGTTTCCAATTTATTGGTTTTCAATGTTCAGCATATTAAACAACTGTTTGATTCCGGAGAAACTAATATACCATTAATTAAAGGCGGAAAACAAAGGTTTCCACTGGTTCTAAGCGAAAAAGCAAGACAGTTAATCAAAAAATATTACCCTTTATTTAGCCAACTAATGATAAATAAAGATGACCCTTAACCTTTCTTCACCACTCAAGTATGTTTTAACAAGCCTATCGATAGAACGTCTCTTGATAAAGAGTTAAACGTTGTTCTAACCAAAGCTTCTTATCCCTTAAAAGTTAGGAAAACACATTAGAACTCATTCTTTCCGCGCAACCATCATAACCAATTTCTTAAAAAACACCCCGATAGATAGTGTAAAAGAGGTCATAGGCCATAAAGATATAAAAACCACAGCCCTATACAAAAAAAGGGATAAGAGCCTCTGCCTCTAATAATGATGAGCAAATTAAGAAGGTTTTATAAAACTTAGACAATGCCATGTTTAATAAGTTGAGTTTGAACTAGTTGAAACTAGTTGAAACCTTCTTAATAAAGACTATTTTTGAAAGAGGAGTCTTTGATAAGTCCTCTCTTTGAAAAGAGGAGTCTTTCAATAAAAGATAAGAGGCTCCGTTATACTTTAACACTTCGGGTACTTTTTTAAAGAGAAGTTTTTTAACACTTTTAACACTTATCGAGCTTTTTTAAGACGAATCTTTCATAAGGGATGTGAAAGAGAGGGCTTTAATAGCACTTCCTGGGCTTTTTAAAGAGTAGCGTTTCTTTAAGAGAGAAAGAGATACTCAGTACCATTAACCCTTCGCTTTAGGCTACTTAGAATAGGGAGAACACGAAGCTTCTGATCTCTTCTTTAGGATACTTAGAATAGTAAGACACCGACCACGGGATAATTCGCTTTTGGCTCTTCAGGAACTTGAAACACTTAATTCGCTTTAGGCTACTTAGGATAGGGAGAGCACGAAGCTTCGCTTTAGGCTACTTAAAATAGGGAGAACACGAAGCTTCGCTTTAGGCTACTTAGATACTACAGACTGCGAAGAAAAGATTATTCGCTTTAGGCTACTTTGAATAGGGAGAACACGAAGCTTCGCTTTAGGCTACTTACAATAAAGAGATCACGACCACGAGATCATTCGCTTTAGGCTACTTTGAATAGGGAGAACACGAAGCTTCGCTTTAGGCTACTATAATACTAGAGACTGCGAAGCTTTCAAGGAAATTATGCTACTATAGAAAAAGGGGCCAACGAGCACGAGATCATTCGCTTTAGGCTACTTTGAATAGGGAGAACACGACCACGGGATAATTCGCTTTAGGCTACTTTGAATAGGGAGAACACGACCACGGGATAATTCGCGTTAGGCTACTTAGATACTACAGACTGCGAAGCTTACAAGGAGGGTATGCTACTATAGAAAAAAGGGGCCAATGAAGCTTCGCTTTAGGCTACTTAGAATAGGGAGAACACGAAGCTTCGCTTTAGGCTACTTAGAATAGGCAGAACACGAAGCTTCGCTTTAGGCTACTTGAAATCAGAGGAATTTGAAGCTTCGCTTTAGGCTACTTTAAATCAGAGGACTTTGAAGCTTCGCTCGCGGAGAAGGGATAATACGCTTTAGGCTACTTTAAATCAGAGGACTTTGAAGCTTCGCTTTAGGCTACTTGAAATCAAAGGAATTTGAAGCTTCGCTTTAGGCTACTTTAAATCAGAGGACTTTGAAGCTGCGCTACACGCTAGGATATTTAGGAATTCGGGCTTAACAAGATTACGAAGGAGGCTACGCTAAAGGCTCTTGCTCTCTACGAACCAGCTTGACACGAGCTACCACAGAGGCTACGCTGAAGGGTACGATACTTAAGAACGAGCTTTACACGAGCTACGACAGAGGGTACGCTGAAGTGAGCGAAGCCTATTATAGCGAGGACAAGAGGGTGAGTTAATGGCTTCGCTATACACGAAATCACTGTTTGGTCCTTTACTAACACTTTTAGAGCCGGGCCCCGCGACCCTGCTAATCCCCATTGTAGGGGACGTAATCTTAGATCCCTCGCGTTATCCCTTGTTAGAAAGAAAAAAAAAGAATACTAAAATAGCACGAAATATTAGCAAATAATATCAAATTTTATTCCTGGGCCCCAAAAACCCCCAAATCCCCAGGTATATAGACTTTAGCAAAAATAAGATCATTTGTTTTAGAATAGGGAGACAACGAAGCTGCGCTTTGCGCTACTTAGATACTAGAGACTGCGATGCGCCCAAGGAGGGTATGCTACTATAGAAAAAGGGCCACCGACCACGGGATAATTCGCTTTAGGCTACTTCAAATAGGAAGAACACGAAGCTTCGCTTTAGGCTAATTAGAATAGGGAGAACACGAAGCTTCGCTTTAGGCTAATTAGAATAGGGAGAACACGAAGCTTCGCTTTAGGCTACTCAGGAACTTGAGCCACCGAAGCGTCGAACTAAGGTACAAAGTACTACGAACCAAGGTACTATGGTACAGAGTACTCTGTACCAAGGTACTATGGTACAGAGTACTCTGTACCAAGGTACTATGGTACAGAGTACTCTGAACCTATGTTCTGTGGTACCACATAAGAGGGACCTGTAAAGTGGTAGTCATGCCTACGAACACTTGGTCTTGTGGTACCACTAAAGTATTATTCCGTGGCTCCTTTTCAATACAAAATAGTCAGGTTTCTCTCTTCGAGAGAAAAAAACGGTTGGGATGGCCTCCACCGCACGCGCTGTATGATCCTTGACTCTAAATAGCACAATGTCGGCCACCTTCATCGATTAAAGTCCCACCAAATATCGGCCCAACAACTTTAGCAAGCTGCTCTGCACCAGGATTTCCAATCTTGGATTTGACATAGTCAGCCCCTATCAAATCGTAGAGGTACTTTTGTGACGTTTTGATATTAAATATTATAAAAACAAACAAACTTGTTCCTATAATATACCAACTAAAAAACAAACAAAAAATCCTAAAGATTTCCCAAATATGCTCTGTGCTATATAGAGTGGGTTCCTCAATATGATATTATGATATATAGAGTAAAATTCCCTGCGAAATTAGAAGCAGAGCCACTAAATAGAAAGGATAAGCGTATTTTCTCATAAATAACTCCAATAAACACAGATCCATCTTGACGTAATAATAAACAACAGTATCCACTGCAAGATTTAATTTATCATCTACATTGTATTGCGCCATAAGTATGTAATCTTTGTGGAATCCTTTTTGACATATCGTACCTTCTTAATAATTAAGGGATAAGAGACTTGCCTTAAAAAATCGGGTTCTTGGTTTTTGTTTTGCGGAGACTTGATAATAAACTTTGTGCTATGTGCTATGTGCTATTCAGAAGGGGTTTGGTTTTATAATCTTTTTTTTGCAAAAATAGTATCCCTTCTGAATAGCACAATAATCTTTTTTTTGAACAAAAAAAAATCAGTTCAAGGCTGCGAAGGGAAAAGAGCAGTATGCGCCTATTTTATCCCTTTAGGCGCATAGGATAAGAAGAAGGGACAAAAAACTTAGGAAATAAGTCTTTTAGTAAAGGCCTTTTTTATCCCTTAAGGCGAAGGGTTTATCCCTTAAACCGCGGATAAGGGATAAAATGGTTCGCAAAAAAAAGATCATTCCACTTTGAAAAAAGAACCCAGAGGGTTGATTTTTCATCAGCTTTCTTGTTATCCCTTCCACGGGATTGCACCGAAGGGGCAATGCCTCTTGCTCCTTTCCCCTTCTCTCCTTGTGCTCTCATAAGATCGCCGGGGTTCTATCGCCTTTAAGGGATACGCTTATCCCTTATCTTATGATGTTCTATCCCTTCCACGTAAGGGATAAGAGAGGTGGTATCTCATCCTCTCTTTCTGAGACTTCTTAAGGGATAACCCCTTCGGTTGTTATCCCGTGGTTTGAAATCATCATAAGGGATAAGGGAGAAGAGGTTGCTTTTTTTTATAAAGTTTGTGAAGGCGATACCACCACCTTATCTCTTTCGGTTTTATAAACCTTTTTATTTATTAATTTATTAATTTATTATTAGAGCAAAGTGGCCGCAAAACCTACCTTTTCAAGGGAAAAGATACTATTAGTGCCTTCCAAGCCCTTTTTTTATAAAAAGTTACTTTTTGTAAAGCGTGGTAAGGGATAAGGGAATCGATCTAAAAAAAAGTAATGCGCTTTTCAGCATAGAGTCTTTTAGTACGAGTAGGCTCAAATATTACTACTTTTACACCTCTCGCCTATCACGTGGTAATCTTCCACGAATTATGAAACTTGTTTTGAGAAATAATTTCCTGCTTTAGATGCTTTCAGCGGTTATTTAATCTAAACGTAGCTACCTAGCTATGCCACTGTTATGACAACTAGTAGACCAGAGGTTTATCATTCCCGGTCCTCTCGTACAAAGGAATGGTTCTCTCAATTTTATATACACCCGAAAAAGATAGGATCCGTACTGTTTCTCAACGCACTAAACCCAACTCACGTACCATTTTAATCGGCGAACAGCCGAACCCTTGGAACCTTCTGCAGCTCCAGGATATGATGAGTCGACATCGAGGTGCCAAACGACTCCGTCGATATGAGCTCTTGGGAGTCATCAGCCTGTTCACTTTGTTATCATAAAAGCTCTTTATCTTTTATATCTTTAGATTTCTCTAAAGGTCAGACTATGTCTTCAACTTTCTTTTTTATATAAACTAATAAAGAACACTTCTTTCTCCTGGTAATTTGTATTTCATACAAGTAATAATATGAGGATAAATTATATCCCGTATACGATTGTACTTTTTTCCAGATACAGCTATTATAGGCTTTTTCTTGTTTTCTTTTACCCAAGTATCTAAATTGTATGTTTTGTTTAAATTTTGGGAGAGTATTTCAACTTCTTGAAATGTAAATCCTTGTGTATTAAAAACTAGACCCTTTCTTACATAATCTTTATTATATGATAAAAGCCCCCCATCATCCATAAACCAATAAGCTAATGATAGAGGTGAAATCTCATTTTTCATGAAATACTCACCTATTATTTTTTTACTTGAGAACTCTTTGTTTAAAAAAATATCAGCCATAAGTTTAAATTCTAAATGGAAAATTGTTTGAAAAGAATAAGTGTTACGTTTTAGGTTATAAAAAGGTGGTGATATAAGGTACTTTTTATATTCTTGATGTAAGTGTGTAATATATTCTTTATGTTTTCCACCTTGTAAGAATTTTAGTCTGTATTTAGTTTGTGATTTACTAGTATTTTTTTGAATACTGCAATCCCCAAGCAAAACAAAAACCAAACAATAGATATTTGAAACAATTTATCCATATATACCATAAGGTAGTGTTATTATTTTTTTCTGAAAGTTGTCGGGCGCTCGTGGAAAGATTATTGGGTAGTATTTCCTCACTTTCTAGTCGTTGAACGTTTCTACCTACCTTGAACAAACAAAATCCCACCGATAAGAGTACCAGAGTACCAGAGTACCAGAGTACCAGAGTACCAGAGTACCAGAGTACCAGAGTACCAGAG
>JAABUK010005561.1_pt1 | contig 19455 bp, 17 predicted proteins | sample 5559141 | NCBI WGS metagenome assembly JAABUK01 (sample SAMN10711869, study PRJNA513367) | rock metagenome | isolation source: Antarctica rocks | place: Antarctica: Victoria Land, Pudding Butte nord | collected 2016-01-03 | reverse complement strand
TGTGTACACATGGGATTTCTTTGTGTCTTGTCAATGTAGGACCTGCTTGATGACACCCGCCTTGCTGACTCTTCACCATGCGGCATTGCTGGTCCACCAGATCGTAACATTGTGTGAAGTGCAGCCATGCTCATGCACGCCCTGCTACACAAGAGACAATCTTCCATCAGGTCATCTTGCTGCAACTGCCTTTCAACAGCTTGCCTCGTGCAGTTGAAGGCCGTACATACCCTTCCTTGCTCAACCAGCCAGAAGGCAAGCCCAAGTAGGCAGCTTTCCTGCCACTACTGGCAAAGTGCAAGCACCCTTCGTTCAGATATAGCCTGCCCGCTAGGTGTCACCTGCCTTGTTTGAAGCCTTGCTGCCTCTACTATCATTTTTTGTTTTTGCTCTGATGGTTTTTTCTAATGTTTTATTGCGTGATTGATTGTTACTCGGCAACTGCAGCTCTGCAGGTTTGCTTCTGTTGAGATTCTAATGCGTCTGTTGGTCTGCTGCTATGCTGAATGTGTGGTGGTGCATAGGGGGACCAAGTGCAGTGGGGGTTGCCCAGGGGTCCTGCTGACGCGGATGTCATGGCGTCTGACAGGCAAGCTTTTGCAGTTGCGTATCTGCATACTTTGTACGGTCCGAAAGTATACAAGGCAAGGCTTGATGTGCGTCAACCTTGCTCGCCATCGATAGGCAGCACTAGAAAGCCACATGCACGGACAAGTTGGTGTGATGTCAGCCAAGCACAGCTGCTCGTCCTCTTCCAAGTGTGCGCGGTACTGCAGTGCTCATGCTTTCCTGTGCTATGTTCATCTGTATGTGCATACACAACTGTGTACTGAAGTCTGACATGTACATGTGTGCAGGTCTAAGTGAGCATACAGTGTATGCTCAATCTTTGCCTCAGCTTGCTCTGTCACCTTATACTTTTGGTCCCTCCCACCACCACCATTGGTATGAGCAAACTTTGCGCTCTGCTGCGACAGGTCGGTATGCTCTGTCTACTGTCAGATGCTGCCTGAGCTCATGTACTGACAAGCATGCCTCTTGTGTACAGGCTGCGTGTCCTGTTGTAAATGGGATGCTGTGCGACAGTAATCACGGTGTCCTGTGTGATGATGATGCCTATGTCTACTCATCACATCACATCACAACTGAGTGATGCATGCAGGCCTGGGTGCACCGACAAGAGCTGGCCAAGCCATGACTCTGGAACCGAAGCCTCAGTAGTGTTGCGCCCTCCCATTGCAATGCTGTAGCATCAGTGGCATCTGGCAGACTCTTACAATGCTGGACATTGCACGGTCCAGGTGAGAATGGTTACAGGTCTGCAAACACTGAATGCTCCAGGTGGACCTTCACATGTGCACACATGTCACATGATCAGATGTGCAGGCAATCTGTATTCATGCAAAGCAGAACATGCTGACTGCATGCAGGCACAGCTGCAACCAGTTTGCACGTATCTTGCAGAAATAAGTCTGCATTGCAACAGTGCCGTTATGTGTGTATGTCAATAGGTCTTGCCTACAAAGCATCGCAGAGTCATGTGGCATGCAGGGCAGCCTCTACAAGGCAGCCACTTCAGTTGCTGATTGTCTACAAGCGTTCCTTGCCTAAAATCCCTATACTTGACCAGCCCAGGTTAGCCAGAGTATCACCCCCTGCGTCGCAACTGTCCTATTTCTCAAAACACTTTACCTGAGTGCTTGCATGCTCAACTAAATAGTCAAGCAGGTCCTGTCAGTCCAGATGAAAACACAAACATCATGTGAGAAGTGAAGCTGTACTGCCTCTGCGTCAGACACATGGCATGCTTTGCCCACAATTCAACTTGATACCTCTTGCACACTCAGCTCGGTGTTGCTCGACATCAGCGTGTCATGTTGGATATGGGCTATAACAACGTATCATCAGTTCTGCTGCTCTGCTGACCCGAATCAGTTGATGCAGGTTGCAGCTGGCTGACAAATGAGCAGGCACAAGTGTACTGGATGATGCTGGCACATGTTGCTGTTCAGACGGTGAAAGCAACCATGCCTTTTGGTGGTGGTAAAGCATGCTGGTTCAGATGCAAATTGGACGTGAATACTTGCGCTGTACCAAACTTGACTAAGAAACTAAGAGGGTGTTTCCTCACCGGCAGTAAGCTGAGGATGCATCTAGCATAGTCAAGCGAGCGCTGGCACAAGTCAGCTTGATGCAAGACGCTCTGATATGCTGCACTTCATACCCAAGTTGCCTCATGACGGAACAAGTACATAGCCGGCACATTTCTCCACCAACACCGGTGTTGGTACCGTTAATGTTGCATGCAATTTCTGACTAATTAACATTGGACAAAGAAGTTGTAGTCGTCTGACTGATATATATATATAATCTGTTAGATAAGTATGGCGTCCAGGAGAGGACACATGTCCGCACACATGCAGCATGACACCGGAAAACTTCCAAAAGGCTGCAAAAAGTGGATGTGCAAAAGCTGTCGACACAGAGCTGCATATGTAGCTACCAGATTAGTCATCGCCACGATAAGATAAAGGAGATGTGCGAAAGCTGTCGACACAGAGCTGCATATGTAGCTACCAGATTAGTCATCGCCACGATAAGATAGAAATTGCACGGGATGGAGCATTTGGCGGATTCCATTCCGTTTGACACAAACACAAGCACTGATTTTTCTTGGAATTGGCGCATCGTATCGACCAGACCGCGGTGGAACGGCTGCTCACAGAATTCCAAGACCACGAGCAGCAGTGAGTCAAGGTCGATTGACAGGAGCAGTTGCGGGCTTCAACAGAAAATAAATAGTGTGAGATAGCTTTAAACGCTCCGATGGGCTGGAGCCTTTGACAAGGTCTTTGAGGTTTTGCTCCCTGCTCTGCAGGCTGTCAAGTTGCCGTACAAAGCAGAAGCATACAATGAGCAGACAGGGCGTCCTTTGCTTCGAGCATCACAAGGTAGGGCTTTACATAAATTATGCTTCTGAACAAGCTCACGCACAGCACTTCACGAATTGCACAACACTCCTGTCACAAGCAAACTCTTTATGCAGCATTCTGCTCCACTTTATGTTTAAACTTTGCGCTCATGCTTTTTCTGTTCCTGACAGGCCGCCCCTCACAAGCCGTTCAGAGCGCATGACTTGCCAGTGCTGCTCATGTGCTCCAGGCTGCCCTTGTCCATGCATCACCTCTGCTGTGGCAACAGCCACTTGTCACACCAGCAATCGTGCTCAGCAGTGCGCCGTAAGGTCATCACTTCAGCTACTAAGTCAGCTCCTGCTGGCACAGCTGATGCTGTTCAGGCAGAGTTTGCCAAGGCAGGCATATCTACTGAGGTCACCCAGAAGGTCCTAAAGCAATACAAGCCCTACCTGACGTGGGACGTTCAGACCAAGCTACGACCTGCCCTCCAGTTGTGGCTACAAGAGCTGGGCACTGAGCAGCTGTCTCAGCAGCTTCAGAAAGTACGACGCTTGCTAGTTGGCACGCCCAAGGAGCGCACTGAGGTGTATTCGTGGCTGGTGTCCAAGGGAGTGAACGCTGGAAGGGTTCAGCAGAGGGCACCAGATGTCATGTTAAGAAAGATTGGAGCTGTGCAGAGCACCTTTGAGGCTCTCCAGCAAGCAACTGCCTTCTCAGATACACAGATGTGTGCCCTTCTCCACAAGCACTGTGCAGCTCTTGTAAATGCACCAGAACAAGTTGTTGGGATGCTCAAGGGTGTCAGTGCGATGTTGAGCATGCCAATAACTTCAGACAGCTTCAGAGAGGTCATCTTGGCTGCCAATCCCAGACTGTTTCGTATGAGTCCAGTCACTGTTCATCAGCGTGTGACATTTTTCTGCCAGATGTATGCCACTGGGACCCATGTAGCCAGGACAGCAATCACGTCGGGTGTGTTTGTGACTTCAGAGCATGTGATGCAAGCCAGAGCAGCAAAGCTTCAAGAGCAGTTGGGCTGGGACAATAAACAGCTCAAGCAGAAGCTCAGTGCTTCTCCCATTCTCCTGAATTCAGAGCCTTCCACACTTGCATGCAATTTCCAGGCAATGCAAGGCGCAGGCTTTTCTCAGACCCAAGTCTGGGCAATGTGCACCCAGCAGCCAGCCTTACTGGGATTGAAATGGACCTCTGACACATCTGTCGAGAAAGTGCAGTTCCTCACATGTTTGTTGGGCCTGACCTTGGATGACATAGCTGCCAGACCCCTGCTGCTGACTCGCTCTGTCAGCGGCTTCCTTGGCCCACGTGCCTGGTTCATGTATCAGACTGGTGCCATTGAGGCACCCAACACCGTGAAGACATCAGGCCTTTTTGGTTACATCAATTGTGGTTCAAACATTTCATTCAGCAAGAGATTCACTTCTCCGATTGCCTTTCCTCGCATGGTGTTTGACTCAGCTTTCATCGACCATTGGAAACATCGTTGGCAGTTTCTGCGACAGCACATGAAGCTGTATGTTGAGACCATTGCTGCCCACCAGGATCTGCTGCTCACATCTCTGCCTGACAGGCTGGCTCCCAGATGGCAGCTGCTGTCCAGGATAGCAAGTGAGCAAGCAGACTTCAAGGCAGAGGACCACCTCGCAGCCCTGGCCACTCTGTCTGACCCAGATTTTGCTGATTTTATTGAGGTGGGCGGTAAGTTGCACCAATCTCATTTGGACTTTGCTGATCCCTGTTGCTTCTGTTCTTGCAGAGAAGCTTGTCTATGTGTTTGTGGTTTCACATGACAGGTGTTGTCATGGGCTACATGGCTGTCAAGTCAATGTTTTGCACATGTTGTAAAGCTTTGCTTGATGTCAGTTGTGACATTCTTCGTCCTGACCCTGGTGGGTGAACAGTAGCACTTTGTACCATGCATACAAGTTCATACAACTTTCACGCTTTTACCACAACAGCACTGCCTTTTAGACTCCTTTATCACCATGGTCCCACATCAATTGGCAGCTGTCTTGCAATACAGGGAGTGCAAGGTCTGGCTGTGAGGCATGAGGGAGGGTAGCACCCCCTTACCTTCTCCATCAGCCAGAAGGCAACCTGGGGTAGAGACCTTTTCAGCCACTTGAAGGCAAGTGCATGCACCATGACTGAGGCATTGCACATCTGCCACTGCACCATGTTACCTGCATTGTGTGAAGGCTGGTGGTGACCTCAATCTGCACACCACTTTGCCTTTTTCAAGACGAATAAGTGGAAGACATCATGTTGATGAACAACTTCACCATTGTATTTCACCCCATGCAAAGCAGCTGTTGCCGGGAGACGGTTGCAGCTCTGTAAGGTTGCTATTGTTGTGGTTCATGTACATCTGCACTGCTGCAAGACTGAGCGTGTGGTGGTGCATAGGGGTACCAAGTGTGGTGCAGTCTGCACGAAAGGGAGCTGCAACCGCTGGCCCTGGCCCTCCCATCCACTGCCTTTGCTACTGCCATGGCTGTCTAATGGTGAGACAGCAGCAAGCTCTCTCCTTGTCACTCACGAGGTAAGCAGCTCTAGCAAACAAACAGCTCACTGTCATAGAACATATGCACAGATCTAGCAAGTACACAGCTTTGATTCAGCAGCAAGCTGGCAAATGCTGATGTACACCTGCAAGCAGCGGTCATTCAGCTGTGTCTTGCATGTCAGGTGTGTGTGGCAATGTGTGCATGTGTTCAACACCTCCCGTCTCACTGCAAGGCTACAACTGTTCTGAAGCCCTGTCTACTGTGTGTTGATCAGTTGTCTACCAGGTGCTGGCTGAGCTCACTGACAAGCATCCCTCTTGTACACAGGCTGCCTGGCAACAGCATGCACTCACCATGCAAAAAGGGCGGTGGTGTGATCTTGCTGCTGACATGGCTGCTGATGTGGACATTCTGGCCATCTGTGCGACAGGCAAGCTTTCGGAACTGCATTTGCCGCATACATCACAGCTTGCGCAGTCACAGTCACAGCTGCAACCAGTTTGCATGCATCATGCAGGACCAACGATGCCACCATGTGTGTATGTTGATATATATTGAGTTATGTACATCATGTATATACATTATACATACATACTGAACCCGGGAGCATAGAATCATGTGTTATGCAGGGGAGCCTCTACAAGAGGTTTGTATTGTGCTGGTGACAAGCCTCTTGTACTACTCTTGCCTACAACCCCTATATCTGACCAGCTTAGGTCAGCCAATGCATTACTTGACTGCGTCACAGCTGTCGTACGTGTCAAAGCACTGTACCTGAATGCATGCATGTTCAACTGCAAAGCTGACCAGGTCTTATCATATCTGAGAACACAACCAGCATGTGATGACTGAAGCTTCACGGGACACACAGAATGCCTTGCCTAAAGCCAACTTGACTACCATATAGTCTTGCGGCTATGTGTACACTCAGCACAGTGTTGCTCGGCGTCAGCATGTTATGCTGGAGTTGGGGTACAAAGTGTATCATCAGTGCAGCTGTGTTGCTGTGCTGCTGCTGTTGCTGATCCAAATGGTGTGATGCAGGTTGCAGCTGGCTGTAAAACAACCAGCCACGTCAGATGTGAACTGGAGGGTCCTGGCGCATGCTGCTACTCAGATGGTGAAGGCGAGCATGTCCTTTTGTGGTGCTGCAGCATACTGGTTCAGAAGCACCTGGATTCAGATTTTTATGCGGTATCAAACTTAAATATAAATATAGACTTAAACTTCTCAGGGACCTAGAGGGTCATCACTCCCTGCTAGTAAGACTGTTTGAAAATAAGTCAAGCCACCGCTGGCACAAGTCAGCTGAATTTATGTAAATCGCTTTGACATGCGCATCAACTCATGACAGAGTAGGTAAATGGGAAGACGGATCACCTGACCTAATTTTAAAACACCCATATGGGTGCATGCATGCATACACAATCAAACTGGACACATGCTCTGTCAGTGAATCACGGCGCCAGAGAGGACACAAGCCCGCAAACATGCAGCATTGAGATGGAACAAATTAACCCACAGCTGCTCGATACCAGCTGATAAGTGCTGGATTAGTCATTGCCATTGACAAGATAGGTCAACCATGCGATAGCATGCGATTGGCAGGGCGCGGCTGGCTTTTCGCCGACTCGTCAGCGCTTAGTTTCAGCGTGCTGGTTCTGTAGTTCTTGCATGTGTTCATCGCTCCAAACCTTGTTGTTGAGTAGCCTGTGCTGTTGCTGGCCGTGTGTGTTCAGCCTGCAATTCAGTAACCAGACAGGCACTGAGTGCACAGCTGGATCCATGGTTGCTTGACACGCGCACACAAGCACTGGGTGGTCTGCACGCACCGTACCAGACCGTAGTAGTGGGACGGCTGATCACAGGCTTATATCTCCTTGAGCCGCAGTGAGTCAAGGTTAATCTCCAGAAGCAATTGCGGGCTTCAACAAAGGATGTGAGCTCACTGCGTATGCTTCAATGTGCTGGAGCCTTTGTCAAATTCTCTGAAATGTCGTCTGGCTCTGCAGGCTGTCAAGTGCCTATATGCAGCAGAAGCGTGTAATCAGCAGCAATGGCATCATTTGCTTCGAGCACCACAAGGTATCATTTGACATAAGCTGCGTTATTTTACAAACTCATGCACAGCAATACATTGCATGCACAGCACTCCTGTCACAGGCCAAAACTTCCTGCAGCATTCTGCTCCACACTCACTTCACAATTCTTGTGTTCACGCTTGTTTTGTTGCTTGCAGGCTGCTCCCAACAAGCCTTCCAGAGCGCATCACCTGCCAGTGCTGCCCATGTGCACCAAGCTGCCCTTGTCCAGTCATTGCCTCTGCTGTGGCAACAGCCACTTGTCACACCAGCGATCGTGCTCAGCGATGCGCCGGAAGCTTATCACTTCAGCTGCCAAATCAGCTTCTGCTGGCACAGCTGATGCTGTTCAGGCAGAGTTTGCCAAGGCAGGCATGTCTGCTGAAGTCACCCAGAAGGTGCTGAAACAATACAAGACCTACCTGAACTGGGACATACAGACCAAGCTGCGACCTGCCCTGCAGTCATGGCTGCAAGAGCTGGGCACTGAGCGGCTGTCTCAGCAGCTTCAGAAACTGCCAAGCCTGCTGTTGTGCACGCCTGAGGAGCGCAGCGAGGTGTACTCGTGGCTGGTCTCAAAGGGAATGAGCGCTGCAGAGGGTACAACAGCGCTGCAGAGGGTACAACAGAAGGCACCACATGTCATGACAAGGGAGCTCAGGGCAGTGCAGAGCGCCTTTGAGGCTCTTCAGCAAGCAGCTGCCTTCTCAGATAAACAGATGTGTACCCTTCTCCACAAGCACTCCGTAGCTCTTGCATTTGGAACAGAACATGTTCTTGGAACACTTCAGACTGTTAGTGCAACGTTGGGCATGCCAATGCGATCAAGCGGCTTCAAACAAATTATCATAGCTGCTCATGATAGGCTGTTCCTTCACAGTCCAGCCATGCTTCATCAACGCGTGGCCTTTTTCTGCCAGATGTATGCCACTGGGACCCATGTAGCCAGGACAGCAATCACAATGGGTGTATTTGTGACTCCAGAGCCTGTGATGCAAACCAGAGCAGCAAAGCTTCAACAGCAGCTGGGCTGGGACAGTGAACAGCTCAAGCAAAAGCTCAGTGCCTTTCCAACCCTCCTGAATTATGAGCCTTCTACACTTGCTCGCAATGTTCACGAGATGCAAGGTGCAGGTTTTTCTCAGACCCAAGTCTGGGCAATGTGCAACCAGGAGCCAGCCCTACTGAGTCGCAAATGGACCTCTCCGACAAATGTTGAGAAGTTGCAGTTTCTCACATGTTTGCTAGGCCTGACCTTGGATGACATAGCTGCCAGGCCTCACTTGCTAGCTCACTCAGTCAGCAACTGCCTTGGCCCACGAGTGTGGTTTATGTGTCAGACAGGTGCCATTGAGGCACCCAACACTGTGATGAAATCAAGCCTGTTTAGTTACATCACTCGTCCAAAATCTGCTTTCAGTACACGGTTCAGTGCTCCATCCGCTTTTCCTAGCATGGTGTTTGACTCAGCTTTCATTGACCATTGGAAACAGCGTCGGGAGTTTCTCCGACAGCACATGAAGCTGTCCGTTGAGACCATTGCTGCCCACCAGGATCTGCTGCTTGCATCTCTACCTGAAAGGCTTGCTCCCAGATGGCAGCTCTTGTGCAAAATTGCAAGCGTGCAAGCAGATTTCAAGGCAGAGGATCATCTGAGAAGCCTCGCCACTCTGTCTGATCAAGATTTTGCTGTTTTGGTTGAGGCAGTTGGTAAGCTGCACTAACTCTGTCTGTTCTACTGTTTTCTTTGTTATGCACGCGAGCTCGTGTCAATAAGTCTGTCTATGTTTGTGCCTTTACTGGACAGGTAAACAATCGACATGCAGTTTATGGCTGTCAAGTCACTTACTTTGGGTGCACAAACTGTAAAGCTTGGCTTGATCTCACATGTGACATTCTTCTTGCTGACCCAAAATTTCAACTTTAGGCATGTGCATCATGCATATAGCCTTTACCTTCATGTGCTGCAGCAGCTGGTGCTTTTACGATGTTGTATACAACAGTTACTGTATCACCTTTACTGGCACCTCTACCACATGGGTGCCACGATCAATTTGTACAACAGAGCAAAAGCTAGCTCTGACTGTCAGGCGTGAAGGGTGGCAGTACTGGCACCCCCAACCTTCTAAATCAGCCAGAAGGCAACTTGCCATAGGTGCCTTGTAATTACAGAGATGACTGCTGCAACGATGTTGATGCCTTGACGAGGTAGAGCCTTGCTCAGCAGCTGCGCCAAGGAAGGCACATGACCGGCTACTAAAACAGACAAACATGTCACTTGATGGTGTGCACATTACTTGCTAGACACTCTGCTGGTAGTACCACTGATAGTACCACATGTGATCGGCTAATGAAACAGACACACATGTTTACAAAATGGTGTGCAGGGTACTTGCTAGACACTCTGCTGGTACTCTGCACATGGCATGCTGCTATTGAAACAAGTAAGCGGCAAGATCAGAAAGAGATATGATTGCCTCCACCACTTGCGTGTCAGGGTCTATCACAAATATCCGACGCACACTTGGTGTGGCTAATCGCTCCACTATCAGCCTGCATTTCAGCTTTGTAGATCAGTCAACCAGCTCACAACAAAAGATTGCCCTACACACCCTGTCCTTCACAGAATCTTGCCATCTGCAGTGACAATGTGCAGGAAGTCGCCAGCGCAACAATCATGCACCGAACAGCAACGTTCACATCAGCACTTAGTCATCCTTCAGCAGGCTGCCTCAAGGCACAGGATGCCAGATGTTGAGTGAACAAGAGCAGGCTTCACAGCTGACTGGCCATCACACACTGGCACGCACCGGCACACAACATGCACAAGATGCAGCACTTGATTATATACATCACGCATCTCCGCTGAGGCAAACAAAAGGAGACTCCTGATCAGGACTACCATAGACTGAAATAACCCAGCCTGCGTGCAGAGTTTATCAACAGGTGCCCCAGCAGCAACTGTTGATGAACTCAGCACGCAGGCTGGGTTATTTCAGTCTGCGGGAATCCTAAATCAGGAGTGTCCTTTTGTTTAAGCCCATCTAGGGCTGTCAGATGGGCAGTCAATCATGTCAGATGTAAGTATGCAGACTGACCTGAGGGGGTCTCGGGGGGTGCACCAATGCAGGCGTTGGTCAGGCTGGGGGGGCTCTGAAATGGAGGGGCTGGATTGAGTGCCCTGCAGGGAAGTGCCCTGCATGGACACCAAACCAAGGGCATTGAGCGCTACATTCCCAACTTGGTGTCGCAGACATTGTGGGTTGGCAATATCAAGGGTGTCATGTGCCTTGAGGACAGTATGTTGACACGTTCAGACAAACAGCTTTCAGGATGCTCATACAACCTGAAGGGAAAAGTGTTTATGCCTGCAGTTCATGCGCTATATGTGTGACTAAGGGTATGCATAACATGCTATATGCACAGCATATAATGTGCACTTGCTATATGCGCAGTATGCATGACTCACTGGCACCTGAACATGAAACACTGATGACTGCAACGGTATTTGAACATGGGCTGATACACTCAAATTGCGCTACAATGGGCTTGGCTGTGCCCAGCCCACCCAGCAGATTGACTTTCTATTACGCTACACAGGAAGCTCTCCATCAACTTGCTGGTTTTGATACATTCCCAATGCTTGTGCTTTCTGTAAGTGGTGCCGTATAGTGGAGCTCAAGCAGCTTTCAACATGGTGCGCAACAACAAGCATTCCCGTTCATGCTTTCAGTAGGCGGTGACTTTGCAGACTTTGAAGCTCAATCAAGTTTCAACATGGTGTGCAACAACAAGCACTGTGTGTAGCTGTGTCTGATACCGATGATGATGCAGAGCGCCGATGGGAGGGCTCGGAAGAAGAAGGGAGGGGCTTTGCTGTCAAGGCTAGGGCTTGACCCACGGTCACATCTTCCCATTGTAACCTGCAACCACATGTGTAACACTTTGACACGCAATAAGCATGTGCAGCATGCAATACACACATGTAACATGCGGTACATGCATGTAGCATGCAATGCATGCACGTAACATGCGATACATGTATGTAGCTTTTTGGGGACCTGATCCATCCCAGCTGCAGCATTTGGGGACCTGATCCATCCCAGCTGCAGCATTTGGGGACCTGATCCATCCCAGCTGCAGCATTTGGTTCCCAGGTGTCACTGTCAGGCTTACAGAAAGGAAAGCTTATGATAGAATGCATACAGCAGGAAAGCTTATGATAGAATGCATACAGCAGGAAAGCTTAGAGGAAGGAAGCTGACAGCGAGAAAGCTTACAGCACAAAACGTACAGGGGGAAAGCTTACAGAGCAAAAGCTTGCAGCGTGAATGCTCACCTGTTGTAGCTGTTGCCTTTACAAAGGGTAGTGATGTCCGAGCGTGCGTACAGGTCCAGGAGTTTCCCTTTCTGCATGCATTGGCAACGACATCAGCATGCAGCTGTTTGGTTGTGTGGAATGTGCACTTGAAGCCATGCACGCAGCCTAATGCCTCAGTTAGATACTGTACAGGAAAGAGCACTTCCACCATGATGTAAGCTTAGCATGGCTTATATTTATTTGAGGTGCTGACATGACAACACACAGAACTTGTGTTCAATTGTCACACAGAGCATCATTCACATATCAGGGTGGATAACAGATGGAAGATCTGGAAGGTAGCACATTTTGAAAAGTGCTTTTGGCCATGTATGCAACTTCCACAGCACATGTCTTCAAGAAAAATCCCTGGGCAGCCCGGTATAATACTTGGCTTCTCATTAAATTGACGCCGAAAGGCGTAGTCTTTTCTTTTCTCTTCAAGAAAAAGAGTCAGACTGTGTCATGAGATACAAAAGACATCAAGGCAACACACACAAAAAAAAGTGTGGAGCCTTGCTGAGACACTGCCCACTTTGCCTCAGAGTGTGGAACAAAGCATCTCAAAGCACCGTCACAAGCCAAAAGAGAGAACATGTCTGTGCTGGTTGGGAATCAGGCACGGGAGGCTTCTAAGGTGGCAAAGGTGGGTTGTGTTAGTAGGCCTCATGGGAATGCACAAGACAGGCTGCCCTCTAGAGACAAGACTTGTCCTGCATGTACCTAGCTCACCAGCTCATCATGAGCTGGAAGAGGTTATTATTATTATTATTATTGTTGTTATTATTATTATTATCATTATGGTTGTTGCTGTTGATGTTGTTATCGCTGTTATTGTTACTGTCATGGTCATTGTCACTGTCATTGTTATTATCGTTAATATTGTTGAGATCAGTATTATTACTAAGATCATTGTTGTTACTATGATCATTACTAATATTGATTGATGATGTATTATTATAATTGTTACTATTACCTCGTCTATGACAGGGAGGGAGCTGGCTCCAGACTCCAGGAGCAGCCCCAGGGCGGTGGTGAGGGAGGTGGAGGGCCTCAAGGACTCTATCTCCCTCACATGCCGCCTGTCATGCCTCTCATCACCCTTCAAAAAAAACAAAAAGAGTATATTTATGCTTTTCAGCGGTCATAATGAGAGCCCCATAAGAAGGCAAGCTAGAGGTTTCTCCTTCACATGCCGCCTGTTATGCCTCTCATCTTCCGTCAAAAAGAAAAGAAAAGTTTGCGCATGTCAGCAATCATAGCGGAAGCCTCCTAAGGCGGCAGGCTAGAGGTTTCTCCGTGACATGTTGCCTGACCTGCCTCTCATCCCCCTTCACACAACAAGAAAAGAAAAGTTTGCGCATTTCAGCAAGCACAACGGAAGCCTCCTAAGGCGGCAGGCTAGAAGTTCCTCCCTCACATGCCGCCTGTCCCCCCTCTCATCCCCCTTCACAACCAAAAAAAACTTTGCGCATTTCAGCAAGCAAAACAGAAGCCTGCTAAGGTGGCAGGCTAGAGGTTTCTTGCTCACATGCCTATGGTCATGCCTCTCATCTCCCTTCACAAAAAGAAAAGAGTAGATTTATGCTTTTCGGCGATCATAATGGGAGCCTCCTTAAGGCGGCAGGCTAGAGGTTTCTCCCTCACATGCCTATGGTCATGCCTCTCATCTCCCTTCACAACAAAAGAAAAGCTTGCGCATTTCAGCAATCAAAACAGAAGCCTCCTAAGGCAGCAGGCTAGAGGTTTCTCCCTCACATGCCTATGGTCATGCCTCTCATCTCCCTTCACAAAAAGAAAAAAGAGTAGGTTTACGCTTTTCAGCAATCAAAACGGAAGCCTCCTAAGGCGGCAGGCTAGAGGCTTCTCCCTCACATGCCGCCTGTCCCCCCTCTCATCCCCCTTCACAACAAAAGAAAAGTTTGCGCATTTCAGCAATCAAAACGGAAGCCTGCTAAGGCGGCAGGCTAGGGGATTTCTCCCTCACATGCCTATGGTCATGCCTCTCATTTCCCTTCACAAAAAGAAAAAAGAGTAGGTTTACGCTTTTCAGCAATCAAAGGGGGAGCCTCCTAAGGCGGCAGGCTAGAGGTTTCTTTCTCCCTTCACACCACACCATTTGTTGGGCAGACATATGCACTAGACAACCTTCAGCCCAAAGGGAATCAGCTGTCACGGGAGTTGAAGCAACAGTGTGCATAATATAATACTGGTTTGGAAGAAGTATGCTCTGAACAAGACTGTCTGGCTTACATTGCATGTGCGCCTGATGACGTTTGGCTGAGCCTGTGTTCTGGTTGTTGCAAGTGTGACTGTTGAATTAAAGTTATCATGTTGAATCGCTCTTATTTCTTGCTGTGATTGTCATGGACTTACAATGCACACCAAGGAGATGTCATGTCACAAGCCACCAGCTATTCCTATCAAGAGACTTGAGGCAGCAATACACACCAATTATCAAGAGACAGACAGCGACTGATTGTCATTATTATTATTATTATTATCATTATCATTATTATTATTGTTGTCATTACTATTATTATTATTAACATTATTACTACTACTACTTTTATTAAAATTGTGAGAGGACAAAATCAATATTGATATTGATAACAATATTTATTTTGATTGCACACAGCATTTGTATACTCATTTTATCTGCCTTCTGCCGTCATCAGAGCACAGGTCTGCAGGCAGCATGGCACACCTCAGGCATGGTGCCTTCTTCCTGCTGGGCCTGCCTACTGGTGGGGGCCCAGGTGCCTATCGGCAGGTTGCCCACTGGCTGGCTGAGAAGGGGGAGGGAGGCCAGACTGGCTCGGAAGTGGCGTAGCAGGCATGCTATGACGCTGCCGAAGGTAGCTACATGCAACAGGGTGCATACTTCTTGCCCTGCATCAGCAACGTGTCTTGCAGAGTCAGCATCTGCAGCGTCAGCATCTGCAGAGACGTCATCTACACAGTCAGCATCTGCAGAGTCAGCGTCTGCACAGTCAGCATCTGGAGCAGCATGCCAGGCTGCTGCAACATGCTGCTATCTGTAGCACTCGACGATATAGAGTGTATATGGAAAAAAGCTGCAGCCAAAAGATATGCATATTTTCTGCCACGCAAATGTGTATCATGTGTTCTGACAAGGGTCCTGCAGCTGAGTTAATGAGTGTGACTGCATACTGTGCTGCCACAGCTCCAAGGTTGTGGTCATAAGTCAGGCAGTCTACCTGATGCTGTGCAGTTACTCTGTAGTTTATACTGTGCCAGCAAGACACTGGCAGAGTGTGCTGCCACAGTACAAGCTGTAGGTTGAAGTCACAAAGCAGTATCACTTGGCATGTGCTGTTCACAACTAGTGGCTCTGCTTCTGATTCTAGCTTGGGCAAGTGCGCATTTGAATGTCTCTCACGACATACACAACCTGGATGGAACTGAAACTAGGTGCAAGCTGCTTATAGCAATGACAACATAAGCTGAGAAACTAGTTAACAGTACTTTATGCTTCAGATGCATTGACAATTTCTCTACTGATGTGTAAGTGCCTGTAACATGTTGTGCATTGATGTGTGCTTGATACATGAGTCTGCCTTGATGCCGGCAAGTGACACAGCCAAGTGCACATGTTCAGACACTGTTTCTAATGTGTATGCAAGAGCAGATCAACGATACAGTGCTCTCTGGCTTTTTGCACGGCGATTTCAGGTAATGCTTCAGGACAGGACAGGGCAAGACAAGACAAGACAAGACAAGACAAGACAAGACAAGACAAGACAAGGCAAGGCAGGGCAAGGCAAGACAAGACAAGACAAGCTTCAAGTCAGAAGAGCAAACGCATACCGTCAGGCTCTGTGGTGAGACACGGCGCCAAGGAGACCTCATTGGCAAACAGCCTTTGCACCAGCACATCCAAATGCTCCTCCGGCTTGACATATATGAGCTGCCTGAATGGCCTGTTGTCATTTGCAGCCTCCTCTCTCAAGCCTACAAATCGCGCACAGAATGCATGGGACTATGAACAATAACTTCCCATACATCAGAAACAGCCAAATTGAGGTAGACCAACGCTTGCGCTGTGCGCGCTGATGCAGATGCGCTGTCAGTGAGGCCGGCTGACAGTCACAGTGAGGCTGGGGGGACGAAGACGTGACCTACAAGAACCACAGGAAGCAAGGCTTTGCAGATCATCTTTTGGGCAGCAATGTGAAACTACCACAAAAGACTCTACAAGCAAATTGTCTGATAGCGTGAAGCTGCGTTGCGTGAGCTGCAGCAAAAGGCAGGCTGGTGAAAACTTCGGTCTTCACCAGACATGAGTACATGATAGGCTGCTGAAGGCTGTTTCCACTGCTCTGAAATGTATGCCCCGAGCACAACAGCCATGCAACAGAAGTCCACCTGGGAAGCAGGAGCAGACGCATGCAGAGATGCATGCAGAGATGCCCATCATAGCATCTGCTGCATGCATATGTGTGAGGAGCAGAGCAGATCAGCAGATGTAACAATCATCAAAGCCATGCAAGCTAATGCAGCGCATGTTCTGTCTCATGGCTGGACACACTTCATGCAGTGGAGGCCAAAACTACACAACGCCATGACTTGGCTTGCAGATGCATGGTTTGCAGAGGCACAATTGCTTTGTTGTGCCAGTGATTGTGCTGCCTGAGGATGAGGGCAGCTGACCTCTGATTGTATGCTGATCCATCTCCTCTTCAGAGGCCGGATTAGCACCACTTGACACACTGCTACGCAGCCGCCGCAGTATGTGGATGAAGTCGCTGGCACTGATGATGCCCGCTACCTGTGCTGCTTGTGCATCCCACAAGCTGGCTGCTGCCACACCCTGCTCATGCAGCGCATGGAACGCCTGCCTGACTGGCAATTCAATATCCAACAGCACAACTTTGCCGCTTTCAGGAATGAGCTCATAGATGCTGTGTGTACACAGGAAGTCCTTGATCTTCTTCCGGGTGTAGCCAGGTTTGTCTGCCTGCATTGTGATGGCTGTGTTGCTGATGTCTGACAGAGAGTTGCTGTCAGCGTTCTGCATGTCCACATCGCTGTGGTTGGACAGCGAGCTGGTTGTTGCAGCCAGTGAAGGGTGCGATTGTTGCTGCTGGTGTTGCTGTGAGGAGGCATGCTGTAGGTTATGCTGGGAGTGCTGTGCCTGAGAGGGGTGTGAGAGTGGAGAGCTGCCCTGTGTGAGCTGCTGGAGCTGTGGCTGGGGTTGGTGCTGTGGTGATTGCAGCTGCTGAGAGCTGCTGCTCAGAATCCTGCTTTGCACAGGGGTGTTAGTTGCTTGCTTGCACAGCACTGTTGTCATACAAGGCAATTTTGGCACAAGTTGTACATACCCTTGGGTCTGGCTTTGTTCAGACCTTCGCACAAAGAGCCAGTTGTTGACATTGCCAAGAGGATCTGGCATGAATGGTTGTGTTTCATCGTGGCGCCACTCACCATCCACAATAAACTTGTATTGATGATAACTGCATGAATTGCAGTCTTTCTAGAATGTTGATGTCAGACGTTGCATGTGCTGGAAAGCAGCTTATGTGTAACAGAGGAAGACTGTGTCATTCAAGGTAAAGCTCATGCACTTGCTCACCCAGGGGGCAGATGCACCACCACAGCAAAAATTCCAGGAGTGGACTCGTCAGAAGCCATGGGAACAGTCTCCACCCATCGTGTGAACGAGCCACACAGATGGACCTGCACAAACAATGTTCATGTCACGATGTCAGCTTTGCATGTGCAGCAGGCCCTTGAGGATAGCTTACCACTTGCCCACCAAACTGCCAGGTGAACCGTGTGGGGACGAAATATGCGGACATGCAACCTCAAACAACACCAGCTGCGCAGCCACTATATCGAAAAAGACTCCAGCGCAACCGGTTCCGGTTGTTCGTTACAGCATCATGCAATCTGCTGCAGACACAAAATTGCAGGGTCACGCGGCAATGCTTGTATCAGCAACAGAACACTTTGCAAACAGCCAATCGCGCTCACAACACACTTGAAAACGTACGACACAGGCGCAGTTGTCGCTGCAGATCTCGCAAGTTCAAGCAAGACTGCGCCTTCTTCTTCGCCAGGATGAATTTGCAAATGCTTGACTTCTGCCTGTCGTGCCCTGCGTTGCTGATGATCTCACCTCATGCGCAGGAGGCCTGACGAACCGGACAACGGCGAGCTGCTGCTCATTCCAATTGCAGACCTCTGAGCCTTGTATCCGACTTCGACTGCAGCAAGTCAAGGCATGACTAGTGATCTTAACCTCCATCTGGACAGCAAAAGTGAGTCACCCGAGGACGCTAGACATCGTGAAGCAAAAGAGGCTGAAGGAGATGCCATACAGGTGCGCACAGTTAGCACCGTCAGATGTGTCGCTTGCTGCCAGACCTGCACACACACACCAGAGGCCATACTTGACATTGAGAACACTGCACAATTTTCGCAACCTGCTGCGTAGCTGCGGCTGATGTTTCCAGATGGCAAAGAAGAAACTTTAGCAGCCAAGCTTGGTCAGACAGTCCAGTACACCAAGGCAATCATACATGAACGCTTTGAGGTGCCTATTGACAGACAGGTTTGGCTCTGCTTCAGTGCAGCAGCCAGATAGAATTGATGTTGTTCATACCACACATCGGTCTGCGCGAGTATGGAATTTCGCAGCACCATGAGTCTGTGACTGGAAGGGCTTGTGCAGGCCCTGACCTGTGAAGGACGTGCCATGATTGATCCCCTGTCATTAGCTGACTGCACCGGCATCAGTTCCAATGGTTTGAACTTGATACAAGTCCAGGTAGGCTGTAGTTGACAGTCATTCAACATCAAAGCCTGCACCGCTTTGATCTTGCAATCTCACATCTGTTTGATTGCTGCAGATGAGCTCCTAAATCTCAGGCTGCTGGTTCATGCGGACAATGAAAAAGCTACTAAGCTCACATACAATGTCCTTCCATGTACCATGCCGCCATATGGTCGACCTTGACTCATGCCATTCAAGTCCCTACAAGCCTGGGCATGAACATAACAGAACCAGACCGGCAATGTTATTGCACAATCGTGTTGTTAGCTATGTGTAGCTTGAGAGTTGCAACATGCATCATATTATGTGACAGTCTGTGATGCTCTAGAGGCTGGACATGTCTAGTACAGATTGCGCTGTCATGCTCATGAGCCAAGTCTGTTGCACCATGATGTACCCTCAGCACGCAATAGGGCTCACCATCATCTAGGTATCTTCCACTATCTCACTGCAAATGTATATCATATGCTGTCGCCGTATATACATATATGCATCATGCTTAACAGGTCCACAACATATTTGTGCATATGATCACGAACACACTGCAGTTCAAAAGCGATGTTCTCTAACATGAATGTGACGGATGTCTCCATGTCATGCAAGAGCTGAGCAGGCCTGGCCAGGTGAGGCCAAACAAGGTGGTGTTGGATCAGAGGTGACAGGTCCCCCCAAGAAGAAGAAGAAGAAGAAGATTACAAGCTTTGGCCAGCCAACAAGTCTGATCGCTCGTGGCAGAGCCTCAGCAACCCTGCCAAACGTCATTCATTTG
>JAABUK010005560.1_pt1 | contig 19457 bp, 30 predicted proteins | sample 5559141 | NCBI WGS metagenome assembly JAABUK01 (sample SAMN10711869, study PRJNA513367) | rock metagenome | isolation source: Antarctica rocks | place: Antarctica: Victoria Land, Pudding Butte nord | collected 2016-01-03 | reverse complement strand
AAGCCTGCTGCAGACTGCTGATGAGAATCTGAATAGGAAGATTGCAAGGCACTGGACAGTGGACAAAGGGGGGGGGGGATATGATTGACAGTTTGTTAAGAGTATACTCATAGAGCCAGCTAGCGTCAGAGCATTGGTTCAAGCCGTTTCCGAGCAGCTGCACTAGTGCCAGGAGCCTTGAAATCATCATCCGCATCATCTTCACACATGTCTCCAAAGTCAACATCGCCATCAATGTCATCAGCATCTGTATATTGTACAACCTGCAGGCAAGGCAACCATCCACATTTGCAGCAGTATGGCTTGCTTGACTGGCACAGCTGCTGTACTGCAAAAGCAGAAGCAGTCATTCCATGTCAAGTTCAGCAGCTACGCTGCAACGTCAAGCTCTACCTTATGTCGTTTGCGCGGTCGAGGTTTGGTCCTTGTGGAAGCCTTGGTCTTAGAGGAGCCCCCACGGGTGCCCCTGGCTGCAGTGCTGCGCTGACCTTTGCCAGCCTTGGACTTGATCACTGCAGCATGAAGGCTGGGTCTGCTTCCATGCAGTGGTTATTGTACATCAGATGCACTCCTGGCAATTTCTTAAAACACAATCAGTAAGCAAGATGGCCTTTTCTCAGTGTAGTCCACAGCAGCAGAAGCACTGCACTGCTGTGGTCAGTGCAGACCACAACTGATAGCAATCACACCCCATCACAAGGTGGGGTAGTTGAGGCAGGATTGGACCTGGTGAAACGCCTTCTGACACGAATGGGGTCCTGCCATCTGTGCTCCTGCCCTCAAACCCAGCACTGTCATCAACACCATCATTTGCCAGCTCTGCAGCTTCTTGCATGCTGTCTGTGCGCTGTGCCCGTTTCCTGGATGTGGTGCGCATCAAAGTCGCACCCTCTCCATAGTCTGACGCATCTGATTTCATGTAGAACTTGAACACCTGAACAACCAAGGCAGCGTGTCTCTGACACGGTGAAATGTTGTACGAGCAGAGCCTGTGAGTATACAGAGACACTATGTTGAGTCTATGAGTCTCTGAGTCTATAGAGACACTATGTTCCTGTACTCAATGCAAAGCAATGGTCTGAGATGAGAATCAAAGCAGGCCATGCTGAGCTGAACTGCACTCAAAGGGCAAGGCAACCAGTATGCAACGTCACTGAATGATTATTGCATTTTGCCATGCCCACAAGTGATTAGCTGTTACAGGGTAGTAGAAATGCAACCCGCCATACCTTATACTGCTCTTTCCAAAGGTCAGGCTGCTGAGGAGCATCCAAGCGCAGGCAGTGCAGCGGCAGCTCTGCTCCTTCTTGTACAGTAACAGATATGCGCTCCTCCTGCATCACATCGCCATCCTTGGTTGTCATAGAAAGACAAGGAAAGAAAACTTTATGCTCTTCAGCGATCATAACAGGAGCCTCCTAAGGCGGCAGCCCAGAGCTCTTGGTTTCCATACTTCTGTTGGGCAATGCGCAGATGTATGCACTAGCTTGCTTGGCTGGTACCGTATCATCTTTCTCATGTGCAAAAGGCAAGAGAGACTAGTACAGTTTTGATGCCAGGTGGACTGCGCAGTGAGATGTCATGGCAGAGAACAGAGCCCACCAGCAGCAAACAGACAAATGCCTAACATCACATTTTGCAGTGACACTCTATATGTACACTCTGATCCTGACAGTTTACCGAGCTTTGCTGAAGAGTGCAGTTTCGGGCATTGGTCATCGGACTCATACCATTAAGAAAAACAGACCAATGGCAGCATGTGCCTGGAAACAATTCAGATAGGCGTATACAGCCAAGGATAGAACGGATGATCAGCTTCTGTACACCTGCCTCACGCCCAGGGGATTGACTGCCAGGACAAGTAAGGCACAGCTTTGCATGACAGTAACCAGTGCGAGCTGACCTGCTTGCGCTTCTCTGGTATGTCTGGTGAGAAGGCAGCTATGCGCTCCTCACTCATGTTGTACGTGGCCTTCAGGAAGCGCTTCAGCATCAGCAACATGGTCAATGCCAATGACGCCGTGCATGCAGCCTGGCCAGCTTTGCTGTCACGCCTTTTTCTAGCACTCCCAGTTTTGCCATGCACTTTGGCTGATGCCTGCCCCTGCAAAGGTGACATGAGCATGTGCATATGAGGCAAACAATGCAGGAAACATGCAAAAAGGTAAACCTTAGCCTGTTAGCTGGCAGGTACACTGAACCGCTATGTGGCTATCCACATTCACCACCTTCAGTCATGCATTTGCACATCCCAGACCAAGCTTGTCAAGCAGATTGATCATTTCTCTAAGGCAGCCTCCTATTTTCATCAGTGACACAGCCTGATCAACAAGCACTCAAACAGCACCACAAAGTAGCAACGCGTTTTTCCTGTCCCCAGACAATTTTGAGTTTAGATTTCCAGTGTAGGGATGCCGTTTCTGCATTGAAATACACGTTTTGGGATTGAAAGGAGCAACTGCTGTCACCTCAGTATCACCAGCCAGGACAGCTGATGTTCCATCAACCTGAATCCGGACATTCAGACCATCACTCTGCTGCACTCCATTCATGGCATCAGGCACAGCGTGAGGATCCTGTGTGGTAGTGGGGGCTGCATCAGTTGCAGCCTCCAGTGAGCTCTTCTGGGCAGACAGGACAAAGTCTCCACGGCGGGAGATGGTGGTGTTGATGAGGTGCAGCAGGGAGTGGGGCTCATCGCATTTCTTGAAGGGCAAGCAGGCTGCCACATTGGCACAGAAGGACAACAGCCTGCAGATAGCACACTGGGCTGCATGATGGAGATTTGACTGGCTGGGGGTTTGATGTCCGCATGATGTGTGTTATGTTCTGTTGCATAATGGCAGCACACCAAGCAAGTCATCTGGCGCTTTGTTGATCAGTTCCTGATCGAAGTCAGCGCTGCTCAACATGTGCTCCATGCAGCGGCAGCCCACACAGGTGAAGCAGAAAGCTCATTGGACACATACCAAGTAGTCGTGCATCTGAAATCAATGGCAAGCAAAGCTCTGCATGCGCTCTCCATGATGACCACTGTTGCCAGTGCAATGACAGGGAGCTTTGACTGACCTGGGATCAGCAGGGGCAGCTCCAGAGGTGAGCAGGTCTGAGGCTGAGTCAAAGCAGCGTATGAGGGTGCGCACGAAGGGCCAGCGCAGGCTGCGGTCTGGCTGCAGCAGATGCAGGTACAGAGCTGCCATGCCTCGGCTAGCCTCACTGGAGAAGCCTGCATCAGTGTCAGAAGCTGCGTCAGCCTCTGCATGATGCCACTGCTTATGCATGCATCAGGAGTGGCTTCAGCCTGTGTGTGAGCATCCCCTGCCTGAGCATGTATCATGCTGCATGTTGGTGAGTGGTAATGCTTGTTCAAGCAGTTTTGCTGGTGCAGTTGTGCATGAGCAGAGGAGATGCTGCGGACTATAGGTGCAGCATGCACAAGATGGCATGAGAGGAGGTGTGATGCTTTGTGAGCTGTCAATATCTTTGATTTCTTGTTTGTGATGTACAGAATAGATCATAAATGGAGGTCATATTGGCTTACAGACACGACCCTTGCAAGGATGCTTACGGAACAGCATGATGGGATCTTTGCGGCAACCATTATAAGACTCCCACATGCATCACATGTACCAAGAGTCTGCTGGGGTTTACCTTGGACAGGGGATTGTCCAGGCAGGGTTGCCTGCTTGAGGCCTTCTTGGAAGAGGGCTGCGGCATGCAGCCCCTCAGCAGTAGCCAGGCGACTGCGCACCTCACTATACTTCTCTGCCTCCTTGCGAAGAACCCTGAGCGCTCGCTCAGACACATCCCTGCACAATGCAGGACTTCAGCATTTGGCTGTGATGCTGTCTGAAGCAGATCCTGTTCTCAGTTGCTCGTATTGTCAATGATGCTGTCTGAAGTAACATTCTATCCAAGCCAAATGCAGGAAGATGTTGCCTGCAGACTGCACGCCAACTGCATAGGCACAGCGTAGCTATAGGACAGCAAGGGATGTGCATGTAACTCCATCTGAGGGAGTGTGCATGCCTTGTTTGCTGGGTTCACATACTGTACATACTATCTGGAGGAATAAAAGGGTACAAGGGTACATAGGTACATAGGGTGCATAGGTACATGCAAGGGTATATAGAAGGGGACAAGGTAGTACCTGGTGGGGTCAGTGGTGAGGGCGAAGAGGGTGGGCACAGCGCTGAAGGGTGGCATGACCCCACCCCGTAAAACAGCCTCCATCACCTCCAATGCCCTCCTCCTTACCTGCAGCATCATGTCAGCTCCATGCATCATGTCAGCTTCATGCAACCAAAACCCTCTGTTTGATGCAGCAGCTTGTCCTAACCCTAAACCCTAATCCCTAAATCCTACACCATCTAAGCAACATTTCAAGATCTAATTGCCAACGTCTGTACACTGCTGCATGGCAAGGCAGGAAAACAAGGTGAAACTGCACAGGGAGCCTGCAAGTGATTCACAGTGACAGTGGCAATACTGCTGACAGCCATCACACCGCTACAGCAGCCTTCTCATTGGAATGACAGACCTGGGCTGCTGATTGAGCATCTTGGGAGGGGGAGGTGGGCAGCTGCTGCTGGGGCCGGCTTGTGTCCAGCGCCAAAGCTTTCACAGCCTCCCAGTTGTTCTGCAGACCAGGCAGCTTGACTGTGTCATGTTGCACCAGCTACCACACAGTCCAAGTGTACAAAGTCACTAACCAGGCTTCTGATGACATCAATATGCCACAAAACTTGAACACATACGAGAGCAATCACACAGGCGTCGTGCAAAATGAGCCCAGGCCTGAACACATCCAAGTCCCAGCCCAAGAAGATACGTAACAATTCAACCTTCATCATTGCCATCAACAGTCAACTTTTGGAGCAAGATGTGCACCTGAATGAAGCCAGCGCTGAGGTTGAGACTGTCTCCTTCCCCATTCTGCACAGGAACTACCAGACTGGTGCCTGCCTCTGCTGTGGCTCGACCTGCCTGATCAGGTAGCTGCACCGTCTCACCAGTCTCCTCCTGCTTCACTTTCAGCCCTTCCTCCTCAGACTGTAACATACACCCATGCGCAATTCCGGCCTTTGTAACAAGCAGTTGTAGTGACAGAGATAGCCGGTGCACTTGTTACAGAGTGTGTCCTGATGTTTGATCTCCAGCTTTTTCTGTTGTGGCATTGCCAGACAAACATGCATCGTCCTGTGTTTGCCAAGCAGCACTGTGGACAGAAGGCATGATTAAGTGTTGCCTCCAGCTTGTTCTGCTGTACCCAAGGGAGAATGCTTGACAAACAAGCTACAGGCAACACTCAATCATGTCGTCTGTCCACAATGATGCTTGGCAAGGGTACAGCAAGCCATCATGCATCATTTCAGCTTCCCACGTGCAATTCCCAGAGGCGACATTCAAAGGAATACAACCCAGCTTTCTTATCAATGATGTGCGTGTTGCAACAGAAGTGTTCACAGGGGTGCTGATGGATTGACGTTGCTGTGAATGGCCAATGTGCATGACACCTAATGAAAACCTCACAATCCTGACTGGGTCACAGAACACGACATGATGTACAACTCATGCTAGCACTGTCATCAATATGTGATGTACGTAGAACTCATTGTATGCAGTCTGTTTTATGGACTTTTTCAGGGGGTCTTCCCCTTGGGACCTGCTGGTCCACTTGACAAATCACCTCACAGGTGTGTGCATGCATTCCACTGCAGCAGGCCAAGACAACAAAAAATATTTCATTTCATTTTATACTTTACAATCTGGGGTGTGGAGCCAACTGTGACTCATCAGGCATCCTGGCTTGAAAGCCCAGATGTTCAACAAGGAATCTGACCTTGAGCAGCTCCAGAAGATTGCTGAGCACCTTAAGCTTGAGAGCAGTGGGTGCAGACAGCTGCAGCGCCTGCTGCATGGCAGCACTAGCAGCAGGCTGCAGTAGAGCTGCAGGGTGTGCAACAAACAGCAGGCCCAGCCCTTCAAGCGCCTTCTCCTTCACTTTCAGGCTGCCTTGAAGCGGGTTGTAGAAGGAGAGCAGGGTGTCCAGAAGCTGGCGGATGTCCAGTGTGGGAGGGCCAGATGGTGCAGTGTGTTGCAAGATATCAGCACCATGGCGGACCAGCTGACCCACAATGAATAAAAACCTGCGGCGTCAAAACATGCATCAAATGGCACTGTAACAATTGATGGATACTCTGCATTGTTCCCTGCGCTCCACATTCCAATTGAGACTCTACGTGATGCAATTTTTGAGCAGCTGATGGAAAAAGCTGAATAATCAGAGCCAGATGAGATTTGTATGTCCTGAAATGTACATATTTTCTGACATGCAAGCTGGTGCAAATGCATGCAAGCTGATCCAATTGCACCCTGTTTCTTTTTTAAGCACATAACGAAAGGTAGACAGTAGAACCATACTGCAGCACGCAAAGTCACCTAGATATGTGGGCATCATTGGTCTGGCGTGCAGCAGGCTCAGCAGGTGGGTTAAGCAGAAGAGGATGTTTCTGCTTGAGTGCCCCCAAGTATAGCGTCATCAGGGCTGCTAGGCGCTGCCCTGCAGAAGGGCTCAGCCTGGCCAGGCAGCACAGTGCATGGGCAGCACCAGAAACTACCTGTCAACAAATCAGGTTGCATTGCCCATTTGCTCACAATGTGTGTCTTCTGTGGCGTTTGCGACCAGCTGACTTTAAGACCGAGTGCTAATCATGATGTGAACTGACAGAGCATATGAGAATAAACTGTGCACTTGGCTCTTCCACAGACATGGATGCGAGCTGGCTGTCATAACGGTGTAGAAACATGTCTGACAGTCTTGCACACAAAGACGCAGAGCATTTGGGAGCATCAGTGTCAAACGCGCTGACCTGGACGTAGTGATGGCCATTGATGAGCTGCATGAGATCAACCTCCAGATCCTGAGCAGCCTCGTGTGCCAATCTGTCCAGCTTGCCAAGCAAGGAACTGATGATGGACAATATGCAGAGGAGGCGCTCGGCTCCTCTGCGTCGCTCATCATTGGTGATGGCTGAATCAGGTGGGGCCACCTTGAGGTAAGGTGCCAGGCACCTTGCAAAGCTGGCTGGGTCGTTTGGTGGCAAGCACAGGGAGACATCTGCCAGGCAGAAAGCATGCAGGGCCTGCACAGGTTGAAACGTGTACTTTCTCAGCATGATTGGCCTGCCTGATGTTGACTTTCCATTAATTACTGTTAGCCGGACAATCAGGAAGAAGCAGGCACAGACGCACTGTAGATGACGCAATATGTCCACACTACTGCTGGTGTTGGAAAAGATGTCTAGCTACCTTGGGAGAATGCAGCACTGCATGCGTTCATAGAGCTCCCTTATGTGACAGGTTGTGCTGTGACATGTGTTGGAACTTGCTTGCGTGACAGATTGTGCTGGGATGTGTGCATTGAGTCAACCTAGGACTGCATAGGTGAAAGGTACACAACTGCGTACTGACCCAGTTGATGCTTTGCAAGCACCGCAGAACAGCACGTCACCGCCCAAGAAGACTGGGCCTGTGGAACCAAGCAAAAAGACAAGGGCTTACAATGAGAGGGGGAAAGCTGTCAGCTTCAGTATCCACAGCTTGTAACACACTCTCCAGCAGGGCTGTTGCCAGGGCCTGCCCCACACTTTGCTCAGCCCCTTCTTTCTCAAGTGCTTGCTTGAGTATAGCCAACAGTGGGTTGCTGGACTCCAACGGCAGGTGGATGGCTGAGCAGCCTGCTTCATACACTGCCACAGCTACTTCTGCCAGCTGCTGGGCTCTGGACTGAGGACTCAATCCTTCACCTGAGTGAGCACCCACTATAACATGAAGCCACAGAGCTGGTGGGTTAGGCTAGCACAAACAGGAGGAATTGAGAGATGCGCTGCAAGTTCAGATTCATATGCAGAAGCAAATCTGTAGTCAGGAGCATGATAAGCCAGATCCATCAAGCGACAAAATGTGGTTGCTTGATGGTGCCCCAGATGGTGGAACGTGTGAGCTTAGATGTCACGCACAAACATGTATTCAAGGCTGAGTGCATAGCTGTAAGACTCACACAAGCCAATACCCCCTCGCGGGGGAGGGTCTTAGCCTTGGCAGAAATGACATTTGTATGCCAGCAACCATCAGGTACAATAGGCCAATCACAACTAAATCAATAGCTGCAAGATTCATGACTGAACGCTGATGGCAAGACCAGACAGGACAGTCAGCAGGCAAAGCAAGTAGCACAAGTGGCAGAGAAGCTTTACCTTGTCCAACAGGCGAGAACCACAAGTTGTGAAAGACTTTGGTCACAAGCTTTTGTATGGACTCCTCAGGGTCTGTCGCCCTGGTGAGTATGTGCACACAAGCCTGGGTCGCTCTTGGAAAGCATGGCTGCTTAATACAGCTCTCCCACATGATGTTGACTGCTCGCTTGCGTACGCTGGTGCCGGGGTCACGCACAGCTGTTGCCAGCACATCAAAGTAGACCAGCGCCAGGTCCTGACTGCTGCTGATGTGCTTGCCCAGCAAGTCTACAGCTGCCTCTCTGACTGACACAGCATCATCCTGCAGTCATGCACACAGCTCTGCTGGTCATGTGAATGCCATGAATTGAAAGCGTATGCAGGAAGCACAGAAGTCATGCTGACTGCATGAGCACCAGAAGGTGGGCTGTGAAGTGCCTACCTGCAGTTCATCTTGCCTAAGCAAAGGGTTGAGGAGGAACTGCACTCCCATGTAGCAGACTAATCTAAAGACGCACAGCAAGATAAGCTGAGAGCAATGCGTCATGCTGTGCTTCAGCTTGCTGCAGCCTTCTGACAGACAGGGCTCACAGCAACAACTTAAGGGCACATGGGGATACCTGCAGGGCTTTATTGACGCCCTTCTGCACTGCTGAGCTAGCCAGCAGGCGAGGGTCAGTCTCTGCCACACAGCCCAAAGCCTTGATGGCCTTAGCACGAGTAGTGGCCACCTGTTTGGTGTTGTCAGCAGCGCCGATGAGCCAGGTCAGCAAGCCCTTGCGCCCTGTGCCCAAAGGGCCCTGCTGCACCAGGGCTGCTGACAACCTAGCAGCCTCACCTGCACACACATCACTTGGCTCGCGCTGTTTGCTGTCCATTTCTGACACAAGGCTGGTAGGGTCTGACGCAAGCAGTTGCAGATTTTTGGGAGGTGCCAACATTTTGCTGAGGAGGGTGATCTCATGAGCTATGATGACACAAGGTTCTGGAAGATAGATGGCCAGTGCTTGCAGGGTGGCCTGAGTTGTGCATATCATTGGCATTGTGCATAGGATGGCTACACATTTAATTGAGATACAAGCAAAAGAGAACTACCTTCCCTAGCAGACCGGGAATGCAAATCGTTACTTTGCCAACCCACCTGCATTCAGATCACACACCAGGCCTTTCTCAAGCTGTTCGCTGGTGTTGTGATACTTCAGAAGCAGCTGAGCCTGCTGCTGCTGGGTGAGTGCAGCAGCAGCGCGCAGGCTTGTCAGCTCATCAGCAAACAGGCGGCAGGTCAGGAATGTTCTGGCAGATAAGGAAAGGGCTGTGTCCTTCTGTTGATGCCTGTCAGCCAGGAAGTCCAGCAGCAGGTGCTGAGCTACCATGTGTGCCTCACTGCCTGCATCTTCACCTGCGTTGCATGGGTCACTGTGATGTGCAGGCTTGCAAAGCTCAAAATGCAGAAGCCCTGGCCCTGTGCACTTCCCATCCTACTGAGCTGACATGTTTGAGAAGCAACAGTGATTATCAGGGTCGCTGAGCAGTCCAATAAAGAAGGACATATGCAGCACATGTAAGATGCGTTCTGCACAAGATGGGTGCTCAGTACCCTCCAAATGCAGCACAGACAGTGATACTGATGCAGTCAAGTTTGCAGACAGCTATAACGGCATTGGCAGTTGCATCAGCAAGCGTGCAAAGATATGCCAAATTGCAAGGGCTCACCGTCTGATGCTGCAAACTGCATAAGCCAGGCCTGGTTGTCCTCTGCTGTGAGGGCATCTTTGTATAACTGTGCAGCAATAAGCCCCAGCAAGTCCACGCTGATCTGCCTGACACTTGCATCTGGGTGTTGCAAGCCCTTAGGACCCCCCAGGGCGTTGATGCACCTGATCAACACTGTTCCTGCTGCTGGCCAAGCTGGCAAGTTTTGTATGCGCAGCAGATCTGCATGTTGGAATTGACAAGTGTATTCAGGTGGCACAGTCAGTACATGCCTGATACTCAGGGCATCCTGAATGGTTGTTTGTAGTGCAGCCACTGATCCTAAAGACTGGCAAGCACTTGGTTCAAGACAAGGTAATTAAGCATGATCTCATCAGCCTGGCATGACTTGCAACTGCTTGCTGATTGTCGTAGAGCCAAGGCAGCAGCTAAAATTGGCGCAGGTGGTTGCAGCAAATCTCACCTAAGATGATCTGTTCCACTAGCTGCTTCACATCCAGATCTGAGTCAGACTTCTGCGCCTTTGCAGACGGGAACCTGCAGAGCAAGAATCATGCTTACGCCAAAAGCTTGCTGTGTCATCCAGCAGCAGTCTGTAGCATGCAGCATCAGCACAGCTGCAAAGAGACTTTGAAGTCAACAGCATGGCCTAGAAGCGCTTCTAGGCCTCATGTACTAGAGCAACAAGAGAGTGGGTATGTGTTGCACTAGCAGGCATACGCAGCAGCCATTTGATGAAGCTGTTGGGCTGAAGGCAATGCTGCAAGCATCATAAACAGGCAATTGGAGTCTGATGAATACCTGTCAAAGCAGCCATGCCAGAACATATCAGAGTGGGCTACAGCAGGCGCAAAACAGTCCCGCAAGTCTGCGACTCCACTGCTGTCGTCCTGCCCACTGCTCACTGGCAATTGCACACAAGCCTGCAGCAGTTCATGTTGTGTGTAGGCATGCAACCACTTCAGGATATTACTTTGAGTCTCAGACAGATCTTGAGCTCAAAGCATTTTGAAACGCAAATCAGCCAGTGGTACTTGCCATGCAACGTTAAGAATTGTAGCAATGTGCCTTTGTAGGGCTTTCCTTGCTGCCAGAGAGGTAAGCGACAATAGACATTGACACTCAGCTAGGTGCAAAGCATAGCAAACTGCATACGCACCTGAATCATCTGTACCAGCATGGCAACAACGACCTGGATGGAAGCAGATTTCTCATCCCCAACTAGGTAGGCCCGGGGACAACGCTTGCCCACAGGCACACACGGCAGAACTTGCGTCAGTACGTCTTCCATCAGGGTGCTTTGCAATGGAGGGCAGTGCTGAAAGATGGAAACCAGAAGCCCTGCGCAACGCACATTGCATTTGGCAGGGCAACACTCAGCTATAACAGCAATACTCATGATGGCGAGAACAACATCAACAATGATGATAATGATATGATGATAATATGTTCATGATGATAACCATACTCATCATCATTACAACAAGTAATGATTTTGAGCATTGCGGCTCATGATGAGCTAGGTACATGCAGGGCAAGCCTTGTCTGTCCAGAGCAGTCCGTTCTGAGCATCCCTAAAAGGTCTCTTGATACAACAGTTTTGACAGTCATGCAATGCAACACCATTGATGCGCTGCTCTCAGGTTCACACTGGTGGGGACCTTCTCACGGGCCGATGACCAAACAACCTTGCAGCAGGTATAATTAGCGCTATGCATGGGAAAGGTCAACGCATTCCAATGCAGATGATGTGTAACAGGGCAAGTCTGCCAAGGGTTTCATCCCCTGATCTAGTGGTGTCCTGACCTGCAGCCTTGATTTGTAGCAGATCTACTCCTGCCACTGTCAAGGTCTGGCAGGCTACTCTTGACAGTGTAAGCAAGGTGCTGTGCTGTAGCTGCACCGTCGTCATGAGCTGTCCCATCAATTGCAAGACAACTTCCAGCCTGCTCTGAATGGCTTTGGCTGAAGATGGCACTCTGCAGCAAGCAGTCAGCGACTAGCTCAGGTAATGTGAGTAGTCCAGCAGTAAATTGCATGCTAGAGATGTCAAGTACCAATTTAGTCACACGGTAGGTGTTCAAACTCTTGCTGTCAAAGAACAGCACGCTTAGGTTGACATGGAACAAGCAGTTCTTGTGTGATTTGCATGGCACCTTGAGGTCATGTGCTCTGTGCTGAAGCACAACAGGGTGCCTAAACTTGAGAGACACTTTGTGACATAGCACCAACATGCTTGAAGCAGTAACACATGGCTGTCCTAGTCCCTACATGGTCTTGGTGAAATCACCCACCCAGATTGGCATCAAGACCATAATAGCAAGGCTGGCAAGACCATGCATGCACAGACACTCATGCCAGCCTGAAATAGAACATACTAGTAAGCATTGATGCATGGAGCTCATCAAAAAATTGGCTACTTGCCTGAGCATTGGGACTGACTTCTTTGCTGACTTTGGAGTCTTCTTCTTGGACCCAGGCTGTGCCTCCTGGGTGTCATAATCATCTTCATCTGCAATGACAGACCATGACCTTGTTTTAGCAGATGATGAGTGACGGTGGATGAGCACGGCAAACAGCTCAGGAGAGGCTTGCTCACAAATCTTTGAGCCTGATTTCTCAAAGGACACAGTAAAAGACTGGCATGAAAGCATTCAGCAGATACATGTATGTACAACATGCCTACCAATCATGCAGACATTTAGCATGGACAAAATGATACAGTAAGCAACAGGAAGAGCAGAATGCCATTACTGTGACTTTGTGCTGCCCAACAGCTGCCATTGCATTTTACTGAGCCTTACACAGCGTGAGACTTAACTTGTGCATGACTAAGTTGTCAAAGAGCAAGGGGCACCTGGCTTCAGCAGCTCTGGCCTTTGTGCCTGACACAAGGCTGCATCATAGAACACCAGCACATTGTGTAGCAAGTGGAAGCGCACAAGACCCACGAGCCTGTCTATCAGCTCCTCCTTGTACACTTGCTTGGGCATGCCAGGAGCAGCAAGTATTTGCAGGCAAGCCATGCAGGCCTCCACTGATAGCCAAATGTGCGCCTGTTGTTGGACATTGTCCTGCATGCAAGTTCAGCATGTGACAGCAAGCACTGTGCAAGCACACACATAGACGCAGAATTGGGTTGCATCACGAACATGTCAAAGCTGCAAAATGAATTAGCACTGGATGTGCAGCCTGGGCACTCACTGTTGACAATGACTCATGATGCAATGCAACTCCAGGCACCACTGGAATGAATGTGATCGCAGATCAAAATGAGAGATGTTTATACTAGGTAGGTTCACATCTCAAAAATGCATCTCTTTTTCAGCTTTATGGCATGTGAATGCATGACACAACTCACCTGTGCACATGTGCCAACAAGCAGAGAATCCCCCTGCTGCATTGTAGAGTCCAAGGCATCAAGAAGAAGCAAGAGCTGGTCTGACTGAACAAGGCGAATGCTGTTTGCCAAGGCCAGCTTTGTAAGCCTATTGTTCAGTGCCCTGATGTCCTGAATGCCAGTCTTAGGCACACTATCTTTCACGCCATCAATATCTACATCTGAGTCAGTCTCCTGTGGACCGTCTTCCTGACTACTGTCCTGATGGGATTGCTGCTTGGCCAAGATGTTTTGCATGCTTTGATTGAAACCAGCTGCAGGCAGCACAACTGTGACTCAGCAGCATTGTACAAGACTCCTTTTGCAGCCCAGCAAGCTACTCCTACCAACAAGATCGGCTTCTGATGACTCTGGCTGGGTTTCCACAGCTGACCTGGTCCTTTTAGGCTTGCGCTGCTCAACATGGGACTCAGTGGACTGCAGAGCAAGAGAGTTATATGTTCTGCAACAGGATGCAAAGCTGATACAACAATCTTTGGACTCACTTGACTGATGCTGTCTGATGTAGCAGCATTCAGGCTCACAGTGGCAGGTGTTGGGCGGTTGGAACTAACAGTCTCCCCTGCTGCCAAGGCCTCAACAGGAAGCCTTGGTCTTCCTGCAACAGACCCAGCGGACACTTGACTGTACTGTCATCGCAAGAGCCCTGACTTTGCTTCCTTCAGCTTTACCGGCCATATGGGTCTCAAAAGCTCCTGGATCAAGCCTCCGAATAGCTTGATGCAACTCGCTGACTGGGGCCGTGACATTCGGCGCTGCTGCGCCTGCTTGCTTTGGAACTCTGAAATGTACCACAGCATTAGTATCTCTGCTTCGCATCTACTTGCGAAGCTCAAGAGGAACCCACATGTAGGAGGTGTCGCAAGACTGCAAGAGCGCCAAGACGTGCTGTGCAACGGCAGGTTCATAGCTGGTTTCCAGTGAGGAAATGTCATTTGCTGGCGAAGCAGAGACTGGCTCATATACAACGGGCAGAGGCAGCAGAGGTGCGATGTCCGTCTGGCTCAAGTTGGATAAACGCTGTGGCAGCATAGTGTGGATCACTTGACCCGCAGCTGTTTCATTTGACAGCTGATTATCCTGTTGCATGCCCTTTCAGACCAGGGGACGAAAGCCTGCGAGGCATCAGGTAATCCCGCATCTATCGACAGTCCTCGGTCAAGCACTAAGTCTCAGCACCAAGTCTCAGCATGCTCCCGAGACGGAGCATGAGGCAGCAGGGTATGAATGAGCATTTTATTCCAGGGCTCGTTGACATGCATGTGTATGCATATGCATGCATGTGCAATGTTTCCACCCTGACATCAGAAGGCACTGTCGGGCAGGCTTGCACCTTGAATCTGCATGTGTGTATCCTTCTGTCCGTGACAAGCATGCATTCGTTCGTGCATGCAGTCTCAACAACACTTGCGGCAATATTGATTAATCGATCATTGTTGCAAGGCCCTGCGCTGCATGTTGTGCTCTGATCAGCACGTACACAGAATGATCCTGTATGCAAGCTTACAACTGACTGCAGACCGCATGCCATGTTCGTGCAGGCGAATGACAAGTGACGGGGCCGCCCTGCCCTTGAGAGAGCTCAGCCCTGAGTCTGGCTGAGTCGCAGCACAAGCGAGATCGCGCTAGAGCAACGTCTCTTGCTGTAAGCGATGCGTCAAATGCAAGCTTGCAGGAATGCCACCTGCGACAACTGCAAAAACCTTGCCTTTTTGTGTCTCTTGGAACTTTCCCGTTCTTAGCTGACCTGCGTCAAGTGATCACCAGTTGTTCAGCGGTGTGTACAGACCGTTGATGGCCTGCTCTGTACCATTGATACCAGCGATAGAAGTCGGAAGCGCAAGCTTCAATAGTATGGTAGGCGCACCTTCCATCTGCTATCAAGACCCAGGAGCGATAAGCGAGAAGGAGAAGGAAAATGATCAATTTGGAAAACAGTTTGCAACCAAGTTTGTAAAACAGCATCTGAAACCCGGTAAGGATGCAAGTGTAGGTATCAGATCATATGCTTGCGGTGCTGCTGATGTTGTTCAATGATGCAACGTGTTCGACTGGCCGCTTGTCAAGATTGGCATGCACTGCGTCAGCTACCAGCACGTACAAGTTGGGCCTCAGATGATTGTGTCCGGCTGCAATGTTTTCAAAATGCACAGGTCTGCGCGAAGACGTTACCGCAAGACCTCCGTTGCTTGGTCTGTTCCCAACCAGTCAGGTGAGAAAATACAAAATCCTGTGTCAGGTGTTTTGCTGAGCAGCATTCTCAGCATACAACCTGTTGGGCGCAGCTTGGCACTTCCTGACGATTCCAAACTGTTCTCCAGCCTGCTGCTGAAACAAGTTGTGATGCATATCTGGCGTGTCCTCCTGATATTTTGGGAGGAAGCTAGGCTGCAGCCACATTTGTTCCTTGCATTGCCAGGTCCATCAGCTTTTCACTGAAATGCAGGAGGTGACAGGGTCAAGGCTTGGGTTGCAAGCAAGAAACTCTCCGTACTTGGAGAAACCTGATCTCCTGCAGCAAACTCCCAGTCCAGCTTTGCTGGCACCCAAAGGCGCTTCCACGGTGTGTTTGCAAGCCAGCCTTCCTTGCTAGTACACAACTCGAGGTGCAGGGCTTGCAAGTGGACTGTGTGCTGCAGCCTGTCATTGAGCCTCATCTCAAGGAGCTGAGCTCAAGCCCTGCTAGCGTACAACTGTCACCTTTGCCAATCACAAAGCCCAGGTGTGTCTGTCTATATCCTCCCTGTTGTGGTGCGCTCACCTTCACACACCTGTCTTCCTCAAGAGTCAGGCATATATATCCCTTCCATGCTTTCTGCAGCTAGACATGCCTGACCTGGATGGCCTATCAATCGTGTGTGCGTTGGAGCACTTGCAGTGGAGTGCAAACATTGTCAACAGCTGTTGTGTTACCTATCCTTGACTTGTCCAGTTGGTGCAGGAGTGTGCCAGATGCAAGTGGACCTTTCAGGGGTTTGAGGGAGTGTGCATCAGCATCGCCAGAGGGTTCTGCAGCTGGCATGGACAACGCGCAAGTCAACGTCATGTCAGCACAACCTACAGTGCCACTACGCTCTGAATCGGGCACAAGAACATTGGTGAAAGTCAGGTAGACACTTGTAGATCCTGTATGCCAATGATCCGGCCAGGCCTTGTGCTGCAGTGTGTCATGACAGCAACAGACTTGATACTTACAATGATGAAGATAGCAGCTTCATGCCTGGTGCTGAGTACATGCACCGCATACTATAGCAATGCTTTGATGGCTCAACCTCATCAGTGCTTTGCACAGATCTCCCAGTGCTCACATGCTCTCACTGACATCATGCCTGAGAGCGCTTTATCAAGCGTACGGCACAGCAGCACTGATCTTGTATGCTACCACCTGTGCAGGGTACGTCGTGCACTGACGCTACAGACAGGCCCTCAAGGCTCAGTCTGCCCCAAGGCTCAAGCACCAAAGAGGCGTAATGGGTGCAGCCGGTCTGTGGGGGACCTAAACCTGAGTGCAGCACGTCTGCAGAGCGCAGCCCGTGCCAACCTCAGTCGCTCTGCTGACTGGCCAGCCAGCTCACCAGCATGCATCCGCAAGCGTACGGTAAGTCTTGGCATGGCCAACTGTCCCCAACCAGCTGGTGCAGCCTGTGTGCTGTGGTGTCTTAGAGTGTCCTGTTTGTGTCATGCATCACATGACACAGGCTCTACAAAGCAGGTGTAGCTCAGGAACTGTGTCTCTGGAACCTTCTAGGACATACAGTGTAGTGTGTCCAAGCAGTACTCAGTACATATGCAAAAGGGGCTAAATGTGTAGGCTTCTGTGCCGGATCAGTTCACGACCATCACTCCCACTGATACTATGCACGTTCTGCATTTGCTGCTGTGAGTAACTGACTTGTAGCTGCATGGACCTCTGAAATGCAACACATTGAAGGCTCATGTCTCTGCTCTGGGCTTTGTAAGGTGATGGGAAAAGGGCACAGCGCCCCTGTGTATACATTTACATGTGACAGGAGGCCCAGCCACTGGTATGTTTCAGGAGGAAGGCACAGGGTATGAGGTTCCAAGGAAAAGCTCAAAGCTGGAGGCCCAAACCCAGAAATGGGATTTTGCTGCAGACTGTCTAGCACAGATGAGCCTGCAAGACAAGGCACGCCATGTTTGCTTTGGAGACACCACTGTCATGGCTGCGTTTGGACGCGTCTAATGCCACCACACGATGGCATGATATACTCACGGATTCTGACTTTTCGAGTTGATAAGTTTCTAAGCTGGCAGGCACAGACTTCATGTTGCTGACTGCTGGGATCCGCAATAAAGATGCGTACTGCTTTGTGGGTCCTACCGATTGTCCTGTGTTGATTCAGCAGACTGACTGTTTGATCCGTTGTATCTTAGATAGGAGTTACAATTGATGTAGTGATCTTTTCCTGATAGTTCCTGAGAACTTGAGCACTGCTGCTTGATTTGCATGTGATTTGGCTAAGGAAACATGTTGGCTTTGCCTGCTAGACAACACTTTGTGCCATCTTCCTTTCAGAGGACCTGCTTTTGCTGAAGTCCTGTATTATTCATCTTGCACCCTCCTACCTACAGGAGACTTCGCTATCACTGCCCCCATTTCTGCCTGATGAGGTTTTTTTATAAATTAGGACATACATAATACAGTAGTTTGTGCAAAGCATACGGATCAAGTTTGTAATAACCAAAGGTATAGTAGTTTGTGCAAAGCAGCTCTTGTAAGCTACTACTGCGATGTAGAGAGATGTCTTTCTGATGGTTTCAGTACACATTGGGTCAAGAGGCAAGAAAGACAGCACCATTAAAGGGGAAACAGCAAATCGTAGTGGGGACATGTTGTTGCACCAACGCTACAGAGAATCAAGTGTGTCAGGTACAGGTCATGGCATACTTCAGCAATGCATGACAGCTGTCACAATCTCAGGTTCTTCTCGCATAGGTTGATATGTTTGGCAGGGGAGCTTATACAGACCTATGCAAGTGCAAAAGCAAAGCAACCACAGCTGATAACATACAATCGGAGCTTTCACTGCAGAGCTTCTTTTGGCTGACGAGCTTTTTGTATCAGAGGCTCCAATTGCTTCTTGTCTGCCAGAATCTTCAAGAAATTGAAAAGAAAAGGTATGTAGTTGTGCTTGCGGCGAATGTTCTCATTGTGCCAGTCTTGCCGCTTCTCAATTTCCTGCTCTAGCTGCTGCTGCACCCTGCAGTCAGCAACACCACAGTGAGCACTGGATGCCCTGCCATGAATTGAGTGAGCAAAGTGCCTATCATCTGGTGAAGAAGAAGAAGAAACACAGCATCCTGTCAGCATCCTGTGTGAACTGTATGGCCAATTATAGCACAGCATAACAGACAGACCTGCAGAGTGCTTCCTGTACTTGATGCGGCTGTATGGCCACAACTTTGGCAAACATGACACAGCATAACAGACGGACCTGCTGAGTTCCTCTTGAACTTCATGCAGCTTCTGTTGCAGCGCATCTTGGCCAGCAGGCAAGTCATCGGTCTCCATGCTGCTAGCACCTTTGCTGTCTGCACAACATTAGACATCACCTGCCTCAATTGCGCCAGCAGATGCCAGGAGCACAGTTGCTTATTTAAGCTCTTGTGCTGTCTGCATCAGCTCATGCAGGCATGTGCATGTACCTGCTTCTTCAGACATCCTGAACTGTATTTTATCTTGCAACTTTTGTAGTGCTTCCATGTCTTGATTGTAGGCATCTTTGCGGTTTTTGATGACTGCCATCAGATTGAAGCGTATCTCAGATTTGGAGTAACGCTCTGTGCGCTCTGTGATCGCTGGAACTGCCTTATCAAGCCAGTCGTCCTGTGCATGCAACCACATCATACACTCCGCTATGAAAGCAGCGTCTGTGCGTAGCATGCGCATGATGACAATTACAGTGGCCGACAGATACGATCAGCTGTATACCTCTGTACAGTCTGCTATCTTGATGGGTCCAGGTTTCAGACCATCTAGCTCATACAGAGCACCATCAACAGGTACATATGAGATGAAGTGGTAAGCTTCATCATCTTTGTCAGCAGATCTGGCTTCATCAGGCACTATAGGCTGCGGAGGTGAG
>JAABUK010005559.1_pt1 | contig 19459 bp, 18 predicted proteins | sample 5559141 | NCBI WGS metagenome assembly JAABUK01 (sample SAMN10711869, study PRJNA513367) | rock metagenome | isolation source: Antarctica rocks | place: Antarctica: Victoria Land, Pudding Butte nord | collected 2016-01-03 | reverse complement strand
CTCCATCTGCTTGTCGGCGTCATCGCTGGGCGCCTTGCGACGGGGGTTGTCGGGGTTCTCGATCAGGATGCGCGGATCGACTTCGCGAAGTTCTACCATGGTCTTCTCCTGGGTTTCTGTCCGCCCTTCTATTCCGGGCTGACCCCACCCAAGCCCCGCATCCCGGCACGCGGGGCAAGGGCGCGCGCAGCGCGAGGCCGTAGGCCGGTCCCTTGCGGCGCGGGACGGGCATGCGGGAGCCATGCTCCCTCTTTTGTCCGTGTTTTCCTGGTAGCCCTTGTCCGCCGGTTCCATTCCACCTTCTCGCGGCACCGTGCTGGATGGGTTAGAAGTCCGGGCCTGGATCTCTGTCCGGTTTCGGTTTTGCTGGGGCAGCAGGCACAGGCTCAGCTGCTGGTGGGTTGATGGCGGCCTTGGTTGCGGCAGCTTCCGCGTCCTTGCGCGCCTGGTATTCGGCCAGCCGGGCGGCCATGGGCGTTAGCGCGACATCCCACGGGGCCGTGCCTGTCGGCTCCGGGGCGCGGAACGCCGCCATTATCGTCACCGCCGCGCAAGGCGGCGTGCCCTGTGCGGTGCTGGGTGCAGTAGGATCCTGGATTGCTGCCGCGTAGGGCGGAGGCAACCCGGCTGGCAGCCGCTCTGCCGCTGCGAGGATGGCGTGCGCCCGATCGGCGGGCGGCGCCGATGCGCCAGCCCGCACGGGGATCAAGCCATCCGTGCCGCGCAACTCTTCCAAGGGTCGGGCAGTGTCTCAGTTTGAATGTCTGTTTGTGGTGGAAAGCTGCCTGTCCGCTTCCGGTTGACAGTAAGCAGAACCGGACATCCACCTTCGGGTCGGTCTGGCCGGAAGCGGACTCGCTGCTTTCAGGGTTGGCGTAACGGTAAGCGGACAGTCAGAACAGCGGCTCGGCATCGGTTGATGAGCGCGTCACCTCCGCCTTGACACCATACATCCGGGTGACAGTGCCGCGCGTAAACTCTCACCCGTCAGGTCTTCGTCGCTGGACCGACCGGCCTTGTGCCACCGGGGAAGGTGGGGCTGCGCCGGACGGATCAGGATATCTGGGCCTGGTATGACACCAGTCACGACGTTCTCAAACCTTGCAGGTGCTCCGGAGCTGAGAAAGACATGTTCGATTTAGTCATTGACGCAGATATCTGCCTATCAACGCACTATAGGCGGACCGTCGATATGCAATTTTATTCGCGCGGTTTGCGCCGTTATTCAACAATGCGATCGAGAGAGTTGTCAGTGTGAACAACATCTGGTCGAGGGTAAAGCGCCTGAAGCGAAAAGCCGTCCCTGCCAGTAGGTCCGCTCAGACTATAGGCATTAGCAGACGGAAGCCTTACTGTGCAGCGCCGAAGATCAATTCCCAGCACCATATCAGCTATATTTAGGCGCACCATTCGCATCTCTCGGTAACCAATGCGAGTATCTGGATGCATCCGCGCCATGTAAGATCTAGTAACTGGGTTACTTCCCGGTACGGTCTCATAAAGCTTCGGCGATCTAATAAGAAGGCCATACATTACGTATCCAAATCGTGGAGGAGACGTTCGCACCGGTTCATCCATTAGTCCTGTCCCACCGGCATCCGAACTCAACTCACTTCCGCGAAAATAAACGGCAAGTTTGTTTGGATTAGAGATCTTAAAATCGTCTAGACCCGCAAGGACGAGGCCGAATATCGGCCATGCTATCTCGGAGTATTTCTCGAACGGATTTGCTAGGACGCCAAGTCCTTTTATTGCTCCGGTTTCCTTGTCTCGACCTGAACGAATAATAGAAGACTCCACTCCAGAGAAATGCGCGAAGCCGTCAGGGTGGCATGACAGCTTGACGCGGCTAGAAACACGATAGCAGTCATGCTTTTCAGGTTCTTTGAACCAAGACGAATTTGGGAGGCGTTCTGGTCTAACCTTTTCAAGATACCCCTGCTTTGCGGAGTGATACGGAAGCATAAGTCCAAAACCACCATCACTATATCGGACTATGTTCGCAATGGTCCTCAGTATTCCTTTAGGACTTTCTAGAACCACTCTTACCGGCTTTAGATTTTCCACTTTTGTCTCCCAAATGTGACGCGTGTCCCTTCATAATCGTTATCATTGAAGATGCTAGAAACATTTGAGTGTAGGTAAGCGCGAGTTCGGGAGCCCAGAATAGGCCAAAACTGCCGGCCCCCCTTTTCCGAATGTCGGCTTTACGGCATAGGCCGAGTGGACCAGGACCGTCCGGGTAGGGTCGAGAGCGGACCATCATAGCGGAGTGTCCGCCAGGGTTGGTTTGACGGACAGGTGCGCTGTGCAGGGCCGGGGGGAGTATATAGCTGCCTTTTGTAATTAGCCGACCTTCGCGGGGGTCATGGAATTCCACTCAGAAAGCGCCACTGTTCCGGGTAAATCGGGCTGTGGGTCGTCAGGCAGGATGCTGATGTATTCGAGGGAGTGGCCATCCGGGTCATCGAAGTAGACACTAGCGGCCGGCATCCACGGGAAAACGACTGGCTCACTGATCTCCGGACCGCCGCCCCCATTGCGCGGGACCAACCCCCTGGACCGGAGAGCGTCAACTGACCTGATCACGGCTTCCAACGTGACCGAGAACGCAATGTGGAGACGCAGGCGCACTGGGGAACTATGAATGGACCAGAGACCGAGCATAGATCTGTCGCGGCCGCCCACCCAGAAGAAGGCGGCATGGCGCTTCGGCAAGGTGTGAGCCAGTTCGAGGCCGACGACGTTGCGATAGAACGCGATGGACCTATCCAGGTCCGATACGGTGAGATGGCTTTCGTAGAGACCTGAAATCGGGATCATCGCAAAGCTCCTCATGGCTTGGCCTCAGTGAAGCCAGCATAGCGCACGGATGACGGACACTCCTGCCCCTGGCTGCCGACCAGCGTGGTACGGTGTCAGATGGCCAATCTGCACAGCTTCGCGGTCACAGGGCCTTACCGCGGTGCAGATGTCGGCTGTCGCCGGGGTTTCAGGTGAACAACCTTGCTTTCGGCCTGTGCTGGAAGGGACACCGGCCGCCATCCCGCAATGATCCGCACGCATTCCCGCCCTCGGGCGTTGTCGGTGATAAGCGGGAAATGCCGACGCAGTTCGATGACCGCGGACAGCTCGCCTTCCTCGTGGAAGGCACGACGAATCGCCTCGGCGGTAACTTCATCGACACAGAACATGGCCTTACCATGAGAGGGCGGCCCGGCGCCGGCAAGTGAAATGCCCGTCCGGATCATGCCGCCACCCGGCAAGCCCGCTAATATCCCAGGGTCCCCCGGTAATCCGCTTGATCACCGAACAACCTGGCGTGCTGGGGTCTGGGGAGCAAGCTGGGTTCCAACCCTCAAGCGTGGCCGGGCTTAGCGGCGTCCGGACATGGATGGCGGGCTCTGATTGAGCTATCCAGGTGGGATGTTCAGGCCGGAGGCGGATAACCGAGTGGAACCTTCCCCGAAAAAGTTGCTCCTGCGCGCACTGGCAGGTGAACGAACCGAACGCCCGCCGGTTTGGCTGATGCGCCAGGCCGGGCGCTACCTGCCGGAGTACATCCGCACCCGTGAAGCTGCCGGCGGGATGCTCGGCCTATGCAACTCGCCGCAGCACGCCGCAGAGGTCACGCTCCAGCCTATCCGGCGCTTCCAGTTCGATGGGGCCATCTTGTTCGCTGACCTTCCTCAACTCGCAGCCGCATTGGGACAAACCCTCGAATACCGGGAGGGCGATGGCCCCGTGCTCACCCCGCCGATCCGCTCCCCCCACGACATTCAGCAGCACCTGAGCCTGTCCCACCTTCACGATGAGCTGGCGCCGATCTATGAGACCGTTCGGGTGCTTTCGGCCTCCCTGCCCTCCCATGTCACCCTGGTTGGTTACGCGGGTGCGCCCTGGACCGTCGCCACCTACATGGTCGAGGGCAGGGGCGGGGCTGCATCCGATCACGCCACCATCAAGCAATGGGCATTGAGCGACCCGGACGGGTTCCAACCTCTCATAGACCTGCTGACGACGGCCGCGATCCAGTTCCTAGACCGGCAGATCGAGGCTGGCGCAGAAGCAGTCCAGCTTTTCGAGAGTTGGGCCGGCATCTTGCCGGAGCCGTTCTTCCAGCGGTGGTGTGTCCAGCCCGTTGCCGCCATCGTCCAGGCGCTACGGGGCAAGCACCCCACGGTTCCCGTCATCGCCTTTCCCCGTGCGGCAGGTCTTCTCTATGACGGCTATACACAGGCGACCGCGGCTGACTGCATCGGCCTCGACAGCACCGTGCCGCTAGGTTGGGCCTCGCAGGCAATCCAGCGTTCCTTGGGGCGCTGCGTCCAGGGCAACCTTGATCCGTTGATGCTTGTTGCCGGGGGCGAGCGGATGGCGGCAGAGGTCGAACGCATTCTCCAAATAGCGAGCCAAGGGCCGTTCGTCTTCAATCTGGGGCACGGCATCCTGAAAACGACGCCGCCAGAGCATGTGGCTGCTCTGGCAAAACAGGTTCAGGCTTGGCGCTCATAGCTGTTTGTGGGCCTGCAAAGGGTCATGTCTGAACGTGCCGGGCGTAACGTTAGACAAAGGAAGTTGGCGGCTAGCTGTCCGTTTGGGTTCGTTTGACGGACAGGGAGCCCGAACAGCACCAGGCACAACCTGGGGCTACTCGGACCTGTCGGTGAGCTATGGCCGCACCTGGTGGGAAACGGATGTTGATGCCAGGATCGCAAGACCTTATGGTTCACGATGTCCCTCAAAATATATGGCTCCCCACGCTCCCGAACAATGCGAACTCTGTGGATCGCCGAGGAACTCCAGCTAGATTACGAGCATATCCCAGTCGCTTGGGACGATCCCTGGCTCAAAACTGTGGAGTTTTTGCAGATCAACCCTGCCGGAACCGTCCCGACGATTGATCATGATGGCTTTGGTCTAGGGGAGTCTCTGGCGATTAATATGTATTTAGTGAAGACCTTTGGCTCTGATGGGGCGGAAGCTCTCTATCCGAAGGAGCCCAAAAGTGAGGCACAAGCCTGGCGCTGGACGCTTTGGGCTCAAGCTCACCTGGAGCCTTGGGTGCGGCAAGATGGTGGACTGCCAGTATACACTGGTCAGGCCGCAGATGTAGCCAAGTCGGAAGCGCATGACGGCCTCCGCCATCTTGAGAATGTTCTCGATACATGTGCTTGGCTAGTCAGGGATAGCTTTTCCATTGCCGATCTCAACGTCGCCTGTGTGATGTCTCCCTCACGCGTCGCGCCACTCGACATGGCTCCCTATGCCAATACGATGGAATGGCTTCGGCGCTGCTATAGTCGCCCGGCCGCTCAATCGAGCCGGAGCAGGTTCGCCTCATAGCCCTCTGGTTCGTATACCAGGATCAGACCTTCCATACGTCTGAGGTGAGTCGTCTCCGGACAACCTGGGGACAGCGTCCAAGGAAGGCGCGAGCGCGAGGCTGTCCGTTAGGGTTGGTTTGGCGGACAGGCAGGCGCGGCACTGGACACCGCAGGGACCGCTTGGGTTTTGGCCTCAAGCTATGTCCAGACCTGGTGGGTAGCGGCTTGTCCGCTTTCGAGCCAGCGTGGCTGCCTAGATGACACATAAATTGCTGCCGGCAGAAAAGAACCGGTATAAGACCTGTGCCGAGGTAAGTTGGCGGCGCACGAGGCAATAGGTAGAATAAGTAATATTATTGGATTCGGATGCACGACCAGGCAAATTTGAAGGAACATCATGCCCGCGGCAGAAAATAAAGACGGAATGGCCCATATTCGCCCAGCATGGATTATCTGGGCCATTGTGTCTCTTTCTGTGGTAATCTATGCAGGTATGTCACAGATCGCCAGTCACACGACTACCATCAGACTGCAGTTGGACGCAGCCAACGTAGTGCATGTAAGACTCTTTCGGCTGTTTGATGATACACTTGGGTTTGGTCTTAGGTTTCGGGGAAATGAACGTGAGCAAAGACCTGAGCTCGGTTCTTACGCCTCTTTCGACAAAGAGGACGGCTTACTAAAATTCCAGCCTGGAGCTGAGGTCCATATTCTCGTTAGCGTGCCGTCGTCGCCGCGGCTGCAGTATGAAGCTATGCCCCTGGAAAATGTTTATCGCAGAGATCAGAACGAGCGTTGGATGACGGCTAACCTTTCAATACAGCCGGGCGTTTACCGCTGGCCTCCCCCGCCTTCTACGCCCGTTACACACCTGCATACCGGCTTCAATTTTGTCGACTTTGAGGTTGCTTCCGTGGGTGAACCATTTGCTGGTGAAATTGTGGATCTTGATGTGCTTCCACCATTGGGAGCCAAAATGGGGCAGGCTTCGGTCGCTTGGCTCTGGTTCGGGTTGTTCTGGCCCGTTTTTCTCGTTGCGCAGGTCTTATGGGCTGTCTGTCTGTGCCCAGGCGGTCTACGGCGCCGTGAGGCGCCAATATGATTGCTGCCCAGTAAGGCAATCGGCAGACGCTGCAATATCTGTGTCGAGAGAGCCTGGCTGAGCTATGACCGAGCAGCAACTGATACCAGATGTCAGATGTCCGGTTCTGGGCAGCCGAGGTAAGTAGCTAAGGGTCCGAGAAGGGTCGTAAGCCGACGTTCAAACTGAGACACTACCAAGGGTCGGGCTAGGTCAGTCGAGGCAACCAAGCGATCCATATCACGGTGGAGCCCCTTCACGTCCTCTCGTACGACGTCGGTCGATCCCAGCGTCCTGAGCATGCCGGCGATGGCCCGCGTCTTGGCGCGGATGTCGAGCTTGCCCGGTTCTACCGCCGCAGCCAGTTCGGCCAGCGCGTCATCCGGGCGCATCCAGCGATCCGGCTTGATGGCGCCGGCGATCAGGTTCGCGAGCGGTCGTTCGTCGCCCTCGAAGCCGCGGATGCTGGCTTCGATCCAGGCTGGTCCGTCCATGCGGGTGATGTCGAGTGTGTGCCCAGCCTGCCCGGCCAGTTGCGACAGGTGAAGCCGCATTGCGCGTCCGTTCCCTTCTCGGAACGGATGGGCGACGTTCAATTCTGAGACGTGGTGGGCGGCCCCGTCTGCGAAGCGCTCGCCGGTGCGGCCGCGCAGACAGTCCCGTGACGCCATGTCGGCGAACAACGTGTCCAGCGTGGTGTCGAGGTAGCGAGCAGTGGCGAACCGCGATCCGCCCTTGCCGAAGTTGACGGTGCGCAGCTCGCCTGCCCAGTCGAACACCTCCTGGAACAGGTGACGGTGCAGCGCCTGGTAGCCTTCCCGGGTTGGCGGAAAGACCGGCGCATCGCGCTCGCGGTTGGCGGTGACCTGGTATTCGACGGCTTGCAATGCTGCGGCGTCGCGCAGGCCCAATTTGTTACGCAACACTTCGGAGCCGTCCGGGTACAACCCAAAGGCGTAATCTTCATCGGTGTCCGACACGGCTGGTCCTGGTTAGGCGCGGGCTGGCATGCCTTCGCGCTTCGCCTGGCGTGCCAAGGCTGGGCCGACGATGCGCTCCTGCAGGAAGCGGTCGCTGTACTCGTTAGCCAAGTCCTGCGGCACCCGCATGTCATGCAGCATGTCGAAGAACGCCTCCTGCTCCAGGCTCGGGTGGATGTCCTCGATGGCGCTGCTGTGCCGGGACGCGGCATAGCGGCGGCGCACCTCGGCCAGCGCGGCGTCGTCGAGCAGGCGGTAATCCTTCGCCTGCAACTCCGCTCGGTAGGCTTCAATGGCGGGGAAGGTGGTCATGCTGTCTGCTTCCTCTCTGCATGTCGCCATGTTCCCTGAGAAGGTAGCATGGACCTGGCGCAAATGCCTGCCGGGTGAGCTATACGGCGGCAGCGCACCGTGCGCTGCCGCCCGAAACCAACCGATCTCCGGCGTGGCTATGCCGCGGCTGCCTCATCCTGCTCGCCCTCTCCCGGTGTGCCGGCCAGGCTCTCCTCGATGCCGTCAAGCTCGGCCTCCTTTGCGTCCAGCTCCGCCGCATAGGCGAACGGTTGCCCCAGTCGCTGCTCGTAGGCTGGGATGCGATGGGTGGCCTCTTCGACCCGGCGCCGGTGCTCGGCCAGGTCCGCCTCGAAGCGGTCGAGCGTGTATTCCAGGCGTGACACCAACCCCATGGCGGTCAGGTCGGCATCGATCTTCACCTCCTGCTCCCAGCCCGTGCGGTCCAGCCAGACGCTCTGCTCATAGACTTCCTGCCGGTAGAACTCCCTTCCCGTCCAGATCCGCTGCCCAGCGGTCTTCAGCTCGAAGCCGCCGATGCTGCCGAGAACCCGTGTGTCGCCCTCCCGCTCCATCTCCAGGATGCGGATGCGCGACAGCAGCGAGGCTCCGGCCAGCTTGCGTTCCGTGACGGTCTTGCCGTCGATCTCCATGCGGAACAGGTCGCCGCGGGTCGGCGTGCGGACGAGGAGGTCCGCCTCGATCTGCCCGATGCGGGCGGCGGACGATGCCGCCTGGGCGCGGGCGTCCGCGATGTTCCGTCGCACGGCGTGCCCGTCGTCGATGTGCGCCGCCCGCAGCCGGCGCAGGCGGGCGATCTCGGCTTCCAGCCCGGCCTTCTGCAGCAGCCGCGGGTCGCCCGACGCCAGCGCCTTGGCCATGGCGAACTGGTTGGCCTGCGCGCCCACGTCCTCCAGCCGGCGGATCGAGCGGTCGCCGGCCAGCGCCGCCGCGATGAACCGGGCCTTGCGCTCCAACAGCTGCCAGGAGGTGGCGTCCACGCTGCCCAACGTCGCATAGGCGAACACGTCGATCCATTCGTGCTGGTTGCCCTGGCGTTCGATGCGGCCCTCGCGCTGCTCGATATCGCTGGGCAGCCAGGGCACGTCGAGGTGGTGCAGCGCCGCCAGGCGGTCCTGCGCGTTGACGCCGGTGCCCATCGTCTCGGTGGACCCGATGACGAAGCGCTTCTTGCCGCTGCGCAGGTCCATGAACAGCCGCTGCTTGTCGGTCGATTTCTTGAAGTCCTGCATGAATGCGATCTCGCCCTCCGGCACGCCAAGGCGCATCAGTTCCTGCTTGATCCAGCGGTAGGCCGAGAAGCCGCGCCGGGCCTCGACATTCAGGGTGCCGAGGTCGGAGAAGATCATCTGCACCGCGCCCGGCAGCGGGTAGGGGGTGCCATCCGGCTGCACGTAGCGGTTGGCCGACGTCTCGACCCAAATCCGATGGGCGTTCTGGATCAGCAGGTTCAGCTTGTTGCAGACATCGTTGGGCGGCGTTTCCGCCCACAGCTGCTCGGCCTTGGCTGTCAGACGCCGTAGGTCTGCGTCGTCGTGCTCGCGGTCCTGTTCCAGCACGAAGCGCAGGTCGATGGCGGCGTGGCGTCCGTCGGTGATGACGGCGAGCAGGATGTCGTCGCCGGGCTCGGGCGGGCCGTCACGGTCCTCGATCAGCTTGATGCGCTGGTCGAGCACCCGCTGATATGCCTTGAAGGCCGGGCTGGCGGGGGCGGTCACCACCTGGCGCCGGCCCCCCCGCACTTTGGGCAGCGTCAGGTAGCCGCGCAGGTCGTCCTTCAGCACGACATCCATGACCTGGCGGACCATCGAGACGAGATCGGGGACGTTGACGAACTCGGCGAAGCGCGTCACCGGCTTGTAGCGGCCAGACGGTTGCAGCTCCAGCTCGGTGCGGCTGTCGCCGAACATGCTGGCCCAGGCGTCAAACTGGTGGATGCCGCGCTCGCGCAGCGCGTCTCCTTGCAGGAACCGCTGGACGCTGAACATCTCGCCCATCGTGTTGGTGATCGGCGTGCCTGACGCGAGGATCAGGTGGCGCTTCGGCTGGGTGAGCGCGATGAACTGCGACTTGACGTGCAGGTCCCAGGCGCGCTGTGAGCCGTCGGGGTCCACGCCCTTCAGGCTCATCATGTTGGTGGCGAACGCCAGCTTGCGCATCGCCTGCGCCTCATCGACCAGGATCTGGTCGATCCCCATCTCGGCGATGGTCAGCATGTCGTCCTTGGCCGTCGTCAGTGCCTCCAGCTTGGCTTCGAGAACCTCCATGGCGTGCTCGATGCGTTTGACGGTGAAGCGGTCATCGCCGCCAACCTTTTCCAGCAGGTCCCGGTATGTCTGCACCTGCTCGGCCACCAAGCCGCGTTCGAACCACGCCGGAGTGGCGATGAACTTGAAGGCGCTGTGGGTGATGATGATGCAGTCCCAGGTGCCTGTCGCGGCGCGGGCGAGGAACCGGGCGCGCTTGTCCTTGGCGAAGTTCTGCTCGTCGGCCACCAGGATACGGGCGTTCGGGTAGAGCATCAGGAACTCGCGCGAGGCCTGGGCCAGGCAGTGGCTGGGCACCGTCATGATTGGCTTGGTGATCAGTCCGAGCCGCTTCTGCTCCATGACGGCCGCCGCCAGCACGAAGGTCTTGCCCGCGCCGACGCAGTGGGCGAGGTAGGTGTTGCCGGTGCAGACGATGCGCCAGATCGCACGCTTCTGGTGCGCGCGGAGGCTAATGACGTTGCTGGCGCCGGGCAGCAGTAGGTGCGAGCCGTCAAAGGCGCGCGGCACCAGGTTGTTGAAGCGGTCGTTGTACAGCCGAGCCAGGCGGTCGGTGCGGTCCGGGTCAGTCCACACCCAGCGCTCGAACGACTCCTTGATGCGCAGCAGCCGCTCCTTGGCCGCTTCGGTCTCCTTCTCGTTCAGTTCGCGGGCTTCCTTGCCGTCCCTCCACACCGTGTCCCAGATCTGCGGCACCGAGCTGTTCAGCGCATCCTGCAGCAGCAGCCCGGCGTGCCTGCGCGCCGTGCCCCACTCGGAGGTCGCCGCGGCAGCGTTCTCGAACCGGCTCATGTCCACCGACCACACCGCGGCCTCGACTGTGTGGCGCACATGGGTCTGGATGCCGATCACCTCGGCTGAGAACACCTCAACGTCGGAGGTTGGCAGCCATGGACTGCCGAGGCGCGCGGTGATGTCCGACGGCCGCAGGTCCTCGGGCTGCACCCGGCGTAGCGCCTCGACGTTGCGGGTGTAGCGGGCGTCGATGGCCGCCGCCGCTTCCGCCGCGGCGAGCTTGGTGCGGACCGGCCCGGATAGGTAGGCGTCCGCCGTCTCCCACATCTCGATCGCGCCCATGCTCAGGGCCGGGTTGAGGAACACCGCCTCGCCTAGTTCCGCCACCACCTGCTCGCGCGACTTGCCGAGCAGCTCCGCCATGCGGTCCAGGTCCACGCACCCGACCTCGTGCAGCGTCACCGCCAGCGCGTCGGCGGCGTTCAGCACCAGGCGCTCGGCGGGGGGATGGATGACCCGCTCGCTGAAGATCGGACCCGGCTTCGCGGTCTCGGTGTCCTCGTCGTAGTGCTCGATCGAGGACACCAGCCAGCAGTCGGGGTCATCGAGGAAGGGTTGCAGGTTAGGCCGTCGCACGGTCTCGCGCTTCGCTCCGGTTTTCGGGTCCGTCGAGGTGCTGATGCTGGTGAGGTTGATCGGGCCGAAGTTGCGCTTGAAGGTGGTGTAGGCGACCTTCAAGCGGATTTGCGCCGCGCCCCAGGGCTCGTTCATCTCCTGGGCGCGCAGCACGGCGCGGGTCCAGTCGCGCACCGGGATCAGCGCGTGCAGGATGCGGGCGTGCTTGGCCGGGATGCCCTCACATCCGGCGCGGCGGACCTGCACGGGCACGGGCAGGCCGTCCACCACCTGCACTAGCTTGCCGTCCAGCACCAGGTAGCTGCCCTCCTTGACCGTGGCGCCCTCGGCGGCGGTGCCGACGATCAAGCGGCCAGCGGCTGTCCTCGGCGCTACGGGGACGGACGGTGTGAGGGGATGCACCGGCGCAGGGAGGTTTGCCATGCACCGGTCCAGCGCCTCGGCCAGCGCCTCGCCGGTCTTCCCACGGCAGGTGTAGGTGGGTCCGAACGGGCTACTGGTTCGGGTGTGCGTGCCCAGCACTTGCGTGGCGTTGTCGGCGAAGTAGCGGTTGATATGCACCGCTGCCTCGCCGTCCTCGGCCGGCAGCACCTCGGTCAGCGTGTCCCATGCCGTCTCGCTTGCGGCGGTGCCCGCCGGACGCTTCTGGAAGAACAGCAGGTCCACCACGACCTCGGTGCCTGCGGCTTCCTTCAAGCTGCCAGCGGGTAGCCGCACCGCGCCTACCAGGTCGGCCATCCCGGCGATGTGCTCGCGCGCCGTGACGTCCGCCTTGTCCATGGTGTAACGGCTGGTCACGAAGGCCGCCAGGGCGCCTGGCTTCAGCCGCTCGATGCTGCGCGCAATGAAGTAGTCGTGCAGCGACAGCCCGAGCTTACCCGCGGGATCGGGTGCTTTCACCGTGCGGTCCGAGTAGGGCGGGTTGCCGATGGCCAGGTCGAACGTCTCGGCGACGCGGGCCTTGGTGAAGTCCTCGTTCCTGCCCCAGGCATCCGGGTGCAGCAGGGTTGCGATGGCGGCGGTGCAGGGGTCCATCTCGATGGCCGTTGCGCTGATCCTGCCGGCCAACGCTTCCGGCGCTGCCGCCAGGAACAGCCCGGTGCCGCAGCCTGGCTCAAGCACTCCGCCGCCGGCGAAGCCCATGCGGGTCACCGCCTGCCAGATCGCGCGGACGATGAACTCCGGCGTGAAGTGGGCATACTGCGTCGCCCGCCGCAGCCCGGCCATCTGCTCGGCGGTCACCTCCTGCTCCAGCGCGTTCCCCAGGTCCTCCCATCCCGTGCGGAACGCCTCGCCAGGGTTGCGGAACAGGCCGTTGGCCAGCTCGGACGCGCCGTAGCCGATGAACCGGCTCAGCACCTCCTGCTCCTCGGGCGTCGCGTTGCGGCCCTCGCGCGTGATCTCGCCTGCCAGGCGGAGGGCGGCGAGGTTGTCGGCGGCGCGTGCCTTCCAGCCGCGGGCCAGGCCGCGGTCGCCGACCAGGCGCCAGTTGCGGGCGGGCACCCGCTCCGGCTCCGGCGCGGCGGTTGGCTCCTCCTCGAACTCCGGCTCGCGGAAGCGCAGGCCGCTGCTGGTGGCGTCGAGGGTGAGGCCGCCGGACAGGGCGGTGCTGTCGAACAGGGACAGGGTGAGCTGCGATGTGGCGGATGCTGGCTTGGTCATGGGAGGTCCTGTGCTGGAAGCGCGTCGTGCCCGGCCGTCAGGGGGACGGCCGGGCACCAGGTGCGGGTGGATGGGGGGGATGCCGGTCGTGCGGGACCGGCGTTGGGCTGTCGGGCTTAGGCCGGGAGCGGTGTCCTGGCGGCGGCCACGGCGTTGCGGGCGCGGGCGGGGGTCATCAGGCCGAAGCCGACCAGCGCGGCCTCGGGCGTCTGCCAGAGCTTGCTCTGCGGGCCGCGCATGATCGTCACCGGCTTGAACCGCCAGCCGAGCAGGCCGCCGGTGCGGTCCAGGCGGCGTTCGATCATGGCGACCTTCTGTGGCGGGTCGGCACCGTCATCGACGCGGTAGCCGTCGCCATTGCGGGAGACTTTGTAGGCGTTGGGCGAAGCGGGTGCGGGCATGGCTGTCTCCGGATCGGCAAGCGCGGACGGCCCGGCTGCCATGCGGGGCAGCCGGGCTCTGGAGCGCCGGTGGGTGCGGGGTGGGCCGGGGCGGACGGCGTTTGCGGGCAGCGGTGCTCCCCGCGGTGCGTCAGGCCGGTCCGGTCAGGGTTCGGATCAGGCGGGTGATGCGGGCGCCGTCCGGCCGGTTGCGATCGGTTTGGGGCACGTAGGCGTCCTTGACGTGGTCCGGGCAGTAGGGCTTGCCCGGCGCCGTGCCGGCCTCGCAGAACCGAAAGCCGGGACGGCCCGGCTCACCCAACGGCCAGCAGCATGGCTGCCCGGATGGGCCGCGGTAAGCGCGTACGGGCGGCGGTGGCGGTGTGGCTGGAACCTGCACCGGCGCTGGCCTTGGCGGGACGGCCGCGGCCATGGTCAGGACCGGCAGGGTGGTCTTGGACGCTCGGGGAAGGCGTGGCGTGCCCCCAGCCCTGATTGGGCTGGGACGGCCGGGCAGCTCCAGGCGGTGCGCCTTGCCGACGATGGCGTTCTTGGTAACGCCCATGCGCCGGCCGATCTCGGCCGTGGAGTGTCCCTCGTCCCAAAGGGTGCGCAGTCGGAGGATTGTGGTGTCGGACCAGTCGATGCTCGCGGTCATGGCAGCTCCTGCCGTGAGGAGGTTGTTGGGAATGGCGCTACCAGGCGCCGCAGGTCGCCTCGATCAGGGTGCGTTCGATGTCGTTGATCGCGGCGAGGGCGGCACGGTGCAGCGCCGATCCTTCGCGGGCACGGGCGACGACGTGCTTCCAGGCGTCGTCGTCACCGCCGAAGACGGCCGAGCTGGCGCTGGGACCGGCGATGCTTTGCAGCTGCAGCAGTGGGCCTCCATCCGGAGCCGGGCCGGCGTCGATCACGCCCCACCCCTCGTTGGCTGCGACGCTGTTGTCGAATGGGGCTTCCGGGTCGGCCGGGATGGTCATCAAGACCTGCATCGGGATCTTCTCCTCTCCTGTCTCCATCATTGAAGACCTCCCCGCGGCGCCGCTGCCGGCCGGCCGGGGCAAGGGCGCGGCGCGGCGCAGCCGGGGCGCGGGACCGCAGCCACGCGCAGCCGCCGCTTGGCGGGGAGCATGGCGAGGACCCACCCCTTGCCCCGGCCGGCCGGTCTGCGGCAGCCCTGTCCCCCCCTCTCCCATCCTGGTCTCTCCTTTGATTTCCCTCATCGCTCCTGCTCCGATCCGGTCAGGGCCAGCCAGGCATCATGGGCGCGGCCGTCGGTCAGGTGCTGCAACGCGGCGTTGTGGCGGTGCTGCAGCTCCTCGACCCGGCGCAGCAGGCGCAGCAGCCCATGCACTCCCAGGCGGTCGGCTTCGGCGTCGATCGCCGCCTCGCGCGCCTGTTCCGCCGCCTTCCACCGCGCCTGCGTCGCCTCGCGGAACAGCACGAGTTCGTCGTGGTGCTCCTCGAACCCCTCCGTGTCCTCGATGTCCCACAAGGGATCAGCCAGCCAGGCTAGCTTGAGTCGTTCGACCTGGTGGCGGGCTTTCATGGCCGTGTCCCCCGCCTGGTTGGCGGTGCGGTTGGGGCGGTGGCGGCGGTGCCGAGGACGCGACGCGCCCACATCACCTTGCGCTGCCGTTCCCTGGCCTCCTCCAACAGCGCCAGGGTGCGGCGGGCATCGCCGTGGCGGTCGTAGTTGGCACGGGCGTCGGCGAGGTAGGCGTCGCGTTCGGCCCGGTAGCGGGCGAGCGTTGCCTGGGTTGGCCTGGCGAAGCGACTGGACATGGCTGGGGTCCTCCATGGTGGCGTGCCCACGCGGTCCCGCCCGGCATAACCGGGACTGGCGCGAATGGCGGTGGTGGCTGGATTGGCTGCTGGAAGGCGGCCTGTCGCGCTGGATCAGCCGATGCACGGTGGCCGGGGCCGTGGGGTTGGCCTCACAGCAGCAGCGGGTCTGTAGCCGCTGCTGGAGCATGTTCCGCTGCCGATGGCGGCAGCAGCCAGGTTAGGTGCTTCCGTCCGAGGTTGCAGACCAGGACACCGGCCAACTCGTGCGTAACGGTCATCTGCCAGCCACTCGCCACGGGGGTGGCTTGGTAGTGTGGTCTGATGGCCGTCCAGGCTCGTTGGGTCCGCTTATCCATCTCCTCGATCCCGTGCACGAGCACTTGGGTCCCGGCAGGAATGGCGGGCGCGCCCTGCACGGCTTGCCGGAACGCCGCGATGCAGGTCCGGTACTGGCCTGGTGCTGCCAGCTCGGCTCGCCACGCTTCCTTGACGTGGCGCCGAACGATCTCGTAGGCCCATCCGGCGTAGTGCCAGACGCCGTCCAAGCCCTCCGCCAGGTAGCTGTTGTCATCGACCTTCAGCAGCGCTGGCGGGCTTGGACAGGCTCGGGGAGCAGTGGCAGGTGCGTAGCCCAGCCTTGGCTCCCAGGGATACCGGCCCGGCGGCCAGTGTATCTGGAGCAACCGATGTGGCGACACGACCCCCGCGTCGCACAGGGCAGCGACGGCATCCGCGTCATGGTGCAGGTGCAGCTCGGTTCTGGCTCCGGCCTGCAGGGCGAGCGATGCCTCGGTCAGCCCGTGTGAGGCGAGCAGCGCTGTGACATCGGTCAGCCGGTCAGGGCCGACGGTGTCGAGGTAGGAGGTTCCACTTGTGAGGCTGACTGCCAGGTCGGGCATTTCTGCGGGTGCGGCCAGGTGGCGCAGCCAGCTTCTAATGTAAGTCTCTGGGCTCGTCGTGCCCCGCGGCGTCTGCAGCAAGCCGCCCTCGCAGTCCGCGGCGTAGCCGAAGATGCGCTTCATCGCGCCCTCGATGCGCCCGATGTAGCAGCACTCCCAGGACGGGGTGTGTGGCCTGACGTTCTTCGAATAGGTGCTCTCGAACAGCACGTACATCGGGGCGCCGACCGGCGACCTGAACGCGGCGGCGGCCTTCTGGCATGTCACGGTCGTACCCATAGGTTCCTCCAGGTTGTGGTGGTCGTGGTTCGATCCGCGGCGTCGTGGACGCCGCGGCTGGTCCTCGCAGGCGCGTCCGCTAGGTGGGCCCGGGGGAGTCCCCATGGGCGCCGGCGGGCAGTTCCCAACTGCCTGGTGCCACCTGGACGGGTTCGTCCCAGCCCGGCAGCATCGCCCGCCGAGCCAGGTCCGGCTGAGCCAGCGCCGCGGCGAACGGCCGGCCGCGGTCGGCCAGCTCCACCACGTTGCGCTTGCGTTGGATGGTGCAGCCGAAGCGGCCTTCGTAGGCGGCGATGCGGGCGAACAGGTCCGGCGCCAGCCAGCGCACCGTGGCCCACTGGTTGGGCGAGCCGAAAATGCACGCGAGACAGCTGAACCGACTGAAGGAGAGCCGGTAGGCGGGCGCTGGCACCACGCCATGCCGGCGCATGGCCGCCCACACCTCCGCTTCCGACCAGGCGTGCACAGGCCGCCAGTGGTCCACCCAGCGCCGGCGGCGCGTGCCGCCGCGCGTGTCGGTGCGGTGTCGTCCGAAGGTGGCGTAGGCGGCCCGCGCCGCGCTCTCCTCGGCACGCTCTCCGGTGACGACCAGCGTGCGACCGTGCAGGAAGCGGTCCTGCCCGGCGATCAGCGCGTCCATGATCCCGACCTTCAAGCAGCCGCTGCACCAGCGCACCCGAAGATCGGACGATACCTGCGGGAAGCGCAGCCGCGTGCCGCAGGGGCCACTGCCGCCGGCGCAGCCGGGGGCGTGACCGCCCGGCACCTCGAAGTACATCGGTGCGGTGGGGGCATCGGCGCGCAGCATCTCGCGCTCGAAGCCGCCTTCCCGCCAAGAGGAGGTAAAGGGGCATACGGAAAGCGGCGGCGAGGGCCTGGCACCAGCCTTCCGTGCTGGGCCAGTCCATGAAGGCCGGTCCGCGGCCGTCCACCAAGTGGTGGTGCAGCTCGATCCTGGCTGGGTCCGCGCCTGTCTCCAGCACCGCCAACATCGCGCTGACGCTGTCCTTGCCTCCCGAAGTGGCCACCAGGATACGGTCGTAGCCGCGCACGTCGGTGGCAGGAAGCTGCGGGCTCACGACGGGTCACCACGATGACCGGCGCTGCCGCGCAGCCGGGCCAGCAACGCTCGCGCGTCGTCCCAGGCCGGATCGTTAACGCCGCCAACCTGGGCCTGGCAGGCGACCAAGGCCTGCAAGGCGTCGCGCATCGGCTTGGCCGCCGCCAGCAGCGTCGCGTTCGCCAGGTCATCCTCGTCCAGCAGGCGCACGAGGTCGCAGCCCGTCTTGTCCCAGAACAGGTTGCCGGGCACCACGCATACCGTGCGACCATTCAGCCCGTCCTTGCGGTCCAGGATCAGGAGTTGTCCGTCGCCGCCGGGCAGTGCCCCGGCGCGCTGAATCACCCACCTGGGCATCATGTCGTCCTCCCAGGCGCATCGTTGCCGTCTGCTGTGGCGGGGCACCGTTCGGTGACGATCCTCCCTGCCCAGCTGGCGTCCAGGGCGTATGCCGTCAGTGGCCGGTCGGCGGTGAAGTGCAGGTCGCGTTCGGCGCGCAGGCCGAGGGCGCCGCGGGCACCCTCGATCTCGCTCAGCCGCACCGAACCCATCTCGGGAAAGCCGAAGCCCAGGTCGCACAACCCGAATGCGATGTCCGGGCACTCCGGGTCCAGCGAGGCCAGCAGCCAGGTCGCGCCGCCGTCCGGCATGAACAGCTTGACGACCGGCGGCGGGTCGAAGTCCTCGTTGCGGTCGAACTCGGCGCCGTTGGCAAGCAGTAGCGCACGCTGCTCCTGCGTGATCAGCTTGGACATGAAGGTCTCCATTGCGTGGGAAGGGTCAGCCGCGGCCAGTCAAGCGGTTCCGGCCTGCGGCGGCATGGGTGGTAGGCAGGCGGAACCGAAACTGCGCGTGTCAGCCAGGCAGGTTCAGGACCTCGGCGCCGGCAGCGCGGTAGAGCGCTCCGACGTGCCAGAACGGCGCCCAGGTGAAGGGTGTCCAGGGCGGCGGGTCGGCCGGCCTGGCGATGGCGACCATCGGGCTGTGGATGACCAGCCGCAGCGCCTCCCCGGGGTCGAGTATCCGGGTGTCGATCACCGGCAGGCCCGCGACGACGCAGGCAGCCCTGAACGGCGCGATCGCATAGCCGCGCATCAACCCATTGTGCCCGAAGCGGAGGGTATAGCCCTGCTCGTGCACGTAGAGGTGCCCGCCCTCGGCTGCGAGCGCACAGCCGATGCAGGCGGCTTGGACGTCCATCCAGGGCCAGTGGGCGAGCATCACGCCACCTCGGCTGCGACGCCTTGCGCAGAGGTGGTGGCATCGTCGTCCAGGCCCTCGCCCACGGCCGGGGTGTCAGTGGCAGCGGCAGCGGCGAAGTCCGGGTGCAGCGCCAGCATCCAGTCGGCCGCTTTCTGCGCCGCGGCGGCGGCCCGGAAGATGGCGCGGCGATCGCCGCGCAGCACGGTGAGCCAGGATTGCAGGTAGCTGGCGTGGTTCTCCAGGTCGCAGGGCAGCATCAGGACAGTGCCGACGAAGCACGAGGTAAGTTCAGCGATTAATTCTTCGAAAGAATACTCCAGGCTGCCGAACCGGCCGCCGATCTCCCGGTTCAGCCGGCTTGGGTGTGCTGTTGCGTGACCCAATTCGTGCAGCAGGGTCGCGGCGTATCCTTCGGGCGTCTGGAATCTCGCGGCAGGTGGCACCCCGATCATGTCCAGGGACGGTGAGTAGAACGCTTCGTTGCCACCGGTCCGCACGCGTATGCCGCTGCGCGCGACGATCAGCTCGGGGGCGTCGGGCTTGCGCCAGGGCGCCTCGTCGAGCGTCGGCGCCTGGTAGGCCGGCACACCATCCACCTGGCTCGCATGGAAGGCCGTGAAGCCGCGCAGCAGCGGCACGCGCCGCACAACGGCCTCGTTGCCGCCCTCGGGCTGTTCGTGCACGTCCAGGCGTTTAAAGAACACGACGGGCGTGCCACGCTCGCCGGCCCGCACCTGCCAGCCGCGCTCGGCCGCCTGGCGGTAGGTCATCCAGCGCGGGTCGTCGCTGCCGTGGGCATACTGCGTCATGGCCAAGAGCACGATGTTGATGCCGCGGTAGGCCCGGCCAC